>SKES01000110.1_pt1 | contig 83490 bp, 37 predicted proteins | sample 4826851 | NCBI WGS metagenome assembly SKES01 (sample SAMN11008803, study PRJNA524170) | human gut metagenome | biome: Human fecal sample; material: Feces; isolation source: fecal sample from pouch patient p52 | host: Homo sapiens | place: Israel: Tel-Aviv | collected 2016-09-04 | reverse complement strand
CAAAGTGCATCAACGAGTGCGTCTGAATCCGCAAGTACAAGTGCGTCGATGAGTGCTTCAACAAGTGCCAGCGAGTCAGCAAGTACGTCAGCATCGATGAGTGCATCAACAAGTGCGAGCGAATCCGCAAGTACCAGTGCTTCAATGAGTGCATCAACTAGTGCGTCAGAATCCGCAAGTACGTCTGACTCAATGAGTGCGTCAACTAGCGCCAGTGAGTCAGCAAGCACAAGTGCATCGCAAAGTGCATCAACGAGTGCGTCTGAATCCGCAAGTACAAGTGCGTCGATGAGTGCTTCAACAAGTGCCAGCGAGTCCGCAAGTACGTCAGCATCGATGAGTGCATCAACAAGTGCGAGCGAATCGGCAAGTACGTCAGCATCCATGAGCGCTTCAACGAGTGCTTCAGAGTCAGCAAGTACAAGCGCCTCAATGAGTGCCTCAACAAGTGCAAGTGAGTCAGCAAGTACAAGTGCATCGATGAGCGCTTCAACCAGCGCAAGTGAATCCGCAAGTACAAGTGCGTCGATGAGTGCCTCAACAAGTGCGAGCGAGTCAGCAAGTACTTCAGCATCGCAAAGTGCTTCAACAAGTGCTAGTGAATCCGCAAGTACGTCAGCCTCAATGAGTGTCTCAACCAGCGCTAGCGAATCGGCAAGTACCTCGGCCTCAATGAGTGCTTCAACAAGTGCATCAGAGTCCGCAAGTACCAGTGCTTCCATGAGCGCTTCAACTAGCGCCAGTGAATCCGCAAGTACGTCGGCTTCCATGAGTGCTTCAACAAGTGCTTCAGAATCTGCAAGTACTTCAGCGTCCATGAGCACTTCAACGAGTGCAAGTGAGTCAGCAAGTACGTCGGCTTCCATGAGTGCCTCAACCAGCGCTAGCGAATCCGCAAGTACATCTGCCTCAATGAGCGCCTCAACAAGTGCTAGCGAATCAGCAAGTACGTCAGCATCGCAAAGCGCGTCAACAAGTGCTAGCGAATCAGCAAGTACGTCGGCTTCCATGAGCGCTTCAACGAGTGCCAGTGAATCCGCAAGTACAAGCGCCTCACAAAGTGCTTCAACCAGCGCAAGTGAATCGGCAAGTACGTCCGCGTCCATGAGTGCATCAACCAGCGCTAGCGAATCGGCAAGTACTTCAGCGTCACAGAGCGCTTCAACGAGTGCCAGTGAGTCAGCAAGTACGTCCGCGTCACAGAGTGCCTCAACGAGCGCCTCAGAGTCAGCAAGCACGAGTGCTTCCATGAGTGCATCAACAAGTGCGAGTGAATCCGCAAGTACCAGTGCATCGATGAGTGCCTCAACCAGTGCGAGTGAATCCGCAAGTACCAGTGCATCGATGAGTGCCTCAACCAGTGCCAGTGAGTCCGCAAGTACCAGTGCATCCATGAGCGCCTCAACAAGTGCGAGTGAATCCGCAAGTACGTCAGCATCCATGAGTGCGTCAACTAGCGCATCACAAAGTGCATCAACCAGCGCATCAGAATCAGCAAGTACGTCCGCGTCCATGAGCGCTTCAACGAGTACTAGTGAGTCAGCAAGTACGTCAGCGTCGATGAGTGCGTCAACCAGCGCTAGCGAATCAGCAAGTACGTCAGCGTCGATGAGCGCATCGACAAGTGCTTCAGAGTCAGCAAGTACGTCAGCGTCGATGAGCGCTTCAACGAGTGCTAGTGAGTCAGCAAGTACTAGCGCATCGCATAGTGCTTCAACCAGCGCTAGCGAATCAGCAAGTACATCTGCCTCAATGAGCGCCTCTACAAGTGCTTCAGAGTCCGCAAGCACTTCAGCATCGCAAAGTGCTTCAACAAGTGCTTCAGAATCGGCAAGTACTTCAGCGTCACAGAGTGCATCAACCAGTGCTTCAGAATCAGCAAGTACTTCAGCGTCACAGAGTGCATCAACCAGTGCATCAGAATCAGCAAGTACTTCAGCGTCACAAAGTGCCTCAACAAGTGCTTCAGAATCCGCAAGTATAAGTGCTTCCATGAGCGCGTCAACAAGTGCGAGTGAATCAGCAAGTACAAGTGCATCGCAAAGTGCCTCAACAAGCGCTAGCGAATCCGCAAGTACGTCTGCATCAATGAGTGCTTCAACAAGTGCTTCAGAATCGGCAAGTACCAGTGCATCGATGAGCGCCTCAACGAGTGCTTCAGAATCCGCAAGTACAAGTGCCTCACAGAGTGCTTCAACAAGTGCTTCAGAATCGGCAAGTACGTCTGCATCAATGAGCGCTTCAACAAGTGCGAGTGAATCCGCAAGTACAAGTGCATCGCAAAGTGCGTCAACAAGCGCTAGCGAATCCGCAAGTACGTCAGCATCGCAAAGCGCTTCAACAAGTGCGAGCGAGTCAGCAAGTACAAGTGCATCGATGAGTGCGTCAACAAGCGCTAGCGAATCCGCAAGTACGTCGGCCTCAATGAGCGCTTCAACGAGTGCGAGCGAGTCAGCAAGTACAAGTGCTTCTATGAGCGCTTCAACAAGTGCGAGTGAATCAGCAAGTACGTCCGCATCGATGAGCGCCTCAACAAGTGCGAGTGAGTCAGCAAGTACAAGTGCATCGCAAAGTGCCTCAACAAGCGCTAGCGAATCTGCAAGTACTTCAGCGTCACAGAGTGCTTCAACAAGTGCGAGTGAATCAGCAAGTACTTCAGCGTCACAGAGTGCATCAACAAGCGCTAGCGAATCCGCAAGTACGTCTGCATCAATGAGCGCTTCAACGAGTGCGAGCGAGTCAGCAAGTACAAGTGCCTCCATGAGTGCTTCAACAAGTGCCAGCGAATCAGCAAGTACAAGTGCATCGATGAGCGCTTCAACAAGTGCGAGCGAGTCAGCAAGTACGTCAGCATCCATGAACACTTCAACCAGTGCTTCATCAAACTCACAGATATCTTCAATGAGTTCAGAGCAATTGACAAACACTTCACTGATAATTAACACATCAGAAAGAACTAGTCTTTCTGTTAATGATCGCAATTCTGACAGTTTCATTCTTAAGGCTAAGGCTGATAGACTTTTGGTACAACCAGAATCTAGGATGCTTCCTAAGTTTATTGAGAGAAGTAATCCACTTGCAGCGGTGTTAGGAGTTCTATCTACTGCAACTGGTCTTGCCTTTCTTGCTAAACGCAAGAAGGATGACCCAGAAGATGACAGTTTATAATTTTAGTGTTAGGTAGTCATCGTCAATTTTTTAATAAAACACCACTCTTATTAATACATTGTTAAATAAGGGCGGTGTTTTTTGCTGTCTAGTGATATTAAGATGAAAACTTTAGAAAGAAGTACTCATCAGATATAATTAGAAAATTCGGAATTCTGATTAATCTTACTAAGAGGAATTTTCCTTAATCATTTTTTTCGAGAGATGTCATATTCTATTGCTACCTTTTCATTGTTATCATTCTGGGGAAATTACCCTTTTTTAGACTTGTAAAAGCAATGTAGGAAAGGACGATAAAAAAATTCAAAAAATAAGATACTATATTAGATTTTTTGGTTAAGGATATGATAAAATAGACAGTAATGTGCTAATAAACTAGCTAAAAATGAAAAGGTGTATATATGTTTTTTAGAAGAAATGAGGGTCAGTACCGAGAAACTGATCGTGTGACACGTTTTAAATTGGTAAAGTCAGGGAAACATTGGTTACGTGCCGCAACTTCCCACTTTGGGCTTTTTAAGATAATAAGTGGTCGTGTGGATGCGTCATCTGTATCAGTTCATCAAGTTGAGGAAGAAGTACCTTTAGTCACAAGTGACAGACTTTTAAAGGGAGTAGCCGCAACAGGAGCTCTACTAGGTGGAGGAGTAGCGACTTATGTGGTTCAAGCTGATGAAGCAACAAGTCCATCAGCGGTAGAGCATACGGTTAGTCCGACGACAGATGTTTTGGCGGCCTCTGATTCAGCAGTTTTGAGTCATTCTGGAGCTATTACAGAATCTGCAGTCAGAGGAGATGTAGTTAGTCAGTCAGCCTCAGCCACAGATTCAGTATCAAACTCAGTAGATTCAGTCTCACTATCGCTATCAGCAAGTCATCAGGCTTCTGCGTCAGTATCAGCGAGCCTTTCGACCTCAGTCTCAACCTCTGCTAGTACGTCAGCTTCGACAAGTGCGAGTGAGTCAGCCAGCACCAGTGCTTCGGCTTCACAGAAAGCTTCGGAGTCTACTTCAGTTTCAATGAGTAGTTCAAAGGCGACAGGGCATGCCAGTGAGACATCAAGTAGTCAAGTTACTGCTACGAGCCAGACGGGGTCTGAGAGTGGTGCAGACTCAATGCGTTCAGAAGACTTAGATACCAATGAGACATCACGTTCATCAGATTTAACAACAAGAGCGTCAGTACCGACAGTCTCAGTACAAGCAGCAGAGGTTACCTCAGAAGCTACAGCAGTAGCTAATACTGCTGTGGCGGTGAGTATTGAGGCGGATAAGAAGCGTCAAGAGCAAGAAGCCAAGCTTAACTCACTGTCTACTGAAATTGGAACTTATCTAGGAAGACTAGGCAATCGTGAAGGGGCGGAAAGTGCCCTTCTAAAAGGAAAGACTACGATTGAAGCGATTCAAAATGCTTTGACAGATCCAAACGCTGACCTCAACGCCCTTATCTCTGAAGCTACTAGAACACGTAATACTGTGGTCAATACAGTGTTACGCGCAAGTTCTGGTGCTCGTGATTACCGGAATGGAGCACGGATTACTGCTGCCAATACCTTACGTGCATCCTACGATACAAACGCTTCACTGGGAAATGCAACCTATGATCCTAAGGCGCATTTGATTGTAACCAATAAGAATCAATCCACCTACTTTAAAACAACTGGAGATGCCTCTTTAAGTAATGGGATTTTGACCTTGACGCCAAGTGCGCCAAGTCAGGCAGGTGCCTATACCCTGAACACGAAGATTGATATGAACGAAAGTTTCACTCTCACAGGAAAAATCAACCTCGGAGAGGCTTATGAAGGGCGCCCTAAAAACGGTCATGATGGTGGCGATGGAATCGCTGCGGTATTCTCAACAGGTGCCATCGGAGAAATCGGAAATGCCAACGGTAATGGATCAGGTGCCAGTCTTGGGATGGGAGGAGATAACCTCAAAGGTTCTTTCGGTTTCAAACTAGATACTTGGCATAATACGGGTAACCCATTACCGAATAATAAAGCTTCAGCCGATCCTAAGTATTCAGGGTATCAAAAGGGAGCTTTTGGAGGCTTTACTTATAACTATAATGGATCTAGAAATGATGCCAAGGGTTCTGTTTACCCTGTTATCCGTACCATTAAGAAGCTAAATGGGGAAGGCCCAACAGATAATTCATTGAAGGACTATAAGGTTGTCTATGATGGGGATACCAAGGTGATGACGGTCACCTATAATGGACAAACTTGGTCTATGAATCTAAACTATGATTCCATAGCTGTTAATGGTGACATGGAAGTTCTTGGACATCCAAATGCAAGTGTCATAAAAAACGAGAATAAGAGCAGAAGCCTCTTGCAAAATGCGGGTTATCCTGATGAAATGGCCTTTGCCCTCTTTGGGTCGACGGGTTCCGGTTATAATTTACAGCAATTCCAGTTGGAGAAGTTTGATTATTCAGCTCAGGGTGCCTACATTACAGTGAAATTCATCGATGCAGACACTGGGGAAGAGATTCCTGGAAAAGATGAAGTGTTGATTCAGAAAACTCCTGGAACAAATGTAGATTTGGGAGAATACCTTGCTATTAGTGGTTATACTCTAAAAGCGACAAACGTTTCTACGGCTAAGGGCTATCTTTTTGGTAACACTGTGAAAGTTGTTACGGGTAACCAAGGAATTACCTATGCTTTCCATAAAATCAGACAAAACGAAATTTACACAGCCTCTGCCAAAGCAACAACTGTGTACACGTTGCAGGGTGAAACAGCTTCGGATCTTTCTGATGTAAGTAAATTTGTGACGGTTGCTTCAAATGAAAGTACAACACCTGCTGCCTCTGGTTATAGTCTGGTTTGGTCAACACCGATTTCAACGACTACTTCGGGGAATCAAACAGCTGTTGCAAAAGTAACCTATTCAGACGGTTCTGTGCAAACCGTTAATGTGAATTATAAGGTTTTACCTAAGATTGAGGCTAAAACACCTATTTATGATTTTAAAGGTCAAAATCTTCACAATGGTTCAAATGCAGATGCGTATCTCTCATCTGATGTGACAGACCAATCTTACACAACCAAATGGACCAATAACTCTACATCTGAAACAACGACAACTCTACCATTGTCAACAGCAACGGCAGGTGAATTTAACTATACGATTACCCGAACCTATGATGTTGGTCGTTATGGGACAACTTCAAATAGTTCAGAGTTGTTGGTGAGTACAACTACTCTTAAACATAAAGTTATTGAGGTGAAGGGTGTTTCTCATACATTTGAACAAGATGTTGATGATGAGGATTATTATAATAGCTATACGCCAAGTGAATGGTATAGTGCAGATTCGGTTTCACAATCGGCCATCTTATCTGCAAATTTTGTCAGCTCAGACTTACCAGATATTAGTACTCCTGGACAATTCACTTATTCTGTTAGATTTACAACCTTACCTGACGGGACAGGCCTAAGTAGCACTTATGAATTGGAGGTACCCTATACAGTTACCCCTAATAGGGATAGTATGTCAGCCTCAACCAGCGCCAGTGAATCCGCAAAAACATCAGCATCAATGAGTGCCTTAGCGAGTGCCTCGGAATCAGCAAGTACCAGTGCTTCGGAAAGTGTGTCCACAAGTGAATCGGAAAAAACCTCTGAAAGTGTTTCAGCTTCACACAGCGCATTAACGAGTGCAAGTGAGTCCGCCAGCACGTCGGCGTCACAAAGTGCCTCAACCAGCGCCAGCGAATCTGCAAGTACGTCAGCATCGCAAAGTGCATCAACGAGCGCCTCAGAGTCCGCAAGTACGTCGGCATCCATGAGCGCTTCAACAAGTGCGAGCGAATCCGCAAGTACATCAGCTTCCATGAGTGCTTCAACAAGTGCATCTGAATCAGCCAGCACTTCAGCATCGCAAAGTGCCTCAACTAGCGCATCAGAATCGGCAAGTACCTCGGCCTCAATGAGTGCCTCAACGAGTGCTAGCGAATCCGCAAGTACCAGTGCGTCGATGAGTGCTTCAACAAGTGCTTCAGAGTCCGCAAGTACCAGTGCATCGATGAGCGCTTCAACCAGCGCCAGCGAATCAGCAAGTACGTCAGCATCCATGAGTGCCTCAACAAGTGCTTCAGAGTCAGCAAGTACTTCAGCATCCATGAGTGCCTCAACAAGTGCCAGTGAGTCGGCAAGTACTTCAGCGTCACAGAGCGCCTCAACAAGTGCGTCAGAATCCGCAAGTACGTCAGCATCGCAAAGTGCATCAACGAGCGCCTCAGAGTCCGCAAGTACGTCGGCATCCATGAGCGCTTCAACAAGTGCGAGCGAGTCAGCAAGTACCTCGGCCTCAATGAGTGCATCAACGAGTGCATCTGAATCAGCCAGCACTTCAGCATCGCAAAGTGCTTCAACCAGCGCCAGCGAATCAGCAAGTACGTCGGCATCCATGAGCGCTTCAACAAGTGCGAGTGAGTCAGCAAGTACGTCAGCGTCCATGAGCGCTTCAACGAGTGCGTCTGAATCCGCAAGTACGTCCGCGTCACAGAGTGCCTCAACCAGCGCTAGCGAATCTGCAAGTACAAGTGCTTCCATGAGCGCTTCAACCAGTGCATCAGAATCAGCCAGCACTTCAGCATCGCAAAGCGCTTCAACGAGTGCCAGTGAATCAGCAAGTACTTGAGCCTCCATGAGTGCATCAACAAGTGCGTCAGAATCGGCAAGTACGTCAGCATCCATGAGTGCCTCAACCAGCGCTAGCGAATCTGCAAGTACCTCGGCCTCAATGAGTGCCTCAACGAGTGCATCAGAATCAGCCAGCACTTCAGCATCGCAAAGTGCTTCAACGAGTGCCAGTGAATCAGCAAGTACTAGCGCCTCACAAAGTGCCTCAACAAGTGCGAGCGAATCGGCAAGTACATCGGCCTCAATGAGCGCATCGACAAGTGCCTCGATGAGTGCCTCAACGAGTGCGAGCGAATCCGCAAGTACCAGTGCCTCGATGAGTGCCTCAACAAGTGCAAGTGAGTCAGCAAGTACGTCAGCATCGATGAGTGCCTCAACCAGCGCCAGTGAATCCGCAAGTACCAGTGCTTCCATGAGTGCATCAACAAGTGCGAGTGAGTCAGCAAGTACCAGTGCCTCCATGAGCGCTTCAACGAGTGCATCAGAGTCCGCAAGTACGTCGGCCTCAATGAGTGCATCGACAAGTGCGAGCGAATCCGAAAGTACCAGTGCGTCGATGAGTGCCTCAACGAGTGCGTCAGAATCAGCAAGTACGTCAGCGTCCATGAGCGCTTCACAAAGTGCCTCAACCAGCGCCTCAGAGTCAGCAAGTACGTCAGCATCGCAAAGCGCCTCAACCAGCGCCAGCGAATCGGCAAGTACGTCGGCTTCCATGAGCGCTTCAACGAGTGCGTCTGAATCCGCAAGTACGTCAGCGTCAATGAGTGCATCAACAAGTGCGAGTGAGTCTGCAAGTACGTCGGCATCAAGCTCAGTTATCACAAGTATGGGAGAACCTGCGATCCACTCCCTTGACAGTGTTGATATTAATAGTGTTATTGTTTCTGATTCGATTAGTGTGTCAGTATCGGCCTCGATTTCTCTATCAGTAAGTGCTTCAACTTCAGCAAGTATCAGTGCGTCACAGAGTGCCTCATCCAGCGCTAGTGAATCGGCAAGTACAAGTGCATCACAAAGTGCATCAACAAGTGCATCAGAATCCGCAAGTACATCAGCGTCACAGAGTGCCTCAACGAGTGCAAGTATCTCTGCATCTCAAAGTGTGTCAATCAGTGCTAGTGATTCATCACCTACGTCTGTAGCTAGTGCTTCAAGCTCTGAAAGTATGTCTCCTAAGGATCATACTGAAGCCAAACAACTTCCGAAGACTGGAGAAACTGAATCGTCGTTAGCTACACTCTTCGGTGCCTTAGCGACGGCAACTGGTCTTGCCTTTCTTGCCAAACGGAAGAAAGATGAAGAAGAGGACGAAGATTATTAGTATTTTAGGATTGTAATAGTCTTTACAATGCTCAGATAAGCACAGTAAAAAACACCTTCATGTTAGATATGCAGTCTAGCTAGGAGGTGTTTTTTGATTTGGAGATGTTGTGAAAGTTTCAAAAACAAACAGCAACAATAAAAAGGAGGTCAGCTTTAACTGACCTCCTAATTTAGTATTACATTTTACCTGGATGAGCGACGTTGTTGCTCTGTTAGAATGACTTCAAATAACAAGTTTCCAACCAAATTGAACATCTAATGCGAACGCAGATTTTCACGTTTTTTGGGGCATCATAGACAAAAATCATGTGATCACTGATTTTAGAAAGTAGGTGATTGCCTAAAGTAGTAATAGTTAAGACAGTTGCCCCATGTCTTTTGGCTTGTAAGATACTGTTATTGACATCCTTGCTTTTTCCACCGAGTGAGAAGACGATAATGACGTCCTGAGGTGTCACAATAACTTTAATACGTTCAATACTGAATTGTTCAAAATAATCGTTGGTCCAAATGTTGATCAGTTTCAATTTGCGGTTGAAGTCGGTCATAGGCATGTAACTAGATCCCACGCCGATACAGAAAATACGTCTAGCCTCAAGAATCTTATCTGCAAAGCTTTGGAAATCTTGCTCTGAGAGGATGGATAAGGTATGTTCGAACTCGACGTGGAGTTGTTCTTTGAGTTGTTCAAAGGAGTTATGTTCTAATTTGGCTTGATTCTTCTTAAGTTCTTTTGATAAACGCAGGTCATACCGTAGTTCATTATAGGTCTGGTAACCTAGTTTCTTGCAAGCACGGATAACAGTAGAAGAAGAAATAAAGAGTTCATTGGCAATAGCCTTGAGGGTAATATTTTCAACCTCTTCCTGACGCATGAGATAATCTATAACTTCCTCTTACAGCTCAGTAAGTAGTGAATGGCTTAGATAGTTAGAATTTATTTTCAGTATGAGAAATTATCCTAAAAAAGACATCATCTCTACAGCCTGATATATTGCTTAAGTTAGTGTTTTTAAGTGTTTCAAGAGGAGAAGTCTTAAGAATCTGGTCTTTTTCCATTAGATTCTCTTGGATTAAGGTTAAAAGCAAAAAAGCTTATCAAGAATAATTCTAAATAGCTATAGTTTCCCAATTCTCTTTCCCTCAACGATAAAAAATGAATATTTTATATTTCTAAATACTCATCAAAAACTAATATTATTAAAACAACAAAAGGACTTTTCTAAAAAATATGAAAATTTATCGAATCTTATTGAAAAAAAGCTTTCAATGATTTAGAATGAAGCTATAAATGGGAAAAAGGAGTCTTTTTATTATGGACAAAAAAGTACATTATAAAATGCACAAAGTTAAGAAACAATGGGTAACCATCGCAGTGACAGGTTTGTCTCTCGGTGCAGTCTCAGCGGTTTCTTTAGGAACTAACGACGGTGTCGTTCAGGCAGACGAACATACGGATGCTACTGTAGCCATCCCCGATATTACTGTTGATACGGGTACTGTATCTAACGATACAACGGCTGCTCAGGATCCAACTACAGCAGTTGCAGCGACAAACGATGTCGCAACTGACCAAGCAACTCCAACAGCAACTTTCGATTTGACAACTGATACAACAAATACAGTTGCAGCGAATGCTGTTGATACGGTAGCGACTGTCGGTACTGATCGTGCGGCAACTACAAACGATACAACAGCAACCAATGATACAGCTGTTGATACAACAAATAACAATACTACAACTGACACAACAACAGTTACTGATCGCGCAGCGACAACTGAACGTCGTGCGACTGGTGCTCGCCGTGGTCCTACAGGAGGCCGTCGTGCTACCCCAGTTAACGGCAATACAAATAATGCCAACAATACTGTCACAGTAGTAAATAACGACCTTCCAGCAACTAATAATGTCGTAACTGATGGTCCAAGCCACATCAAAACTATTAATGGAAAACAATACTACGTTGAAGATGATGGCACTATTCGTAAGAACTATGTTCTTGAACGTATCGGTGGAAGCCAATACTTTAACGCTGAAACTGGTGAATTGTCTAACCAAAAAGAATACCGTTTCGATAAGAACGGTGGAACAGGTTCATCAGCTGACAGCACAAACACAAACGTTACTGTAAATGGTGATAAAAATGCCTTTTACGGTACAACTGATAAAGATATCGAACTTGTTGATGGTTACTTCACTGCCAACACATGGTACCGTCCAAAAGAAATCTTGAAAGATGGTAAAGAGTGGACTGCCTCAACTGAAAATGACAAACGTCCATTGCTTACAGTTTGGTGGCCAAGCAAGGCTATCCAAGCGAGCTACCTCAACTACATGAAGGAGCAAGGTCTCGGTACCAATCAGACCTATACGTCATTCAGCTCACAAACCCAAATGGACCAAGCAGCACTTGAAGTTCAAAAGCGTATTGAAGAACGTATTGCGCGTGAAGGTAACACTGACTGGTTGCGTACAACTATCAAAAATTTCGTGAAGACCCAACCAGGTTGGAATTCAACTTCTGAAAACCTTGATAATAATGACCACTTGCAAGGTGGTGCCCTTCTCTATAACAACGATAGTCGTACAAGCCATGCTAACTCAGATTATCGTCTTTTGAACCGCACACCAACTAGTCAAACAGGTAAACACAATCCTAAGTATACTAAGGATACAAGTAACGGTGGTTTCGAGTTCTTGTTGGCAAATGATATTGACAACTCAAATCCAGCGGTTCAGGCTGAGCAGTTGAACTGGCTCCACTACATCATGAACATCGGTACTATTACTGGTGGTTCTGAAGATGAAAACTTCGATGGTGTTCGTGTCGATGCCGTGGATAATGTCAATGCTGACCTTCTCCAAATTGCTTCAGATTATTTCAAAGCTAAATATGGTGCTGATCAAAGTCAAGATCAAGCCATTAAACACTTGTCTATCTTGGAAGCATGGTCTCACAACGATGCCTATTACAATGAAGACACTAAAGGTGCCCAATTGCCAATGGATGACCCTATGCACTTAGCATTGGTATATTCACTCTTGCGTCCAATTGGTAACCGCTCAGGGGTTGAACCACTCATTTCAAATAGTTTGAATGACCGTTCTGAAAGTGGTAAAAACTCTAAACGCATGGCTAACTACGCCTTTGTTCGTGCTCACGATTCAGAGGTACAATCAATCATTGGTCAAATCATCAAAAATGAAATCAACCCTCAATCAACAGGGAATACCTTCACGCTTGATGAAATGAAGAAAGCCTTTGAAATCTACAACAAAGACATGCGTAGTGCTAACAAGCAATACACACAATATAACATCCCATCAGCATATGCCTTGATGCTTACGCATAAGGACACTGTGCCACGTGTTTACTATGGAGACATGTACACAGATGATGGTCAATATATGGCTCAAAAATCACCATATTATGATGCTATCGAAACCCTCTTGAAAGGCCGTATCCGCTATGCAGCCGGTGGTCAAGATATGAAGGTTAACTACATCGGTTATGGTAATACTAATGGTTGGGATGCTGCAGGTGTCTTGACATCTGTACGTTATGGTACAGGGGCTAACAGTGCTTCTGATACTGGTACGGCAGAGACACGTAACCAAGGTATGGCAGTTATCGTTTCAAACCAACCTGCCCTTCGTTTGACAAGCAACTTGACAATTAACATGGGTGCGGCTCACCGTAACCAAGCTTATCGTCCATTGCTTTTGACAACAAACGATGGTGTGGCTACTTACTTGAATGACAGCGATGCTAACGGTATTGTTAAATACACTGATGGCAACGGTAATTTGACATTTAGTGCAAATGAAATTCGTGGTATCCGTAACCCTCAAGTTGATGGTTACCTTGCCGTTTGGGTACCAGTAGGTGCTTCTGAAAATCAAGACGTGCGTGTAGCACCAAGTAAAGAAAAGAACAGCAGTGGTTTGGTTTACGAATCAAATGCTGCCCTTGATTCACAAGTTATCTACGAAGGTTTCTCTAACTTCCAAGACTTCGTTCAAAATCCATCACAATACACTAATAAGAAGATTGCTGAAAATGCAAACCTCTTCAAATCATGGGGTATCACATCATTCGAATTTGCACCACAGTACGTTTCAAGTGATGACGGTAGCTTCCTTGACTCAGTAATCCAAAATGGTTATGCCTTTACAGACCGTTATGATATTGGTATGAGTAAGGACAATAAGTACGGTTCATTGGCTGACTTGAAAGCAGCTCTTAAATCACTCCACGCTGTAGGTATCTCAGCGATTGCTGACTGGGTTCCAGACCAAATCTACAACCTTCCAGGTGATGAAGTGGTTACTGCAACTCGTGTTAATAACTATGGTGAAACTAAAGATGGTGCAATCATCGATCATAGCCTCTACGCTGCTAAAACACGTACCTTTGGTAATGACTACCAAGGTAAATATGGTGGTGCCTTCCTTGATGAATTGAAACGTCTCTACCCACAAATTTTTGACCGCGTTCAAATCTCTACTGGTAAACGCATGACAACTGATGAGAAGATTACAAAGTGGTCTGCTAAATACATGAATGGTACTAACATTCTTGACCGTGGCTCAGAGTACGTACTTAAGAATGGCCTCAACGGTTACTACGGTACAAATGGCGGTAAGGTTAGCCTTCCAAAAGTAGTAGGAAGCAACCAATCAACAAATGGAGATAATCAAAATGGTGACGGCAGTGGTAAGTTTGAAAAACGTCTCTTCTCTGTAAGATACCGTTATAACAATGGCCAATATGCTAAGAATGCCTTCATCAAAGATAACGACGGAAATGTTTACTACTTTGATAACTCAGGTCGTATGGCAGTCGGAGAAAAGACTATCGATGGTAAACAATATTTCTTCCTCGCTAATGGTGTGCAATTGCGTGATGGTTATCGTCAAAACCGTAGAGGTCAAGTATTCTACTACGACCAAAACGGTGTCTTGAATGCAAACGGCAAACAAGATCCAAAACCAGATAACAATAATAATGTATCAGGCCGTAACCAATTCGTACAAATTGGTAATAACGTTTGGGCATACTATGATGGTAATGGTAAACGTGTGACCGGTCACCAAAACATCAATGGTCAAGAACTCTTCTTCGACAACAATGGTGTCCAAGTTAAAGGGCGCACTGTTAACGAGAATGGGGCTATCCGTTACTATGATGCCAACTCAGGTGAGATGGCTCGTAACCGATTCGCAGAAATCGAACCAGGTGTTTGGGCTTACTTCAATAATGATGGTACAGCTGTAAAAGGTTCACAAAACATCAATGGTCAAGACCTCTACTTTGATCAAAATGGCCGTCAGGTCAAAGGTGCTTTGGCAAACGTAGATGGTAACCTTCGTTACTATGATGTAAACTCAGGAGAGCTTTACCGTAACCAATTCCATGAAATCGATGGTAGCTGGTATTACTTCGATGGTAATGGTAATGCTGTCAAAGGTATGGTTACCATCAACGGTCAAAACCTTCTCTTTGATAATAATGGTAAACAAATCAAAGGTCATTTGGTTCGTGTGAACGGTATTGTTCGTTACTATGATCCAAATTCAGGTGAAATGGCTGTTAATCGCTGGGTTGAGGTGAGTCCAGGATGGTGGGTTTACTTTGACGGTGAAGGCCGAGGTCAAATTTAATCGTTTCTAAACTGTATGAACCGAGACAGTAGTCTCGGTTTTTATGGCATGTTCGGATTTTGTTAAGGATTTGGTGATGACTGAAACTAGTGATTTTAAAACTATTTTGAGTTAGTCATAATAGTCTGACAGTGGTCGTTACATCTGCAATCCTTTGAAAAAGTCATCATGCAAAAAAGTTATTAATTATTTACAACTTAATACGAGAAAGTTGAGAAACTAGGGAGTCTCATTAAATGGTTCCAATCTATTGATGAAGCATCAAAGTCATTCTATACTAAAAGCAATGCTAGTTAACTCTTAGAATTTCATAGTTGAGGGCCAGGCACAGACTTTTTCTGTGCCATTCTCTTAGGTTCCTTCCTTATAAACTAAGGTAAGGTTCTAGCCTTTCAAAGATGAGAAGTAGTTGTGATAGTTTATAGTGTATTTCTTAAGAGAGTGTCTTTAGGTAGAAAAAACTCCATTAAAGATTCGTCATTTATCATATCGGTGTAATCTCATTTTGATGTCACTTTCATAAAACATTTGATAGATATTACACATTAAAACGCTATTTTTTCACTTGGGGGTTAAAATGATTAAAGTTCTTACACCTTACTTGTAAAAATTCGATTCTCGTATTATAGTATATATAAGAGATATCAAAAAATTTAATTTTTTTGATAAAAACTTGTTAGCTTCTCTGAGGGAAAATGAAATCTTAATAGAAAAGATTTCCATGAGAACTTGGCAAGTATAGGATTTTATTTCTCATAAAAAGAAGAAAGGGGGAGTATTTTTGAGAGCCTATAGGGAAGATGCGACTGAAGCAGCAGCAAGAACTGCCGAAGAGCATGTCGCACACGGATCAGGGAATACTGATTTAGTTGATACTATAGATCTTTCTAAATTATTGACTAGACCAAAACGTCACTCTGACCACCGTGCCCCCTCTCCATTAGATTTTGCTAGAGCTGATGAAGCTCTCTTTGATAATCATGCTCAATCGGAAACCGTGAGGATCCCATCTAAGCAAGAGATTATTTTTCAAGGAGCGGATTCGCAAACTCCAGATTCTGAAGTCATGGAAAAACATGTCTTTACGGGAACTAGAGATAGGAAGACTGGTTTAATCGAATGGGACAAGGACAGTTATACCTATCCTAAGATACCGGTACCAGTTGTCCAGGGCTATTTCGCTGACCAAAAGGAAGCGGGTTTTAACGTTGTCACACCCTATGTGCCAACGGTAACGGAACATGTGACCTATAGGAAATTGGGACGCATTATCCCTGTGACAGAAGATGGGGAATATATTCCAGGTGCTTTGACTAAGCAGTATAACAATAATAAAAAAGATCCACGAAAGGCGGGTGAGACAGCAACACCAGCTGTTCAAGATTATATGACAGATATTAAAAGTGTAGTACCGAACAAACCAGGAGGGGATACTCCGGTTGTATATCGTAAAATTTTCAAGAAAGCCAGCATCACTTATATTGATGAAACTACCGGAGCTTACTTGGTTAGTGACCAGTTGACCGGTGAATTGGGTGAAGCGATTGAATACGGAACAGCAACACGTATCAAGACTTTCAAGGATATGGGATATGACTTGATTCAGGACGAATTCCCTAAAGATGCCATTTTTGATGACAAGGATATTGATGATCAAGAGTGGTTTGTCCTCTTGCAACACGATGTTGCCAAGATAGGGCCTGACCATGAACAAGTCCCAGATACTCCAATCAATCCTAATAATCCAGATGGACCTAAGTGGCCATCTAAGTATGCTTACGAGAAAGAAGTAAGCTTCACAGTCTTTTACAAGAGTACCGATGGCAATGCGGATTTGCCGGATGCCGATGTGCAAAAGGCTTATTGGGTCCGTACCCTTACCTTTGACAAGGTTACAGGTGAGCTTGTTGATGAGACAGAATGGTCACCAAACAAGACCAAGTATTATGACATCTATGCACCAGTTGTTTTAGGCTATTTTGCAGATAGAGTAGAAGTAAAAGGTAGAGAGGTTACTGAAGATAACATCGAAGAAACCATTACCTACGTTCCACTTGGTAAGATCATTCCTATTGATGCGAATGGACGCTTGATTCCAAACGTTCCAACGCCAACCTTCAACAACGATGCCAATAACCCAACTAAGGTTAGTGAGACACTTGTTCCTCACATTCCGGGTTACCGTCCAATGCAACAAAGTGTCATGCCTGAGAGCTTGACAGACGATATTCTTGTTGAGTACGCTCCAATCCTTGAAGATGTAACGCAACCAACCTTGCAAACGGTCTTCTTCAAAGGAGCTGGCGAAGCAACACCGTCTGTTAATATTCAGTCTGACTTTACCTTCACTGGTAAATACAACCAAGCAGAAGACACTTACACTTGGGATCAAGACAGCCATACCTTTGCTAAGGTTAATGTCCCAGTTATCGAAGGTTACTATGCGGACAAGGCAGTGGCTGGTATGCAGGTTGTTACACCTGATAAACCAGAAGCCACAGACAGTGTTGTCTATAAAGAACTCGGTAAGATTATCCCTGTTGATACCTTTGGTAATCCAATCGCGGATGCAGAACCAGTTCATTATGCTAATGATCCTCAAGATGCTACGCAAGTTATTGAAACACCAGCACCACAAGTTGCCGGCTACCAGGCTGAAAGTGAATTGGTATTGCCAATTGACCTCAGCCTGGACCAAACCTTGGTTTACGAACCAATCTTGGATGATATCACACAAGATACGAAACAAACGGTTACCTTCCAAGGTGCAGGCTACAAAGATCCAGTTATCAACATTCAAGATAGCTTCAGCTTCCACGGTAAGTTTAACCAAGTGGAACAAACAAGCACTTGGGATCAAGAAAGCTTCACTTATGATGTTGTAGAAGTTCCAGTAGTTGAAGGCTTCTATGCAGATAAACGTCAAGCTGGTGGACTTGAAGTTCGCCCAGACCTTCCAGAAGTGGAAGATACAGTAACTTACACAGAGCTTGGTAAGATTATTCCAGTAGATGAGTATGGTACACCTATTGAAAATGCACCTACTCCAAGCTACAACAACGATCCTGAAGATCCAACCATGGCTATGGAAACAGTCGTTCCAGATGTTCTTGGTTACATTTCTGAAAAGGCCTTTATTACTCCAGAACACCCAGGTCAAGATACCAACGTGGTTTATGCTAAGGATGAGCAAAAAGCTATTATCCTTTACATGAATGAGCTTGATAAGTCAGAATTGACTCGTGATGTTGTCGTCGGAAGCTCAGGTGAGAAGATTGACTACTCTACTGATGAACAAATCGCAAACTTGCTCAAACAAGGTTATGAACTTGTCAACGATGGTTATGCAGAAGCCTTTGACCACACTTACAACGGTGATTCTGACTTTGATCAAGTCTTCGAAGTGGTTCTTCGTGAACGTTTGGTTCTTATCGACCCAGATATGCCAGCACCAGTTGCAGGTGAAGTCGTAGATCCAAACGATGTGAATAGTCCAGTTTGGCCAAATAGCGTAGAGATGCTTGAAAACCGTGCCGATGTGACACGTACCATCCAGTATGTCTTCGAAGAAGGTGGTTTGGCTAGCGACGACTACGTTGAAGTTCTTGATTTCAAACGTTTGGCTAATGTTAACCTTGTGACAGGTGCTATCAATTATGAAGCATGGTCAAGTACTCAAGCTGGCTTCTCAGCGGTTCCTTCACCAGAGGTTGTCGGATTTACACCAGACCGTATGGAAGTCGCTGAAATGACAGAGGTTTCTGTGGAAACTCCTGAAATCATGGAAGTGGTTACTTACCTCAAGGATGCTCAGAAGGCTACAGTCACTTATGTTGACGGTACAACTCGTAAGAAACTTGAAGTGGTCGACTTGCTTGGTAAATCAGGTGAAGTGATTGAATACTCAACAATCGAACGTATCAAGTACTATAGCGACCGTGGTTATACCCTTCTTGCTGATGGCTTCACAAACGGTGTGATCTTTGATGGCGATTCACATGTTGACCAAAACTTCATGGTTACCCTTCGTCATGGTACCGTTCAAGTAGGTCCAGATAACATTCAAGAAGCTGGTACACCAATCAACCCAGCAAATCCTGATGGTGCTAAATGGCCAGAACGCGAAAGCTACATCAAAGACGTAACCTTCACAGTTCTCTACACATCTAGCGATGGACAAGCAGAACTTCCTGCCAATAACATCCAAACTGCTCAATGGACACGTAGCTTGACTATTGATAAGGTTACAGGTGAAGAGCTTGGTTCAAGCTACTGGACTTCAAATAAAGGTCAGTTTGAAACAGTCATCACTCCGGAAGTAGAAGGCTATAGCGCTGATAAGGACAAGGTTGAAGGTAAGACAGTAGGTCAACGTAACCTTGAGGAAACCGTTGTTTATATCCCGCTTACAGGCGATATTAACGGTAAACCTAAGGAAGACAAGGCAGACAATATCGTTGTTGAAGAAATTGAAGACCTAGAAGTTCTCGACCAAGTCGAAGAGCAAGTGGAAGCTCATGATGGACCAGTCACTTATGGACCAGGCGATGACTTTGAAGCACCTGTTTCAAGTCAAGCCGAGGGTAAAGGCTCTAAACACAAGATGCCAATTAATCTCTCAAATGAGGAAGAAGCAAGCAAAGGTAAGATTGAAGAAACTATCAATATCGCAGGCTTCACCGTATCGGTAACAGGTCTAGGACTTGGTCGCAACGGACGTAAGAAGAAAAATAAAAAAGATCACAAAGATCAAAAGGACAAATAATATAAAGCCCTGAATGACTCAGGCATGCCCAGACAGAAAGAAAATCTCAAGTTGCTTAGTGCACTTGGGATTTTTTTGTGGATTACCTAACTGAGGTCTGTGGAAACTAAGTATTTTAAACGTAAAAGAAGGTGTCGAACATACGCTGCTATTGATAAAAGTGATGATAAAAACTATAATCTAGTTACAAGAGCTATGCACTTAAATGCTCATTCCATTATTGTTAATGACTGGTTTTTCAATTCATGGTCGTTATAAAAAGAGGTACTATGTCTATTTCGTTTACTTATTGTGGTGTTGCATGTGGAGTCATTTCCATTGATAATCAATTTCATATTGGAATTGATCCTGACTTGTCTCCTAAAGGAACATCAGTTCAGTTTAAAGGATTTGTCTCCGAGAAACAAACTGATGTTCATAAGGATGAGTCTCTTCTTAGCAAAGTTGATGTATGGTTAATTACTCATGGGCATCAAGATCATTTGGATGATGTAGGAAGAGATTATCTGAAAGGAAAAAACGTCATTTCTCCTAATAGGAAAATTTTAGATGGGGTGCCATGCTTAAATAATAGTGTTTTAAGATGGGGAGAAGAACAAGCATTTCAAGTCGCTGACTATTGTATCACCATAAAAGCATTACCGGCTCATCATGCCAGTAATTACATCATGCGAAAGATAGTTGGTAAGGTAAATGGCTATCAACTAACAATCACCAGTTCGTCAGAAACTAAAGTCATTTATTTTACCGGTGATACTGTTTTGTACCCAGACTTAACCCAAAATGTCCCTAAAAATATAGATGCTATTTTTGCTAATTTAGGTGCTGTAAAATCAGGTTCATTTGGTGGACCATTTACCATGGATTTAAAAATGTTAAACCGAATGAATGACCTCCTTCAACCTAAAAGGATTTATCCCATTCATATTGATGATTATAGTCATTACAAGACAACTAAAAAAGAAGTTGAAGCAGCAGGCTATAAGGTTTTAGCTGTAGGTGAGACTATCGATATATAATTAAGTCGAATAAAGACTTTACTTACTTTTGTATGGGAGTATCTCTTGTGGTAACATCACTTCTATACTACAATATAGGAAAACAATCATAAAAGGAGTATGCCATGCCAACTGAATATGAAAAGATGATTGCAGGTGACTTTTATAAACCTAGCGATCCTGAGTTACGTGCCCTAGCAGCCAGCTCAAGAGAAAAACAATGGGCCTTCAATGCTGAGCCTGACCGTCTCAAGAGGGCAGAGATTGTCAAATCTTGGTTTGGTTCGACTGGTGAAAATGTTGCCATGAATCCTCAGTTCGTTACGGATTACGGTGTTAATATCCATATCGGTGAAAATTTTTACTCTAACTGGAATTTGACCATGCTGGATATCTGTCCTATCACGATTGGTGACAATGCCATGATTGGCCCTAATTGTCAGTTTTTGACGCCCTTGCATCCGCTTGATCCAATCGAGCGTAATTCAGGCATTGAATATGGTGCTCCAATTACGATCGGTGATAATTTCTGGGCCGGTGGAGGCGTGACCATCCTTCCAGGAGTGACCTTAGGGGATAATGTAGTTGCTGGAGCAGGAGCCGTTGTGACTAAGTCCTTCGGTGACAATGTTGTTCTAGGTGGAAATCCGGCGCGTGTGATTAAGGAAATTCCTGTAAAGAAAGACTAAATATAGCAACTCAAGGATTCTAGGTCCTTGAGTTTTCTATTTTTTGAAAGAATCTATTGACTTGAGCTAATAATTCTTCTATACTGCTAGTTAGCTAACAATATAGTTAAGGAGTCATTTTTTTGGACCATTTTGGACGCTTGTTAAAACAAGCCAATAATAATATGATGCGTCATTTTGACCAGTTTGCTAGGCAATATGATTTGACTGGAAATCAGATGGCTGTCATTGATTTTATAACCAATCATGCGGATCAAGAAGTCTTTCAACGGGACATTGAGCACGAATTTGAGATTCAGCGTTCGACAACGACAGTGCTCTTACAGCGAATGGAGAAGAAAGGCCTGATTGAACGCCACACATCTTCAAAAGATGCAAGGCAAAAGGCGGTTGTTCTCACGGATAAAGCTCTCAGTATCGCTTCTGCCTGTCAATCTTATCTTCGAAAAGAGGAAGAAGAGTTTGCCCAGCAATTTTCAGCTAAAGAGAGAGAAGTCTTTCTCAAGATTTTACAACACTACCGTAATATTTAAGTTTATTTAGGAGGAACAAATACTTATGTCAGACGAAAAAATCTCCACCAAGGTCCTGTGTGCCATCTTTGCGACAGGAATCCTTTCATTTTGTGGAGTAGCTGGTGAAACAGCTATGAACATCACCTTTCCTGTATTGATGAAGGCATTCTCAGTCAATACGTCAACCGTACAGTGGGTTACAACCATTTATCTCCTAGTGGTCGCTTGTGTGGTTCCCTTATCTGCCTATCTCAAGCGCTCGTTTAAGATGAAAACCATCTTTCTGGTCGCAAACCTTTTGTCTATTTTAGGTGTCCTCATCGACTTTATAGCGCCTAGTTTCGGCTTTGTTGTTTTGGGACGATTGGTTCAAGGGATGGGTGTTGGTTTTGCCCTACCTCTCATGTTTAACATCATTTTGGAGCAGGTACCAAGTCGTAAGATTGGTTTCATGATGGGAGTTGGGACACTGATTACAGCCGTTGCTCCAGCCATTGGACCGACTGTTGGTGGTCTCTTGACAGCGCACTTTGGTTGGCGTTCTATCTTCCTCGTCCAGTTTCCTATTCTCTTGGCTTCACTGATTGCAGGGATTCGCTCAATTGAGCAAAAGAGTGAGGTGCAACGTGAATCTTTAGATTTCCTCAGTCTACTAGCTACTATCTTTCTTTTCTTGGGTTTGATTTTAGGTCTTCATGGGGTTGCTGACCATGCTTTCGTTAGTTTCTCAGTTCTTGGTTGGCTTTTGATTGGTATCTTAGGTCTTGTCGTTTTGATTTGGCGTTCAACAACATTGGACAAGCCTATTATCAATCTCTCCATTTTGAAAAATCGTAAACTGACAGGTCATATCATCGCTTTCTTCTCTTTCCAATTGGGATCCCTTGCGATGAGTTTTCTCTTGCCAAACTATGTGCAATTGGTTAACCACTCGAATACAACTTCTGCAGCTTTAATGTTGCTTCCAGGTGCTATTATCGGTGCAGGATTCGCTCCATTCTCAGGTATCATTTTAGATAAGATGGGAGCACGTAAACCGATTCTTATTGGGGCTACCCTTATCGTACTCGCTCAGTTGTTATTTAGCTTGTTTGGTCTCTCTCTTTCCAATACGTTGATCCTCGTCTTTTACATGATTTTTATGACGGGGCTTGGCGTTTCCTTTGGTAATGTCATGACCAATGGACAGAAACAACTGTCGCTAGATCAACGTGCTGATGCCAATGCCATCTTTAACACGCTCCAACAATTTGCAGGAGCAGTGGGAACAACGTTAGCATCTCTAATTGTTGCCATGAGTCAAGCTAATCACAAGATTGGCTTTGCGCAAGCAACAGCTCAAGGTAGTCGAAATGGCTTTATGGTCTTATTTGCTTTAGCCATTTTCCAACTCCTTGTCTTAGTTAGCGTTGTCAAAAAGAATGATTAATAAGGTGTTTGAAGCAAAGGAAACATGCTTTCCCTTGCTTTTTCTTTCCTTAAATGAAATACTAATCTTACTGCAAATTTTAGTGTTACTTTAAGGTTTATGACTTATAATAACCTTAAAAAATAAACCAGTCTTCGATGAAGATACTAGAAAGAAGGGAAGGACCATGTCTTTACTTAAGAAAATTTATCCTGAGCAGCCGCTCAAGGAACTGAGATGGTTTGATATTGGTATTGTTACGCTGATTATGTTTGGTCAGTTTATTGTTCGTTCGACACAAATGTATTTGGCGAGTTTGTCTCCAAGCCTTTCTACCGCAATCAGTGAGACGTCAACAAATACAGCCAGTGAAGGAGCAGCTTACTCAAGCAATTTTACCTTGCAGATTATTCTTCTAGCCTTAGCGATTATTTATCTGTGGATACGTCATTTTGACTTTAAACAATTGCCAATCCGTCTAAAGTGGTCTGTTCTCTTTTGGGTACCCTTTATTTTCGCTATCATGGGCTTATTTGCTGATATGGTAAGTACTTTGTCAGGACAATATAATTATTTTAGCCCTCAGGTTCTAGCCTTTATTAGCCCTATGGCTGTGATTAACAAGTTCATGGCCTTATCGCCTATGGCAATTGCTTATGGATTGCTTAACGGTTTCTACGAGGAATTTTTCTTCCTAGGACTCTTGACCTCGGTTAAGGACAAGTATAAGTGGTTGGTCTTGCTCTTTTCAACCATTGTTCGTGTGTCTTTCCATACCTATCAGGGCATGCTATGGGCTCTGGTTATCGGTGTGGCCTTTGGTCTCCTCTATTATTTCCTTTATAAGTACAAGGTTAAAAACTTGCTTCCATTTTTCCTCGTTCATGCCTTAGCAGATATGTTTGGCTCGAGCTTAATTTATCTCTTGGTAAACTGGAATTATTAGTCAAACAACTCCCTTCGTTAAGTACGAGGGGAGTTGTTTTTTATGGTTAGATAATATCTAAATTAACATAATACTGTCTCTTTTAGCTAAATAGTTCTTTTAAGAAGTTGAGAACCTTAGGATGAAGATTATTTTCCTTGAGGGTGATAAGAGAAACATAAAGGGTCAGACGTTCATTCTTAACCATTGGAATAGCAATTAAATCTTTGTCTTCCTTTGTTATAGCAATCTCAGAAAGAAGGCTGATACCAACTTTTTTACGAAGGAGTTGTTTAAGCAAATTAACATCATCAGTTTGAAAAAATGGTGTTGCGGCATGATGATGCTGATCATTCAGATGTTGAAATGCTTTTAGATGAACAAAATGTTCGTCTAAAATAATAAAATCTTCATTCATAACGTCTGAGAAAGCGATAGTTTCTTTATCTGCTAATGGGTGTCCTGATGGCAAAATGTAATAAAGATCACTTGTCATAAGGTTTCTAACTGAAAATCGTTTATCAAGAATAGGTTCTAAGCTTCCAATAAAACTGGCATCTAGGTCCCCCCTAGATAAGAGATCTAAAAGTTCAATAGAGCCCTCTTGTATAGGATGAATATTTCGAAGTGCAGAGACATTTTCAATAAAAGCAGGTTCTTTACGAATAAGATAGTCAATAATAATAGGTGGGAATCCGATTGTATCATAGGAAGAAATGCTTCGTAGTATTTCCTTTTTGGCACCTTGAAGTTCTGGAAGCACTTTTTTTATATGTCGCAATAAAATATCACCTTGTGGTGTTAATTTTAAGGTTCTGTGAGAAGGGTCATGCATAATTAGTTGACAATGAAACTCTTTTTCTAATCGTTTAATCGCATAAGAAATGGATGGTTGACTCACCTCATGTTTTCGGGCTACATCAGTGAAAGATTGTAAGTTACTTAGGTCATAAAAGTAGTATAAGTCTTTAAGGTTCATAAAATCTCACTTTCAAAAGCATGTTAAAAGGATATATATAGTCAAAGTCGGCTGAAGTGATAAGTAAATCTTATCCGTGGTTACGTATTTGACTATAAGTTTTTTAATGAGTTAAAATACGATGATGAGTCAGGAGGCAACTACAGGCTATCTAAAATATCTTCAAAGATGGCTAAGAGTTTCTCCCTCTTTGTAGCAGGAAGTTGTTTTAGCTTCATGTTAACTCTTTTCAGTGAGAGGTTATCGGTTCTGTCAGTGGTGGCCTCGAGGCTGTTAAAATTGAAAAATTCCTCTGGCGTCAAGTTTAAGGCAACAATCACTTTTTCTAGACTGTGAATGGTCAGATTCACATTTTGGTTTTCTAGTTGATTGATATACTTGAGTCCGAGTCCTGCCTGTTCCGAAAGTTCCTCTTGGCTCATTTTATTTTGTGTGCGAAAATATTTCACCTTTTGTGAAATATATTTTTGTAAATAATTTTTAGTCGTCATATAAACAGAATACAAGTTTTAAATGACAAAAATAACTTTTTAAACAATACGAAGTACGATATAAGATTATTAATGTCCATTATAGCATAAAAGAAATTAATGGACATTAAATGATACACCGTTCTTTTAATCGTACATAAATGGTAGTATAATATAGAAAAAGGAGGTCGCATTATGAATGCACATGATATTTTAAACAACCCTTTCCTTAACAAGGGAACTGCCTTTACCTTGGAAGAACGTCAGGAGTTAGGTTTGGTTGGACTCTTGCCACCTTACGTTCAAACCATTGAAGAACAAGCAGCGCAAACTTATGCGCAAATGCAAACGAAGGTCAACGATTTGGAAAAACGTTTGTTCCTAATGGAAATTTTTAATACAAATCGTACTCTTTTTTACTACCTATTTGCTCAACATTTGGAAGAGTTTAATCCCATTGTCTATGACCCAACCATTGCTGATACCATTGAGGGTTATAGCGACCTCTTTGTAGATCCACAATATGCCGCATATCTTGATATCAATCATCCTGAAAATATCGAAGCAACTTTGAAAAATGCAGCAGGGGACCGTGAAATTCGTCTCATTGTTGTGACAGATGCAGAAGGTATTCTTGGTATTGGTGACTGGGGTACAAATGGTGTCGATATTTCTGTTGGGAAACTGATGGTCTATACTGGAGCTGCAGGAATCGATCCTTCAATGGTGCTTCCTTTGGTCATTGATGCAGGTACCAACCGTGAAGAATTACGTAACAATCCTAATTACTTGGGAAATCGTCACGAACGTGTACGTGGTGATCGTTACTATGATTTTATCGATCAATTTGTCCAAACTGCAGAACGTCTTTTCCCTAAACTCTACCTTCACTGGGAAGATTTCGGTCGCTTAAACGCTGCCAACATCCTTGAAAAATATCGAAAACAAATCCCAACCTTTAACGATGATATTCAAGGAACTGGTATTGTAACCCTCGGTGGAATCTTTGGTTCATTGGATATTACAGGAGAAAAATTAACGGATCAAGTTTATCTCTGCTATGGTGGTGGGACTGCTGGTGCAGGGATTGCCTCTCGTGTCCTTCGCGAAATGGTTAGTGAAGGTCTGCCTGAAGAAGAAGCTTATAAACGCTTCTTTATGGTGGATAAACAAGGTCTCCTCTTTGATGACATGGACGACCTAACTCCGGAACAAAAACCATTTGCTAAGAAACGCTCTGATTTTGCCAATGCAGATAAGTTGACGGACCTTCTTGAAGTAGTGAAGACGGTTAAACCAACGATTCTTGTGGGAACTTCAACTCAGCCAAATACTTTCACAAAAGAAATTGTAGAAGCTATGTGTGAAAACACAGAACGTCCTATCATTTTCCCATTGTCAAACCCAACCAAACTAGCTGAGGCAAGTGCCAAAGATTTGATCGAATGGTCAGACGGAAAAGCATTTGTTGCGACAGGAATTCCAGCTGGTACAGTTTCCTATAAAGGTGTGGACTACGTGATTGGTCAAGCAAATAATGCGCTGATTTACCCAGGTCTCGGACTTGGTATGCTGGCTTCTGAAGCGAGTCTTTTGACGGATGAAATGATTGGAGCTGCCGCACATTCATTGAGTGGTATTGTCAATCCAGGCGAACCAGGAGCACCAGTCTTACCTCCATTCAAGTATGTAGCTGATGTTTCTATCAAAGTAGCAGAAGCAGTTGCTAAAAAAGCGCAAGAACAAGGTCTTGCACGTGCTGAAGAAACAGATATGGCTAAAGCAGTCCGTGATTTGAAATGGTATCCAGAATATAAATAAGTAAATTTAATGGAGGTGTACGAGTGCGACTAGATGCCTCGTACACCTTTTACTGTATATCCTAATATATAGAAAGGAAGATTATGGAAATATTTTTAACTTCGATTCAGAGTATTGTACCCATTATCGTCATCATCATTCTTGGTTATTTCTTACAGGTCCGTGGGTGGTTTCAAGAGAGTTTTGGAAATGACTTATCTAAACTCATTATGAATGTGGCCATGCCTGTGGCAATTTTTACCTCTGTTCTTAAATATTTAACTTTAGATAAATTGATTAGCTTGTCTGGCGGTTTGTTGTATACCTTTATCGCCTTCATTCTTGGTTACCTAGCGGCCTTTATTGCGGTGGAAGTTTTTAAAGTGCGCCCAGGTCGTCGAGGAACCATGATTAATACCTTTGTTAATGCCAATACCATTTTCATTGGTTTGCCTTTAAATATTGCTCTATTTGGAAATCAAGCTCTTCCTTACTTCTTAGTGTATTATATTACAAATACAGTATCTACTTGGACATTAGGTGTCTATCTGATGACTTCTGATAGTAAAGAAGGGGCTTCAAAACAGGCTCAAAAATTTAATTGGAAGAAGCTCTTCCCAGCTCCTTTATTAGGATTTCTCGTAGCCCTCGTATTTTTGGTCTTACGTATTCCTGTCCCAAGTTTTGCGGAAAGTACCTTGACTTATATTGGTAGTTTGACAACGCCGTTATCTCTTGTCTATATCGGTATCGTCCTAGCTAAGGCAGGGCTTCAGACTATTCGCTTTGATAAAGATACCATCATCACACTGGTTGGTCGTTTTATCCTTGCACCTGTCATCATGCTCCTGGTTTTGAAATTCTTCTCTCCAAATATGGTAGCACCAGAATTTAGAACCTTTATGATTCAATCAGCAACACCTGCTTTAGCGGTTCTTCCTATCCTTGCCAATCAAGGAAAAGGCGATGTTGAGTTTTCAACGAATGTGGTCACTCTCAGTACGGTTTTATTTGTGATTGTGATTCCGATTTTACAGACATTATTAGGATAAAAGGAGTAGAGTTTGCAAATGTTTTTAAATTGGGTTAAAAAATGGCAAACACTTATCAAACTCGTTTTATTTCTATCTATTGCTAGTCTAGTTATTGTAGAGATAACTAGACTTTTTAAGACGATTTCGTTTGATAAGATTGTAGAAATACTGGGGAAACTGTCTCCACTAAATGTCATCTTTTTAGCATTGTTTGGTTTTATGGCTGTTGCGCCAATGATCTTCTATGATAGTATCTTAAATAAAGAGCTAAATCAGAAACAAAAATTATCTTACTTACTAGAAACTAGCTGGACCATTAATAGCTTGAATAATATGATTGGCTTTGCCGGCTTGGTAGATATTGGTTTACGATATTCTTTCTATGGAGATGAAGAACGACCTGAAAAAAGTATGCAGGGCATTTCTCGTGTCATTCCTTATTTCATGAGTGGATTTTCACTGTTTGCCCTGATAAGCTTGGTTTTGACAGGTTTATTCCCTTTATCAATTGGTATTAAGCAGTATTGGACAGTCCTTTTAGGAGCTAGTCTCTATCTCCCAATTGTTTTATTTGTTTCAAATAGAAAAAATTGGGCCTATTTTGGCCAGCTGGGTGGAAAGACAATTTTATCTTTAGTGTTAGCTTCTGCTCTTGATTGGACTTGCGTACTAAGTTTTTTCCTTTTGGTTGGGTATATTTTGGGCTATAATTTACCAAGTTATGATGTAATTCCCCTCTTTATGATTGCTATTACAATTGGGATTATGTCAATGATTCCAGGTAGTCTAGGTAGTTTTGATTTAATTATGGTATCTGGTTTAGTTGGTCTTGGGATTGATAAAGCTCAGGCACTAAGTTGGTTACTTGTATTTAGGTTATTCTATTATATTCTCCCTTTTTGTTTAGGAGTAATTTTATTCTTAAAGAATATGGGTGGACGACTTAATGAGAAATATTTAGGAATTCCTCAAAAGGTCATTGAAGTCTTATCCGCTATAGTATTGGTTTGGGGGTTGCGACTCTTTGGTTTCTTTCTTATCGTTTCAGCTATAGTTCCTCAAGAATTAGGACATCTTCCTTTGCTTAGAGAACTTACACCTAGCACTGGACAGTTTGTTTTTCAACTTCCTAGTATTGTTCTTGGTGTTCTGTTCTTCCTTTTAGCAAGATTAGTTAAACGACGTTTAAAATTTACGTTAACACTGGCTACTGTCCTAGGGCTAGTAAGTCTTGTTTATTTGAATACTGGTAGTTTTTCATTACCAAGTAGTCTTTTCTTAATGGTTCTCTTGTTTCTCGTATGGTGGAATAAGGATACATTTGTTCGCAGACATTATATTTATGCTTGGGAAGATTGTTATAAAGATATATCCTATATTGGTGGTAGTTTCTTCTTGACGCTTGTTTTGTTAGGACATTTGAATCCACATCATGTGTTTAAGTTAAAACATCTCTCTCATCTGGTTACACACTGGATTCATTTTCTTGGTTTATCTCTGATATTGGTTATTTTGTATGTTTTGGTTCTTCGTGAAAGTAATCAAATGAAAGAAAATTTCGGAGAAGCTTTTGATAAGCAACGTTATCAAGACTTTATTACAACAATACCGAATATAAATTTAGATGCTGCTCTAGCTTTTTTAGGTGATAAATATCTTTATTGGTACCAGGAGGATGGTCAAGACAAAGTTGTTTTCCAATTCGCAATTGAAAATAACAAGTGTGTTGTTATGTCGGATCCACTAGCACACTTAGGCTACTTAGAAAAAGGCTTATCACAGTTTCTAGCAGAAGCGGAGAATGCAAATATCTCTGTTATTTTCTATGAAGTTAATCAAGAAACAACCCTTTTACTTCATGAATATGGATACGACTTTATGAAGTTTGGTGAGACTGCTCAGGTATCACTCGATGAATTTACAACTGAAGGAAAACACGGGAAGAAGTATAGAACGGTTGTGAATAAGCTAGAAAATAAAGGATATCAATTTCAAGTATTACAACCGCCTTTTGATAAAAAGATGCTTAATACCCTAAAAGAAATATCGGATAGTTGGCTAGATGGTCGCCAAGAAAAAGGTTTTTCACTTGGCTATTTTGATGAAAAGTACATTCAATTAGCTCCAATAGCTCTTGTAAGTGATGAGGAAGATAACATTCAGGCTTTCGTTACCTTTTTAGCTAGCAATGGACCTAACGAAGCAAGCATTGACCTGATGCGTTACGACTTAAAGACAGCCCCTAATGGTATCATGGATTATCTTTTTGTAAAATTATTACTTCATTTTAAAGAAGAAGGAGTTACCTTCTTTGATTTAGGTATGGCGCCATTGTCAAATGTAGGAACTGAGAAACATAGTTTCTTACAGGAAAAAGTGGCTTATCTAATCTATGCCTTTACCAATCGCTTCTATTCTTTTAGTGGTCTTAGACAATATAAACAAAAGTTTAATCCAATCTGGTCACCACGATATGTCGCTTATCCCCGTGATACATGGCTTATACTAGATATGTTAGCCATTTATAGAGTTGATAATCGCAAAGTAAAGAGATTATCGTAATAACTATTAGTTTTAAACAGCATATGATGACTTTCGAGCTTTTGTATGACTGTCATAGTTAGTTTAAGTAAAGGGTTTAGTTCTGTGTAAAACGGAGCTAAATCCTTTTTATGTTGTAAAATCAGTACTATTAGAAAGGTATAAATATATTGTATTAGGGATTGATTTGTTTTTTATTAAAAATATGAGATAATAGATCTGGACTAATTTTAAAACAGCAATTTTAGAGGGAGACAATGATGTCAAAACGACTATTTTCGGATGAGCCGAATGCCCCCAAACCCCTTAAGGAGCTTTTCTGGGAAAATGCAGAAAAAGCTCGTATGGGGGAATTTTGGAAAGACAAAAAGAGTTACAGAGAGCTCTCAGAAGCCACGGGGATTCCGTCAGGAAGCCTTCGGATGCTCTTTATGAACAAGCCTAAGGGAAATATTCCAAAGATTGTAACTATTACTAACGGTCTGGCCAAGGTGACTGGGAAAAACATTACACTTGGGAAGCTCTTAGCTCGAGACAATCAGCATGAGGTTTTTGAGTTTCCAAGAGATCCTGATCAGGTTACCCAAAACTTGTGGCACAACATTCGCAAGAAGCTGGAAATCACGGAAGATATGGATGAGGGGGAAGTCAGAGAACGCATGACAGTCTTTGTAGTCTCATCTGGTATGGCTCAAACCAACTATAACCTGATCAATCAAAGAGGAACGGTTTCGCTTGATACTTTAGAAAAATTTTCAAAAAGACTTAGAGTTGAGCCTTATGAATTGTTGGCTACCATCAGACGAAGGGAGATTATTGATAGGGATGACTTCCCTATTCCTAAGGAAAATGTTAGCGACTACCACATCGATATTGGTAAGCTTAATACTTTCATTAAGCTACAACCCTACTCGCCCAACGGTCAAGAGGTAGCCTCTGCAGACTTAAGCCCACAGAATCTTTATCATTATTATTCAAAAGGAACTATCGGAGATATGCCCATAAAAATGGCCTATAAGTTTAAAAGACTTGTAGATATTTATGAAGCAGAATATGGTCCCCTTGAACCTTCAAGTCGAGTTTTAGATGTCAAGGAACTAGAAAGATTCCTTTATAGCGGTATGATTACTGGTTATGCCATTGCTAAGACAGGGTTGATGAATGCGACCAATGGAAATCTCTATATTAAGGGCAAACGTCCTATCGAATCCATGCAACTGGATCGTGCCTTCGGTCTCTATAAACACCTAAAAAGACTGAAAAAGGACCAATAAATTCTTTACCTAACAAAAAGCCAAAATCAGAATGCTGATTTTGGCTTTTTGTTTGTTTTTTTATCTGTAAGACTAGTAAGAATAATTTTAGTCAATTTTCGGACTTATTTTACAATTGTTTCGCACGTCCATTTTCATCAAAGTGATAAGTCACACCATTGATGGTACGTGTTTGGTTGGTGACGAGCTCACCAGAGTTTTCATCGTAATAACGAGTCCCCTTATAGTCTGTAACGAAATTGCCTTTAATTTGCTTACCTTGATAATCAAAGTAGAGGTGTTGACCATTGATGACTTGATCAAAGATAAGAGCCTTTCCATCGTTACCGAAGTAGTACCAATTGCCCTTCCAATTGAAGAATTGATTGGTTACAGCAGCCCCAGTCTCAGCGTCGAAGTAGTAGACAGGATTGTCATAGGGTGAACGGTTATAGTTGAAGAAATTATAAGGTTTCACCAGCTCTCCTTTAACTTGTTCGCCCATTCGGTATTTTGTTGCGACGGGATTACTGAAATAGTAGAGATTACCATCTATTTTGGCAAGTCCTAATACTTTATTTCCTTCATCATCTAGGTAGTACCAGTTACGTCCAGATTTAACAAAACCTCTTTGTCGTACAGCAGCCCCAGTCTCACTATCATAGTATGGTTCGTAACCGTAAGGTCCGAATTCTCCTCTTAAAACTTCCCCATATCCTGTAATAAAATAATCCTTACCGTCAATTTTTTTATAACCAGAACTTATCTTATTATCATCGTCAAGATAGTATAATTTACCACCAGCCTTTATAAATTGCTTACGAGGGGCTTCGTGACGAGCACCAGAGTCTTTATCGTAGTAGTAGCCTTCTGCGATTGCGTCTTTAGCTTGTACTCCATAAGAGTCAAAGTAAACGTGCACCCCATCAATGGTTTGTTCACCTTTAAGGATATTCCCCTCCGCATTAGCGTAGTACCAGTTTCCATTGTGGTTAAAGTATTGACCTTTTACAAGAGCTCCAGAATTTTTATCATAGTACTTAACTGGGCTAGTATAGGAGTTTGCTTTAACCGCATGCCCATTACTATCGGTAAATTCTCCTTTAATTTGATTGCCATAATATGGATCAAAGTGAACCTGTACCCCGTCGATGGTTTGATCGCCTTTAAGGATTTTTCCTTCTCCATTAAGATAGTACCAGTTATCGTTGATGTAAACGTAGCGATTGGTACCAAGGTCTATTTTAGCACCAGAATCTTTGTCGTAGAAGTAGCCGTCATTACCAAAGACACCTTTGGCTTGTTTACCATCATAAGTGTCAAAGTATACAGGAACATTGTTAATGGTTTGAGAACCTTTAAGCCGTTTACCGTCATTGCCTACGTAGTACCAGTCTTTGTCGACTTGGACATAACTATTGATTACGAGAGCACCAGTAGTACTGTTATAATATTTTTTGTTACTTGCGAAATTTCCCTTAACCTGAGCGCCAGTTTTTTCGTCAAAGAAGTATTCAATGTTGTCGATGACGGTCGCTCCTTTAATAGCTTTACTATCTGCTCCAATAAAGTAGTTTTTGTCTTTAACTGTTACGAAACGATTAGTAACTAAATTTCCAGAGTCTTTATCGTGAAATTGATTTTTATAGTCAAAATTTCCTTTAACCTGTTTACCTCCATATTCAAAATAAACGTGAGCTCCATCAATAATGTGTTCACCGGTTAAAATTTTTCCATCGTTACCGACATAGTACCAATTGTCTCTGATTTGAACATAACGATTGGCACCAAGATCAACACGATTACCGTCCTGATCGTAAAAGTAACCATCATCACCAAAATTGTCGAAAACTTGGCATCCCTCGTATTTATCAAAGTAGACTTGTTTACCATCAATTGTTTGAGGACCAGTTAACCGGATTCCTTGGTCGTTAACATAATAACGTTCATTTCGATGTCTGTAGGGGTTGTAGGCGATGATATATTGGTTGGTAGCTAGAGCACCAGAATCTTTATCATAATAGCGTTCATTATTGTCAGTACTATCTTTAACAAAATAGCCTTTAACTTGAACACCTCCTCGGTCGAAGTAAACCTTAACGCCATCGATGGTTTGTGGTCCCTTTAAAATAGCACCATCATTTCCAGCATAGTACCATTCCCCGTTTAATTCGAAATAGCGGTTTGTCCCAAAATCAACTTGTTTTCCGTTTTCGTCGTAATAACGGTCATCAGAAGCAAATCTACCCTTAACTTGTTCACCATACTGATCAAAATAATACCACGCTCCATTAACTTCTTTGGAACCAATTGTCTTATTACCATTTTCATCTAAGTAATAGGTTCTACCATAATTTTCAACGAATTTATTAGTAACAAGAGCACCAGAATCTTTGTCATAATAGTGACCGTCCCAGGTAAATTCTCCTTTAACCTGAACACCACCTTGGTCGAAGTAAACCTTAACGCCATCAACAGTTTGTGGTCCAGTCAGGTCTTTACCGCTAGCATCTTTGTAATGCCAATAGCCGTATTCGTCTCTATAGTATTGACCACCTGTGATATTAGTTTCACTGTTCGAAGTTTCGTTAACTGAAGCTGTCTCACTGGCAGCTCGGTCTGTAGATACAGCTTCGCGTGTTTGGCCAGAGGCTGATTCTGAAGGAGCTTGGCTTTCACTTACAGTTGTTGAAGCTGTTTCACTGGTAGTTTCAGAGCTTGCAACAGAAGTTGTGGCTTGTTCTGAGTCATTTGTAGTGCTTTCAGTGCTAGCAACTTTTTCAGTAGTAGCAGGAGCTTCAACAACCTTAGTTTCGACAAGATCAGCTGTGGTTTCCGCATTGGAAATGGTAGCAGCAGTCACATCAAGGTTTGATGCGTTGTCAGCTTTAGCTTCTTCAGCGAAGGCAGGCTTTGCGATGAAGGCAAAACCTGCAAGAGCAGTTGCACATGAGAATGCAATCAGATGTTTTTTGGACTTAGATCCAGTAAAAGTAGAATGTACTTTCATAATTTTTCCTCCATTTCCTAAGTCCTATTATAGCGCTATTTTAGAGACTTTCAAGAAAATATAAGAAATTTAGATAAAAATAAGAAAACGATTACATTCCAAAGTGACTAACAAGGTAAAATTCACAATTTTAGCAGTCATAAGAGTTTAAAAAAATCCAGGACTTGAGTCCTGGATTAGGAGATTATGAAAAAGAAAAGTTTTAGAATGATTATAGTATATAGAGGAGATCCTAAAGTTTTCTTAAAGTAAGGGATACCTTAAACTTTAGTCGCATTACCATTTTCATCAAAATGATAAGTTACACCTTTGATAGTACGTGTTTGGTTGGTGACTAGTTCACCAGAGTTTTCATCGTAGTAGTGACCATCTGGTGCAAAAGCGCCTTTAACTTGTCTACCATGATTTGTATCGAAGTAAAGTTTTTGCCCATTAATTTGAACGGCACCGGTAGCTGCTGTACCATCACCGTAGAAATAGTGCCAAGCTCCTTCCGTAAAGACAAAGCGATTTTTGGCAGCCTTACCAAATTGATCGAAGTAGTAGATTTTACCATTGATGTAATTAATACTATCCTGCCACATGTCACCTAGTTGGGTGTATTTATAGGCACCTCCTTGACGGAAGTAATATAAATCACCATTGATTTCATGAAGTCCAAGGACTTTTTCACCTTTCTCGTCAAGATAGTAAGTTAAGCCTCTGTTATCTTTAACAAACCCAGCTTTGGTTACTTTGCGACCATTATCTTTATCGTAGTAGTACTCAGGCATATATACGCCATCTCGACCAAAATCACCTTTGGCTTGTACCCCTCGATAGTTGAAGAAGACATCTTGTCCATCGATATTTCGAGGTCCCTTGACTGGTTTACCATCTTTACCTACATAAAACCAATTACCCATGTATTCAACATAACGATTGGTTACAAGGTTTCCTGAATTAACATCGTAGAATGCGTATAAATCACCGTAAGAATTACCATAAGCCCCTTTGACCTGTTGACCGTTGTCACGGAAGAACACTTTTTGTCCATTGATAATTTGAGCTCCAGTAAGGTTGTCTCCATTTGCGTTTTTATAATACCAGTTTCCGTTATCATCACTATAATAACCATTTGGGTTAGGAGCATCCGTACCGACACCATTTTCATCAAATCGATAGGTCATACCATTAATTGTTAGAGTGGTGTTAGTGACGCGTGCTCCAGAATTAGGATCATAGTAGCGAAGAATACCATTGTCGAGAACAAGCTCTCCTTTAGCCTGACGACCATTGGCATAGAGGTAAACGATTTGACCATCTATATTGGCTTCACCATTCTGAGGACGAATAGCATTTCCATCTTCACCATAGTAGTACCAGCCATCATTTTCTTGGACATAGCGGTTTTTAACGGCTTGACCAGTAACTGAGTCAAAATAATAGCGACGTGTAATATTAATAGGAGTACCATAACCGTAAGAACGTGGTGAATTTTGACCTTCTTCTAGTAAAATACTGATTCCCTTTTGTAGGACGCCGGTATCAACAGGAGAGGCAGCTTCACGTGCTTTGAAATAGTAGATGTTACCATCAATTTCACGTATTCCTGTAAATTTAGAACCATCGTTCTTGATGTAGAAAGTTTGGCCTTTTTTATTCTGAACTAGACCTTCTTTTCGGACCCTTGCACCAGAGTTAGGGTCGTAATAGAAGGTTTGATCTGGATAACTATAAGATTCTCCACTAAAGTCACCTTTGATTTGAATACCATCATTATTAAAATAAACTTCTTGACCATTGATAGTTTGTTCGCCTGTTAGTGGTCGTCCAGTAGCATCTAAATAATACCAATTGCCCTTGTATTCTAGGTAACGATTGGTTTGAAGTTGACCAGAATTATCATCGAAATAACGACGTAGATCACCAGACCAATAGAAATCTGGCCCTTTAATTTGTTTACCATCTTCGCGGAAAGAGACACGTACACCATCAATGGTTTGGTCTCCAGTAAGGTTTTTACCGCTGGCATCTTTATAGTACCAGTTGCCTTGGTCATCACTATAGTACTGACCACCAGTGACGTTTGTTTCATTAGGTACTGAAGCAGTTTCACTGGCAGCTCGGTCTGTAGTTACAGCTTCTCGTGTTTGGCCTGTGGCCGATTTTGCAGGTGCTTGGCTTTCGCTTGCAGTTGTTAAAGCCATTTCACTTGCAGTTTCAGAGCTTGTAGCAGAAGTTGTAGCTTGTTCTGAAACATTTGTGGTACTTTCAGTGCTAGCTACATTTTCAGTAGTAGGAGGAGCTTCAACAACCTTTGTTTCTACGAGGTCTGCTGTAGTTTCCACATTGGCAGTGGTAGCAGCAGTCACATCAAGGTTTGATGAGTTTTCAGCTTTAGCTTCCTCAGCGAAGGCAGGTCTTGCTATGAGGGCAAAACCTGCAAGGGCAGTTGCACATGAGAATGCGATCAGACGTTTTTTGGACTTTTGTCCAGTAAAATTAGAATGTACTTTCATACTTTTTCCTCCATTTCCTAAGTTCTATTATAGCGCTATTTTAGAGAGTTTCAAGAAAAAATAAGAAATTTAGATAAAAATAAGAAAACGATTGCATAAAAAAGAGAGTGAATGGCAAATGTCACAATTTTAGCAGTCACAAGAGTTTAAAAAAACAAAAAAATCCAGAACCTATGCCCTGGATTTAGGAGATTATGAAAAAGAAAAGTTTTAGGATGGTTATAGTATATAAATTAAATCCTAAAGTTTTCTTAAAGTGGTAGAAATATTTTGTCTTTCCTTTTTAATTCACTTTCTCAGTAGCCACACCATTTTCATCGATGATATAAGTTTTGCCGTCTTTTTCGAGAGTGGTATTCGTCCACATAGCCCCACTGTCTTTGTCAAAGTAGTAAGTTTTACCATCAATCTCTACTAGGCTACCTTTGACTTGCTTACCATTTTTATCAAAGTAGAGTTGAACACCATCAATGGTTTGACGGCCTGTTAGGAGTTTGCCCTCTTTGTCGTAGTAGTACCAGTTCCAGAAATCATCGCGAACAAATTGGTTTTTAGCCGTAAATTCAGTCACTACTCCTTCATTATCAATTGTGTAGGTCTTATCATCGACTTTCAAAGTGTCGTTAGTAATGATAATAGTGGTGTACATACCAGCATATCTTTCTGTTCGATATGATTTTGTTAGACGATAGCGCTTGCCATCGATTTCTTTCCATGTAGGCTTATCAACACTTTTTACCTCAGGTTGGAAGTAGTGAAGGTGACCATCAGAGCCTCGTTGGATGCCCTCGAGGAGGACACCGTTTTTATCAGTTCCATAGATTCCAGAGAAACTAGGCCCACCCCAAAATGTTTTTTTTGAAAAAAGGGCTCCAAAATAGTTTTTTTCTATTTTACTATCTGTGACTAGATAAAGTTTGCTGTCATAACCTATGATACCATCAAGAACTTGACCCTTTGAAGCAAAGATATATTCTTTTCCATCGATAATTTGTTTACCAGTTAAGACTTCGCCGTTAGCATTGGTACGGTAGGTAGAAGTGTTTGCATGGAACATTGAAGGAGTTTCAACAATGCCATATTTGTTCTTGACCAATTGTCCTTGGTAATCAAAAAGATAAATCTTCCCATCAATTGTGACAGTATCATTTTTAGCCAAAAGTCCGTCAGGTTTGAAATAATAACGTTTACTGTCAATGGTATGCCATCCAATAAATGCAGCACCATCTTCGCCTAAGTAATTAGTATAAGTTGTATATTGAGGTTCTGTCCTATAGCCATTGAAAATTGAAGTGTGATGCCACTGATTCGTTAATAGAGAACCATCATTCTCATCGAATCGATAGTATTTTCCACCAATCTCTCGTTCTTGTCCTTTGACTTGTTTGCCATCTTTATCAAAATAAAGGATGACACCATCAACATTTTGCCAACCAGTCAATTTTTCACCGTTGGCAGTGTAGTAATACCAATCTTTTTGGTTGTCAGATTGGAAATGACCACCCGTCACGACCTGAGTAGGTAGTTGTGTTTTTTCGGTAAGGATACCATCGGCATCTGCTAGATAGGTTTTACCGTCTACTTCAATACTTGTATCAGTTACCTTACGCCCATTATCTTTATCGTAGTAGTAATCCTTGCCATCAATGGTAATCTTTTCACCCTTTGCTTGGATCCCATTGTCATGGAAGTAGAGGTTAAAGTTATCGATGGTTTGTGGACCCGTTAGTTTGTGGCCGTCACTGTCTAGGTAATACCAGTTGCCTTGGTCATCAGAAGTAAATTTTCCACCTTGTGAAGGTGCTTCCTGTGAAGTAGTTGCGTTGTCGCTTGTTTCGGATGAGGTTTCAACACTTCTATCGGTTGTAGTTGTTTCATTAACTGGAGTTGTCCCAACCTTCTTATCAGTTTCACTAGCAGGCTGTGTAGCAGTTGCTTCTGCAGGCTGACTAGCCGCATCAGTTGAGACTGTCTCACTAGGAACATTATTAACAGTAGTGCTCGCCGGAGCTACTTCGGTTCTTGTAATGAGGCTGGCACTTGTCTCAAGATTGCTGTCAGAGACGACATTTTCAGGACTGTTAACAGCAGTCGTTTCTGGTTTGACTTCATCGGCTCCGACCTGTCCAAGGCCAATCAGTGAAGCCCCGATAGCCAAACTTGAGGCAGCAATTGTGATCCAATGTTTCTTAACTTTATGAAGTTTGAAACGAACTTTGTTTTCCATAATTTTCCCCCTTATATGGTGACTTGGTAAATTCATGCTGTGACATTAAAAACATCATGAATATCAAAAATTAATTTACAATTATATTTTAATCTTATTTTCTAATAACTTCAATAGAAAACTCATACATACTCATAGTTTAAATTAATAGTGCAATAGAGACGTTTGAGAGAAGTAGATGTTTGCACAAAAAAATCCAGGACCTGAGCCCTGGATTTAGGAGATTATGAAAAAGAAAAGTTTTAGGATAGTTGTAGTATACAAAGCGATTCCTAAAGTTTTCTTAAAGTTGAAGAAATTTTTTTCTTTCCCCATTAATTCACTTTCTCAGTTGCCACACCATTTTCATCAATGACATAGGTTTTGCCATCTTTTTCAAGGGTTGCATTGGTTGTGATTGGAGAACCGTAAAGATGTTTCCCTAATGAAGTTGATTTTTCGAAGTGATAGAGCTTACCGTCAATTTCCTTCCAAGTTGGTTGGTAGTCAGAAATTACTCTTGGCTCAAGATAGCATAGGTAGTCTTTATCAGTGCGGTAGAATCCTGTTCGAACGATTCCATTTTCGTCTGAAGCATATGCGTAATTAGTGTCATTACGCAATAATTCCGCGTAAGAACCGAAAAGATAGGTCTTACCGTCTATAGATGCTGTTCTATTATAGTAGTAGTGCTTTTCGCTTGGATCTAGGTAATAGGTCTTACCGTCAATTTCTCTCCACCCGGATAATAATTTTCCTTCTGAATCTGCAAGATATAAACTATTATATGATTTAGCGGAACCATTAACAAGAAGTTGGCCATCTTGATTGAAATAATAATAATTTCCGTCAATTAAAAGGACATTATCTTTAGCTTGTAGACCGTCTTCTTTAAAGTAAACACGGTGACCGTTTATTGTGTACCAGCCGAAAACTTGTGCTCCATCATTGCCAAAGTAGTGAATATATGAACTAAAGGAATGGAATGCATTACGAAGGAGTTCGCCACTGTTCTTATCGAAATAGTAGTATTTTCCATCTATAAGGATACGCTCACCTTTGATTTGTTTCCCAGTGCCATCAAAGTAGAGTTGAATACCATCAATAGTCTGCCATCCGGTAGCTACTTGTCCTTTATCTTTGAGGTAGGTCCAGTCACCATCTTTATCTTGAACAAAGGTATTTCGAAGTGACGATGTCACACGTCCTTGGTCATCAATTTCGTAGGTCATTCCATTGAGAGTTAGACTACTATTGGTCCACATAACCCCACTATCCTTGTCAAAGTAGTAAGTATCACCATCAATGTCTACTAGGCTACCTTTGACTTGCTTACCATTTTTATCAAAGTAGAGTTGAACACCATCAATGGTTTGACGACCAGTTAGGAGCTTGCCATCAGTATCGTAGTAGTACCAGTTCCAATTGTCATCACGAACAAATTGGTTTTTGGCCGTAAACTCAGTTGCAACTCCCTCATTATCAATCGTATAGGTCTTGTCATCGACTTTCAAAGTATCGTTAGTGAGGATAATAGTGGTGTACATACCAGCGTGGTGTTCAGGAAGATACCATTTTGTTAGACGATAGCGCTTGCCATCGATTTCTTTCCATGTAGGTTTATCAACACTTTTTACCTCAGGTTGGAAGTAGTGCAGTTGACCATCTAAGCTTCGTTGGACACCCTCTAGGAGGACACCGTTTTCATCAGTTCCATAGATTCCAGTGAAATTAATTCCACCCAAAATTTCGTTTTTAGAAAAGAAGGCTCCAAAATAGTTTTTTTCTATTTTACTATCTTTGACTAGATAAAGTTTCCCGTCATAACGTACAACACCATCGACGACTTGACCATCTGAAGCAAAGATATATTCTGTTCCATCGATAATTTGTTTACCAGTTAGGACTTCTCCATCTGCATTAGTTCGATAGGTATATTTTAATCTCACTTTAGCCCCTGGCTTATCAACAACGCCATAAGCATCTTTGACTAATTGTCCTTTTTCAAATAGATAGTTTTTACCATTGATTGAATAGATGCCATTAGAAGCATAGATACCGGTATCGGTGAAGTACAAGTGTTTTCCATCAATATCTTGCCAACCAGTCACAGCAGCGCCATCATTTCCGAGATAGTATGAACGGTAGTCCTTTGATGCAGGACTAATTCCACCAACATTGACTGAGGCCCATTGATTTTTAACCATACGTCCATTGGTTTTATCAAAGTAATAGGTTTTACCATCAATCTGAACGATTTTATCTTTTGCTTGACGACCGTCTTTATCGAAGTAAAGTTGGTAACCATCAATGGTTTGAAGTCCTTTAACAGCGTGGCCCTTTTCATCACCATAATAAAAATTAACATTTTCAGGGAAGGTGAAATCTACCTTATCCCAAATAAAGGATTTTCGAGCTAGACGTCCTCTCTCTCCAAAGACATAGGTTGTGCCCCCTACATTAACAGCAACATTCTTAAGCAGTTCGCCATTTTCATCAAAATAGTGAATGAAACCAGCTGCTGTTTTAACGAGACCTGTGGCACGTATGCCATCTCGGTTGAAGTAACTAGTATGGTATATGTAGTTTGTTTTATACCGTGAGATAATTTGTTTTTCAGACCAATTGCGGTAAGAATTTTTGAGAAGGGCACCGGTGTTTTGATCTAAGTAATAGGTTTTTCCATCAACTGTGATTTCTTGACCTTTGAGTTGTTTCCCATCTTTGTCAAAATAGAGTTCAACACCGTCCACATATTGGAAACCAGTCAATTTTTCACCTTGTTCAGTGATATAAGACCATTCCCCCTCATCATTGGCTTCAAAATGTCCACCAGTAATGTTTGTAGGCAGTTTAGTTCTCTCTGTCACAACCCCATTCTCATCTATTTGATAATGTTTTCCATCTTTATCGAGGTAGCAATTGACTAGGAGCATACCAGTATGGTCATCTAAATAATAGTTCTTTCCATTTACCTCAACAAATTGGCCTTTGACCTGTTTTCCATCTTCTTGGAAATAGTATTCGCGATCTTCTACATTATTCCATCCAGTGAGATTTTTTCCGTCCTTGGTATAGTACCAATTGCCTTGATCGTCGGATGTGAATTTACCTCGAGTGATAGAGATTTCTTGTCCTGATAATGGATGCTCACTGACCTCAGTAATCTCTGACTTATTTTCATTTGTATTTTGTTTGTCGGTGGCAGGTTCAGCACCCCTATCGGTTGTAGCTGTCTCACTAGATTGAGCGGTTTCAACCTTTTTATCGGCCTCGTTACTAGGCTGTGTAGCAGTTGTTTCTGTTGGCTGAGTAGCGACATTAGTAGGTGTAGTGTCAGTAGATACTGCTGCACTAGAAGTATTCTCGACAACTGTACTCGTTGGAGCTACTTCGGTTCTTGTAATGAGGCTAGCACTTGTCTCAAGATTGCTGTCAGAGACGACATTTTCAGGACTGATAACAGCAGTCGTTTCTGGTTTAACTTCATCGGCTCCGACTTGCCCTAGGCCAATCAGTGAAGCCCCGATAGCCAAACTTGAAGCAGCGATTGTAATCCAATGTTTCTTAACTTTATGAAGTTTGAAACGAACTTTGTTTTCCATAATCTTCCCCCTTGTATGGTGGCTTGGTAAATTCATGCTGTGACATTAAAAACATCATGAATACCAAAAATTAATTTACGATTATATTTTAATTCTATTTTCTAATAATTTCAATAGAAAACGGATACAAAAATGCCATGATTTTATAAAAAGATTCTTATATTCGTGATAGTTATAGCCTATAAAAGGGTTTTCCTAATTTATTTATTTTTTCGTCTATAGATATGATTGAAAGGGTAATTGTCCCCATACAGTTTGAGAAAAAGACTCTTTTATTCAAAAATCATCCTGTGTAAAATAAAGGGCATAAAAACATGAGAGGTGATTGCAATGACAAATCGTTACGACTTAAATAAAAATTTGGCACAGATGCTTAAGGGGGGCGTCATCATGGACGTTCAAAATCCTGAGCAGGCACGTATTGCTGAAGCGGCGGGAGCAGCTGCGGTCATGGCCTTGGAACGCATTCCGGCCGATATCCGTGCGGTGGGTGGTGTGTCACGTATGAGTGATCCTAAGATGATTAAGGAAATTCAGGACGCTGTTAGTATTCCAGTGATGGCCAAGGTGCGTATTGGTCATTTCGTGGAAGCACAGATTTTGCAGGCGATTGAGATTGATTATATCGACGAAAGTGAGGTTTTGACACCGGCCGATGACCTTATTCATGTGGATAAAACCAAATTTGATGTGCCTTTCGTCTGTGGAGCCAAGGACCTTGGTGAGGCTCTTCGTCGTATCTCTGAAGGGGCATCAATGATTCGTACCAAGGGTGAACCTGGTACTGGTGATATTGTTCAGGCTGTTCACCACTTGCGACTCATGAATCAAGAGATTCGCCGTATTCAAAATCTTAGAGAAGATGAACTCTATATTACTGCTAAAGACTTGCAGGTGCCGATTGATTTGATCCGTTATGTCCATGAACATGGCAAGTTGCCTGTTGTCAATTTTGCGGCAGGTGGTGTAGCGACGCCAGCGGATGCTGCCCTTATGATGCAGCTGGGTGCTGAAGGTGTCTTTGTTGGTTCAGGAATTTTCAAGTCAGGAGATCCGAAAAAACGCGCGGAAGCCATCGTCAAAGCAGTGACTAACTATAATCGTCCAGATATTTTGGCGCAAGTGTCAGAAGATTTGGGGGAAGCCATGGTTGGTATCAACAAGGATGAAATTGACATCTTAATGGCAGAGCGAGGAAAATAGATGACAAAAATTGGAATACTGGCTTTGCAAGGTGCTTTTGCAGAACATGAGCAGGTCTTGAAAGCACTTGGGGTTGAAACGGTTCAAATCAGAAATCGACAGGATTGGGAAGCGCACGCTGATTTAAATGGGCTTATTCTACCAGGGGGAGAGTCGACTGTCATGGGAAAACTCTTGCATGATTTAGACTTGTTTGAGCCAATTAAGGCGAAAATTGATGCTGGACTACCTGTATTTGGAACCTGTGCAGGTCTGATTTTGTTAGCCAAAACCATAGTAGGGGACCAAACAAAACATTTGGCAAGTATGGATATCAATGTAGCCAGAAATGCCTATGGTCGCCAATTGGGCAGTTTTGTCACAGATGCTGAATTTAAAGGAATAGGGGAAATCCCAATGGTCTTTATTCGTGGGCCAATTATTGAAGCTGTTGGAGCAGAAGTGGAGATTTTAGCTCAAGTCAATGGGGCAATTGTGGCAGCTAGAGAAAAGCAGATGTTAGTGACCTCTTTTCATCCAGAATTAACGGGTGACGAAAGGGTACATGCTTATTTCCTAGATATGATTAATCCGGCAAAAGAAGAAAAGCTTTGATTCAAATTTCATAAATTCATTTACTTCTCCTTCACGCAAAAAAATCCAGGACCCGAGCCCTGGATTTAGGAGATTATGAAAAAGAAAAGTTTTAGGATGGTTATAGTATATAAAGCAAAGCCTAAAGTTTTCTTAAAGTGGAAAAAAGTTTACTTGTGATATGAAAAAGGAAGTTGACAGTTGGTCGACTTCCTTTTTAGCGATTCCTAAATCAAAGTAATTATGAGATATCAATAGTTGTTATTTGAATTATATTCTTATACTTCATCAGGTTCCATCAAATGTCCATTACCGTCAGCATCGAACTTGAAGGCACCAGTGTTTGTTCTAACAATGGTATTTTCAGCGCGTGCCCCATTCTTAGCATCGTAATAGTGGACAGTTCCGTCATCGTCAAATTTGAATTCACCTCTAAGTTGTTTACCGTTTTGGTCGAAGTAAACATGGATGCCGTTTAAGGTTTGAGATCCTGTCAGTTTATCCCCTTTAGCATCAACATAGTAGTAGAAATCTTCACGATCTAAATCTTTGCTTTCTCTTGGGTACTGTCCATCCTGATCTACGAGATCATTTCCAGGAATGGTAATAGTGAAGTGGAAGATGCGATCACCATCGAGATTTCGGTAATTCCAGTTGTAGACATGAACAAAGCTATCAGTGACGAGAGCACCAGAGTTTTTATCATAATAGTGTCCATCAGGGGCGAAGCGTCCCTTGACTTGTGCGCCATTAGGAAGGAAGTAAAAGCGACTATTTCCAAAGGTTTGAGGTCCTGTTAATGGCTTACCATCAGCATCGAGATAGTACCAGGCAGTAGTATAGACATTTTGATTGTTGATGTCATCACGACCAATATAAGTTAAGATTTCTTTAAAAGCATTGGTTACGAGAGCACCAGAATCTTTATCATAGTATTTACCATTTGGTGCAAAATGTCCCTTGACTTGTATACCAGTGAAATCATCAAAGTAGACTTTAACACCATTGATAGTTTGTTCTCCCTTGAGTTTATCACCTTTATCATTGACGTAAACCCAGTTGCCATCTTCAGTTTCAAGATAGCGTTTTGTTACAAGTGCACCAGAGTCTTTATCAAAATAGCGACCATCCTCTGCAAAACGTCCTTTGACTTGTTTGCCATCCTTGTCAAAGTAGACTGGAATGTTGTCAACGAAGTTGAGACCGATGAGGTTTTTACCGTTTGCATCCTTGTAGTACCAGTTGCCCTCGTTATCACTATAATAGTGACCACCAAAAACTCGTGGTGCCTTGTCTAGGGAGATTGTAGGAGTGACGGGAGTGTCTGTTTCTTCACCAGGTCCCATCAAATGTCCATTACCATTTGCATCGAATTTGAAGGCACCAGTGTTGGTTCTGACAATGGTATTTTCAGCGCGTGCACCGTTTTTTGCATCGTAATAATGAACGGTACCATCTTCGTCAAATTTGAACTCACTTCTAAGTTGTCTACCATTTTGGTCGAAGTAAACATGGATGCCGTTTAGGGTTTGAGGTCCTGTCAGTTTATCCCCTTTAGCATCAACATAGTAGTAGAAATCTTCACGATCTAAATCTTTGCTAGAAAGTGGGTAATGACTCATATCAATAAAGTGTGATTTACCGTCAGATCCTATAGCAGAGTCGTTCGGAATAGTAAGCATAAATTTAAGAACACGATTTCCGTCTTGATTTTGGAAATTCCAGTTATAAATATGAACAAATCTATTAGTTACAAGCGCACCAGAATCTTTGTCATAGTAATGTCCATCAGGAGCAAAACGTCCCTTAACTTGTGCCCCATTAGGGAAGAAGTACATGTTTGTACCACCAAGATTTTGAGGACCTTTAAGTGGCCGTCCGTCGGCATCAAGGTAGTACCAATCAGTAGTATAAATGTTTTGACCGTTGATATCATCACGACCAATATAAGTTAAGAGTTCTTTAAAGGTCTTGGTTACAAGCGCACCAGAATCTTTGTCATAGTATCGGCCATCCTCTGCAAAACCACCTTTGATTTGAATACCGTCTTGGCTAAAGTAAACAGGAACATTATCCACATAGTTCAGCCCGACAAGATTTTTGCCATTTGCATCCTTGTAATACCAGTTACCATTATCATCACTATAATAATGTCCACCAGAAATATGAGGTGCATTTTCAAGTGTTACAGAAGGTGTGACTGGCTTTTCATTTTCATCGATTGGGGCAGGTTGTTCACTGTTTTTTGTAGGTGTTTTTGTTTCTTCGACAGGAATAGGTTCATTGACTTTTTCTACCGAAGTTTTTGTAGTAGATGCTTCTGAAGTTGCCGTTTTGATAGGTGTAGCTTTATTTACCTGATTATCTTGATTGCTAATTTCTTGCTCAGAAGTGATTTCTACTGGTGATTCGCTTGCTAATTCAGATGATGCGACTTCACTGCTAGGAGCTTCACTAAGAACTGTACTTGTACTAGTAGGTAGCTCAGTATTAGTTGAGATAGGATTTGTAGTAGGCGCTTTGACCTCAACATTAGTTACTGCAGTTTCTTGTGCAGGTGCAAGAATCTCAGTTGGTTGACTAGAAGTTTCAGGTGTTTTCGCTTCATCCGCAAATGCAGGTCGTGCGACTAAAGTAAAAGTAGCTAGAGCGGTTGCGCAGGATAAAGCAACAAGGTGTTTCTTTGGGTTAGTCCTTTTCGTAATCATGATAAATTCCCCTTCATCTTAAAATCTTTTCAGTTTAAAAACTGAAATAATGCAAAAATAACTTAATTACAATTGATTGATGACTTAAATCTCTGTAAGGTAGCCGTTTTCATCAATATGATAATTTTTTCCATCAATATTGGCATTACGATTACGCCACATTTGACCATTGTTTGGATCGAAGTAAAGCTTATGTCCCTTGTAGTCTACAATTTCTCCCTGAACTCTTATTGGGAGACCAGCTGCATCACGGAAGTAGTAGTATTCACCCCAAACTTGTTGAAGTCCAGTTACTGCAATACCGTCTTTATCGAAATAGAGCCATCCAGGAATATAACCATGTGAATATTCAAAAAGCATATTCTTGTCGTTATAAATCATACGATTTTTGACAAGTTCACCAGTATAAGGTTCAAAGTAACGGATACCTTCTGGGAACCTAATAAATTGCCCCATAACATTGGTTTGGCTGTCATTGTTGTTGAATCCGATTCCTCGAGCTTGTCGTCCGTATTCAAAATAATAATATTCTTTTTCGCCTTTCTTTTGCCAGCCTGTAACGTATTGTCCGTCATCGCCGAGGTAAAATGTTCCGAAATCCATGCTCTTATAGCCACCAGGAATTCCCCCTAGAGATCTGACATAGCGGTTTCGCCAAAGTTCACCATCATGTCCAAAGTAGTATGGTTTGCTATCAATGTAAACTTTATGGAAGTCATCCCAATCTCCTTGGTACCAAGGAATGGAGACTCTATACGCAGTGTCAGGATAGAAATAGTAACGGTTTCCATTAATATCTTGCCAGCCTGTTACAGCCACACCATATTTACCAAAGTAACGGTATTCATCGTGAGGAAAATCAGCTACCTTGACAAACTGTTCAGTTATCCTATGCCCTAGATTCTGGTCGTAGAAATAATAATGGTTATTACGTTGGACAGACTCACCTTTGGCTTGTTTACCATCTTCATGGAAATACACGTGCTGATTGTCAACAACGTGTGCGCCTATAAGGTCTTTACCGTCTTTTTTGTAGTGCCAACTACCTTGTACGTCACTATACCATTGACCACCTGTAATATTTTCTTCAGGATCTTCGTCTTGAATTTCTGTGTTTTCATCGTTATTGAAGGAAGAAACATCAGTTTTAAGTCGATTTTCTGAGATGTCCTCATATCTAGCGTTTTCCATACTAGCAGTTTCACTTACTGTAGCTCCTGTTTTAGAAGTAGGTATTTCTGATCTTGTTGAATTTGTTTCAGAGATAACTGTACTTGAAGCCTCTGAAGCGGGTTTAGCTGTTTCAGGAATAGCTGTAGTATCAGTGGTAACACTTGTAGCTTCGCTATTGATAATGCTTGTGCCTGTTGGTGCATCTGTTGTAGTTGCTGTTGGATTTTCATCAAGTGTCTTAGTCTCAACAGTAGCCACTACATTTTCTATAGCAGGTGCGACAACTTCGGTCTTAGCATTCGTATCAGATGCTTTTACTTCTTCCGCAAATGCAGGGCGAGCAACTAGGGAAAAAGCAGCTAGTGCGGTTACACAAGAAAGTGCCACAAGGTGCTTCTTGTACACGTGCCATGGATAATTCATTTCAGTATTCATAATAGACTCCTTTCATAAAATGAACACCGATGTTTGGGTGGTTATAAAGGAGCTCGCCGTTAAAATAGTGTTAAAAGTAGGCAAATCTGTTAAAACGACTGAGTCCCATATCTAAATCTCTCATGTCATGACCATAAGAAGATTTTATAGGGGAGCACGTCAAACGTGTGGCAAGGAGAATATGCTTATGCTGTGTAATTCATATCTAGAAACAAGTGTCTTCACTTATTTATCCTAATACTTTTATTTCTCTCCTTTCGTTTTATTATTGAATCCAGCCTATGGCATATGTCTTTAAATACAAAAAACTAGAACTTTTAGTTTGAAACATTCTCTCTAAAGCTCTAGTTTTGTATTATAGACAGATGTGTGTATGAAAAGAGCCTTAGATTATCATGCCAAAGTGCCTAAGGACCAGTTTTCATGCATAAAAAATTATTTTGACGTTAGAATTCTAAAGCCAAGTTCCTAATCCTAATCCCTCTGTAGTACACTTTCAACGTTTTGGTAAAACGCTTACATGCTCACCTATCTTTATTATAATACTTTTTTAATTACAAACAAGTTTTTTTACAAGATAATCGTAAATGTTAAAAAAATGTCATAATTGGGTTCTGTTTGAATGACAGTGATTGATTATATGAAAAAGGAAGTTGACCAACTGTCGACTTCCTTTTGTGTTTTTTTAAAGAACATTTAGACAAACATACTTACTATAATAAGATAAATCTCACAATTGAGTAGGACGTCCGTTTTCATCAAAGAGATAGGTTACTCCGTTAATGGTACGTGTCTGATTAGTAACAAGTTCGCCAGAATTTTCATCATAATAGCGAGTTCCTTTATAATCTGAGATAAATTGTCCTTTGACTTGTTTACCATTATTTCTGAAGTAGAGATGTTGTCCGTTTATAACTTGATCGAAAATAAGCGCTTTTCCGTCAGGACCAAAGTAGTACCAATCTCCCTCCCAGTTAAAGAATTGGTTAGTTAAAGCAGCACCTGTCTCAGCATCAAAGAAGTATGTAGGTGCAGCTTTTGAAGTGCTATTATAGTAATTTTCATTATAAGGGTTAACTAATAAGCCACGGACCTGATCATAATAATGCCCATATCTTGATTCTGGTCCATCAGAGAAATAATAGATCTTACCATTAATCTCTCGTAGCCCTTTGACTTTTCGACCGTTTTCATCAAGGTAAAACCAATTATTGCCTGATTTTATGAGACCGGTTTTGTGGATAGCAGCACCTGTTTCTTCATCATAATATGGAAGAGTGTTGTAGGGTCCTAATCCACCTCGAATAACTTCACCCCAAGAATAAACACAATAGTCTTTTCCATCTATTGTCATTCTACCGAAATCCCCATTACTATCAAAGTAGTATAATTTGTTTCCGGCCTTGAAAAATGTATTTTTAGGGATTTCTTGCCGAGCACCAGTGTCTTTATCATAGTAATAGCCGTCCAAAACAAGGTCCTTAGCTTGACCACCGAAGTAGTAAGGGTGGAAATAGACATTTACACCATCGATGGTCTGAGACCCTTTTAGTAAGATTCCCTGATCATTAGCATAATACCACTTGCCTTTATGGGTAAAGTAACGACCTTTGACTAGGGCGCCAGAATCTTTATCGAAGAATTTTTCAGCCGGAGTATAGCTAGCATGATCCTTTTCAGTAATTAATCGTCCATCTTTAGTAATGAAGTTACCCTTAACTTGAACACCAGTAATAGTGTCGAAATGGACTTGTACACCATCAATAGTTTGTTCTCCTTTTAGGATTTTACCTTCAGAACCAATATAATACCAAGCATCGTTGATTTGCACATAGTGATTCTTTCCTAAATCAGTCTTGGCACCAGAGTCTTTGTCGTAGAAGTAACCGTCTTCGTCAAATCCACCTTTAAGTTGTTTACCATTTTGAGGGTTGAAGTAAACGGCTACATTATTAATGATTTGAGCTCCTTTGAGTCGTCTACCTTTACTATTTACATAGTACCAATCTGATCCGACTCGCACATAGCTATTGGTTACAAGAGCTCCAGTGATACCATCATAGTATTTACCATTCACGGCGAAATCACCTTTTATTTGAGTTCCCTTTTGTTTGTCAAAGAAGTATTCGGTATTTTTGATAACAGCTAACCCTTTAACGGGATTACCCTTATCGTCTATATAGTAAGTTTTATCTTTGACTGTAATGAATTGATTATAAATTAATCCTCCAGTATCTTTATCGTGGAACCTGTCATTAGAGTCAAATGTTCCTTTTGCTTGTACACCATTGTTATCAAAATAGACATCAACACCATCAATTGTATGGTATCCTGTTAAGATTTTTCCATCATTACCAACATAGTACCAATTCTCTTTGATTTGGACGTAACGGTTTTTACCAAGGTCAACGAGATTACCATCTTGATCATAGTACCGTCCTTCAGCAAAATTATCGAATATTTGCCAACCACCGTAATTGTTAGAGTAATTTCCTAATTCGTGGAAGTACACTTGCTTTCCATCAATGGTTTGAGGTCCGGTTAATGGTTGTCCTTGATTATCCAGATAATATCTCTCGTTTTGACCAGTAGTACTATTATAGGCAATGACGTATTGATTTTTGACTAAGGCACCGGAATCCTTATCATAATAGCGGAAATTCTTACCTGAATAATCAGATATGAATCTGCCTTTGACTTGGACACCAGTGTTCTCGAAGTAAACATCCATACCATTAATCGTTTGTCTGCCTGTTAAAATTGTGCCGTCATCTCCAGCATAGTAACAATATCCATTTAAGTGGAAGAAGCGGTTTGTTCCGAAATCAACTTGTTTACCTTTATCATCATAATAACGACCATTTTCGGCAAATTTATTAAAAACTTGTTCAGGTTCAAAATAATACAATGCCCCATTGATTTCTTTGACACCAGTAAACTTATAGCCGTTTTCATCAATGTAATAGGTTTTATCACCATACATATTCACAATACGATTGGTGACGAGCCAACCATTATTTTTGTCATAAAAACGGTTATCAGCTGCAAAGTGTCCTTTAACTTGTTTGCCATCAGTGTCAAAATATACATTCATGCCATCAATGGTTTGAGGCCCTTTTAAAATCTTGCCATCTTTACCAATGTAGTACCAGTGAGTGTGAAGTTGGTAATAGCGATTGGTACCTAAATCAGTTCGTTTGCCTTCTTTATCATAATAATAGCCATCAGGACCAAATTCGTCTTTGATTTGTGCAGGTGAAAAGTAGTACCAAGCACCTCCAATATTTTTTTGACCTGTAACTCTATTACCATTTTCATCTACAAAGAAGTCATACATTGAATGAACAAAGCGATTAGTCACCAAGGCACCAGAATCCTTGTCGTAATAATGCTCATCACTAGCAAAGTCACCCTTTACTTGGATACCATCGTAATTGCTAAAATAGACTTTAACACCGTCGATAGTTTGAGGTCCTTTTAAAATCTTGCCATCATTTCCGATGTAGTACCACTTATTATGTAATTGAACATAGTGATTGGTACCAAGATCGGTCCGTAGACCATTTTTGTCATAATAACGACCTTCAGGGTCGAATGACTCTTTTAACTGGGCGCCAGAATCGTTAAAGTATGTCCAATCTCCGTTAATTTTTTGATGACCGATAAGCCTATAACCTTCTTTGTTTACATAGTAGGTGTTATAGCCATCATTGACATAACTGGACGTAACTAGAGCACCAGAATCTTTATCGTAAAAGTGTTGATCTAAGCCAAATCTTCCTTTTACTTGTCTACCTTTATAGTCAAAATAAACCTTAACACCATCGATAGTATGACCATCAATGTAGTCATCGCCATTTTCATTTCTATAATGCCAAAAACCATCATCGTCAGTGTAATACTCACCACCTGTAACATTTTCCACTCGAGAAGACCATGGTGGAGGTGGGTAAATACCTCTGTCGGTAACATCTATAGTACGGTCTTCATGGGATGCAGTTTCTTCCGCAGTTTTTTCTGTCACACTTGTTGCGACAGATGATTTAGATTCTGAATTTTGTGTTTCAGAGGCTGAAACAAATGTGCTTGTGACTTCAGAGCTTGGTTTTTCAGAGACTGTTTCTGATGAAGCCACTTCAGAGGCAGCTACTGGTGCTTCTGATACTGTAGCAGTTTCGCTTGAAGCAGTAGAAGGTGTGTTTTCTACTGGTTTGGCTGTGGCTTCATTAGTCGCTGGAGCCTCAACGTCAATAGCGCCTTCTTTGATGATGGCTTCAACAGTCGCTTCATTAACAGGGGTATGGTGTTCTTCAGCTGAAGCGTAGTTAAGGCCTGCAAAACTCAATCCTAAAGTAAGCCCTGTCACTGCAATAGTTACCCAATGTTTTTTAACTTTGTGAAGTTTAAAATGTACTTTCTTTTCCATGGTAATTCTCCTTTCATTTTAAACTTTTACATATCACAAATAAGGACTGTCATGAGATTTTATGAAAAGTGAGCATTAGGTAGGAGTACCTAACGATGTGGGTTAATTTTCTTATGACAACCCTTATTTTCTCCCAATCTCCTCAATTTCAGTATTGTGAGACTGCTCAAGGCAAACATGAGTTATAGAAAAATAATTCTGTGTAACACGATAATGCTTTGAAATATGTTCTCCTTTCTATGCTGAGACTATCTCGTTTTTTTTTAAGGCTATGGGACACAAAAAACTAGAGCTTCCTAGTATGAGGTGTCTCCTCTAGAGCTCTAGTTAGAAATGATGTTTTTTTAGAAATGAGCCCTAGTTTTATGGTTGAGCAACTTAGGAATGATTACCCTACAATAAACCGTATTTAGGCATTAGCGAAATAATGTCAAATCTTTTAGATAATCCCCTAAGTGTCCATTAAAACAAAAATCAAAGCGCTTACATTTTTGTCTAACTTCATTATAATCCTTTTTTAAGAATAAACAATAGAAACTAACAGAATTATCAAAAACAGGTAAAAAGGAAGTCGATTTTGAACGACTTCCTTTTGTTATAAGCAGTTGAAATCATTAGTAACTTGTAAGAAATTATCTAAGGATATGACCAACGCCGTTATCATCAAAGAAATAAGTAACATGATTTACTGTCAAGGTCACATTTTCAGCACGATTACCAGAGTCAGGAAGGTAGTAGTAGATTTTATCATTTAAAATGACGAGTTTATCTTTAGCTTGTATGCCCTTCTTTCCGTAATTATAATTATCATCGTAAAAGTAGACATGCTTGCCATCGATGACTTGTTTTCCAGTCAGAATATTTCCCTTACTATTTGCATAATACCAGTTATTCTTATGTTGGAAGTATTTTCCGGTTACAAGGGCACCAGTCTCTTTGTCATAATAATGATCACCACGGTATGGATAATTAAACTCACCTTTCACTTTTTCGCCGTATCTAAAGTAGTACTGAATTCCGTCCAAGTATTTAGCACCGTGAAACTTCTTTCCTTTTTCATCAACATAAAACTCTTTGCCGCCATCCTCAACCAATCTATCTGTTACTAAAGCACCGTTATCTTTATCGTAATAGTGATTATCAGGAGCAAAATGGCCTTTGTATTGGACACCATTGGTGCCGAAATAAACGTTGACGTTATCAATGGTATGAGCACCAAGGAGGAGGTAACCCTTGTCATTGACATAGTACCAGTTACCTTCGGAATCACTAATATAGCGGTTTCGTTCAGTTGATTGACTTTTAATGCTGAGGACACCAGATTGGTCTGCCACATAGGTCTTACCATCGAAATCAAAAGTTGTATCTTTAACCTTTCGACCGTTATCTTTATCAAAATAGTAAACCTTGCCATCGATATCAACGAACTCTCCCTTAGCTTGGCGATGAGTTCCTAAATGGAAATACATGTCATAGCCATCAATAGTTTCGGCACCAACACCAGGTTGTCCATACTCATCGTAGTAGTACCAGTAGCCCTCTTTATCTTGAGAAAAATGAGCGCTCTTAGGTCGAAGGTCCTTAAAATCACTAGAAATGAATTTACCAACCCCATCATTATCAAATTCATAGATATTTGGAAATTCTCTCATAATATAGTGCGTAGGAATATTCAATCGTCTATTTCTAGCAATAGTTCCATCATTGTAGAAGTAATAGTTATTGAAAAATCTGTGCACGACCATGTTTCCATCATCTTGGAAAAAGTACCTATTACCATTGATGGTTTGCCATCCTGTGACTGGTAGGCCATCGGCACCAAAATAATACCTTTCGAGTTCAGGATGTTCTTTGCTGTCATAATTGGAATAAGGAGCAAAGTCAAATCTTATTTCTTTAGCATAGTTTTCTTCAGGAATGAATCGTCCAGCTTTGAAGGTGACGAGTCGGTTCGTCACAAGGGCGCCGTTATCTGGGTCGTAAAAATAGGATTTACCATTGACCTTACGGCGTTCACCCTTGACCTGTCTACCATTCGAATCAAAGTAATAAGTCAAACCATCAATGGTTTGTAGTCCAGTAACTAGTTTTCCATCTTTATCCATATAGTACCAGTGACCACCATTATCTTGTAGAAAAGCTGGATGGTTATTTGCCACCGTAACGATACCATTAGGATCAATATTCAGTTTGAAATCACCGTTGTTGAGATGTGTGTCTTTAACTAATTGTCCTGCATTTTCTTTGCCAGCATCTCCAAACAGATAGAGCTTGTCTCCGACCACGTTCAAGCCATAGCTAAGTTGACCGTTTCTATCAGGATTAAAGTAATAGGTTTGTCCTTTGATATCTTGTAAGCCAGAAACTCGCACGCCATCGCTACCTAGATAGTAAGTTTGACCATTTTCTTCAACAAATTCATCATGGAGCATACGTGCACTATCTGTAAAGTAATAGAGTTTTCCATCAATAGTTTCGAAACCAGGATGTTCTCGCTCTTTTTTGAAATAATAGCGTTCACCATTAATATCTTGCCATCCCATAAGCTTATTACCGTTGTTATCGTAGTAATAAGTTACGTAATAAGGATGTCTTGTAGTGATAAGACTTCCTAGATAGTTTTCTGTTTCAATACGTTCTTCTTTTTCGGTAACAAATCCATTCCTTTTTTCAGTAAAGGCAGAACGGTCAGTTCCTCTTGTGGTATTTTCGTTTGGGATATCACCGACAGGTGACACATTCTCAGCTGTAACACTCTCACTAGTTGTTGCACTCACCTCAGAATGTGCAGTTTCAGAATTAGCTAGTTCCGAACTAGCTGTACTTGTGACTTCAGAGCTTGTTTTTTCAGAAATAGTTTCTGTTGAAGTAACTTCAGAGGTGACTACTGGTGTTTCTGATACTGTGGCGGCTTCGCTCGAAGCGGTAGCAACTGTGTTTTCTGCAGGTTTAGCTGTGGCTTCATTACTTGCTGGAGCATCGACGTCAATAGCGCCTTCTTTGATGATGGCTTCAACAGTTGCTTCATTAACAGGGGTAGGTTGTTCTTCAGCTGAAGCATAGTTAAGGCCAGCAAAACTCAATCCCAAAGCAAGTCCTGTCACTGCAATAGTTACCCAATGTTTTTTAACTTTGTGAAGTTTAAAATGTACTTTCTTTTCCATGATAATTCTCCTTTCATTGAAAGATAAATTGGAATTATATGTGTGAAATAAATATTATTCGTAAATATATTTAATAACTCTTCCATCACCGTTTTCATCGAAATGAACAACCTCAGCTTTCACCTTGTAACGAATTGAGTGATTAAAAGTAATGTCAACATTTTTAGCACGTTTTCCAGTTTTTGGGTAATAATAATGGTAGAAGTAGTCATTTCCCGCCCAAATTGTTCGCAATTCATCGTAGCCTAGTCTACCATCATCGTGAAAATAGTAGTAATCATCTCCAATCTTTTGTTCACCCTTATAACATTTACCATCACTACCAACATAGTAACGATAACCGTCAATGTCAACGAATTTGTCACGTCCTAAGTCAACAAGTTCACCAGTATTCTTGTCATAGTAATAACCATCATCAGCAACAATACCTTTAGCTTGTTTACCATCTTTATCAAAGTAAACCTTCACATTATCGATAGTTTTGTGTCCAGTTACCTTTTGACTATTTTCATCGACGTAGTACCAACTATTAGAATATTTTTTACCAAAATATCTAGTAATTGCACCAGTTGAGGTGTCTGCTAGACTAGGGTATCTATCGAATTGAAATACTTGAACATAATTATGGTCGATAGGCTCATTACCTAGGTCGGTGATAAAATGCCAAGGTTTTATTTGAACATAACGTTTTGTGACTAAAGCTCCGGTGTCTTTATCGTGATATCTACCATCTGGTGCGAAATCCCCTTTTAATTGTGGTCCATCAGGGTAGAAGTAGTAGTCCTCACCGTTAATAGTCTGATAACCTGACACCTTGTAGCCACTATTATCTAGGTAGTAGCGGAATGTAGTTGAGATACCATTAGCACGCCATTCACGAGCGATTCTTACAGTACGCTCTCTGAAAGTATTTCTTGCTAAGTTACCTGTATGTTTATCGTAATATTTACCGTTTTTTGCGAAACCTCCTTTTACTTGCTCTCCATTTTCATCGAAGAATACTGTTTCACCATTAATAGTATGCTCCTCTTTTAAAGCGATTCCTTCGGAACCAAAATAGTAAAATGGTTTTGTATCATCGCTAAATCCATTGTGGTTAGAAGGAACGTATAAGTTCCTAGCTAGATGACCATTATCATTCATATAATGGATATTGTGGTAGTCATCATAGAACAGTCCATTTTTTTTGATATCATCTTTCTTTTCAGTAATGACACCTTCTTGATCTGAAATATAAAGTTTATCGTTCACTTCAAAAAGTGTTCCAATGACACGCTCACCATTAATTTTATCGTAGTAGTATTTGTTTCCTCCTTGTTTAATAAACTCTCCTTTAGATTGCTTTCCGTTTTGGTCAACATAATACCATTTACCATTTATCATAACTGATCGGTTGACACCTAAATTAACACGAGCACCGGTATCTTTATCATAATAGTAACCATCGTCTGCGAACTGGTCTTTGATTTGTTCACCATAGGCATTAAAATAAACAGCAACACCATTTATTGTTTGGGGACCGTGAAGGAATTTTCCGTCATATCCTGCATAATAGGTGACTTTTCTAATTTTAGGGTTAAGATAGTCATTCTCTAGGTGATAGATAGTAACGTATTGATTTTTAACCATCATTCCTTGGTAGTCATAATAATAGCTGTTTTCAAATTCGTCGGTAACAATTTGGTTGCGATAGTTTAAAGCATATGGTACCTCAGAGAGTTTACCTTCATTATCAGCTTTATAGGTCTTTCCATCGATTTGAATAAGAGAGTTGATAACCATTTGTCCATTATGCAAATCATAGTAATGTTTTGGTAGACCTGAATTTGAGTAGCTAGCTTCACCTTTTAGTTGACGACCATTACCGTCAAAACAAACATGATAACTATCAACAATTTGGTTTCCAATGAGTTTTTGACCATTTTCATCGACATAGTACCAGTTTCCATTGTCTTCTACATAAGCATTAGTAACAAGTTCACCACTATCCTTGTCATAAAAGTGTCCATTCGGAGCGAAGTGTCCTTTAACTTGGACTCCACTGTCCTTAAAGTAAACTTTGACGTTATCAATGGTTTGTTCGCCAATGAGTTTATTGCCATTGGAGTTGTAGTAATACCAATTTCCTTTATCATCGCTGACATATTGGTTATGGAATCTAGAGTCACCTTGGATAGTTATGTTTCCTTCTTTATCTGCGATATAATGGGTACCGTTTAACTCAAAGGAAGTGTCCTTGACTTTACGACCATTGTCTTTGTCAAAGTAGTAGATTTTATTATCAATATTAATAAATTCACCTTTAGCTTGATGTCCTTCTGGACGAGATGATTCATGGAAGTAGAGTTCAAAGCCATCAATAGTTTTAGGTCCAGTGACAGGAAATCCGTCTTTGTTGAAGTAATACCAACGACCTTCGTAGTCCATCATAAATTGATTTTTTGGATATTCTCTATTATTTTCTGAAGGAAGAGTATAGTAAATTGGGAACGGATAAGTTACAATGTTTAGTTTTTTATTGAGATAATCTGCCACCCCATCGTGGTCTGAATAAAATACATATGGCATAGACTTCCATAGACCCTTTTCGATGATAGGAAATTGTTTATTTTTGACTAAGGCCCCTTTGTCGTCAAAGTAGTAGCGTTTGTGATCTAACTCCATTAGTCTATGAACAGCAACTTGGCCATCGTCATAGATGTAATAGTCGTCACCTAAAATTGTCTGACGACCTTTCTTAAGTGTGTTACCATTTTTATCGAAATAGTAACGTTCTAATCCAGGCATTACATAATAGTTTGGTTCGATATAAGCTGGTTCATTGAAGTATACAACTTTACTATAGTTTTCTTCTGGAATATAGTGGTTGTCTTTGAATGTAATAAAACGGTCTGTTACTAGCTTGCCATCGTTTTCATCGTAAAAGTGAAGTTTGTCGTCAACTTTCCTAAGCTGACCTTTTACCATAGTGCCGTCATTGTTAAAGTAATATTGGAAACCGTTGATTTCTTTTGGTCCAGTAACCAGTTGCCCTTTTGCATCTACATAATAGGTAACACCATTTGCATCTGAAACGAAACTCTCTCTTTTATCTGTCTTTTTTGTGATACCTTCCGCTTCAACAGTGATGGTGAAATCACCATCTTTTTGTGAGGTATCTAAAGTTGTTTTATCAGGAGAAGTGCTTATGATGAGGTTTTCGTTGTTTGTAGGTGTATTTGTTGCACTTACCTCAGAATGTATAATTTCAGAATTAGCTGCTTCCGAACTAGCTGTGCTTGTCACTTCAGAGCTTGGTTTTTCAGAAACGGTTTCTGTTGAAGCCACTTCAGAGCTAGCTACTGGTGCTTCTGATACTGTGGCAGCCTCGCTCGAAGCGGTAGTAGCTGTGTTTTCTGCAGGTTTAGCTGTGGCTTCATTACTTGCTGGAGCCTCAACGTCAATAGCGCCTTCTTTGATAATGGCTTCAACAGTTGCTTCATTAACAGGGGTAGGTTGTTCTTCAGCTGAAGCGTGGTTGAGGCCTGCAAAACTCAATCCCAAAGCCAGTCCTGTCACTGCAATAGTTACCCAATGTTTTTTAACTTTGTGAAGTTTAAAATGTACTTTCTTTTCCATGATAATTCTCCTTTCATTTTAAATCTGTCATTTTTAAGAAGGAGTATTTATAACTTCATTAACTAATTGGTGTTCCGTTTCCATCCGCATCAAAATGATAGGTTTGCCCTTTGATAGTAATGTCAATATTTGACAAACGGGCACCTGAGTTAGCATCGTAGTAGTGGATTTTACCATCGACGGTGACTAGTTCACCTTTGGCTTGTTTACCGTTACTGTGGAAGTAGACTGGAACATTGTCAATGGTTTGTTCACCGGTCAAGGCGTACCAGTTTGGACCAAAGTAATACCAACTACCTTCCCATTCATGGTATTGATTTTTAAGAGCAGCGCCTGTTGCTTCATCCAGATAGTAGATGTGGCTACTGTTAGGGATAGTATCACTGTAATACGCATAGATGAGCTCACCTCTACTTTGCATTCCGTAGTAGTATTTACGAGTAGGAAGTCCAAAGTAGTAGAGTTCGCCATCGATAACTTGAACGGAGACTAATTTGTTTCCCTTACCGTCTAAATAATACCAGTGATTATCTTTGGTTTTAACGAAACCAGCTTTTGTGACCTTTTTACCATCAAATCCGATATAGTCTCCACTATCTGCGTAGTATGTGAATTCTCCGAAGCCTTGATGACCATCTCCAACGATAAGATTCACTTCTTCACCATGAACAATATGTGTTCCTGAGTAAACTTTTCTACCATCTTGACCAACATAATAGCGTTTGCCATCGACTTCGACGATTTGGTCTTGGACAGCAGCACCTGTGTCTTTGTCATAAAAATGATCAGCATTGGCAAAAATACCTTTGGCTTGGACACCGTCTTTATCAAAATAGACTTCTACACCACCTATAGTTTGAGCACCAATTAATTTATCGCCCTTATCATTGACATAGTACCATTTGCCATCTTTTTCGACATAACGGTTGGTAACGAGGGCTCCACTATCTTTATCATAATAATGGCCGTTTGGCGCAAAGTCACCTTTAACTTGAGAATAGTCATCACGGAAGTAGACATTGACATAATCTATCACTTGTTCGCCCTTTAAAGGATAACTAGATTTATCAACATAGTACCATTTACCTCCAGCAGTAACATAACTATTTTTGGCTGTAACTGGAGTCAATTTACCATTTTCATCTGCAATTGATGTTGGGTATCTATCATCTACAGCAATAAAAGTGAAAGCATTGGTGAGGATAGCACCTCTTACGCCGTTAATGTATTTAGAAAACTGAGCATAGTACCAGTTTCCATCAACTTGGAACAGTGGGTTTGGGCTGCCAGGGACATCATCTCTTAGTGAACCAGATTCATCAAAATAGTAGAGTTGTCCATTAATTCGCTTGAATCCATGAACAACATGTCCATTTTCATCAGCATAAACGGAAGGTGTCCAGAGGTATCCTCTCAGGTACATGTATCTGATTTTACCCCAGCCATTATAGACTTTTTGTCCCTGTTCATTGTAATAACTTTCAGTACCATCAGGATTCTTGAATTTAGAATAATAGACCATGTCTGGTTGGAAGTAGTACTCTTTACCGTCGATGGTTTTAGGGCCAGTGTAAATATTACCGTCATTGTCATAGTAGTAATAAATGTCGTCGCTGGTTCCGTTAATGTAGCGAGTACTATGATAGAGGGCAATCTTATTATTCCAAAGTTCGCCATTTTCAGGATGGAAATAATATCCTTTACCCTCAATAACTACTCTTTGTCCTTTTGTTTGAAGCCCCTTGTCATTAAAGTGGTAAGTTTTGTCTCCAATTTCTTGAAGGCCAGTCACTTTTTCACCTGTCTTATCTACATAATACCAGTGGTTATCGCCAGTAGTAACAAAAGATTCAGTTGTTAGATGTCCAAGTTCACCATCATAATAATGTCCATCTTGGGCAAAGTTTCCTTTGACTTGTTTACCATCCTTGTCAAAATAGACATGCTGTCCATCAATTAGGTTTGGGCCTGTCAGATCCTTGCCATCTTTTTTGTAATGCCAATTGCCTTGTTCATCACTATACCATTGACCACCCGTGATATTCTTTTCAGCAGAGGGAACTTGAGAATTAGGGGTATCAGTATCACTAGTTGTTGGTGACGAATTCTCAGTTGTAACACTCTCACTAGTCGTTGCACTTACCTCAGAATGTGTAGTTTCAGAATTAGCTACTTCCGAACTAGCTGTACTTGTGACTTCAGAGCTTGGTTTTTCAGAAACTGTTTCTGTTGAGGCTACTTCAGAGCTGGCCACTGGTGTTTCTGACACTGTGGCAGCCTCGCTTGAAGCGGTAGCAGCTGTGTTTTCTGCAGGTTTAGCTGTGGCTTCATTACTTGCTGGCGCATCGACGTCAATAGCGCCTTCTTTGATGATGGCTTCAACAGTTGCTTCATTAACAGGGGTAGGTTGTTCTTCAGCTGAAGCGTAGCTGAGGCCTGTAAAGCTCAATCCCAAAGCTAGTCCTGTCACTGCAATAGTTATCCAATGTTTTTTAACTTTGTGAAGTTTAAAATGTACTTTCTTTTCCATGATAATTCTCCTTTCATTTTAAACTGTCGTTATTGAGAAGGAGTCTCTATAACTTCATTAACTAATGAGTGTTCCGTTTCCGTCCGCATCAAAATGATAGGTTTCCCCTTTAATAGTAATGTCAATATTTGACAAACGGGCACCTGAGTTGGCATCGTAGTAGTGGATTTTACCATCGACAGTGATTAGTTCCCCTTTAGCTTGTTTACCATTACTGTGGAAGTAGACAGGAACATTGTCAATGGTTTGCTCACCGGTAACTTTATCACCATTGACATCAACGTAGTAGAAATAGTCCTCACAATCGAAGTCTTTGCTTGAAAGTGGGTAGTGACTAATGTCTACTGGTATTTTTTTATCATTGGGATCAAGAATAAAATTATGTGGGTACTGGATAAAAAAGTTATCGACAGGATTACCGTATTTATCTTGAAATTTCCAGTTATAGATATGGACGTAACGGTTTGTTACAAGTGCACCAGTATCCTTATCATAGTAGTGTCCATCAGGAGCAAAACGTCCCTTAACCTGTGCTCCATTAGGGAAGAAGTACATTTTGACATAATCAAGTGTTTGAGGTCCTTTTAGTGGTCGGCCTTCCCTATCAAGGTAATACCAGTCCTTTGCATATATAGTTTCGCCATATATGGTACTACCAACGGAAGTCAATCCTTCTCTAAAAGTATTGGTCACTAGTTCACCAGAATCTTTGTCATAGAATTTACCGTTTTCAGCAACCCTTCCTTTGGTCTGAAAACCCCAAGGATTATCAAAGTATAGTTTTTGACCATTAATTTCAACTTCTCCTGTTGCAGCTGTACCATCTTTTGTAAAATAATACCATCTTCCATTACATTCGAAAAAGCGATTTTTCAAGACTTTACCACTATGATCAACATAATAGACCTTATTATTTTCATAGATAAAACGATCTCGTAACATTTCTCCAATGTCATATTGTTTATACGTATTTTCTGGACGGAAGTAATAGAAATCGCCATTAATTTCCTGAAGTCCAAGAACTATTTGTCCTTTATCATCAAGGTAGTAGGTTGAATCATTTTCATTAACAAAGCCTGCATGGGTTACTTTGCAACCATTGTCTTTATCATAGTAGTACTTAGGCATGTAATAATATTTGGAGATAAACTTCGGATCTCTTACAAATCCTCCTTTAATCTGTTTACCATCATGGGGATCGAACATAACATCTTGTCCATCAATAATGTAGGCCCCTTTTAGTGGGCTACCGTATTTATTAACATAGTACCAATTACCATTAACTTCAACGTAACGATTGGTTACGAGATTTCCTGTATTGATATCGTAGTAACCTTTAAGGTCATTATATATATCTAAATAGGCCCCTTTGACTTGTTGTCCATTATCCCGGAAGAATACTCTTTGTCCCTTAATGATTTGGGAACCGATAAGGTTTTCTCCGCTTGCATTCTTATAATACCAGTTACCCTGTTCATCGCTATAGTAGCCGTTAGGGTTTGGAGCATCTTTACCAATTCCATTTTCATCAAAGTTATAAGTCATCCCATTGATCGTTAGGCTTGTATTTACAACACGAGCTCCAGAATCAGGATCATAGTAACGGAGGACCCCATTATCAAGAACAAGTTCTCCTTTAGCTTGACGGCCGTTTGAGTAGAGATAGACGATTTGTCCATTAATAAGGGTTTCCCCATCTTTAGGACGAATAGCATTTCCATCATCACCGTAGTAGTACCATTTATCATGTTCTTTAATTGTTTGTTTTTTGACTAACTGACCGGTTTCTGAGTCAAAATAGTAACGACGGGTAATGTTTGTGGGCGTTCCATATTTATTAGAAGTTGGAAGAGTCTTTCCATCTTCTAGCTCTATGCTGATTCCTTTTTGCATGACACCAGAGTTGATTTCGAAATAATAAAGATTACCATCAATCATACGAGTTCCTGTATATTTAGAACCGTCATTATTGATAAAAAAGGTTCTTCCTTCTTTATCTTGAACGAGACCTTCTTTTCTAACTCTAGCTCCGGTGTTAGGGTCATAATAGTGCATCTTATCAAGATTACCAGAATACTTTTCACTAAAGTCTCCTTTGACTTGAGTTCCGTCATAATCAAAATAAACTTCTTGCCTATCAATGGTTTGTTCCCCCTTGAGAGGAATACCATCCTTGTCAACATAGTACCAGTTTCCCTTATATTCTAGATACCGTTTGGTTTGTAGTTGACCAGTATTATCATCAAAATAACGGTATAGTTTGTAATTTACGATTTGTGGTCCTTTAATTTGTTTTCCGTCCTCCCAGAAGGAGACTCTTACGTTATCAATCGTTTGATCTCCAGTAAGTTTTTTCCCATTAGCATCTTCATAGTACCAATTCCCCTGTTTATCACTGTAGTAGTGACCGCCAGTGATATTATTTTCAGCAGAGGGAACTTGAGAATTAGGGGTATCAGTATCACTAGTTGTTGGTGACACATTCTCAGCTGTAACACTCTCGCTAGTCGTTGCACCTACCTCAGAATGTGTAGTTTCCGGACTAGCTACTTCTGAACTAGCTGTGCTTGAGACTTCAGAGCTTGGTTTTTCAGAAACAATTTCTGTTGAAGCCACTTCAGAGGTGACTACAGGTGTTTCTGACACTGTGGCAGCCTCGCTCGAAGCGGTAGTAGTCGTATTTTCTGTAGGTTTAGTTGTGGCTTCACTAGTTGCTGGAGCCTCGACGTCAATAGCACCTTCTTTGATGATGGCTTCAACAGTCGCTTCATTAACGGGGGTAGGCTGTTCTTCAGCTGAAGCGTAGTTAAGGCCTGCAAAACTCAATCCTAAAGTGAGTCCTGTCACTGCAATAGTTACCCAATGTTTTTTAACTTTGTGAAGTTTAAAATGTACTTTCTTTTCCATGATAATTCTCCTTTCATTTTAAACTTTTACATATCACAAATAAGGACTGTCATGAGAGTTTATGAAAAGTGAGCATTGGGTAGAGTCCCTAACGATGTAAGTTAATCTTTTTATGGCAATCCTTATTTTCTCCCAATCTCCTCAATTTCAGTATTGTGAGACTGTTCAAGGCAAACATGAGTTATAGATAAATAATTTTTTGTAACACGAGAATGGTTTGAAATATGTTCTCCTTTCTATGCTTAGACTATCTCGTTTTTTTTAAGGCTATGAGACACAAAAAACTAGAGCTTCCTAGTATGAGGTATCTCCTCTAGAGCTCTAGTTAGAAACGATGTTTTTTTAGAAATGAGCCCTAGTTTTATGGTTGAGCAACTTAGGAATGATTACCCTACAATAAACCGTATTTAGGCATTAGGTAACTAATATCAATCTTTTAGATAATCCCCCAAGTGTCCTTTAAAGCAAAATTAAAACGCTTACATGTTCACCTAGCCTTATTATAATCCTTTTTTAAGAATAAACAACAGAAACTAACGGAATTATCAAAAATGTTAAAGAACTGACATAAAAGATTCTATATTTAGTTTCGTTAGTCAAATAAGAATTCACCTGTGTAAATCATTTATATTTTTAATTTTTGTTCCTCATAGACAGGACCTGGTCTTAGTCAGATGAAAAACTAGAGTCTTTCTATCTAAAATTTTCTTTTCAGAATTGTCTTTTTAGGGTCTACCTCTCTCATAGTTTTGCTATCTCTTAAGGTTAATTGAAGCTTGCTTTAATCTTCAAAAGCCTTTGAAGATAAGCGTTTGAAGGAGTTTGAGAAGCAAAAAAACTCTATTTAGGACCTTACATATGGTGTAAGGTCTCATTTTTACTAATCAAAGTTAATATAACTGAGCTTGTGGCAGAGATTTATGAAAAGAAGATGATTTTTTCCTATTTGTAATTTGTCTGAATATATCATAGAGTAGAGACGACAACAGAAAAAAGGATGATTGATATAGATGGAAAATAAGGTACGTTTTAAACTACACAAGGTTAAGAAAAACTGGGTAACTATTGGGGTGACCACTCTCTCAATGGTTGCCTTGGCAGGTGGAAGCCTCCTAGCTCAAGGAAAAGTAGAGGCCGATGAGACGAGCGCACCTAACGGTGACGGCTTGCAGCAACTGAGTGAGGATGGGACTGCCAGTCTAGTGACGACAACAACTGTTACTGAGCAAGCTAGTGCTCAAGCAAGTGTGTCAGCAGTAGCAACAGCCAGCGTAAGTCACGAAACAAGCTTCCAGGCGGCGACAAGTGCAGTCAGCCAGGAGGCAACTGCTCAAGCACAAACAAGTCCAGTTGCCAGTCAAGAAGTGGCAGTATCTTCGCAAACTCAATCCAGTGGCCAAGAGACACAGACTACTGAACAGGTGTCACAAGGTCAGACATCAACTCAAGTAGCTGGGCAAACAAGTGCTCAGTCTACTCCAAGTGTGACAGAACAAGCAAGACCTAGAGTCTTGACCAATGCAGCGCCAGCAATTGCCACACGCGCTGCTGATAGCACTATTCGTATCAATGCCAACCGCAATACTAACATCACGATTACGGCCAGCGGTACGACACCAAATGTAACCATTATCACAGGGCCAAACACGCCTAAACCAAACGTGACGGTGACAAGTCCAAATGGCACAAGACCAAATGTGACCATTGTAACGCAGCCAAATCAACCCAACAAACCTGTTCAACCAAGTCAACCGTCTCAACCTAACAAGCCGGTCCAACCAAATCAGCCAAGTCTTGACTATAAACCAGTAGCCTCTAACTTGAAGACTATCGATGGCAAGCAGTACTATGTTGAAAATGGCGTCGTGAAAAAGAACGCAGCCATTGAGCTTGATGGGCGTCTTTATTATTTCGATGAGACTGGAGCTATGGTGGATCAAAGTAAACCTTTGTATCGTGTCGATGCTATTCCAAATAACTCTATCTATGCGGTTTATAACCAGGCCTATGATACGTCAAGTAAGAGTTTTGAACACTTGGATAATTTCTTGACGGCTGATAGCTGGTACCGTCCAAAACAGATTTTGAAGGATGGGAAAAATTGGACAGCTTCAACTGAGAAAGATTATCGTCCCCTTTTGATGACTTGGTGGCCAGACAAGGTGACACAGGTCAACTACCTCAACTATATGAGCCAACAAGGGTTTGGTAATAAGACCTATACGACAGATATGATGAGCTATGACTTAGCAGCTGCTGCCGAAACGGTTCAACGAGGAATCGAGGAACGTATTGGTCGTGAGGGCAATACCACTTGGCTTCGCCAGTTGATGTCAGATTTCATCAAAACACAGCCTGGCTGGAACTCTGAGAGTGAGGACAATCTCTTAGTTGGTAAAGACCACTTGCAAGGAGGAGCACTGACCTTCCTCAATAATAGTGCGACAAGTCATGCCAATTCAGACTTCCGCCTCATGAACCGCACACCGACTAACCAAACGGGGACACGCAAATATCATATTGACCGTTCAAATGGTGGTTACGAGTTGCTCTTGGCTAACGATATCGACAACTCTAATCCAGCTGTTCAAGCCGAGCAACTAAACTGGCTACACTATATCATGAACATTGGTTCTCTCCTTGGCAATGATCCAAGTGCAAACTTTGACGGTGTTCGTATCGATGCGGTGGACAATGTGGATGCGGACCTCTTGCAAATTGCTTCTGACTACTTCAAGGAAAAATACCGTGTGGCTGACAATGAAGCCAACGCCATTGCTCACTTGTCAATCCTTGAAGCTTGGTCCTACAATGACCACCAATACAACAAGGATACCAAGGGTGCTCAGTTGTCCATTGACAATCCACTACGTGAAACGCTTTTGACAACTTTCTTGCGTAAGAGCAATTACCGTGGCAGCTTGGAGCGCGTCATTACTAACTCTCTTAACAATCGTTCAAGTGAGCAGAAACACACGCCACGTGATGCTAATTATATTTTCGTGCGTGCCCATGATAGTGAAGTGCAAGCTGTTTTGGCCAATATCATTAGCAAGCAGATTAATCCAAAAACAGATGGTTTCACCTTCACTATGGATGAGCTCAAACAGGCTTTTGAAATCTACAATGCGGACATGCGCAAGGCTGATAAAAAGTACACCCAGTACAATATCCCAGCTGCCTATGCCACAATGTTGACCAACAAGGACAGTATCACTCGTGTTTACTACGGTGACCTCTTTACCGACGATGGCCAATACATGGCTGAAAAATCACCGTACTATAATGCCATCGATGCCCTGCTTCGTGCTCGCATCAAATATGTAGCAGGTGGTCAAGACATGAAGGTTACTAAGCTTAATGGCTATGAAATCATGTCATCTGTGCGTTATGGTAAGGGTGCAGAAGAAGCCAACCAACTTGGTACTTCTGAAACACGCAACCAAGGAATGCTCGTCCTTACAGCCAACCGACCAGATATGAAGTTGGGAACAAATGACCGTCTAGTGGTCAATATGGGAGCTGCCCACAAAAATCAGGCTTACCGTCCATTGCTTCTCAGCAAATCGACAGGTCTTGCGACCTACCTCAAGGATTCTGATGTGCCAGCAGGATTGGTTCGCTATACGGATAATCAAGGGAACTTGACCTTCACGGCAGACGATATCGCTGGTCATTCAACCGTTGAAGTTTCTGGTTATTTGGCAGTTTGGGTGCCAGTGGGTGCTTCAGAAAACCAAGATGCTCGAACCAAGGCTTCGACTTCCAAGAAGGGTGAGCAGGTCTTTGAATCATCAGCAGCTCTTGATTCACAAGTCATTTACGAAGGCTTCTCAAACTTCCAAGATTTCGTTAAGACACCAAGTCAGTACACCAACCGTGTTATTGCTCAAAATGCCAAACTCTTCAAAGAGTGGGGAATCACTTCCTTTGAATTTGCGCCACAGTACGTGTCTAGCCAAGACGGCACTTTCTTGGATTCTATCATTGAAAATGGCTACGCCTTCGAGGACCGTTACGATATTGCCATGAGCAAGAACAACAAATACGGTTCACTCAAAGACCTCATGGATGCTCTTCGTGCCCTTCACGCTGAAGGTATCTCAGCCATTGCTGACTGGGTTCCAGATCAAATTTACAATCTCCCTGGAAAAGAAGTGGTAACGGCCTCACGTACCAACAGCTACGGAACACCACGTCCAAATGCCGAAATCTACAATAGTCTCTACGCAGCTAAAACACGTACCTTTGGAAATGACTTCCAAGGCAAGTACGGTGGTGCCTTCCTTGATGAATTGAAGGCAAAATACCCAGCTATCTTTGAGCGCGTGCAGATTTCAAACGGCCGTAAATTGACTACAAATGAGAAAATCACACAATGGTCAGCCAAGTATTTCAATGGAAGCAATATCCAAGGTACAGGGGCTCGCTATGTCTTGCAAGATAACGCAACAAACCAATACTTCAACCTGAAAGCAGGTCAAACCTTCCTTCCTAAACAAATGACAGAAATCACAGCAACTGGTTTCCGTAGGGTGGGAGATAAGGTCCAATACCTCTCAACGAGTGGCTACCTTGCCAAGAATACCTTCATTCAAATCGGTGCCAACCAGTGGTATTACTTTGATAAGAACGGTAACATGGTCACAGGTGAACAGGTCATTGATGGCAAGAAATACTTCTTCCTAGACAATGGGCTTCAGCTACGTCATGTTCTTCGCCAAGGCAGTGATGGTCACGTCTATTACTACGATCCTAAAGGGGTTCAGGCCTTTAACGGATTCTACGACTTTGCAGGTCCTCGCCAAGATGTTCGCTATTTTGATGGTAACGGTCAAATGTATCGTGGTCTCCACGACATGTATGGCACAACCTTCTATTTCGATGAAAAGACTGGTATTCAAGCTAAAGACAAGTTCATCCGCTTTGCGGACGGTCGCACACGTTACTTCATTCCAGATACAGGAAATCTCGCAGTTAACCGTTTTGCGCAAAATCCTGAGAACAAGGCTTGGTATTACCTCGATAGCAACGGTTATGCCGTGACAGGCCTTCAAACTATTAACGGTAAGCAATATTACTTTGACAATGAAGGCCGTCAGGTTAAAGGACACTTTGTCACTATCAATAACCAACGTTACTTCCTTGATGGCGATAGCGGTGAAATTGCCCGTTCACGCTTTGTGACAGAAAACAACAAGTGGTACTATGTCGATGGCAATGGTAAGTTGGTTAAAGGTGCTCAAGTCATCAATGGTAATCACTATTATTTCAACAATGATTATAGCCAAGTCAAGGGTGCCTGGGCCAACGGCCGTTACTATGATGGTGACTCAGGTCAGGCCGTAACCAACCGCTTTGTCCAAGTTGGTGCCAACCAATGGGCTTACCTCAACCAAAATGGTCAAAAGGTAGTTGGTCTCCAGCATATCAATGGTAAACTTTACTACTTTGAAGGCAATGGTGTCCAAGCCAAGGGTAAACTCCTTACCTATAAAGGCAAGAAATACTACTTTGATGCCAATAGTGGTGAAGCCGTAACCAATCGCTTTATCCAAATTTCTCGTGGTGTTTGGTATTACTTTAACGCCTCAGGCCAAGCCGTAACTGGTGAACAAGTCATCAATGGGCAACACCTCTACTTCGACGCTTCTGGCCGTCAAGTCAAAGGCCGTTACGTCTGGATTAAAGGCCAACGCCGTTACTATGATGCCAATACTGGAGCTTGGGTCAGAAATCGATAAGGGGCAGAAGAAAATGTGATTTTGGGACTATCCTAGATGCTTATAGATTGAAAATCAGTAGCTTTCCACATAATTTCAAAACTTTTAAGTACTTGAAGTATTTTCCTTCAAGTACTTTTCTTTTATCATTTTCCCTCGAAATGTCTAGTGGATTGTAAGTAAACAATGAGTTTGATTAATAGAATCGTCAATAAACTACTTACTTTCGTTTTAAACTATACTCAGTCTTTAATGAGGGAGGCGTTAAAATTGCTAAAAGTTGCGATTTCTGTGTGAATTTAAGAAAATCCGAACGTTCTTTTGGTAACGTTTTCTAACTTATAAAGGCTATAGGTATATATCTTAGACTTGTTTCTTCAAATGGATTATGGGCAGAAGGTTAGTCTTATGAGACTAGGGTTATGTATCTGTAATTGTATTCGTTTCCAAAATCCCTTAACATAGTATAGAGAAATAAAGTTATATTGAAAGGTGTATGTTATGGAAAAGAAAGTTGGATTTAAGTTGCACAAGGTCAAGAAAAACTGGGTGACTATTGGAGTTAGTACGCTGTCGATGGTTGCACTTGCGGGTGGAGCCCTTTTAGCGGACCAATCGGCACAAGCAGATGAAGTGTCACTTCCTAATGGTGACGGTTTTGAACAAACAGATGCAGGCATTGAGTCAAGTGCTTCATTGATTAATGAAAGCTATTCGCCAACCTTGACGGAAGATGCTGGCCATTTGTCAGCGGTGTCATCTAACTATGGCAGTCAAACAAGCTCAGGCTACGAGTCTTCATCATCTGTCTCAACAGGAGGCTCATCACAGACTGTGGTAGGTGGTGGATCTGGTCAAGTCAGCTCGTCACAATCTTCTCAAGTAGTAGGAACACAAACCTCTAATTCATCACAAACGGGTTCTGCTTACCAATCAAGTAGCAGTTCGGCATCAGTAAGTGCTAGTGCGTCAAGTTCTTCAAGCTCATCAAGTTCAGCTTGGTATTCTTACTCGTCTTCATCATCATGGTCATCATCATCGTCAGCTAGCGGTTTTGCGACAATTACGACAAGTTCGTCTGACTCAAACGGTATTCATTGGAATGGTGGTCGAAACACGACAATCACCATCACGGCTTCAGGAACAACGCCGAATGTGACTATCGTTTCGAACTCTAATAAACTGTTTCCAAATGTGACAGTAGGTCAATCAAGCGGTTCAAATGCTAATGTCACTATCATTTCACAAGGAAATCAACAAAATAACTCAGGTTACCAAATCATCACAGGCGAGACCAAGCCAAGTGTTGATTCAAACAATGCCAAGTCTTCATTTGTCCGTGTAGGCGAAAATCAATGGTATTATTACGACCAATATGGCCAAAAGGTCAAAGGTGAAAAGGTTATCGATGGTAAGGCTTATTACTTCCTTGAAAATGGTCTTCAAGCTCGTGACTCACTTGTTAAAGGTAGCGATGGCTACACTTATTATTACGATAAAAATGGTGTGAAAGCTATCAACGGTTTCTACGATTTTGCAGGTTATCGTAAGGATGTCCGCTATTTCGACTGTTATGGTCACATGGCTACTGGTCTCATTGAAATGGGTGGCACAACCTTCTACTTTGATACACAAACAGGTATCCAAGCTAAAGACAAGTTTATTCGCTTCTCAGATGGCCGTATCCGTTACTTCATCCCTGATACTGGTAACATGGCTGTAAATACTTTTGTTCAAAATAAAGAAAACCAAGCTTGGTACTACCTAGATGAACATGGTTACGCTGTGACAGGAAAACGTATCATCAATGGTAAAGAATACTGCTTTGACTCAGAAGGCCGTCAAATCAAAGGTCAGATGATGCAACAAGGCAACAAGCAATACTACATTTCAGCTCAAACAGGTGAAATGGCTGTTTCACGCTTTATCTTTGAAAACAACAACTGGTATTATGCGGATGCTTTTGGTTGCCTCGTTCAAGGTGCAAAAGTGATTGATGGTAAACTCTATTACTTCAATAAAGATCACAGCCAACTAAAAGGTGGCTGGGCTGAAGGACGCTATTATGATACCGTTACTGGCCAAGCAGTCATCAACCAATTCATTCAAATCGCGGCTAACCAATGGGCTTACCTTAACCAAGATGGTCACAAAGTAACAGGTCTTCAAAACATTAACAATAAAGTTTACTACTTTGGTAGCAACGGTGCTCAAGTCAAAGGTAAATTGCTCACTGTCCAAGGTAAGAAATGCTACTTTGATGCCCACACTGGCGAGCAAGTGGTGAACCGCTTTGTCGAAGCTGGCCGTGGTTGCTGGTATTACTTTAACGCAGCAGGTCAAGCAGTGACTGGAAAACAGGTCATCAATGGCAAACAACTTTACTTCGACGGTTCAGGTCGTCAAGTGAAAGGACGTTATGTCTATGTTGGTGGTAAACGCCTTTTCTGCGATGCCAAAACTGGTGAATTGAGACAGCGTCGCTAATTAAGATGTACTTTAAAAATCTAGAGCGAATTTTTCCTATTCCTATATAAATTACTATTATTATTTTCCTATCAGAACTCTAGATGCTTAATAGACAAAAAAGCCAGCGTTTGCTGGTTTTTTTAGTGAGGATAGCGTTTTGCTGTTTGTTTAGGTGATTTTTCACTCTTAAATCCTAATAATTTTGTCCCTCTCATATTCAAAAGAAGGAGCCATAGCCGTGTTATAATGGGTATTATATTTGTATGTAGAAAATAGAGTTATGGGGAGTTATGGGGAACTATCTTCGTTAAACTCAAGGTGTAACTGGCTTTTTAGAGGAGGGAAATCATGCTTATCTTGGCTTGGATTATCATTGTCATATTATTTCTTTTAATTTCGAATTATTACATTTATAAAACAGATTCCAGAACACGAAAAAAAGCATTCCTCTATGCCATTATTAAAACCATAGGTGCATTTTTCACTAGTAGGTGGTAGTAAATAGAAAGTGAGTAAAAACACCAATCAAGAGTTTTTCGGACTACCAAACATGGAAAGCAGCGCAACCTCCTAACCCATTAGCCACACATACTTTCACAGTCATTCGCTAATACCTTCCACAAAGCCTTTATTTCATCTTAGAAATGAAGGTTTTTTTATTTAAAAATAAATTAAGATTGTTGTATTACGACGGATGCTTGGAGGGTCCATAGCTTAATGATACCGTTAGTTCCCAATCACTCCTTTACCCATCCTCTCATCGAAGCCTGATTTCTGAGAAAACTAGGGGCCATTCATTAAGCTGATATTATATTTGTGTAATTGTATTCTCTTGTCAAATAGCTTATGATAGAAATAATATAAGGGAAAAAGGTATATAATATGGAACAAAAAGTACGCTTTAAAATGCATAAAGTGAAGAAGAATTGGGTGACAATTGGGGTAACAGCACTCTCAATGGTTACTGTTGCTGGTGGAACCTTGTTGGCGGATCAACAGATTCAGGCCGATGAGCAAAATCCTGCGAATCAGTCGGGTGATAGCAGTCAGGATTTGCTTCAAGAAACACCTGCCACAACTAATGATGCAGCAACTACGGTAGCACCAACTATCGCGGCAGATGCCAATACTGCTAGTGTCAATATCCCTGTCGCAGACGCCACTAGCACGACAACAGCTGTTACAGATAGGGCAGCAGCACCTACCACAAACGCAGCGACAGTTGACACCAACTCAGATCAAGCAGCACCAAGTACAAATGTACAACCAGCTGCAACTGATACGAGTGCTACAACTACAGATACAACTAACAATACTACAACAGCCACTACAGACCGTGCAGCAACAACGGATACGGAAAATACAGAAGCCCATACACGTAGTCGTCGTGCCTTGGTAGAAACTCGTGAAGCCAACACAAACACATCGACTGGTATCCAATGGATTAACGGCAAACAATACTATGTCAATAGTGACGGTAGTGTACGTAAAAACTTCGTTTTTGAGCAAGATGGTAAGTCTTATTACTTTGATGCTGAAACAGGGGCACTTGCGACTAAGTCTCAGGATGAATTTTCAACAGAACCTATCAAGGCAACCGTAGATTTTTCATCTGGAAACCAGCTCTACAAAAACGATGACAAGTCTTTGGACCAACTCGACACCTTCATCACAGCGGATGCTTGGTACCGTCCAAAGAGCATTCTCAAGGATGGTAAGACTTGGACAGCTTCAACTGAAGCGGACAAACGTCCTCTATTGATGGTTTGGTGGCCTGACAAGTCTACTCAGGTCAACTACCTTAACTACATGCAAAATCAAGGTCTTGGAGCAGGGTCATTTTCAACCAACTCTAGCCAGGAAAGTCTAGACCAAGCTGCCAAGATGGTTCAGACTAAGATTGAAGAACGTATCGCTCGTGAGGGCAATACCAACTGGTTGCGTACAAGTATTGACCAGTTCATCAAGACTCAGCCAGGTTGGAATAGTAGCACTGAAAATAGTTCATATGACCACTTGCAAGGTGGACAGTTGCTCTTTAACAACAGTAAGGGTGATACTGGCAACCGTACCAGCCACGCCAACTCTGACTATCGTTTGCTTAACCGCACACCGACTAACCAGACGGGTACACGTAAGTACTTCAAGGACAATTCTATCGGTGGTCTTGAGTTCTTGCTTGCCAACGATATTGATAACTCAAACCCAGCTGTTCAGGCAGAGCAACTTAACTGGCTCCACTTTATGATGAATATTGGAAGCACCATGGCCAATGACCCAACAGCTAACTTTGATGGTTTGCGTGTCGATGCCTTGGACAATGTGGATGCCGACCTTCTCCAAATCGCATCAGACTACTTCAAAGCAGCCTATGGTGTGGACAAGTCTGAAGCCAATGCCATCAAACACTTATCATATTTGGAAGCTTGGTCTGCCAACGACCCATACTACAACAAGGACACTAAGGGAGCACAACTTCCGATTGATAATGCCCTTCGTAACGCCCTTACCAACCTCTTGATGCGTGATAAAAATACACGTATGCAGCTTGGGGACATGACTGCCTTCATCAATAGTAGTTTGAATCCACGTGGTGCCAACGATAAAAACGGTGAACGTATGGCTAACTATATTTTCACTCGTGCCCATGATACAGAAGCTCAAACGATTATTCAACGTATCATCCGTGATCGTATTAACCCAAATTTATTTGGTTACAATTTCACTCGTGATGAAATCAAGAAAGCCTTCGAGATTTACAATGAGGATATTGATAAGGCTCACAAGACTTATGCGTCATACAACTTACCATCTGTCTATGCCCTCATGTTGACCAACAAGGACTCTGTAACACGTGTTTATTACGGAGACCTCTATCGTGAAGATGGTCACTACATGGCTAAGAAGACACCGTACTTTGATGCTATCGACACCCTCTTGCGTGCTCGTATCAAGTATGTAGCTGGTGGTCAAGACATGGAAGTTAAGAAAGTCGGAAATGACGGACTCTTGACATCTGTTCGTTATGGTAAAGGTGCCAATAATAGAACTGATTGGGGAACTTCGGAAACCCGTACGCAAGGTATGGGTGTCATCATGACCAATAACTATGATTTCCGATTGGGTAGCAATGAAACCGTAACGATGAACATGGGTAGAGCTCACCGTAATCAGCTTTATCGCCCATTGCTTTTGACGACAAAGGATGGTATAGCAACCTACCTCAACGATTCTGATGTGCCTAAAAACCTTCTTAAACGCACCGACTGGAACGGGAACTTGACTTTCAATGCCAACGATGTTTTTGGTGTGGAAAATGTCCAAGTCTCAGGTTACCTCGGTGTCTGGGTACCAGTCGGAGCTAAGGCTAATCAAGACGCACGTACACAGCCAAGTAACCGTACAAATAGTGACGGTCAAGTTTACAAGTCTTCAGCAGCCCTTGATTCTCAAGTTATGTATGAAGCCTTCTCAAACTTCCAAGCCTTTGCGGACGATCAACCAGAACTTTACATGAACCGTGTCTTGGCTAAGAACACTGACTTGCTCAAAGCTTGGGGAATCACGTCAGTCGGACTTCCACCACAGTACGTTTCAAGTAAGGATGGTACCTTCCTTGACTCAACAATTGATAATGGTTATGCCTTTGATGACCGTTACGATATGGCCTTGAGTCAAAATAATAAATACGGATCACTTGAGGACCTCCTTAACGTCCTTCGTGCCCTCCACAAAGACGGTATTCAAGCCATTGCTGACTGGGTGCCAGACCAAATCTATAACCTCCCAGGAAAAGAAGTGGTAAATGCGACACGTGTTAACGGTTATGGTAACCACCAAATAGGCTACCAAATCATTGACCAAGCCTATGTGGCTAATACCCGTACAGATGGTACAGACTATCAAGGTAAATACGGTGGTGCTTTCCTTGATGAGCTTAAAGCTAAGTACCCATCTATTTTCAACCGAGTGCAAATCTCAAATGGTAAGCAGTTGCCTACGAATGAAAAGATTACCAAGTGGTCTGCTAAGTACTTCAACGGAACTAACATCCTTGGACGAGGCATCAACTATGTCCTTCGTGATGATAAGACCAACCAGTACTTTAATACTTCAGCCAACGGCCAACTCTTGCCAACACCACTTCGTGATACTGGTGCCATCACAAGCACTCAAGTCTTCCAACGTCGTGGACAAGATGTTTACTTCCTACGTGATAACCAAACCGTTAAGAATGAATTTGTTCAAGATGGTAACGGTAACTGGTATTACTTCGGTGGTGACGGTAAGATGACCAAGGGTGCACAAAACATCAATAACAAGGATTACTATTTCTTTGACAATGGTATCCAATTGCGTAACGCCCTTCGTCGTGCTAGCAACGGCTATACCTACTATTACGGTCTAGACGGTGTCATGGTTAAGAATGCCTTCGTTGATTTTGATGACAAACATAAGCAGGTTCGTGCCTTTACGACTCAAGGAACAATGGTAGTAGGTAACCTTCATTGGAGTGGCCACCATTTCTACTTTGACCGTGAAACTGGTATCCAGGCTAAGGATCGCGTTGTTCGTACCGATGATGGCAAATTGCATTACTATGTTGCTGAAACTGGCGACATGGGACGTAACGTTTTTGCGACAGACAGCAGCACAGGTAAACGTTATTACTTTGACGCTGACGGTAACACTGTGACTGGTTCACGTGTCATTGACGGTAAGACTTATTACTTTAACCAAGATGGTAGTGTCGGTACGGCCTACAGCAATCGTGCAGATTCTATTATCTTTGAAAATGGTAAGGCTCGCTACATCACACCAGCAGGGGAAATCGGACGTAGCATCTTTGTCTATAACCCAGCAACTAAGGCTTGGAACTACTTTGATAAAGAAGGTAACCGTGTCACAGGACGTCAATACATTGATGGTCACCTCTATTACTTCAAGGAAGATGGTAGCCAAGCTAAGGGCGAAATTATTGAAGAAAATGGCATCAAGTATTACTATGAGCCAGGCTCAGGTATTCTCGCTAGCGGACGCTACCTCCAAGTAGGTGATGACCAGTGGATGTACTTCAAACAAGACGGTTCACTGGCTATCGGTCAAGTTCGTGCAGACGGTGGCTACCTCAAATACTTTGACAAAAATGGTATCCAAGTTAAGGGTAAAACCATTGTCGAAGATGGTAAGACTTATTACTATGATGCCAATAGTGGAGCTCTTGTCACAAGCAGCTTTGCCGAGATTGCACCAAACCAATGGGCTTACTTCAACACTGAAGGCCAAGCCCTTAAAGGCAAGTGGACTATCAATGGCAAGGAATACTACTTTGACGAAAATGGTATCCAATACAAAGGCAAGGCTGTTAAGGTCGGCAGTCGTTACAAGTACTATGACGAAAACGACGGTCAACCTGTAACTAATCGCTTTGCTCAAATCGAGCCTAACGTCTGGGCTTACTTCGGAGCAGATGGCTATGCCGTAACAGGAGAACAAGTTATCAATGGCCAACACCTTTACTTTGACCAATCAGGTCGCCAAGTTAAGGGTGCCTACGTCACAGTTAACGGCCAACGCCGTTACTACGATGCCAACACTGGCGAATATGTCCCAGGAAGATAAGCAGTAGTAGCTCATGTGACTGACCAGAGAACACACAGCCGAGAATGAGGGAAAATTCTCAAGAAGAAAGATCGTGAAAACGGTCTTTTTTTTTAATCTCTATTTCGATTTTTTTCGAAATAGTATTGACAGTGCTTTCAGAAAAGCGTAGAATCTATTTCGAAAAGTATAGAAATAGGTGTTCTGACTTAAGTCGTATTGATGCTCCGTTTCAATGAAAGGATAAATCAAATGGAAACATTCCTTTTTATGGCAATTCTTACCATGTTAGTTATCGCCATCATAAGTTTTATCGTTCTGAAGAAAAGATGGCAATTTTCAATCAAGCTCTTTTTAGTCGGTCTGATTGGTTTTACCTTACCTGTCATGATGATTGAAGGACCTATTAACTCCCTAGTTCTTTCAAGCTTTGGTCACTTTTCTAAATGGTTCACCATTATTTATGGAGGGCTTATGGCTGGCCTTGTTGAAGAAACAACTCGCTATTTGGTTTTTAAGGTACTTGCAAAGAAAAGAAGTTTGATAACGTCTGATATTGTAGCCTACGGTTTTGGACATGGCCTTAGTGAATTTATCTTGCTTGGAGTGATGGGCTTACTCACTAACATCATTGTTTTACAGGCCATCCATTCAGGGCAGGCTAGTCAGTTACCTTCACTTCTTGTGAGTCAGGTCAACCAATTAACGGGCTTTGCTGTGGTTATGTCTCTCTTTGAAAGACTAGTTGCCTTGGTGTTACAAGTCTTGCTTACAGCTTGGGATTTTCTAGCAGTCACTAAGCATAGGCTTTCATTCTATTTCTGGGCGATTATACTCCATGCTGCCATTGATTTTTTGGCAGGTGCTTATCAGCTAGGGATAGTCAGCAATCTCTTACTAATCGAACTTATTTTAGCTATTTATGTGTTAGGTATTGGACTTCTGACACGTCGGATTTGGAGAAAGGAGGAAACTCATGGGCTTATCTGAAACACTAAAAGCTATCTCTGCTCCTGTGAGGAGAGAAATTTTAGACTATCTAAAGTCTGGACCAAAGTCCGCTGGTGAAATCAGCCAGCAGTTTGACTTAGCTCCCGCAACAGTTTCCCATCATTTGTCTACCTTGAGAAAAGCGGGACTTATTGAAGAAGAAAAACAGAAGAATTTTATCTACTATAGTTTGAACTTGACCGTTTTTGAAGAAATTTTAACTTGGATTCAATCACTTGGAGGAAAAGAAGATGAAAAATAATATGCAAAGAGTCATTGGTAATATAGTGATACTTACACCAGTTATTGTCGGACTAGTCTTTTACAAACAACTACCAAATCAGATTGCAATCCACTTTAATGTGGAAGAGCAAGCCAATGGTTTTATGAATCGCAATTTAGCAATTGTTGCACTTCCTTTTCTTGCGTTAATCATATATAATCTCTGTTTTTCATTCTTTAAACAAATAACGATCCCATTCTTAAAAGAGTTTATGCTATGGTTGGTCCCAATTTCTGCTGTGCTTATCCAAGGTCTTATATTGACTGTTGCCTTAGGAGGTCATGTTCAAGTTCGCTTAACTGTGATTTGGTTAGTGGCACTTATTTTTCTAGTGATTGGAAATTATCTTCCTAAAAGCATTGGCTTGGCTACAAAAAATCATAACCAGAGAAGTAAATCAGTGGTGAGAAAGTTGGGATACCTAATGATTGGAATAAGTCTTGCCTTGCTAATAAGTCTCTGCTTTAATTCCTATACTACAATTATGGTTTTGGGCATTTTTATAGTTCTTATTTTGAGTATCTTGTTACCCAATTTTCGCTGTTTAAGAAAATAAAGAGAAGTAATCATCTGATTACTTCAATCTGAGCTGAGAAATTCATCTCAGCTTTTTTTGTGATAGTCAAAGCGAATGACTTGCTCTGTTGCATCTACATACGCGTGAACTCCAAAGGGAACAATCGTTCTTGGTGTGGCATGTCCGACATTCAGATTATAGACAATCGGGATATTGCTATCAATGATGTCCATTAAAGCCTCCTTATAGTCGTCATAGAAGGTTTCATCCATAGGTTTCCCGACCAAGAGTCCACTGATGATCTCGAATATACCAGTTTCCTTTAAAGTCCACAACATCTTTTTGAAATCATCAGGTTCAGGCTTTTCTTCACTTGTTTCTAGCAATAGAATCTTTCCTTCCCAGTCGGATAAGTCAGGGAAAAGTTTGTATTTTTGGCAGAGGTCTGTGCTATCTGCGTGTAGAGAGTTGTCAAAAATATCATAGAGAGACTCAAGACAACCACCGAGGATTTCTCCCTCAAACTGAGCATTGCCTTGTAACAAGTCAAAACCTGTATTTGCATGGCTGACACGAGGTGTTCCCAAGGCTTTGGGACTAAAATCAGTCCGTTCCTCATACCAAACGTTACTAGGGCGAATTTCTGAGATTTTTCCAGTCTCAATCAATTCTTTAAAGTAGTGGCGGCTATATGGCAACATTTCTTTGTCTAACTCACAAATGTCTGCTAGAAATGATTGGCCGTAAAAAGTCTTGATTCCTAGTTTATGCAACATGAGATGGTTCATGGTTGAATCTGAGAAACCAAGAAAAATCTTTTGTTTGATAACCTTTTGTAGTTGGTCATTTTCAAAAAGATGGGGCAATAAACGATAGGTATCATCTCCGCCGATGGCGCATAAGATCATGTCGATGCTATCATTAGAAAATGCCTGAATCAAATCCTCTGCACGAGCTTCGGGATGTTCTTTGATAAAGTCTAAGCCTTTTAGTGAATGAGGTAAAAAAATAGGATTGAGTCCCAGGTCTTTGAGTCGTTGGACCCCCAAGTCCACTTCGTGCTTGACAAAGTCTTCTCCGATAATGCCACTAGACAAACTAACAATACCAATAGTAGAAGCCATATATTATCCTCCTAGAAATAAATTGATGCTATTGTATCATAAAGAATGATAGAAAAATATAAGGAATAGCGTTAGACATATGATTTTATGTCAATAAAGTAATAGAAAAATAACCGCTCGATGTGCTTACTTCAGAATATAGGCAAGCCCTTTTAAAAGTTAGTTACCACGTCGTTAAATCTCTTAGGAATATTGCTGTAATGGAATTTATAAGAGTTTTTCACTTTATACTCTAAAAGAAACAGATTGAAGAAAGTTGCCTAAAATGGACTTTTTCTTTAATCTGAAAGAAGTAATCGTCTGATTACTTCTTTTTGTCTGTTTGTGCTAAATTTGGACCATTTGTGGCAGAAGGATATTTTTAGTCTTGAATTTGATATGCTAGATGTGTATAATGATGTCACAGTGAACTATTAAAAGAGGTCGTTGCTCATGACAACACAAACAATTAACCAATTTAATTCACTTGCTCGACCTAATCTTGCTACAGGTTATAGGAGGTAATCTAGATGACAAAAAGTAACAACAACCAAA
>SKES01000096.1_pt1 | contig 88407 bp, 80 predicted proteins | sample 4826851 | NCBI WGS metagenome assembly SKES01 (sample SAMN11008803, study PRJNA524170) | human gut metagenome | biome: Human fecal sample; material: Feces; isolation source: fecal sample from pouch patient p52 | host: Homo sapiens | place: Israel: Tel-Aviv | collected 2016-09-04 | reverse complement strand
TCGCATTATCTGTATTCGTGACGAATCTGTTCAGGATTCAGAGGCGAATACTTTGTGCTCTTTTGCATCTGTTCCGATTCTGGCATGACCGGAACAGATATAAGAGTTGGAAGTTACAGATAGCTGCTTAATCAGCAGACACTAAGTAGCCAGTACCTTTTGATTCCCTGTGCAGAGCGTATCTGATAGCCGTCCAGTGCCAGTTTATCCTTACACTGTAAACGCAAAATAGCGAGTACCTTGACATTTTGCGTTTACGAGGAAGGTTATATATCGGATTTTATGAATGTGCTGGAGCAGGAGTTCAAGACATTTTTTGAGACACAGGTTGTGAACAATCCGTTGAAAGCCGAGTATCTGCTTCTGATTCTGATCGGCAAAAGACTGCGTTCCGGAAAGTGTACGGTCAAAGTGCTTGAGACACGAGACAAGTGGTTCGGTGTTACATATAAAGAAGATAAGGAGCTGGTGGTGAACAGCTTTAAGGAATTGATTGCGGTCGGGGTGTATCAGGAAGAATTGTATGCGGATCTGGTGTAGGGCTTGTTTTGAAAGATATGCTACTTTGTTGATATAATTTCTGTATGTACTCAAATTCAGGTACCATAAAAAATGAAAACTCCATATTTCTGCGAGGCTAACGGTGTTTTGATAAATATGAATCGTGATAATTCAAGATTGTTATCCTATGTTCTTTAGAATCTCAGTAAGAAGCAATTCGAAATACTGAATTTAGGTTATTAGATTTCGCTGTTTAAACTAGGCTGCAAATAGTGGCACTGAATTGTGCACCGTTGGAAGAGATTTCGAAACACATGAATGATAAGGATTGTTCCTTTTTGTAAGATCTTCTGTCTTAGTCAGAAAAACTTCTGGCGGAGATCTGCAAAGTTTAAATACTGATGGTTGCAAAATTGCCACCTAAAAATGTCAAGGAACTCGATATTTTGTATTATGATCTCTCGGAATCTTGAGTGATCATGCCAGCAAAACTCTGGCATTGAACTTTGACAAGTAAATATTATTCTTGAACGTAAAAATGAACGCAAGAAATAAACATAACTGTCGCTATGTTTCAAAAAATGAGATATAATAATCTACAGGATTATGCTACATCCAAAATCATTTTTTTCAGGGTTGATTCAGGTGGCAAATCCCATGCATCCAGATGTTGTAACATCAGGATGTGATAGAGGCGGCAGTACCACATCTTAGTTGAGCGGTGTCTGCCGTCTTCTAATTTAAAATCTAATTTCTCGCGTTTGTTAGAACGCTCAGCAGAAGTTCTTGCATTGTATTCCAGTTTCCATTCCTTACTGCTTCTTGGTGGATCATTAAACAATCTTGGATTATCTTTCAGAACCAGATGGGCGGTACGTCCGTATTTAGCATTTGAACAAAGGTTTTCGCATGTACAGGAGATACAGCCACCAGCGTGACTGATCTTAGGACATTTGAATTTCATTCTGCCTTTAGCAACTTCAATACCATCTCGACGCATACGATATCCAGAGGGGCAAATAGGAACACCATCTTTATCAATCGTAAAGTCGTTTTTGTAAATGGGAGGTCTTCCACCTTTTCCATTAAGGTCGATAAATGGTGTTATATTCTTGCGTTTGAAGTATTGATAATAAGGCATGGCATCATGTGCAGAATCCAAAAGTACTTTTGAAACAGTGTAATCAGGAAGAAAAGATCTCATCCTGAAAAAAGCGTGCAGGAATCCATGAGAATCATGTTTTGAAGCACAGCAAAAATGAGGAAATACTGGTAAGTCACTTTGCGAATCAACAAGCATGTACAGATCATAGCCATGATAATAACAGTCGCGGGAAGAATCCCAGCCGATATCACAATCAGGCTGGGAAAAGTAGCGGTCACATTTGCAGTCAGTAATGCCATTGTCTTTGCATTTACAGATACGCTTTTTTCGTTCTCTGTGTGAAGTTACAACAGGCGTTCCATCACCAGCTAATGCTAAAGCATCTGCACGGATAAGTCCTGTAGAAACAGAAATTTCAAGGAATTCCTTTTGATAGATTTTAAAGAGAGAAGAATAAGGCTGTTCATCAAGTATAAAATCTGTTTTCTCCAAGGATGGAAGAAGATCGGCAACAGTAACTTTTTCCACGGGATCAGCTTTCGTACCTTTTGTTTTAGGTTTTTTAACCTTGGTCTTCAGCGGATGGATATGAGGTGACATATGGTCATCATCAGAATTCCACAAGCGGTTTATAAAATCATAAAAAGTGCCAACGCCGGGAGTATTACCAGGTTCAAATCCACTGAGGATGGCGTAAAGAGGATTCATTTTAAGTTGAGCAGCCCACTCCGTTAATGAAGTAACTTTAAAGTCAATGGAAAGAAGGTAAGAACGTTGCATGCAAGAAGGAGTTCGTGGGGCTGGTCCGAATTTCGAATATTTATCAGTCATAAGAGTATCGGTAAAAGATAGATCGAGATTCCAAAACCGCTCAATGATATCCCAGGTGGAACGAGCAAGAGCATTTGGATTAGGATAATATTTACGAAGATTAGTAACAATAAAATTTTGGTAGTCAGTATGACTGCCACAGTTAACAGGTAACATAAAAATCGCCTCCAATCGAAAAATATCTGCCGCCGCGAGCGACGGTTCTTATTAATCAATAGGCGCGAAGCGCCGCATTTTTCGATGGATTTGTCAAGTGCTTTTGGCAAAAAAGTGGGGGATTTTAAAAAAAAGGAATCTGAAAGCCTTATATTTACTGGCTTAGAGATTCCGAGAGATTATTAATATAGGAAAGGAGGAAATTTTATATGCAAAAGCGACTACCGATCGGTATCGAAAATTTCGAAGATATGATCAATGAAGATTATTACTACATTGATAAGACAGGATTGATCAAACAATTGATTGCAGAAAAAGGCTTAGTAAATTTATTTACAAGACCTAGAAGGTTCGGAAAATCCTTAAATATGAGTATGTTAAGATATTTCTTCGAAATAGGCAATGATCCAAAAATCTTTGAAGGTCTTGAAATATCAAAAGAAAAAGAACTATGTGATCAATACATGGGAAAATTTCCTGTAATCTCCATTTCTTTAAAAGGAGCAAAGGCAGGAGATTATCAGACTGCAAAACATATGATGAAATATATCGTAGGAGGAGAAGCTAGGAGAATATATCAACGCATGTCAGAAGATCAATTGAATGAGACCCATAAAGAGGAAATGAAAAGATTAATGGAATATGAAATGGAAGATACGACATTAATGGCAGCATTGTGGAATCTATCATTGATCTTAAAAGAATATTATGGCAAGAAGGTTATCATCCTAATCGATGAATACGATGTCCCACTAGATAAAGCTTTTGAAAATGGTTACTATAACGAGATGATTATCCTCATCCGTAACATGCTAGAACAAGCACTAAAAACGAATGATAATTTATATATGGCAGTCTTAACAGGCTGCTTAAGAATCGCAAGAGAAAGCATTTTCACAGGATTAAATAATTTCAATATCTTCTCAATCACAGATCAATACTTCGATGAATATTTCGGATTTACAGATAAAGAAGTTAAGGAAATGCTAAAATATTATGGAGCGCCAGAAGCTTTTGATGAAACAAAGAAATGGTACGATGGATATCGCTTTGGAAATGAAGATATCTACTGCCCATGGGATGTGATCAATCATTGTAAAGCATTAAAAGTCGATAAAGAAGCAATCCCACAGCCATATTGGATCAATACAAGTGGAAATTACATTATCAAACGGTTTATCGAAAAAGCGAATCAACAGACAAGAAGAGAAATCGAGCAACTGATCGAAGGAAAAGCAATAAACAAAGAAATTCGCCTAGAACTAACCTACAATGAATTAGACAACACGATCGAAAATCTATGGAGTGTTTTATTTGCAACAGGATATCTGACACAGCAGGGAAAACCACAAGGAAGAACCTATTCTTTAACAATTCCAAACGAATCTATCCGTCAGATCTTCATCGAACAGATCCAGGAATGGTTCAAAGAAACGACAAGAAAAGATGAAAACCGATTAAAAGATTTCTGCAAAGCATTTGAAGAAGGAGATGCACAAGCAATTGAACAACAGTTCACACAATATTTGATAAAAACAATCAGCATCAGAGATACTTTCACAAGCAAAAAAGAAAACTTCTACCATGGAGTACTGTTAGGCTTATTAAGCTATGATCCAGATTGGTACATTACCTCAAATACAGAAAGCGGAGACGGCTACAGCGATATTATGATCGAAGTAGAGCACAAACAAATGGGAATCGTAATCGAAATAAAATACGCAGAAAATGTCAAGGCGTTAGATCAAGCATGCGAAAAAGCTTTGAAACAGATTAAAGAGAAACATTATGATCAGAAATTAGAAGAAGAAGGATATGAAACCATTTTAAATTATGGAATCGCATGTTATAAAAAACGTTGTAAAGTATTGTTGCAAGAGAAAAAATAAATATGGAAGCATAAAAATCCAGCATAAGTCTTAATGTTGGATTTTTATGCTTCCATATTTATTTTTTTTACGAATGTACAGAAACAACTACACAAGAATCACATTTGTAAACTCTTGCAATTTATCAGCAAATTCCTGAGGAAAGTCAGTATCTGAAATCAGATGATCAATCTCATTCCATGAAGCATACTGTTGAAATGAAGAATATTTTGCTTTTCTACTATCACATAATACAATACTTGTCTGTGCACATGATATCGCACAGGATTTTATCTGACCATCAGCGAATGCATTTGTTGCAGGGCCATGATGCTGTTCAAAACCTGCACTTCCAAGAAATGCAATGTCAACTCGTAACGTTTTTAATAATTCAATGACTTGGACTCCAACACTACACATAATCTCTGCATTGCATTCACCTCCAAGAAAGATCAAATGATTTTTACTATCAATCAATGTTGTTAATACAGGAATTGAATTTGTAATGATCGTATAACCAGATAGATTTTTTAATTCGAGAGCAAGACTTAAAGTTGTACTACCAGTATCAAGATAGATAAAACCATGCTCAGGAATAAAGGATAAGGCTTTTCTTGCAATTCTTTTTTTTGCATCATGTTCATCTAATAAACGTGAATCAATAGGGAGTGTTGTGAAATCATTCACAGCGATCGCTCCCCCAAATCCTTTTTTGATGGAACCATTTTCACTTAATGTATTTAAATCTCTTCGGATGGTTTCTCTGGAAACAGAAAAATAATCTGCAAGTTCTGTTGCTTTCATAGAACCATTGTTGTTTAACAACTCTATAATCTGTTCTTGTCTGTTTTGTGCATTTAAACGGGCCATTTTTCATACCTCCTTTATATTATATTTGTATTTTACCACATTTTTTGTGCGACAGATAGATTAAAATTGTCAAAATACAAATATTCTAACTATAATATTTTGGGAATACACATTATGACTAAATGTAATAGGAAAAATACACAAAAATAACAATAAAAATTTGTTGAAAACAACTAAAATATGTAAAAATACAAAATAAATGTTGCAAGTTGCCACAAATGGTAGTAATATAAAGGCATCAAAGGAACAGAACAAAAACTTAAAGCAAATTTAGGAGGAAGTAACATGAAATTACAGTTAGCATTAGACGATATCACATTAGATGACGCAGTAGAATTATTAGATAAGGTTCATACTTATGTAGACATCATTGAAGTAGGATCTCCATTTATTATTGAGGAAGGAATGAGACCTGTAAGAATCTTCAAAGAAAAATATCCAGATTGTGAGATCTTAGCAGATACAAAGATCATGGATGCAGGAGAATACGAAGCAGAAGAGACATTTAAAGCAGGAGCAGACTACTGTACTGTACTTGGTGTGACAGACACATTAACAATTGAAGGATGCGTAAAAGCAGCGAAAGAATATGGAAAACAGACAATGGTTGATATGATCTGTGTAGAAGATGTCCCAAAACGTGTCAAAGAAATCGAAGCAGTTGGAGTAGATTTTATAGGAGTTCATGTAGGAGTTGATCAGCAGGCAGTTGGAATCACACCTCTTGAGAAATTAGCAGAAATGAAATCTTGTGTAGAACATTCTATCGTATCAGTAGCAGGAGGAATCAATTTAAAGACGATTGAAGAGTATAAGAAATTAAATCCAGAAGTCATCATTGTAGGTGGTGGAATTAATCACGCAGAAGATCCAGTTGCAGCAGCTAAAGCAATTTATGAAGCAATCAATCAATAAAACAAATTCAAAGAAGAAAGATTTTTGTTAAAATAGATAGAAAGGAAGATAAACTATGGAAGCAAAGACTTTACAGATTATTACAAATGAACTTTATAAATACGGAAAACTTATAAAAGAAGATGAAGTAAAAGAGGTTGTAGAGCTTTGTCAGAAAGCAAATCGTATCTTTATTGCAGGAGCAGGACGTTCAGGATTTTGTGCCAGAGGATTTGCAAACAGAATGATGCATCTTGGGTTTACGGTTTATTTTGTTGGAGAAACAACAACACCTTCTATTCAGGAAGGAGATCTGTTGATCGTAGGATCAGGATCAGGAACAACAGCAAGTCTTGTATCTGACTGTAAAAAAGCAAAAGCCCAGAAAGCAATAATTGCAACACTGACGATTTGCCCAGAAGCACCAATCGGAGAAATGGCAGATGCGATCATTACGATTCCTGGAGCAACTCAGAAAAATGCAGAACACACAAACGATGTAGTGACCGAACAGCCAGGAGGAAATTTATTTGAGCAGTTAAGCTGGCTCATTTACGACAGCATTGTGATGGACTTAATGCCAATTCTTGGAGAAACAGAAGATACAATGTTTAAACGCCATGCCAACATGGAGTAAGTCGAAAGGAGAAGATATATGAAAACAGCACAAGCAAAGATTCAGAAATTTGGTTCTCTGTTAAGTGCAATGGTTATGCCAAATATCGGTGTATTCATTGGATGGGGCCTTTTAACAGCACTGTTTATTGATACAGGATGGACACCAAATGCTTATTTAAACAAACTGGTTTCACCAATTTTAACGTACTTATTACCTTGCTTGATCGGATATACCGCAGGATCTAATATTTATGGACGACGAGGAGGAGTCATTGGTGCATTTGCAACCATGGGAGCAGTTGTAGGAGCAGATGTGACAATGCTTGTTGCAGGTATGATCTTAGGACCTGTAGCAGCAATTTGCATTCGAGCATTTGATAAAGCAGTGGAAGGAAAAGTAAAACCAGGATTGGAAATGTTAGTTGATAACTTTTCACTTGGGATTATTGGATTTGTGATCTGTATTATCGGTTATGTAGGAGTAGCACCGATTATGACAGCGATTCAGACAGTACTGACAGGAGGAGTTCAGTATCTGACAGATCACAATATGCTGCCATTAACAGAATTGTTTGTACAGCCTGCAGAAATTTTATTCTTAAATAATGCGATCAATCACGGAATTATGACACCTCTTGGATTGCAGCAGGCAGCAGAAGCGGGAAAATCAGTCTTATTCTTAGTAGAAGCAAGTGGGGCTGCATGGGTAGGACTAAGTTTAGCATTTGCAATTTTTGGAAATAAATCAGCAAAGAAATCAGCACCAGGAGCTGTGATCATCATGTTCTTTGGTGGTATCGCAGAGGTATGTTTTCCATACTGCCTGACAATGCCATTAACGATCATTGGACCAATTCTTGGAAACATGTTCTCTTTATTCGTACTTACAAACTTTGGTGGAGGTGTCGTTGGACCAGTATCTCCAGGATCAGTTATTTCTTATTATATGATGACACCAAAAGCATGTATGTTAGTGAATACGATTGCATATTTTGGATCTTTAGCAATCTCATTTGCAGGAGCAGCAATTGTATTAAAAGCATTTAAACATGATGAGGAAGAAGAAGGAATCAAAGAACTTGCTGCAACAGCAGATGCTAAGATTCAGAAATTAAATAAAGTGATCTTTGCGTGTGATGCAGGAATGGGATCTTCTGCAATGGGAGTTACGATTCTTAAGAAAAAACTAGAAGAAATCGGATTAAAACCAGAAATCAAGCACGTAGCAGTTGCAGACATTCCAAAAGATGCGGATGTAGTTGTTACAAATGTAAACTTGGAAGAGCGAGCAAAAATGTCACTAGAAGGAACCAATATTCCAATTCTTACATTAAGTAATTTCATGGATCAGACCGAATATGAAAGAATTATCGTAGAGATTCAGAGAATGTTAGGACATGATGTACCAGATGTATTTTGCAAAGATAATATTGTGTTAAATGCAAAATATGCAAATAAGGAAGAAGCAATCAAAGCTTGTGCAGATATCTTTATTAAGGGTGGATATACAGATGAAAGTTATAAGGCAGATATGCTGCAGAGAGACAAAGAAGCCTCTGTGTATTTAGGGAATGGAGTTGCGCTTCCACATGGACTTGCAAGTTCCAAAGAAACGATCAAAAACTCAGGAATCTGTTTTGTACAGGTACCAGATGGAGTAGATTTTAACGGAGAAAAAGCATATCTTCTCGTAGGTGTTGCAGGAAAAGGAGAAGAACATGTAGAACTCCTTGGAAAGATCGGACAGACTTTAATGGACGAAGGTGTGATCGAAAAATTAAAAAATTCGACATCAAAAGAAGAAGTTATCAACTTATTAAATCTATAGATGATAATGCGGCATCTAATGAATCAAAGGATGTTGCAATCAAAAGAAAGGTGGAATATAACACATGAAAACAGCAGTACATTTTGGAGCAGGAAAAATTGGTCGTGGATTTATCGCAGATTTATTACATGATAGTGGGTATAAAATTGTTTTTGCAGACGTTGTACAGCCATTAGTTGACCTTGTGAACGAAACACATGAATACAGTCTGTTTTTGATCGATCATGATTATGAAGAAAAAGTGATCGACCAGGTGGAGGCATATTCCACCATCACACAGGAAGATAAAGTAATAGAAGCAATCAGTGAAGCAGAAGTATTAACAACATCAGTTATGGCAACAAATCTTCCCAAAGTAGCTCCAACGATCACAAAAGGACTAAAAGCAAGAGTCAAAGCAGATCAGGAAAAGAAACTTGTTGTTATGGCTTGTGAAAATGCAATCATGGGAACAGATATCTTGAAGAAAGCAATGATTGAAACAGGTATCATGACAGAAGAAGAAATGGATCAAGTTGCAGTATTTCCAAACACAGCAGTTGATCGCATGGTATTTGATGGACATCATCATGGAAAAGACGGAATCGAAGTTGGAGATGCATTTGAATTACCGATCGAGAAAAACAAATTAGAAGATCCTAAGTCACAACCAATCAAAGGTGCAGAATACGTAGATAATCTGGCAAAATTCTTACAGAGAAAAATCTATATGGTAAACTGTGCACACGCAGTCACAAGTTACTTTGGATTTGTAAAAGGATACAATACAGTACAAGAAGGATTAGCAGATCCACAGATTCTTGAAGATGTAAAGAAAACAGTTTTAGAATCAGCATCAGCACTTGAGAAGATCTATGGATTTGCACATGAAAATCTGGTGGAGTACATGAATGCAATGATTATCAAGAGATTTACAACACCAGGTGTATCAGATCCAATCACAAGAGTTGCAAGAGAACCAATCAGAAAAATATCAGCCAATGACCGAATCATGGGACCAGCGATCCAGTGTGAAGAATTAGGACTTGATAATAGCTGTTTATTAAAAGGAGCAGCATGTGCAATGTTCTATAAAAATGAAGAAGATGCACAGGCAGTGGAATTACAAAACTATATCAAAGAAAATGGCCCAGAAGCAGCCGTTGTAAAATATATTGGATTAAAACCAGAGGATCGAATGACGAAAGTTATTGTAGAAGAATATAAAAAATTAAAATAAAAGCGATAAAAATATTTAACAGAAGTAATGAATTATATGGAGGACAAGTGACATGGTATATCGAATTCCAGCAGTCAATTTAGTAGGGCGTGGTTGTCTTGCACAATTAAAGGATGAAATTGGAACTTTAGGATGTAAAAAAGCCCTTGTAGTCAGCGATAAGTTTTTGACAGAAAATGGGGTAGTTGAGAAAGTAACAAAGGTATTAGATCAAGTTGGAATTGAACATACATTATATAATGATGTAAAACAGAACCCAAGCGTTGCAAATGTAGAGGGTGGATTGGAAGTATTAAAAAAAGAAAACTGTGATTTTATCGTGAGTATCGGTGGAGGATCACCACAGGATTGTGGAAAAGCAATTTCTGTTCTTGCTACAAATGGTGGAAAAATTACAGATTACGAAGGCGTAAATAAATCTCAAAAGAAATGTTTACCAATCGTAGCAATTGCAACTACAGCTGGAACATCAGCGGAAGTCACGATCAACTATGTGATTACAGACGAAGAAACGCATATTAAAATGATCATGGTAGATAGAAATACATTAGCATCTATCACAGTCAATGATCCAGAACTAATGTTAAGTAAACCAGCAGGATTAACAGCAGCAACAGGTATGGATGCATTAACACATGCAATGGAAGCAGTTGTTGCAAACGGAGCAATTGATGTTACAGATGCAACAGCATTGTATGCGATCAAACAGATTTTTGAATATCTTCCAAGAGCAGTGGAAAATGGACAGGATATTGAAGCCAGAGAACAGATGTGCTATGCATGTTTCTTAAATGGAATTGCCTTTAGTAATGCAGGATTAGGAAATGTTCATGCAATGGCACATCAGCTAGGTGGATTATATGATCTCCCACACGGAGTATGTAATGCGATGTTACTTCCAATCGTAGAAGAAGAAAATGCAAAACAGGCTCCAGCAAAATTCCGTGTTATGGCAGAAACAATTGGAATGGATGTAGAAGGAAAGACAGACGAGGAGTGTATGGACTTTGTAATTGGTAAGATCAAGGAATTATCAGAGAGAGTAGGAATTCCTAAAACATTGTCAGAACTTGGAGTAGAAAATCCAGATTTTGAAACCCTAGCAGAAAATTCCATGAAAGATGCATGCGCAGGAGCAAATCCAGTATTTTTTGATAAAGAATTATTGATCAAACTGTTTAAGAAAATTGCCTAAGTTTTATAAAATGAAAAAGATCTGCATTGATATCATTTAACTCAATGCAGATTTATTTTCACGAATATACGAAAACGATATTCTCTATTTATTCGCCAAATTATTATTCTGATACCGAGAATCAAACGTAACCTCATCATCAAACCACTCAGGCCCTTCATATTCCACAGCAACTTCCTCACTAGGAAATTCCACCTCAGCCATCACAAGTCCCTCATATTCTCCATGAAAGACATCCAGTTCGATCACAAATCCATGTTCATCTGGAATCTTATAACGAGTCTTAGAAATTAAAATCCCATCCACCTTTGGAAGCAGATGCTCATAAGCTGCTTTATCAAGTGGAAATTCATGCTCAGTTCTAGCCATCAATCCTTTACTCTTGAAAGTTAAGAAATACTGCTTATTCATTCTGCGGATACGAATCACAGGTTCCATGCAAAGATAGCCCTGTTCGATCTCAGAGTGTGGATAAGAATCCAGATTATCAGGTAAGTTGTGGACGATAAATTTTCTTTCGATTTCCATGGGCATTTCCTCCTTGAAGTGCAGATCCTAAGCCTTTTTAAGGCGCATACTTTTTCTTTATTATACCCACCGTCTATGATATAATCAACAAAGATTCGAGAAAAAGACAAAGGAGATGAATATAAATGCGTTTAAGAAATGTACCAGGAGCGAGAGAGACGATTATAGAAAATCAGTTTTCCATCCAGCAGCCAGAGCAGATGAAAGGAAAATGGGCAGAGGTATTCCAAAATGACCATCCGATCCACATCGAAGTAGGAATGGGAAAAGGACAGTTTATCATAGAAATGGCAAGAAGAAATCCAGAAGTAAACTATATTGGAATCGAAAAATATTCAAGTGTCTTAGTAAGAGCTGTAGAGAAATTAGAAGATTTTGAACAGGACAACCTTCGTTTGATCCGTATGGATGCAGAGAATATCGAAGAAGTGTTTGATAAAGATGAAGTAGACATGATCTATTTAAACTTCTCTGATCCATGGCCAAAAGACCGCCATGCAAAGAGAAGATTGACATCTACAAGATTTTTAGAACGATATGATAATATTCTGACACCGGAAGGAAGAGTTATGTTTAAGACAGATAACAAAGATTTATTTGACTTCTCCCTAGAGCAGGTAGAAGAAGCAAGATGGATCCTGGAAAATCACACATACGATCTTCATCACAGCGAATATAATGAAGGAAATGTCATGACAGAATACGAGGAGAAATTTTCAGCTAAAGGAAATCCAATCTGTCGTTTAGTCGCATATCGTCATGCCAAGTAAAAGGATTGCATAAAATAAACAAAAAGTGGTAATATAATCATGAAACAAGGAAAGTTTCGATGCAAGATCCAGTTGTTTCTATATTCGCATCCATGCATGAACAGATGGGTCTGTCAATTTTTTCAGTCACTAGACGAAGCAAAACGATGTTTAAATAAATAGCAAAGGATAGGTGAATTATTATGGAATATACATTTACAAGTGATAATTTTGAAGAGGAAGTATTAAAAAGTGATGTGCCAGTATTAGTAGATATGTTTGCAACATGGTGCGGACCTTGTAAGATGATGGCACCAGTGGTAGCACAATTAGCTGAAGAATATGAAGGAACTGTAAAAGTCGGAAAACTTGATATCGATCAGAATGTTGATATCGTAGCACAGTACAAGATCATGTCAGTTCCAACATTTTTAGTGATCAAAGATGGAGAGGTTAAGGCAAAACTGATCGGAGCAGTATCCAAAGAAGAATTAGTCGAAGCGATCGATCAGGCAAAGTAGTAAGATGAATATATTAAATATTGAACATATCAGCAAAATTTATGGAGAGAAAGTCATTTTTGATGACGTATCTCTTGGAATCCACAGTGGCGATAAGATCGGTGTAATCGGGGTCAACGGTACAGGAAAGACTACATTATTAAAGATCATTGCCAAGATCAACGAGCCAGACAAAGGACAGATTATCTGTGGAAATGGAATCCGTGTATCTTATCTTCCACAGAATCCAGAATTTCCGAAGAAACAAAGCATTCTTGAATATGTGATGGATGGAAAAGAACATCAGGACTGGAAGACAGAGAGTGAAGCAAAAACGATCCTTACAAAACTTGGAATCTATGATTTTGATGAAGGATGTGATCATTTATCTGGAGGCCAGAAGAAGAGAGTTGCGCTCGCAAGAACTTTAGTAGATCCAACCGAAGTACTGATCCTTGACGAGCCAACCAACCACTTAGATAACGATATGGTTCTATGGCTGGAAGAATTCTTAAACAGCTTTAGAGGCGTATTGATCATGGTAACACATGACCGTTATTTCTTGGATCGTGTAACGAATAAGATCGTAGAGATCGACAAAGGAAAACTTTACGAATACGATACCAACTATTCTGGATTCGTAGAGTTAAAAGTCCAGCGTGAAGAGATGGAATTAGCGACAGAACGTAAGCGCCAGAGTTTACTCCGCGTGGAAATGGAATGGATGAAACAGGGAATCAAGGCAAGAGGAACAAGACAGAGAGCTAGAACGGAACGTTTTGAAGAACTTAAGAATGCCAAAGGTCCATCCATGCAGCAAAATGTTGAGATGGATTCGATCAGCAGCCGTCTTGGAAAGACAACGATCGAGTTAGAACACATTTCCAAAGGATTTGGTGATAAACATCTGATCAATGATTTCTCTTACATCGTATTAAGAGATGACAGGATTGGATTTATCGGACCAAATGGATGTGGAAAATCAACTTTGATGAAGATGATCATGGGAATCTTAAAGCCGGACGAAGGAAACATTACGATCGGTGACACCGTAAAGATCGGATATTTTGCACAGGAAAATGAAGATATGACAGGAGATATCCGCGTCATTGATTATATCAGAAATGTCGCAGAATACATCCAGACAACGAAAGGGCAGGCAAGTGCATCCCAGATGCTAGACCGTTTCCTGTTCCCGCCAGAACTTCAATACACACCGCTTGATAAACTTTCTGGAGGAGAACAGAGACGTCTCTACTTATTAAAAGTATTGATGGAAGCACCAAATGTTCTGATCCTCGATGAGCCGACCAACGACCTTGACATCCAGACATTAACGATCTTAGAAGATTATCTGGATACGTTCGCAGGAATCGTGATCACAGTATCTCATGACCGATATTTTCTTGATCGTATTGTAAATAGGATCTTTGCGTTTGAAGAAGGTGGACATTTAAAACAGTACGAAGGCGGTTATACGAATTATCTGGAGAAAGTAAAGCCAATTGCGAAACAAGAGAAAAGTAAACCAGAGAAAAAAGAAAATAATGGAAAGAAATTCCAGAAAGAACATCAAAAGAAGCTCAAGTTTACATACAAAGAACAAAAAGAATTTGAAACGATCGATGATGATATCGCGAAACTGGAGGAAAAAATAGAACAGTTAGATGAAGAGATCATGGAAAATGCAACGAATTCTGGTAAATTAGCAGAGCTTACGCAGCAAAAAGAAGAGACAGAAGAAGCTTTGAATGAAAAGATGGACCGTTGGGTATATTTAAATGATCTGGCAGAACAGATAGCGAATCAATAACAATAAAAGAGGATTGACTCACAAAATATCATATGAGTCAATCCTCTTATTATATTAAGCTTCTTTTTCTAACTTAATATTCTTCTTATACAATCGATAATCCACCCAGTTTCCGATCAAAAATTGAACGGTAGCAAAAAACGGAACTCCAAGGAACATTCCAAGTGGACCGAAATAAGCGCCACCGACAGTGATGGAAAATAAAATCAGTAGTGGACGAACTCCGGTAGATTCTCCAAGGATCTTAGGTCCAAGGATCAGACCGTCAAACTGCTGTAGGACAAAAACCATGATAATAAAGATCAGGCACTTCGTCGGACTTACGATAAAAAGAATAAAAGCGCCGGGAACTGCACCAATGATCGGTCCAAAATAAGGAATCATATTTGTGACGCCGATAATAACACTGATCAATACAGTATAAGGAAGTTTTAAAATAGTCATCGCAACAAAAGCCAGTAAGCCAATGATCAGAGAATCAATGGATTTTCCGATAATGAAACCAGAAAAAATATTATGACAATCTTTTAAAGTGCGAAGTACACGATAAGAGAAATTTTCATTAAAGATTGCAAGAACCAATCGTTTCCCAGCATTTTTTAAAATAAATTTATCGATCGTCATATAAATAGAAACAATAAATGCGATAAACAGGTTAAATAATCCCTTGGCAAAAGACATGGAAGCCTCATAAAGCATAGGGACGATATTGGTCAGAAGATTGTTGGTCAGTTCGAAAAGCTTTGGTAATGTTTTTGTCTCGATCATATCGGCAATCTGACCAGGAAACATATCTGTGCTGTTCTCACGATAATGTTCAAAGATTGACATGATCGATTTATAAATATCGGGAATCATCAGGGATAGTTCACGAATACTGTCATATAACTGTGGAATGATAAATCGAAGACATACAATGATAAAACCAACCATGACAAGATAACTGATCAAAATGGCGAGTCCACGCTGTATACTGGCAGATTTCTTCTTTAAAAGTTTTATTGATACATTTCTTTGAAAGAAAGCTACAACAGGGTTTAAAATATAGGCAATCAGAAATCCCATAAAAAATGGAAATAAGATTTCCCATAATTGAGAGATCAGTTTGCTTGTATTAGACCATTGTGTTATAAAGCGGAAGATCACACATCCGATCAGGATAACAGCAATGGTATAGATAGAAATCGTAAAATACTTTTTATTCGATTCGAATTTGTGGTTGCTTGGCATTTGAGACTCCTCTTAGAATGATAGTTAATCAGTAATATCATCTATTATAGACGTTTCCAAGATCAGTTACAAGACAATATAAGATTTAAATAAAAGAAAAACACCATCCCCGGCTACAAAATCAACCAAAAACAGTGCTTTAGTACGCGATGAGGGGTTCGAACCCTCGACACCCTGATTAAGAGTCAGGTGCTCTACCAACTGAGCTAATCACGCTTAAATTATGTTGTTTTTACTGCGCTTCCTTAACGCAAGATTTATTATATACGAATGTTTTAAGAAATGCAAGCATTATTTTTAATTTTTTTTATTTTTTTTTACAAAAAATTTAAAGAAAGTTAATAACGGTACAAAAAAAGCCCGAAATATGGTATTCTAGAGACTGGAAAGGGGATAAAATTTCATGGATAAAATAGCGGTTGCACAGACAACATCTTCCGGAAACTGGAGAGAAAATATAGAAAAAGCAAAACAATATATAAAGAAAGCAACAGAAGAAGAGGCAGTTATGATCATTTTTCCAGAATATTTCATGAATTATTATCCGGATGCTGAACACAACTATACAAAAAAGGCACAAAGCTTGCATGGCGAATTTGTACAGGCAATGAAGATGCTTGCAAAAGAGTTTAAGATGTGGATCATTTTTGGGATGAATGAACAGACTGTGGATGAAACAAAGAACTACAATACAATGGTAATCCTGAATGACCTGGGAGAACTTGTGTCTGATTATAAAAAGACACATTTGTTTAATGCATATAAATGGAATGAATCAATGAATACGCTTAAGGGGGATTGTTTGTTTACACCGATTAAGACACCTGCAGGTGTGATCGGACTTGGAATCTGTTATGATCTCAGATTTCCGGAACTTGCAAGATATGAAGCATTATCTGGAACTCAGGTCATGTTGTATCCAGCGGCATGGGTTAAGGGTAAAGGAAAATTTATGCAGTGGGAGACACTTCTTCGGGCAAGAGCTATTGAAAATGAGATGTATGTTTTAGGATGTTGTCATTACAGTAAGGAACATTACATGGGAAGAAGTACTGGATTTGCACCAGATGGAACCAGATTGTATTTAGGAGAAGAAAAGGAAGAGCTGCTCTATGCACAGATAGATAAAGAACAGATTCAAAATATAAGAACAGCCAATCCTGTCTTTGAAAACAGGAGAAAAGATCTCTACGATTAAATAAAATAATACAGATCAAGGTAGGAATCAGAAAGAGGTAGTATCATATGGAAGATAGAAGAATTATAGCAAAGAAGGCAGCAATAGGAGTCGCACTGGTGATCGCAGCTGCGGGAGCTGTATTATTCTATAAGAATAATATTGCGATGAATCCAGGTGACACATTATTAAAATATATGTCATATGCAGAAGATGGAAAGTATGAAAAGATGTACGATCTTTTGAATGAAGAAAGCCAAAAAAGTATTTCAAAAGAAGAATTTATCAAGAGAAATAAAAATATTTATAAGGGAATCGGGGTCCAAACGATCGATGCTGATGTAACTTCAAAGAAGAGATCAACAACCGTGACATATCACGTAAAAATGCAGACAAATGCTGGAATTATTACCTATAATAACCGTACAGATTTTGTCAAAGAAAATCATAGATATCGCATAGATTGGGATGACTCCGTTATTTTTCCGCAATTAGGAGCAGAAGATAAAGTCAGAGTAAAAACTTTATATGCCAAAAGAGGAAGGATCAAAGATGCACAGGGAAATGCACTTGCTGTACAGGGTAAGATCTATTCTGTAGGATTTGTTCCTGGGAAGATGGACGGCAATTCCGTAAAACTTGCGGCAAAGAAATTAGGATTATCCAAAGAAGAGATTCAGAAGAAACTTGATCAAAAATGGGTGACGGATGATTCTTTTGTACCATTGATCAAATTAAAAGAATATTCAAAAGATCTTCTCAATGTGAAAGGGATCATTGTTTCCACAGAAACTGGGAGAATCTATCCACTTGGAGAGGCAGCAGCACATCTTATCGGTTATATGCAAAATGGCGAAGGAAAAGCAGGACTTGAGAAATTATATGATGAGCAGCTTTCTGGCACGAATGGCTTAGAGATATACATAGAAGATTCTAATGGACAGAAAAAACAGTCACTGGCGGTCAGATCTCAGACAGATGGAAAGGATTTAACAACAACGATCAACAGTAGTTTGCAAAAGGCTATTTACGAACAGTATAAAAATGATAAAAGTGCTCATGTTGCATTGAATCCTTCAACAGGAGAGGTCAAGGCACTTGTAAGTACTCCGTCTTATGATGCACAGGCATTTATCTTAGGAATGAGCCAGAAGAAATGGAATGTGATCAATAGCGATCAAAGACTACCAATGCAAAATCGCTTTAAAGCAACATTTGCACCAGGATCATCCATCAAACCGATCATAGCAGCGATCGGACTAAGCCAGAATAAATTTCGTGCAAATGATGACTTTGGAAACAGTGGAAAACGCTGGCAGAAGGATAAAAGCTGGGGTGGTTATTACGTAACAACATTGCACGATTATAATGGGCATAATCTGCAAAATGCAATGATCTATTCTGACAATATTTATTTTGCAAAAGCAGCCCTGAAGATAGGAAAAGATACCTTGAAGGATCAGCTTGACAACTTAGGTTTTGGAGAAAGTTTGAAATTTACATTTGGACTAAACGCTTCATCCTATGGAAGTGAAGGATTTACTTCTGATATTCAGTTAGCTGACAGTGGATATGGACAGGGGAAAATGATGGTAAACCCGGTACATATGGCAGCAATCTACACAGCATTTTCTAATAATGGTAATATGCTGAAACCGTATCTGGTCAAAGAAAACGGATCAAAAAAACAAGTATTAAAGGAAACTATATTTACCAAACAAGCTGTGAATACCGTAAATGAAGCTATGCGACAAGTAATCAGAGATCCCTCTGGTACGGGACACGCAGCGAACATAGAAGGGGTAGATCTTCGAGGAAAGACAGGAACTGCAGAGATCAAACAATCACAGACAGACACAAAAGGAACAGAAATCGGCTGGTTTGTGACCATAATGCCAGCAACAAACAATAGGGAAGCATTGGAACTGGTATCCATGACAGAAAACGTGAAGAAACGAGGCGGAAGTGGATACGTGGTCAATAAAACAAAGAAGATCATGGAAGAATACCTGCAGTAGATCAGCTGCAGGTATTCTTCCATGATTGATGATTTCAGGCATCGAAATCCTATTCTAATTACAATCTTTATAAAGTTTATAGATATCTTTATTTTCCAAAGTAAAATGATCTTTGATGCAATGATATAAAGACTCAATATTTTCAGGTGTTTCTTCTAATTCATCAGCAATTTGAATTAAATTCTTGGATTTTTCAATTTTTTTCTTGATTTGTTGTATTAATCGAAAGTAATCTCCCTCAGCAAGTCCTTCAGCAAGTCCTTCAGCAAGTCCTTCAGCACGTCCCTCAGCACGTGCTTTTCGTTTCTCAAGAATTTTTTCTTCCCATTCCTGCATATATTTCACTCCAATCTCTTCGCTGGATTTTACGATATTGACATGTTTTTTTATTTCCTGAAGGCGTGGTGTAGAGCAAAAGATATCTTCGGTAGTATGTTCCATATAGTATAAAAGTTCTTTTAATTCGGAACTGATATCTTCGGGATTTTGACCATGAGTATTTAGAAAAATACGTATAGCACCATCGTTTAAAGGTTGACCAGTTTCATTGCAGTTCATTTGAAAAGTATATTGATATAATCCTTCCCCAAAAAGATCAAAAGGTGCAATAATAATAGAATAACAATCTTTCATCTTTGAAAAATCTATCTCTCCCGGGTCCAGAAGTTTCGAATCAATTAATGCCTGATAAAAACGACTTCTGTGAGGAAGATTTTTGGTATTTTCCTTTTGTGCTTCTATATTGTATACAGCATCTGTATCGTCCTCAGCCCATACATCAAGACGCACCTGACGTTTTAAAGGCGATGTACGCTTTTCATGTTCGGATTGCGGATGTCCTTTAATGGATATGTCTTGGCCAAGAATAATAGATAATACGTTTTCAAAAGTTTCTGCATCTTCCATAACTTCAGCAAATAAAAAACGATCAAGTAAAGTTAAATCCTGTAGCGATTTTTTAGTTTGACTCATAAGTTTCTCCTTTCATTTTATATTGAAATGTAGTTTATAGCAATAATTAACAGTTAAGAAAAGTATAATGAGAGTATTAAAAGTATTTTAATAAGAATAAGAGAAAGAAGATTTTAAAATAAAATGTAAAATATTTACATGGAATATATTAACAAAAATAATTATAAATGTCAATTATATTCACGAGCATGATGAGAATGGTTTTTGATATCTTAGAATTATAAAATAAAATTTATAATTTCTTTACAACCAATTCATTGCTATTCTGCATAGGTTTGCGTATAATTACCATTATACTTAAATGTGATATCCATAATAGAACAGATATCAAAGATGGAGAAGTCTATGAGAGATAAATTCAACCAATTCATGCAGGGCAGATACGGAAATGACGATCTGAACCGCTTTTTAATGAAGATTATTTTAGCAGCATTTGTACTATCACTATTTACAGGAAGAATCGTATTTGGCGGCGTAGTATCACTTAGCCGTATTTTTTATTGGATTGCATTAGCACTTTTGATTTATTGCTATATCCGTATGTTTTCAAGAAACATCTATAAACGAGCCGAAGAAAACAGATGGTTCCTGAATAAAACATCCAATATGCGGGGACTCTGGAGCAATAGAAAATACAAAGCACAGCAGATGAAGAACTACCATATTTACAAATGTCCAGGATGTGGACAGAAGATCAGAATTCCAAGAGGAAAAGGAAAGATAGAAGTTCGTTGTCCAAAGTGTCGTACCACATTCGTAAAGAGGAGCTAAAATGTTTGGGTATATCATTGTCAACAAACCAGAGATGAAATTTCGTGAATTCGATGTCTATCACGGATACTATTGTGGTTTGTGCAGAAAATTAAAAGAACATTATGGAAAGTTTGGTCAGATTACACTTTCCTATGATATGGTCTTTGTATTGATGACCTTAACTAGTCTTTATGAATTAGAAACAACAAAGAGTATGAAGCGATGTGTCACACATCCATTGCAAAAACATGAGGAAAGAGTAAACAATATCACGGATTATGTCGCGCACATGAATATTTTGTTAACTTATTACAAATGTAAAGATGATTGGAATGATGACCGCAAATTAGAGAAGTTGGTATTAGAAAAAATTTTATACCATAAAAGTGGGTTTTCCAGAAATTTTTATAGGGAAAAATGGAATAAGATCAATGATATATTAGAAAAGCTGTCAGAAGAAGAGAAAAAAGACAATCAGGATATCGACCAGATGTCAGGGATGTTTGGAAAGGTCATGGCAGAGATCATGTTGTATCAGGATGATGAGTGGAAAGAACTTCTGAATCAATTTGGATTTTTCCTTGGTAAATTCATTTATTTGATGGATGCATATGAAGATATTGAAGATGATCTGAAGAATCACAACTATAATCCACTGAAAAATATATATACAAAACCGGAATTTGAAGATATGATTCATCAGATTCTAACGATGATGATGGCAGAGTGTTCGAAAGCTTTTGAACAGCTTCCACTGATCGATGATATAGATATATTGAGAAATGTCTTATATTCCGGAGTATGGTATCGATACGAACAGGTACGAGAGAAACGAGAAAAAGAAAAGGAAGAAAAGAATGTCTGATCCATATGAAATTCTAGGAGTGCAAAGAGGTGCTTCAGAAGAAGAAATAAAAAAAGCATATAAAAGATTAAGCAGAAAATACCATCCAGATGCCAATCTTGATAATCCAAAGGCAGCTGAGGAGAAATTTAAAGAGCTCCAGCAAGCTTATCAACAGGTTATGAAGGAGAAAACAACCGGATACAGCCAAAGTTCTTATGGTGGGTACCAGAGTCAGGGGAATCCTTATGGTGGACAAGGGAATCCATATGGAAATCAACAAGGAAATCCGTATGGAGAATGGAATCCATTTGAGGATATTTTTGGACAATTTAGTGGCTATTACACAAATGGTGGAGCTCAGCAAAGACAGAAGACAACGACAGGATATGAGAAGGACACGCATTTAAGAGCAGCAGGTAATTATGTAAGGAATGGTTATTATCAGGAAGCAAGGAATGTTTTAGATGGCATGGAACCAGCCAGAAGAAATGCGAGATGGTACTATTACAGTGCAGCTGCCAATCAAGGCCTTGGAAATAATGTAACTGCTATGGAACATGCAAAACAGGCAGTTTCCATGGAACCTGATAATTATGAATATCAGATGTTATTACAACAGCTGCAAGGAAATGGTTCTTGGTATCAGCAAAGACAAAGTACTTATCAGAATCCATATTCCACAGGTGGAGACTGGTGTATGAAGATGTGCATGTTAAATTTGATGTGCAACTGTTGTCTCGGTGGCAGATACTGGTGTTGATCTGTAAAACAACACTGATTTAGGAGGGAAGACTATGAGCAAAGTAATAGGAATAGATTTGGGAACAACAAATTCTTGTGTAGCAGTGATGGAAGGTGGAGTACCAGTTGTGATTTCAAATGCAGAAGGTGGAAGAACCACGCCATCAATAGTGGCATTTGCGAAAAATGGAGAACGACTGGTTGGAGATCCAGCAAAACGACAGGCGGTAACGAATGTGAGTCGTACAGTTGCATCCGTAAAACGTCAGATGGGAACAGATCGTAAAGTAAAAATTGATGGGAAGAAATATACACCAGAAGAAATTTCAGCGATGATCCTGGCCAAATTAAAAAAGGATGCAGAAAGCTATCTCGGGGAAGAAGTAACGAGAGCTGTGATCACAGTACCAGCTTATTTTAGCGATGCTCAGAGACAGGCTACAAAGAATGCTGGAAAGATTGCGGGATTAAGTGTGGAACGTATCATTAACGAACCGACATCTGCTGCATTGGCGTATGGACTAGACAAATCCGTATCCCAGAAGATCATGGTATATGATCTTGGTGGAGGAACTTTTGACGTTTCGGTGATCGAGATTGGTGATGGAGTTGTCGAAGTACTGGCAACGGCTGGAAATAATCATCTTGGAGGAGATGATTTTGATCAAAGGATCATGAATTATCTGATCGGGGAATTTAAAAAAGCAGAAGGGATCGATCTGTCCAAGGATCAGACAGCTGTTCAGAGGATCAAAGAAGAGGCAGAAAAAGCAAAGAAAGAATTATCTTCTTCTATGACTGTACAGATTAATCTGCCATTTATTGCAGTAGGGAAAGATGGCCCTAAACATATGGATATCACATTAACCAGATCCAAATTTGAAGAACTGACTTCAGATTTGATCGATCAGACAGCAGGACCAGTTCATCAGGCGTTATCTGATGCAGGAATCAGTACCAGCGAACTTCATATGGTACTGTTAGTCGGCGGTTCTACCAGAATGCCAGCAGTTTCAGAGAAAGTAAGACAGTTAACAGGTAAAGAACCAAGCAAGAATATGAATCCAGATGAATGTGTAGCTCTGGGTGCAGCAATTCAGGGTGGAAAGATCGCAGGAGAAGCAGGGTTAAATGAGATTTTATTAATGGATGTTACACCGTTGTCTTTATCCATTGAGACAGCTGGAGGCGTTGCAACTAGATTGATCGACCGAAATTCTACAATCCCAACAAGATACAGTCAGATCTTTACGACAGCAGCAAATTTCCAGACAACTGTAGAAATCAAAGTTTTGCAGGGAGAGCGTGCGATGGCAAGGGATAACCAGGTCCTTGGAACCTTTAAATTAAAAGGAATCAAGCGTGCGATGCGAGGAGTACCACAGATCGAGGTAACATTTGATATTGATGTCAATGGAATTCTGAATGTATCTGCCAAAGATCTTGCAACAGGAAAAGAACAATCTATTACGATCACAGCAAGTTCTAATATGTCAGATAAAGACATTGAACGAGCAATGGAAGATGCCAAGGTATATGAATCTGAAGATCAGGAAAAACGTGATGCGATCGGAAGTTATAATGAGGGTGAAAACACGCTTTATAAGGGTGAGGCATATTTAGCTCAGCATAAAAAAGAATTATCCAGAGAGCAAAGATCAGAGCTGAAATCAGCAATTAGTGATCTGAAACATTCGATGAAACGGATCAAACCACAAAATATTACAGAAGAACAAGGCAGAGCGATCAAAGAAGCATCGGAACGTGTAAATCAGTTGATACGATAGGAAAGTGTTTGGACCGATCGTATTAATGGATATGAAAATAGAATAAAAGATATAAAAATGGGAAGATTAATGACTATAAAAGCAGAAAATATAGTGATAAATCTTCTCATTTTTTACTATAGACAAATCCATCGTATAGGTGTATGATGCAAATAGTTAGTTAAGACTAACCCAAGGAGGAATCGATGAGATATCAAGTAGAATTAAGTCATGTAAAATGGAAAAAATGTATGCAGATGCAGATGGCGATGCATTGTGCACCTGTGCTTGCAGGGCTAAAGCCATCCAATGCAGTAACTCTCGACTATATTGACTCAAAAGAATTAATTCAGTCACTTGCGGGAAGTGATATCAAGTGTGGACTGATCTATTCAGGAAATGGTAAATGTCTCTGGCTGCTGTATCGTGAACAGCAAGTTAACCAGTATCTGATGGATCCAGAAAACCAAAGATTTTTAAAACACTGCGGCTATTCATCCTTTCAGATTCAAAATATCCTTTATACACTTAAGAATCGTTACAGGCTTTACAAAGCAGGGCAGGCAGATTTTCCACATGAACTTGGCTTGATTCTAGGATATCCATTATGTGATGTGATCGGATTTATCAAAAACAACGGACAAAATTGTTTATATTGCAGCTACTGGAAGGTTTACGACAACCTTTCTCAGACGAAAAAGGTCTTTGAAGTTTACGATAAAGTTCGTTTTCAGATGGTCAAACTTGTGGAATACGGAAAGAGTTTTAAAGAACTCGTCGACATGTACACAAATTATCAGGTGCCTAGGTATGCTTAACTAAAAATAAAACATTCAAACAAAAAAGAAAGACAATCATTAGGAGGATAAGTCATGAGCGAAGTAATCGTTGCATTTTGGACAGGAACAGGAAATACAGCAGAAATGGCAGAATATGTTGCAGAGGGAATCAAAGAAGGCGGAGCTGAGGCAAAAGTTGTTTCTGTAGACGATATCAGCGCAGCAGATTTAAAAGATGCAAAAGCATTTGCACTTGGATGCCCATCTATGGGAGTTGAACAGTTAGAAGAATCAACAATGGAACCATTTGTTGAAGAAGTCTGCGGATTCGCTTCAGGAAAAACAATCGGATTATTCGGATCTTACGGATGGGGAGATGGAGAATGGATGAGAAACTGGGTAGAGCAGATGGAAGGAGCAGGAGCAACTGTTGTTGGCGGAGAAGACGCAATCTGTCAGGAAGCTCCAGATGAAGATGCTCAGGATGAATTAAAAGCCATGGGTAAACAGCTGGCAGCAATCTAATTTATAAATAAAGAATAAGAAAATAAACAGCCGGGCGTATGGATCATATGTCCGGCTGTATTAAAAACAGCAAGACAATATCTAGAAGGAGGGAACACAAAATGAGTATTGTAATTATTGGAGGACATGACCGCATGGTACGTCAGTATGAAACAATCTGTAAGAAGCATAACTGCAAGGCAAAGATATTTACACAGATGCCATCATGTCTGAATAAGAAAATTGGGAATCCGGATTTAGTCGTATTATTTACGAACACAGTTTCACACAAAATGGTACGTTGTGCTGTCAGTGAAGCAAAGAATAAAAATATTGAAGTAGTAAGAAGTCACTCAAGCAGTCAGGCTGCATTAACAGAAATTTTAGAGCAACGTTGTGAAATTGCATAAGTAGAAAAACATAAAAACCCCTTGACAGTATTTTGAAGTTAGAATATACTAACAAATTGTAAAAGGAAATTAGTTTACACTAACAAAAGATAGTTACAACAAACAATAATAGAGAAAAAGGGGAAGATATCATGCCTTTGATTATGGTTGGAATTGGAGAAACATGTACAATTCAGAGAATCGGTGGAAGTGAAGAAACAAGAAGATTCTTAGCAAATCTTGGTTTTGTACAAGGAGCAGAAGTAACTGTATTATCAGCAATTGGAGGAAATGTCATTGTGAACATTAAAGACTCCAGAGTTGCAATTAATAAGGATATGGCTAGACATATTATGGTTTAATATGTTTGTTATATTGCGTTTATAGGAATAAATTGTCACGTAGCGGTTTATTTGATAGATGCTTGATAGATTTGAAGACAATGAAATATTGAGAAGAAAGGAGATATGACCATGACTTTAGGAGACGCAGCAGTTGGAAGCACAGTTATAGTTGCAAAGATCGATGGAGACGGTGCTTACAAACGTCGTATTATGGATATGGGAATCACAAAAGGAAGCGAAATTTTTATCCGCAAAGTAGCTCCTCTTGGAGATCCTGTTGAAATTACAGTCAGAGGATACGAACTTTCTGTAAGAAAGAATGATGCTCAGTGTGTATTAGTTAAAGAAGCTTAATACATAAGAGTTAGTAGTATCTAATAAAAGTTAGTAATATCTAATATCAAGAAAAGCTATTATTTAATAGGGAAGCAATTCCCCAGGGAGGTAAAAAAGAAATGGCTATTAATATCGCACTTGCGGGTAACCCGAACTGTGGTAAAACTACCATGTTCAATGCCCTGACAGGAGCTAACCAGTATGTTGGTAACTGGCCAGGTGTTACCGTAGAAAAAAAAGAAGGTAAATTAAAAGGAAAGAGAAAAGGGGAAGACATCACGATCACTGACCTTCCAGGTATCTATTCTCTTTCACCATATACATTAGAAGAAGTAGTCAGCCGAGACTTCTTATTAAATGAAAATCCAGATGTTATCATCGACTTAGTTGATGCAACAAACATCGAGAGAAACTTATATCTGACAACACAGCTGATCGAAACTGGTGTACCAGTTGTCATCGCTTTAAATATGGCAGATTTATTAGAAAAACGTGGGATTAAAATTGATGTGGAACGTCTTTCTATGTTATTAAACTGTCCAATCGTTGAGACATCCGCATTAAAAGGAAAAGGTCTTGATGAAGTAGTAGAAGAAGCAATCAAAGTTGCGAAGAAGAATACCGTAGATCTGCCAAAAGAGATTTTCTCTAAAGACGTAGAGGCAGCGATCGCTGAAGTTAAAAATGTACTTCCATCATCTATTTCTGAAGATAAGAGAAGATGGTATGCAGTTAAATTCTTGGAAAATGACAGCAAAGTAGCAGAAAGCGTAGTACTTTCAGGAAATGGTGCAAAAGTAGTAGAAGATAACAGAACAAAGATTGAAAAAGCTGAAGACGATGATATGGAAAGTATCGTAACAGATGGACGTTACCAGTTTATCCAGAAGATCGTTTCTACTACAGTGAAGAAGAGCGGAGAAAAATTAACGATCTCTGATAAGATTGACCGTATCGTGACAAACCGTATCTTAGGTATTCCGATCTTTATCGCGATCATGTTTGTTGTATACTATATTTCTGTAACAACGATCGGTACATTAGTAACAGACTGGACAAATGATACATTTGTAGGTGAGATGATCCAGCCAGCCGCTCAAAGCTTCTTAGAAGGAATCGGTGCAAGCGCAGCAATCCAGGATCTGATCGTTAATGGTATCATTGGTGGTTTAGGAGCTGTCCTTGGATTCGTTCCTCAGATGGCAATCTTATTCTTATTCCTGTCTATCTTAGAAGACTGTGGATATATGGTACGTATTGCGTTCGTAATGGACCGTGTATTCCGCCACTTCGGATTATCAGGTAAATCCTTCATTCCATTACTGATTTCTTCAGGATGTGGAATCCCTGGTATCATGGCATCTAAGACGATCGAACAAGACAACGACAGACGACTGACAATTATGACAGCAACATTCATTCCATGTGGAGCGAAACTTCCAGTTATCGCTATGATGGGTGGTGTTATGACAAGTTATGCAACAGGAAGTTATAAAGCAGGTGGATTAATGGCACCATGTATGTACTTCATTGGTATCGTAGCCGTATTAGTTGCAGCAATCATCTTAAAGAAGACAAAACCATTCTCTGGAAAACCAGCTCCATTCGTAATGGAACTTCCACAGTATCATATCCCATCTGCTAAGACAGTATTACTTCATGTATGGGAAAGATTAAAAGGATTCATCATCAAAGCCGGAACAATCCTGTTCTTAGCTTGTGTTGTTATGTGGTTCTTAAGTGGATATGGATTCGTCAATGGTTCATTCGGAGCTGTTGAAGATCCAGGAAACAGTTTATTAGCAGTTATCGGTGGAGCGATCGCACCAATCTTTGCACCACTTGGATTTGACAACTGGAAAGCTGTTGCAGCTTCTTTATCAGGATTCTCAGCAAAAGAGTCTATCGTATCAACAATGGGTGTACTTGCAAACGTAACTGGAGATGCATCAGAAGATGCTGTCACAGTAGCAGAAGCAGTAAGAACTTGGTTCCCAAGTGCTGTAGCAGCATTTTCATTCTTACTGTTTAACCTGTTAGACTCTCCATGTTTAGCAGCAATCTCTACAATGGCAAAAGAAATGCAGTCTAGAAAATGGTTCTGGTTTGCGATTCTTTTCCAGAATATTTTTGCTTATGTTGTAACACTGATCGTATATCAGATCGGTACATTTGCAACAGGTGGAGCATTTACAGTAGGAACAGCAGTAGGTATCGTGTTATTGCTTGTAATGTTATTCCTGCTATTCAGACCAGATCCATACAAAGATCAGAAAGTATATTCAAAGAGATCTGTTCAGGCATAGTCGAAATGGTATATAATAGAGGGGCTGGATGTGTAAACATCCGGCTTCTTGCTTATCAAATTTCATATAAAAAAGATATGATATAAAGGAGGGACGATTATGAATCCAGTAAGCATTATCATATTGTTATTGATTATTGCATATTGCGCATTTGTTATTTATAAACAGGTGCAGAAGAAGAAACAAGGCGGATGTGGAGGCAACTGTGCAGGCTGCTCAGGATGCAGCAGTTTTCAGGTGAAGGATTCATCAGTCAAGAAAAAAGGAAGGTAATCAGCAATGGGAAATTCAACAGGTTCTATGTTTTATGCATTTGCAATCTTTATTGGATTATATCTTATCGGGGTGATCGGATACCAGCTTTATAAACTGATCCGTAAATTACTAAATAAATAATGTAAAGTAAAAAGAGGTATCATAAAATGGCAGATATTATTATTGTACTCATCCTTATTGTTATCGCAGTTTTTGCGATCAAACAGACAAAGAAACATATGCATGGGGAAAGTCCTTGCTGTGGCGGCGGATCGGGTACTGTAAAGAAAGTAAAAGAAAAACATTTAGATGGTCCCGTGATGGGAACGAAAACAATGAAGATCAAAGGTATGACTTGTGAACACTGTGTCAACAATGTGACAAATGCGATCAATAAAGTTGCAGGAGCTTCAGCAAAAGTATCTTTAAAAGATAAAGAAGCAATTATTTCATATGATCGTGAATTAAGTAATATTGAGCTTAGAAAAGCAGTAGAAGATGCAGGATATGAAGTTATATCACTTTCATAAAGAACGGTGTTTGAAAAGAATTTATCGAAACCATCAGAAAACAAAAAAGCACTTTTAAGATCTGTAATATACAGAAAAAAGTGCTTTTGTTTCAAATTATTTGTTTTGATTGCTGAGAGCTTTAATATGTTCTTCAGAATTCAGATGTGCTTTGATCGCATGAAAGCTTTCAGGGCTGATCACATGTTCCATACGGCAGGCATCTTCAGCTGCAATCTCTGCAGGAACTCCAAGTTTGATCAGCATGTTAGATAAAACAGTATGGCGCTCAAAAATCGTATCAGCAATCTTATGACCAGCTTCAGTTAAAGAGATGAAACCATCAGAATCAACGGTGATCATATCAGAATTACGAAGATTTTTCATAGCAATACTGACACTTGGTTTAGAGAAATTCAAATAATGAGCAATATCAATGGATCTTACAGACCCTTTGTTTTGTTTCAAAATTAAAATAGCTTCCAAATAATTTTCAGCGGATTCTTGTATTTTCAAAAAGATTCCTCCTTACTAATAATTGTATATCTAGTCTACAAGATATGTTTATTTTGGTTATCATTGTATCATAAACAGTGTGTATTTTCAATGGAAGCACATGAGAAAAAATACCGTGAAAAAATAAAAAAATTAAGAAAAACTATTGACAAAATGGTTAGGTAATGCTAACCTTATATATGTAATTAGATGAGACTAACTCATCAAAACGACCTTTATATAGTATAATCATTTATGTAGTATGAATGCGAGATAAAGTGTCATGCCATAGACTTTATCCCGCAGTCATGCATACAACAGCAAGGCAAGGTGGAGAACAGCATGTGCCAAGAACAAGTAGAGAAGGCTTTACAACAAAGTGGTAAGAGAATCACACAACAGAGAAAGATTCTACTAGATGTTATCTTGAATGGAGAATGGGAATGCTGCAAAGAGATCTATTACGAAGCAGTCAAACGAGATTCTTCCATTGGAATGGCAACAGTATACCGCATGATGACAACACTCGAAGAGATCGGAGTCATCGAGAGAAGATGCGTATTTCGAGTAAGAGATGAAGTAGAGCTTTAAAATTAAATCAATCATAAAAAATTAAGAAAGTATTTGGTTTCAATCAATGAAATCAGATACTTTTTCTGTTATAGTAAAAGAAAAGGGAGAATCGTGGTTATGAAAAAGATACTATATCATATCTTTCTCTTGCTCTGTATTGCAGTATTTTGCATTAGCGCCTATAAGCTGTATGGATATTATAAATCTTATAAAGAAGCGAAAGATACTTATGAAAAGATAAAAAAAGACAATGTAAAGAAGACAAATGGAGATAGAACGATTGATTTTGATAAACTTCGGGCAAAGAATCCAGACATTGTTGGCTGGGTTTACGCAAAGGGGACAGGAATTGATTATCCGATCGTTCAAGGTAAAGATAACGAAGAATATCTTCATATGGATTACAATAAGAAAAAAAGCAGTTCAGGGACGATCTTTTTAGATCACGGATGTGATAAGTCGTTTATCTCAGATAATAATATCATTTATGGACACCATATGAAAAATGGAACGATGTTTGCCAAGCTGCTAAAATTCAGAGAAGAATCCTTTCTAAAGAAACATCATGTGATTATTTTATATACTCCAAAGAAGACAATGCATTTGAAAGTGATCAGTGCTTATGCGGTGAAAGCACAGGATCAGATGCCAATCACATTTGCAAATGAAACGCAGAAGAAAGAATATATCACAAAGATTCGGAGAATGAGTGAACCATCGATCAAGCTGGATGATAAGAAGATCGATCGTATTTATACATTTGTGACATGCAGTTATGAAAGAGATGATAATAGGACATATGTACATGCAGTGGAAGAATGACAAGGATGATAGAAAGTGTTAGATCAAGATGAAAAAAATGAAACTAACAAAGAAGAATAAAAAAGAATTAAAGATGATCTGTGGAGTTTTAATCTTTTTTGCAGTGATCTTTATATGGATCGTACAGAATATCGGTCTGCCGATCAAGACACAAGTAGAAAAAGGCCGGATCAAGGTGATCGACATATCATCCTATAACGGGACAGTCAATTGGAAGAAGGTCAAAGACCATAATATCAATCATGCGATGATCAAGATCGGTTCAGGGATGAATGAGAAGAGAGCAGGAAGGAAAGACAGTAAATTTGATACCAATTTCCGCAATGCAGGATATGCATCAATTCACAGAGGCGTTTATTATTATTCTTATGCGAAGACAACCAGTGATGCAAAAAAAGAAGCCAGACACTGCTTAAAACTCCTCAAAGAGCAGGGAATCGATCCGACAGATTTAGATCTCCCAGTGGCATTTGATATCGAAGAAGAAGCGGTATTTCAGACAGGAAGACGTAATGTGACAGCAGTCACGACAACATTTTGTGATGAGATAAAGAAAGCAGGATTTGAGCCTATGGTTTATTCAGGAGCTTCAGCACTTCGAAATTATTTTGAATATAGTAAGATCAGAGAATATAAGATCTGGGTGGCACATTATACGAAAGCATCCGCACCAGCAATCCCATTTTCTTATGATATGTGGCAGTATACAAGCAGAGCTGTTATAAATGGGGCTAATACAGGAATGGGGTATTGTGATCTGAATTATTATCTGGTAGACAAGAATTACAAAGAATAAAAGAACTTCAGAATATGAAAGAAATAGCATATTCTGAAGTTCTTTTGGTTTAAAGAAAAGATGATGTAATCTCCATCATGATCGAAAAGAGAAAACAAACAATAAATGCAGCCCAGAAAGAGATGTTTGTAACACGTTTCTTTGGCCAGGTCTGTCGGATATCTTTCTGAAACCATGTTTTTATATAGCCGAGCCGTCCATTCAGATAAGCAATCGCAACGAGCAGAAAGATACTAAGGATAAGTCCGATCAATGCAACAGGAATGGATGCAATGATCGAAGATACCGTTACTGTATTTGCAGTATCAAGATTGTTTACACCAAAAAGTGAAACTTTTGATATTGCATAAGTTAAAAGGATGGAAGATCCATTAAAAATCATGTGAGCAGTTATGGTTGCAAAAATGGAATCTGTTGCTTCTAATAAGCATCCAAATACGATACCCAAAAAGAATGCATAGGAAAACTGCTGAAAGTTCATATGAGCTATACCAAAAAGCAAAGCAGATAATAAGATTCCTTTGATGGGATTAGCTTTTCGCAGTCTGGAATAAAGTACTCCACGGAACAGTATCTCTTCCACAAGACCTGGAAGAAAAGCGGTTGTAAAAACTGATAATCCAAGACTCTGCATCACTTTCTGTGTCATAGTGTTGGTTGTAACATCTTGAAAAAACAAATTGGCGATCATAGTAATAAACCCTGCAACTGGACGGATCGTAAAGGCAAGAAGGATCACGAGAAAAAATGAACCAATATGGATCTTATGCATTCGTAATGTCTTCTTTGTATCATCTCCACAGATCTTAAGATAAAGAAAAGCGGCAATGAGTAAAATACCATAAAATAAAGTAGTAAAAAGATATGTGTTGGTAATAAAAATCCCCATTCCAGTGGAAAGTATAAAATACAAGATCACATAAAACAGGCTGAAGCAGCCAGCGGATTTGATATATTTCATGGAGTTACCTCGCTATTTTTTTAAGATTCCATTGTCTGTGATCGTGATCAGTCCGTCCTTTAACAGGCGTCCAACTGCACGTTTAAAAGCAGCCTTGCTAAGTCCAAGCTCACGTTCGATCGTAGCAGGTCTCGCCTTATCATTAAATGGAAGACGGCCATCATAGCTTTCAATGGTATCCATGATTAATTTCGCATCACGATCAATCTGAAGGTAAGCTTTCTCATGAGGACTTAGGGATAATTTACCATCTTCATTCACTTTTGTAACACGAAGGTTAAGCTGTTCACCAATTACGATTTTATTGTGAATCTCGCGTTTTGGGATACGTCCGAGGAACTGATCTTCTACAGCAACAAAAGCACCATGATCAGGGTTGATATTATAAACAGTGGCATGCACCCAATCGTTGACTTTAAAATGATGATCTGTCGATAATAATTTACCAATCTTCATTGTTGCACAAAGACGATCACTCTTATCAATATAAAGAGAAACCAGATATTCTTTATTTGGACGGATATGTCCTAACTGTTCTTTAAATGGAAGAAACAGATCTTTTTCTAGTCCCCAGTCAAGGAAAGCACCAATCTTGCTAACTTCTTTGACACGTAGAGGGCGGATCGCACCTAATGTGATCTTTGGAATATGAACGGTAGCAATTGGGCGATCCTCAGAGTCCTTATAAACAAAACATGAAATCTGATCACCGATCCTTGCACCATCTGGAACTTGTTTGGCAGGAAGAAGGATACTTCCATCAGTTACATCCTTTTGGTCATTGACATAAACACCAAACTCCTTTTTCTTCACAATATATAAATCTTGAAATTTTCCTAATTGAATCATATTTATCCTCTTTCTTAATTTTTAGATTTGTCAGACACTTAATCGTTGATTTTTGTCGTTTTCACACATTATAACACAGTTCCATAAAAAAGCGAAAGAAAAAGCCTGAAAACAGCATAAAAACGTGGTTTATTTGAAGTTTTTACTTGACTTAGATGAGGAAAGCCTATAGAATTATCTTATGCAAATTCAAAGACATATACAATTATGTTTGAGTTGAGATTAGGAGGAAAATTTAATGAACAAGACAGAATTAGTTGCAGCAATTGCAAAGAAAACAGAATTGTCTAAAAAAGATGCAGAAAAGGCATTAAAAGCTTTTACAGATGTAGTTGCAGAAGAATTAAAGAAAGGTGAGAAGATCCAGTTAGTAGGATTCGGAACTTTTGAAGTATCTGAAAGAGCTGCAAGAGAAGGAAGAAACCCTCGCAGCGGAGAAGTTATGCACATTGCAGCTTCTAAAGCACCTAAATTCAAAGCAGGAAAAGCTTTAAAAGATATTGTAAACGAATAGAATGTTCATTTGATATTACATTAACTGCCGGTTTCTATGGATCCGGCAGTTTTTCTATATCTATTTCAGCAATATAACATAGAAGAAAGAAGGAGACATAATCATGCGTTTAGACAAGTTTTTAAAAGTATCCAGACTGATCAAGAGAAGAACTGTTGCGAATGAAGCCTGTAGTGCAGGAAGAGTTCTAGTGAACGGCAAAGCAGCGAAAGCTGGAACGAATGTGAAACCAGGAGACAGAATAGATATCCAGTTTGGAAACAGAGAGACAGCAGTAGAAGTAGTTTCTATAGCAGAGACAGTGAAGAAAGATGAGGCAGCAGATCTGTACAAGTTTTTATAGGTATGTTTTATAAGCTTTGTTCATAAGATGTATAAAACATTTTGGGAGGAAGTTTAGTATGATAGAAGAGAGACAACCTTTAAGAGCACATAAGATCAGCTTATCAAACCGATCTCTTGGCGTGATCACAGGGGTAAAAGATGTTGTTTCCTTTGATCTTAATGAGATCATTCTTGACACAGATCAGGGACTGTTAATGATTAAGGGAAAGAATCTCCATGTAAAGAAATTACTGGTTGAGAAGGGTGAAGTAGAGATTACGGGAAAGATTGACAGTTTTTTATACTCTAATATAGAAGAGCCAGGAAAGAAAGAAGGATTATTAGGAAGGTTACTGAAATAATGAAAGAGACTGTAACCGATCCGTTGTTATTTTTTCTTGCGTCAATTTTATTTGGTGTATGTTTGCAGGCAATATATGATATTATTCGTGGAATTCGAAGAGTATTCTATCATAAAAGCGTGTTTTTGTTTATAGAAGATATAGGATTTGGAATATTTACAGCAGTGATGGCATTTATATTTCTTTGTACATATAACGATGGCGAGTTAAGAGGATTCTTTTTCCTCGGAATTGTGATCGGAATGATTCTATATTATCAATTATGCAGCAAGTTCCTTTTGAGGGCTGTCATACATATTACAGAGAAGCTAAAGAAGATCATAAGGCAATTTGAAAAAGTATGTTTAAGACCAGGAATTCATATCAAGAGAAACCTGAAATGGCAATTGAAAAAAGAAAAAAAACAAGTTACAATGGCACTAAAGAAACAAATAAAAAGAGGTGGTAAAAGTGACAATACGAAAGAAACAAAATAAGCTGGATCAGAGGACAAAGATCATCATGATCATTGTTCTGATATTTGTAGTCATTTTAGCATTTTCCTATATCAATCTACGACAGAAATCAAAGAAGATCGCCAAAGAGCAGCAGCAGGTGGAATCCCAGATCAAGAAACAAGAAGAGAAGAAAAAAGAATTAAAGAAGAAAAAAGAATATATCAAGACAAAAGAATTTATTGAAAAGACAGCCACAGAGAAGTTTGGACTATTGTACCCGGGAGAGTACTTACTCAAAGGATCAGATGACTGATAAACAACAGAATTAAAAAATTTAGGGGGGGGGAACAAACGTTCCTCCCTTCGTTTTGCTTATAATGTGAAAGACGAAATTTTAGCTAAAGATAAAAGGCGGAAATTTCGTCTTTTTTTTCCGCCTTAAGTGGAAAAAGACGAACTATATTCTTATGTGCATATTGCATATAATTTAGTACAGAAGGAGAAAAGTAATGGAAATATCAAACAAACGATGTATCCAGATTCTGAAATTATTGTTGAAAAATAAAGAATGTATGACAGGAGATAATCTTGCAGTTGCAATCGGAGTGTCTTCAAGAACCATTCGAAATGATATGAAAGATTTAAATAGAGCATTGGAAGATCATGGTGCAAGCGTTGTATCAGAGATTGGACAAGGATATTATTTAAAGATTGAAGATCAGGAAAAATTTTTAGCATTTCAGAATGAGATGGAAGAGCATAAAAGAGAAAAAGATTTTAAAAATATTATTCCATCAGAGCCAGAAGACAGAGTAAAGTATATTATTTCAAAGTTATTGCTGTCGACACTCAATGGAAGAAAAGAAAAAATAGAGTTTTTTGATCTGGAAGAAGAACTTTTCATTAGTACTTCTACTTTAAAGAAAGACTTTCGCAATATCGATAAAGTTTTAAAACCTTACGATCTTAAAATCAGTATCACAAAGAAAGATGGTGTGAAGATCGTAGGAGATGAGGCGAAGATACGATATTGTATTTCAGAATATATCTTTAACAGCAAAGGGTATTTTGGAATAGAAGAAAATCAATTTTATCAAAGTATTTTTAAAGAACAGGAAATTGAAAAATTAAGAGAAATTTTACTTGATGTAATTTCGGTTTATAATTTAAGACTTACAGATCTGGCATTTAAAAACGTTTTGATTCATAGTTTGATCATGTTAAAACGCTTTGCAAGGCAAAAGAGTGTGACATATGAAGAAAATGATATCAAAACATTTGAAAAGAAAGTTGAATTTGAATGTGCTCAGGAGATCATCAAACGCATTCAGCAAGACTTTGAAGTAGATCTTGGAAATGAAGTTTATTATTTGACACAGCACTTGATTTCAAGTCAGAGATTTTTGATTGATGATCCAAAAGAAGATTATGAATACAAAAACGAAATTGAAAAAATTCTGATAAAGATCAAGGAAGAGACAAATATTGATCTTTCCGATGATAAACAACTGATTAATGGATTGGCAATGCACTTGAGTGCGGCACTTCAGAGAATGCGGTTTGACATGAATATTCGAAATGAATTTTTAGATTCGATCAAGAATATGTATCCACTAGCATTTGAACTTGCAGTGATCGCAGGAGAGATCATTGAGGAGAATTTCCAGTTTAGGACACAAGAAAATGAAATCGGTTTCTTGGCGATGCATTTTGGAGCAGCATTGGAAAGAAAAGGGCTTAATGAGAAAAAACCAAGAAAGAAAGCAATTATCGTGTGCTATGCAGGAGTTGCAACAGCGATGCTGATCAAAGAAAAGATTGAACAGAATTTTGGACATAAGATTGAAGTAATCAAAACATGTTCGCAACAGGAAGTAAGTCAAGAGTTGATCGATCAGGTGGATCTTGTATTGACAACGGCAGAACTTTCAGAACTTAAATCTGACAAAATAAAGAAAATAAACCTATTTTTGGATGAAACAGATATTCAGTTCATAGGAAATATTTTAAAAGAAGATCAAAAAGGTGAAATTGATTATCGAAAGATTTTCCGAAAAGAATTATTTTTCTATGATGTGGAATTTAAGAATAAAGAAGAAATTCTTGAACATATGACAAGAGAGATGCAGATACGAGGATTGATCAGTAAAGAAGGAAGTAAATCCGTATTTAAAAGAGAAGAAATGTCGACGACAGAACTGGGCAATATGGTAGCAATACCGCATGCAATGTCAAATGACTCTGAAGAGGCAGTCGTATCCGTTATGATCTTAAAGAAACCAATCCTCTGGGAAAATGAAAAAGTGCAGGTTGTACTTTTACTCAATGTACCAAAGTCACAATACAATATGTGGGAAGTTGTATTTAAACGATTATATCAATATCTGATTGGTGATCAAGGGGTTACAAAATTAATCAAAGATAAAGATTATGATGATTTTATTCGTCATTTGGAAAGAAATGAATAGGAAGGAAATATCATGGAATCACTAGTATTAAATAAAGACAACGTTAAATTGAAGGTAAAAGCTTCTGATTGGGAAGAAGCGGTTAGAATTGGGGCAGGGATGCTTGTAGAACAAGGATGTGCAAAACAATCTTATGTTGATGGTATCATTGCTTCTGTCAAAGAATTAGGGCCTTATATTGTCATTGCAGATGGAATCGCAATGCCGCACACAAGACCAGAACAGGGAGCTATTGGGATTGGTTGTAGTCTGATCACACTGGATCAGCCAGTAAAATTTGATGGAGATGACAGTGAAGTAAAAGTTATGATCTGTTTTTCAGCAGTAGACAGTGAAAGCCACATGGATATTCTTAAGATGATCGTTGAGTTTGTAGAGCGCGGACTCATTGATGATATAGCTAAAGCAACGACTTATGAAGAGTTACTTGAAGTGATCAAAGAGAAATAGTTTTAAAAAAGAAAGGAGACAAAACTATGTTACAGATTTTAACAGTATGCGGAGCAGGACTGGGAAGCAGTTTTGCATGTCAGATGAGTGTAGACGCCGTATTAAAGGAACTGGGTGTGGAGGCAAAACTTGACCATACAGACATCTCTAGTGTAGGGGGAGCAAAGGCTGACATCATTCTTTCAGGAAAGAACTTTGAGAAACAGTTTGAGCGTTATACACTGGACTGTCCAACAATTTTTCTCGATCGATTGGTCGATAAAAATGAGATCAAAGAAAAACTGACACCGGTTTTAAAAGATCTTGGAGTTTTATAAAACTAGCAAAATAGAAAGTGAGGAGAAAAAATGCAGGTTTTAAATTTTATCATTAAGAACATCCTGACACAGGCAGCTGTTGTCGTAGGACTGATCGCACTGCTTGGTTTAGTGTTACAGAAAAAACCAATTGGTACTGTTGTATCAGGAACAATGAAAACTATCTTAGGATTCTTAGTATTATCCGCAGGTTCAAGCGTTATCCAGGGATCATTAGCTATTTTTGGTGATCTGTTTAATAAGGCTTTTGGACTTAAGGGTCTTGTAGCATCTATCGAAGGTATTAACGGTCAGGCAATGACAGACCTTGGACTTGGATCAGAGATCGCTATCACATTAGCAGGTATCTTTATTGTTAATATTATTTTAGCTCGTATTACACCATTTAAGTACATCTTCTTAACAGGACAGGCTTTATTATGGGAATCTACACTTTGCGTAGTATTTGCTTACTTCTGTGGATTAAGAGGACTTCCATTGATCATCATAGGATCAATCGTTGGTGGTGCATTTGCAACATTAATGCCAGCATTCGCACAGCCAGTTATGCGGCAGATCACCGGTAGTGATGATATCGCATTAGGACATTTCTGTACATTTGGATATATGTTCACAGCATTAATTGCTAAATTAACAGGTGATAAATCTAAATCAACAGAAGATGTTGCATTACCTAAGAGTCTTGAATTCTTACAGGATACATATTTATCAGTAATGGTAGTTATGGTGCCATTTTACTTGATCGTAGCAATCTTTGCAGGACCTAAAGCATGTGCTGAATATGCAGGAGCTACAAACTACATCGTATTCATGTTCTTACAGGCATTACAGTTTGTAACAGGTTTATACGTATTAATGGCCGGTGTTCGTTTACTGTTAGCTGAATTAGTACCAGCTTTCCAGGGAATCTCTATGAAACTGGTTCCAAATTCAAAACCAGCCTTAGACTGCCCAGTATTATTCCCATATGCACCAAACGCAGTAATCTTAGGATTCATCTTTACAACAATCGGATCTATCATCGGTATGTTCTTAACACCAATGCTTGGATTACCAATGATCTTACCTGGAGTTATGAGTAACTTCTTCGCAGGTGGTACAGCTGGTATCTTTGCTAACCAGGTTGGTGGACGTCGCGGAACGATTATTGGATGTATTGCACATGGTATCTTCATCATGATCTTACCAGCTTTACTTTCCCCAATGCTTGGACAGATTGGATTCCAGAACATGACATGTACAGACGTAGATACTGTAGTAACAGGATTCTTCTTCATGATCATTAAATCTATCGCAGGAATCTTCTAAGATTAGAAAGCAAAAGATCATTATAGAAAGTTATACAGGAGGGATGATCAATGTTTTTCTTTGGTAAAAAGAAGAAAGAAAAGAAGCAAGAGCAGGCAGTTCCTGTTGTAAATAAAGAGGAATTGATCGCGAAAGCTTCAGAAAAAGTAACAGAATTAGAAAGTAAAACAGGGGATGAGAGAGTTTCATTATTAAACGAAATCGGATCCCTGTATACACAAGCAGAAGAAACAGATCTGGCAATCCAATATTATGAAGAAAGCTTGGAACTTTGCAAGCAGCACGGAAAAGCGAGCACAGATCTAATGAAACTTTACAATAAAAAACGTCAAGAAGCTGCAGAAGCGAAAGATGATGAAAAAGTAAAGGAATATATGGATAAGGTTCAGAACCTGATGCAGATGTCAAAGGATATGATCCGAGGAAATGCATAACATTTACGGGGAGGAAATTCCTCCTTGCAAACATATAATTCATTCGCAACGTATAAGGCAAAATTAAAGGAGTAAAGAAATGTATAAAAATTTGATTGAATTATTTAAAGAAAATGAAGGTAAAGGAGCAGTAGGAGCATTCAACTTACATTGTTTTGAAATGCTTCCAGCAATGATTCAAGCAGCAGAAGAACTGAACGTTCCAATCATTATCCAGACTTCTCTTGGAACAGCTGAATATATTGGTTTTGAACCATTGATCGCAGCTGTAAAAGCTTTGGCAGAAAAATCTTCTGTAAATGTAGCTCTTCATATGGATCATTGTAAAAGCGTTGAAGCATTGAAAAAAGCAATCGATCTTGGATATTCTTCTGTAATGTATGATGGATCTGCATTACCAATTGAAGAAAATATCAAAAATACACAAGAAGTTGTAGAATATGCTCATGCACATGGAGTATCTGTAGAAGGTGAAATCGGATCTATCGGTGGAGCTGAAGAAGGTGTTGTAGTAGAAAAAGACGCTGCGATGTATACAAAACCAGAAGATGCACTTCATTATGTTAATGAAACACATGTAGATGCATTAGCGGTATCTATTGGTACAACACATGGTCAGTTCAAATCTAAAGCTAAGATCAATTATGAATTATTAACAGAATTAAAAGCTAAATTAGGACCTGTTGGATTAGTTCTTCATGGAGGAACAGGAGTATCTGATGAAGATATGAAACGTTGTGTACGTGAAGGAATGAAAAAGATCAACGTGGGAACAGAATTAAATAAAAACTATATTGAAGTTGTCAGCAAAACATTCACAGCTGATGATGTAACACCACTGACATCTTTAAGAAATCTGTTAGGACCAGCAAATGAAAGAATCAAAGAAATTGTTATAGATAAGGCTTCATTATTTAAATTATAGGATTAAAAAGTTTAAATAACCCTCTTATATTATATAATTCATCAGGTGCGGCAGGGAGGAATGAATCCCTGCCGCATTTAACTTTTTAGAAAAATATCTATCATTTGAGCGGAGGAAATAAGCATGAAAAAAACGATCGTATTGCTTGCAGGATACCCGGCAACAGGAAAAAGTTATCTTTGTAATAAAATATTAGAAAAACTTCCAGACTTTTTGATCGTATCTCAGGATGATATGAAAGAAAAATTATTTGACCAGTATGGATTTGATAATATGGAAGAAAAAGTAGCCATTGAAAATCAGAGCTGGGAACAGTACTATGAAGTTATGGAAGAAGATCTTAAGAATGGGGATTCCATTATTTCAGATTACCCATTCAGTGTAAAACAGAAAGACAAGATTAAAAATCTTGCAGAGAAATATGAATATCAAGTTGTAACATTCCGCTTGATCGGAGATCTAGAAGTTTTATTTAAGCGTTCACAAAAGAGAGATTTGGATCCAAAGAGACATTTAAGTCATCTGGTATCACGTTATCATAAAGGTGATGTACTAGAAGACAGAAGCAAGGCAGATTGTCTTGTAACCTATGATATTTTTATGGATCGTTGCAAGAACCGTGGATACGGAACATTTGAACTGGGACATCTGATCGAAGTTGATGTAACAGATTTTTCGAAGATTGATTACCCAGCATTGATCAAAGAATTATGTGATCTTGTAGAAGAATAAAGGAGAAACAGATGGGAAGTATTTTTTGTATCGGACAGTCAGCATATGATATCACGATTCCGCTTGACGGCGCGATCTGTGAGAATCAAAAATACCGCGTGACACAAAAAGAAGAATGTGGAGGCGGACCTGCATTTAATGCTGCATATCTGTGTGCAATGTGGGGAGAAAAAGTAGAATTGATCAGCCGGATCGGAAACGATACTTACGGGAAACGATTGTTAGAAATTGCTGCACAGGCTGGAATCGGAACCAATTATCTGATCAAGGATGATGAGATTGAAACACCGCATAGTTATATTTTTTCAAATCAGGAAAATGGATCAAGAACGTTATTTAATTTCCCAGGTGAGAAAAAAGACGTTGAATATACATATCCGGATGAAGAAGTCTCTGTTATCTTAAGTGATGGACACGAACCAGAGATTAGTGTGGAGGCAATTCATCATTATAAGAGTGCCATTTCAATCGTAGATGCAGGGACATGCAGAGAAAGTACAATGCAGGTAGCAAAAGAAGTAGATTATCTGGTATGTTCTGAAGATTTTGCAAGACAATATACAGGAAAGACAATCAATCTTAATGATCCAAAGAAAGCATGTGAAATCTTTGAAGAAGTAGAACAGATCAATCATAAGCATGCAGTGGTCACACTGGGAGAAAAAGGATTATTATATCGTAGAGATGGAAAGATCACATTGATGCCAGCATTTAAAGTAAAAGCAGTCGATACAAATGGTGCAGGGGACATTTTTCATGGTGCATTTGCATATGCGATCAAGCAGCAATTGGATTTTTATGATGTATTAAAAATAAGCTCTATGGCGTCTGCGATTTCCGTGCAGACATTAGGAGCACAATCCTCCATACCACAATTAACAAAAGTAACAAGCGAACTTCAAAAGAAGGGAAATCATTATGACAAGAGAAGATATCTTTAAAACTGTTGATCACACACTATTAGCCCAGACAGCAACTTGGGAAGAAATTAAAGAAATATGCGATGATGCGATCAAATTCCAGACAGCATCTGTATGTATTCCAGCATCTTATGTAAAAAGAGCAAAAGATTATGTTGATGGGAAAATGGCAATCTGTACAGTGATCGGATTCCCAAATGGATATAGTACAACAGCAGTCAAAGAATATGAAACAAAAGATGCTATATTAAATGGTGCAGATGAAATTGATATGGTCATCAACTTAGGAGATGTCAAAGATAAACATTTCGATAAGATCAAAGGCGAAATTGCGTTATTAAAGAGCGCATGTGGAGATAAAATATTAAAAGTTATCATCGAAACATGTCTGTTAACAGAAGAAGAAAAGATTAAGATGTGTGAGATCGTAACAGAAGCAGGAGCAGATTTCATCAAAACATCTACAGGATTCTCAACATCAGGAGCAACATTTGACGATATTGCTTTATTTAAGAAATATGTTGGAGAAAATGTAAAGATCAAGGCAGCAGGAGGAATCAGTTCCTTTGATGATGCTAAGAAATTTATCGAACTTGGGGCAGACCGCCTTGGAACAAGTCGATTAGTAAAAATCGCTAAAGCAGAAGCTTAAAAATACAATTTGAGAATATTTATCGTTAACAAAAAGGAATGTTGCATTCGTGCAACATTCCTTTTATCATTTTTATATAGAATGATGAGAAGAGGAACAGTATATGCCAAAAGAGATATCAAAACAGGAAAAAGAAGATTATCTAAGTCTAATGTATGAAATGAAACGAAAAGAGAACCAGATTGTAAAATCCGACTTATCCAGGGAACTTGAAGTGCCGTTATCAAGAGTTACCAGAGTTACAGATGGATTGTTAGAAGAAGGATATCTGTTAAAGGACGAAGGAAGAAGAATGTTCTTAACGCCGATGGGATTATCCAAAGGGCAGCAATGTCTGGAAAGAAAACGATGCCTTACAGAGTTCCTGCGTCTGGTTTCTGGTGTTGATGGAAGCATTGCAAAAGAAAATGCATGTGCGATCGAACATGTTCTGGATGAACGCATTTTAACCGGAATCCGTATGTTTATGGAAAACCGTCATACATATTCATATATGACTAGAGGAAATGATTTAAATCTGATGTTTCCAGAAGGAAAGAGGATCATGCCGATCGCATTTTTTGAAAAAGGAACATCACATCCAAGAATTCTTTCGAAAGAATATCAGCAGTTTGAGAAACGAGTGGAAGTAGCGATCAGCAAAGAAAGTTACTTGTATTTAAAACCGATAGATTCAGATCTGCTGAAAAAAGAAATTCGCTACTGTTATGGAAATCAATGGATGTATGCAAAAAAAGAAAATGGAAAATTTGGAATTTTGACAGAGGCATTGGACTGTACGATTCGAAGAAACGACAAATTATCTGAAGGAATTGTAGAAATAGTAGTGTGTGATCATCATGAAGAAGAGATTATAGAAGAATCGGTTCGTATTTTAACCGTATCATTAATTTAGGAGTTTGACAATGTGTGATAAAACAATGGAAAATTATAAACCGAATATGTTTCAGTTACAATGCTTAAAAGCATTAGAGATACAGATTGAGGAAGGAAAAGGATACAACGAAGCAGAGATCGGAAGAAAGATGCAGGTAAACAGATCAACAATCTCCCGATGCTTCAAAAGATACCGAGAAGAAGGATTCCTGGAAGATAAGGAATTTACCAGAAAAGGAAAAGAATTCTTAGAATATTATAAAATGATCGAAGCAGATCTTTACCATTACTTTGCATCTATTGGAATTAACGAACAACAACAAAGACAGGCAGTTAATGGAATGTTTGATACAGCAGATATCGATACGATTCAGAAATTATGCCAGAAAGAGAAAATGCATCTAAAGTATGAAAGTATCGGGAAAAATGAAAGTAAAGAAATTACTAAGATGACTTACGAACAATTATGCAGCAGTCTAAAAAAAGGCATATATCAAGTCGCATTTTCCATTTATCGACAAGGAAAAGACTGGCAAAGTCTCTCTATGGCAGACCAAGGATTTGAAAAACCAGCATATCTGCATTTAAAGGGGGATAAAAACTATTTAGAACTAGCCGTCAGAGAAATGAAAGCAATGACAAAAGGTGGAGCGATGCTGTCTGGACATATTCAGACAGTCAAATGTAGAAGCAGCAAAGACGTTTTAACAGATCTTCCGATCCAAGATAAGAAAATACAGATTCCATTTGAAGATTTTGAGTTTGAGCAGTTGTCAGAAACAGAAATCACCGGGCAGATCCAACTGTTTATGACAAGCAGCGTTGGGGAGAAGAGAATGCCAGAGAGTATGGCGACACTGATTTTGAAAATTTAAATTGTATAAGTTGAAGGTCATCGAGTATTTAGAGAAAAAATGAAAGATAGCATGTGAGCAACACGAATTCCATTGTTGCTCACATGCTATCTTTCTTTTATTTCTCCCCCATACAGGCAAGTCTACTCTACAAATTCCACAATTCAATCGTTTTCAGCAGTTTTTCTTTCGTATCCACATCAAGTTGCATGATCGTATTATAAAGTTTACGATCAAGCGCAGTTTCTGAATATTCCGGATCCAGAGTACCAACGAGAGAATCCAGAGAGCAGCCACAAAGTTTCGCATAATAGGTTAAAATACGCAGAGACATAGCAGTACGGTTATTTTCTACATTGCTGATATAACCAGGCGTTACACCAAGAGCCTCAGCAACTTGATTTTGTGTTAAACCCATTTTTTGACGGATATGTTTGATATGAGTACCATAATTTTCAGAGTTCATATGATAGAGTCCTTTCTATATTATTCATAACAAAATTATATAATAAATGATGATGAAAATGTAGCTACTAATAGAATAGAATCTGTGGAATGGATATAAATGGAATAATAAGGCTGAAAGCTGCCTTACATCAACACCTAGGAATGAAGCAAGAAAGAAATTGAGAATCATTATCAATTACTGACTATATGTTGCAGTGATGCAACAAGATGAACGAAATGAATATGATGTATCGGAAAGATATTGTCATTTTTAAAGAGAAATAGTAAAACATCTTTTGGTTGAACATAAGAATACAATATGATAAAAATAAAACAGAACATGAACCTTCGGTGAGTGTAAAATAATAGCTAACAAAAAGAAAAAGAATCTAAGAGTGCGATCTTGGGTTCTTTTTCTTTTTTATCTACAATGGAAAAATAACAGATAAAAATTCAGATTTTTTGTCTGTATCAAAAAATAAAATGAGAAAAACTCTTATTAACAATATTTTTGTTGCATCAATGCAACTTCAGAAAAATTAAAAAAAGAACGTAAATATCAAGAAAGTGAAAATTTTTTGAATTTTCACTTTCTTTTTTTGTTCTCTTTGAAAAATTTGTTGTGATTGACATGAAAATAATAGTCATGGTAAATATTAGTCAAAACTAACTTTGAAAATATTATAAATTAGTTACAACAAGGGAGGAAAAGAGAAACTTATGAAAAATCGTTTTTTAGCATTATTAATCTGCGCGATTTTGGTATTTTCAATTATTCCATTTGGAAAAAACATAAAAGCATCACAGACAAATAATAATGCAAAACAATTAAATACGCCAGAACAGATGGCTGCAGTTATGAGAGAAAAAGCAAATAATAATATAGCCAGAATGAAAGGAAAAATAACTCAATCTCAGGTCAATGCAACGATTAAACAAAAATTGATTGTAAAAACAAAAGATGAGATTGAAAATACTTATGGTGCTAACAGTGTGTACTACTACACAGTGGGAAATTACCAGATTTTGTTTTATGACACTGCAGAAGAAGCAAAGAATGCATGTGAGAAGTTGAAAAAGGATCTTCCAGGAACAACAATATTTCAAGATATACCAATCACACTAAAAGAAGCAGCAAAAGATAATGGATCAGATGAAGTGGCGGCATACGATGGAATTAAAAAAATGGGAATGGATCAACTTAAGGAAGAAAAAGACAGTTGGAAAAATAAAAGTGCCAAAGTTGCCGTGATCGACAGTGGAATTAATGTGGATCATCAATGGTTTAAGAACAGGCTAGATCGAGAAAACAGTATAAATCTTGCGTTGGATGAAGGAAATGAAGATGATAAAACGAAGCCAGCATATAATGATACAAAACAAGGACATGGAAGTCATGTCGCAGGGATCATTACGCAGGCAACACCAGAAGAAGTACAAGTCATGGCAATTCGAGTATTTAGTGCTCTTGGTACAGCATCCTATGCAACGATCACAAATGCGGTGGATTATGCAGTAGAACATAAAGCAGATGTTATTAATATGAGTCTTGGATTTGAAATAATGTCAGGATTTGAAAATGATCAGATAACTCTAATGGATGAAGCGTTTGCAAGGGCATTTAAAGCAAATACAACAGTATGTGCGGCGTCAGGAAATGAATATACGGATACATCTAAAAGTTATCCAGCAAGTAGTCCATGGACGATCGCAGTTGGATCGTTTGAGCCCGATGCAAAAGGCAATCTGATTCGTTCGGATTTTGCCAATAATGGGGAATTACTTGATTTTGTTGCACCAGGAAGAAATATATACAGTGCATGGATCAATGGAGAAGAATCAACGAACACGATAAGTGGAACTTCTATGGCAACACCCCATATGGCAGCGGCAGCAGCTTATGTCAAAATGAAACATCCAGATTATAGCCAAAGGGATGTATATGCGGCATTTAAAGATAATGCAGTAGACCTTGGGGAGCCTGGAAAAGATACAGAATTTGGATATGGATATGTACATTTGGAAAAATATAACACAAATGAAGCAGCAGAATCTAAAGACGGAAAAGAATACCAGGCAATCTCAGCCCCGGCACAAATAAATAAAACAATGAATGATTCAGGAAAATCATTTACAATTGACGCAAAAATAACAAGAGGAAACGGAAATCTCACGTATGAAACAACAAATGAGAAAATTGCTACGGTTAAAGATGGAAAAGTAACGATCGTTGGACGTGGAAAATGTAATATCGTGATCAAAGCATCCGAGACAAAAGAGTATAAAGAAACAGAAGAAAAAGTAACGATCAAGATTGATAAAGGTTATCAAAAGATCAAAGTTCCAGTTACCTCATATAAGAAATATGTTTCAGACAAAAACTTTAAGTTAGAAGCATATGTTGAAGCACCAGGAGATGGGAAAGTTGAATTTATTGCAAATGAAAATGATGTTGTAAAGGTAAGCAAGGATGGAGAAGTGACGATTCTTGGACCTGGAACAGCAAGAGTATACGCAGTGGCAACAGGAACAAACAACTTTAACAGAGATATCAGTGATGCGATTGTGATCACGGTAGAAGAAGATAAGAAATCAGATCCTGATATAAAAAACAATGTTGAAAATACAACAACAGCAATGCAAAATGCAACAACACCAGACACAACAACAGTGATTCAAAATACTTCAACAACGAACACAAAAATAGCCGTGCCAAGAGTCGTTGTAAAAAAACTAAAAGCAGGAAAAAAACAGATCAGATTAACATGGAAAAAACAATCCAAAGTATCAGGATATGAAATACGATATGCAACAAAAGCCAATATGAAAAAGGCGAAACGGATCAAAGTAAATGCCAAAACGGCAAGTAAAACGATCAAAAAATTAAAATCAAAGAAACGATATTATATTCAGATCAGAGCATATAAAACAAACGATCACAAAAAGATTTATGGAAATTGGAGTATAAAGAAAACATTAAAAACCAAATAACAGGAAGGAAAAGAAATGAGAAGAAAGAAGTTATATAGAGGATTGGCAGTTGCATTTTCAGCAATCCTTCTGGCAACGAGTAATCCAGCAACATTACAAAATGTTGCTGCAAAAGGAATTCATTTACAAAAAAAAGCAAAGGCAAAGATGATCCTGGAAGATCCGACGGAGAATGGAGCTTATACATTATCAATGACGATCAACAAAGAAGGAACATCTGAGGAATCAATGTTAAGCGGCTTTATTGATCCAAAGATTAAGGTTACTGTTCAGGATGGAAAGACATGGGTGACGATCCTCAGTACAACATATGCAGATATGATGTACGATATCACACTTGGAGATTCAGAAGGAAATTATAAGATATCAGAAAAAACTCCAGTAGGAGAAAAAAATTCTGCGGGAACTTATAATATGTATGAGTATAAGATTCAGATCAACAAATTGTCAGACATCGCAAAAATCGCAGTATTGGCAGAACCTATGGGAGGAAGCAGAGACAATATAGGAAATTATGAAAAATATACAAAAGCGGATATAGAAGATATGTCGATCGAGAGAGGATGGACAGGCTTTGAGGCCATTAAAGATCAAGATCAAAAACCAACAGGAAAAGAAGCACTGAATCAGGCGTTGATTGATTATGGACTGGATAAGAATAATGATGGAACTGTCACAAAAGAAGAAATTCAGCAATACAAAGGTGACAAGATGGAATTACAGAATTGCAATTTAAGTAATGAAGGATTGGAATTGCTCAAGTATCTTCCGGAGTCTGTGACAACCCTTGATCTTTCTTATAATAACATAACTGAGCTTCCATCAGATCTGTTGATGATGATGCCACAATTAGAAAATTTCTATATGGAAAATAGTAAACTTACGTCTATCCCAAAAGGATTCTTCAAGAGCAACACAAAACTTAACTGGATTGCATTGGATGGAAATGAGATTACAACATTAGAAGATGGAACATTCAAAGGACTAGATCAGCTGACGATCTTAGGACTCGAAAACAATAAGATTTCAAAAGTAGATAAAAATGCCTTTGAAGGTATGAAAAAAATAGAACAGCTGAGTTTATATGGAAATAATCTCACAACATTAGAAGATGGAAGTCTCAAACCATTGGCAGGGTCATTAAAAATGTTGTTTTTACAGGAAAATAATATGGAAAGTCTTCCAAAAGCAGTAGAGGATTGTTCCTCATTGACGGAACTGCATGCATGGGATAATGGAATGAAAGATATCAGCAAAGTTGATTTTTCAAAACTTCCGGAATTGACAGAATTAAACCTTATGCATAATGAGATAACACAGATTCCAGAAAAGGCATTTGCGAAAAATACAAAACTTGATGGTCTGGATCTGTTTGATAATGACTTGACCTCTGTATCACCAGATATTCTTCCAAATGGAGTTAGTCTAAGAAAACTAGACCTTAAATTCAATAACATGCAGATCGTAGATAAAAAGCTGATCAATAAAAGTCAGTCATATAATAAATTTTATCCACAGAAGTCTGCAATGGAATTAAGACTAGAGAAAAGCGGTGATCAAGAGATGAAATGGTCACAGCAGTTAAGTGCTTTGGATTTGATGTTCTGGTATGAAGAAACAAACGATGCAAAGAAAAAAGAACTTCAGTCAGTTGATGAATATAAAGAATATCTGAAAGAACAAGGATATGCAGAAGGTGACTTTACAAAGACATTAAAAGATCTGTCATATCAGTGGGATATCGTAACCAAAATTCAAAAGAAAGATGCAAATGGAAGATTTGTAACGATCGATCAAAGGATCAATGAAGGAAAAGCAGATGAAATGGATGGTTCTTTCAAATTTACAGAAGATGGAACCTATCGAGTTGTAAAAGATGTTTATGGTTACATGAGTTCTATGAGAAATTTCTTATTTGAAGCAAAATCCAATGAAGTAACAATTGAAAATAAGAAAGAAGACAAGAAGGAAGATAAAACAACAGCAACAACTTCAACTTCGCAAATAGCAACAATAAAGAAGAAAGAAACACAAATAGTAAAACCGTTAAGGGTTGTAAAGCTTAAAGTAAAAAAATCTTCAAAGAGATCTGTAAAAATAAGTTGGAAAAAGCAGAAAAATGTATCAGGTTATGAAGTTTACAGATCAACGAAGAAGAATAAATCGTTTAAGAAGATCACAACATTGAAAAAAGCTGGAAAAGTAATTTATGTTAATAAAAAACTGAAGAAAGGAAAAACATATTATTACAAAGTACGTGCTTATAAAGTAGTATCTGGCAAAAAAGTATACGGAAAATTTTCAACGATCAAAAAAATTAAGATCAAAAAATAATCTACAAAGGAGAAAATGATGAGAAAAAGAGTATTAACATATTCACTGGCAGTAGCAATGGCAGTAGCAATGGCAGTTCCACAGACAGTAATCTTATCAACAGGTATTGTACAGGTAAAAGCGGCAAATACAGAAACTGGATTAAAAACAGGAATTGCGATCACAAAAGCAGAATGGGGAAAAAACTGGTCAGGAACAGAAAATTATATTAAATTTACTGAAATGGATAAATATGCATCTACTTCTTCAGATTATTGCAGTAAGATCAATAAAGTTGTAGTGAACGACAAGGAATATCCAGTTTATGATGAAGAAGGAAAAGATAATTATTATTCAATGACATATTCTGATGGATTTTGTGTATATATGGGATCGATCAAAGATGGCGAAAACACAATCATTGTTTCAGCAAATGGTTACAAAGATAAAAAGATCATTGTGAATGTCGACAAAACAGCAAAAACAGTAACTTTCGTTTCACAGGAAGATTTGGGATCAGGAGATGCAGTGATCGATAAAAATGCGTTAAATAATATGATCACAGCAGCAAAAGCATATACGAAAGAATCGGCATCTGATGAAAAATGGAATGCATTCCAGGAAGCGATCAAAACAGCAGAAGATGTATATAATAAAGAATCTGCAACTCAGGATCAGATCGATCAGGCAGTTGCTGCATTAAGGGAAGCAATTGATACGTTTAAAAAAGAAGATCCAACATTAAATCCAACAGAAAATGGTGTATATACAGTTACACTTAAAGCAACAAAACAAGGAAGCAAGGAACCCTCTTCCTTAGGTGGATATTTTGAAGGAAAAGCAAAACTGACAGTAAAAGATGGAGAAATGAAATTATCCATGTTAAATATCTCCATGGCGAAATACTTACTTGACTTCACATTAGAGACAGATGGAACGTTTGCCCAAGCAACAAAAGAAGCATATGGGGATGCAAATAGTGATGGTTCTTATGATGCATATGAATATACAATGAGCATTAAAGATCTGAGCAAAATACATACAGCGGCAGCTTTAGTATCCGTTATGGGATCTGAATCTGATAAAGGTAACTATGACAAATATATGAAAGCGGATATCACATTCACATCTTTGGAAAAAGGATGGAAAGGATATGATAAAAAAGATGCGAACCAGACCCTGGTTGATGCATTGATCGAAGCAGGAGCTGATACGAACAATGATGGAGAAATTACCCAGGAAGAATTAGCAGCATTTAATGGAGACGAAGGAAGTCTGGATTTATCAAACAAGAATTTGAGTAATATCGATCTGTTAAAAGGTTTATCAGATAAGATTAAAGAATTGGATCTTTCAGGAAATAAGATCACAGAAATTCCAGAGGGATTTTTTGATAATATGACAAATCTTGAGTATGTAGATTTGAATTCAAATCATATAAAAGCTCTTCCAGAAAATGCGTTTAAAAATACAAAAAAATTGAATTGGATCAATATAAGAGCAAATAATCTGACGGAGATTAAGAAAGATACACTGTCAGGATTGGATAAATTAGTATATCTTGAACTGGATAATAATAGTATCACGTCTGTAGAGGCTGGGGCACTGGATGGAGATACAAGTCTAAAGCAGCTATCCATTTCAGGAAATGAATTAAATGCATTACCAGATCATCTCTTAGATGATGCTGGAGATACGATTAATTTTATTGAATTATCCAATAACGAGTTTGTAAAACTTCCAAACTGTATCAATGCAGCAACAAAGAAATTACGAAAGATCAGTGCATTCAATAATGCATTAGAAGACATTTCAAATATTGATTTTACAAAGATGTCAAATCTTGAGGAGGTTAATTTCTACAAGAACTATATTGCTCAAGTGCCAGATGGAACATTTGCAAAGAATAAAAAACTATATTCTGTAGATTTCCATGATAATCAGATTTCCAATATTACAGAGAAGGCATTTCCTGAAACATTTGAAAACGATTATGATGGAGTACTTCACAAGCTTGATCTTACGTTAAATAATATCAAAGTTGTGGATCCGGCAGTGATGAAAAAATCAGATACAGCGATCAATAAATTTTATCCACAGAAGAACGCGATGAATCTGGAACTAAAGGAAGATAATGGTCAGAAGATTAGTTGGAGTCAGGATTTAAGTGTATTAGACCTTGCATTCTGGTTTGATAAGACAGCAAGTGACGAAGCCAGAGAAATAGAAACAGTTGAAGATTATAAAGATATGCTGGAGCAGAACGGATGGAAAGATAAAAATATCGCAGAAGTTATGGATGAAAAATATGACTGGGATATTATTACAGAAGTTCAGAAAAAGAATGCAGATGGTACATGGGAGACAGTTAAAGAAGATACAGAAACTGATCAGGCAGAAGAGTTAAAAGGGAACCTTAGTGTATCAGATCCGGGAACATACAGAGTAAAGAAAGTCTTAAATGCGACATTAAATGGAACAAAACAATACCGTTTTACCGTATATTCAAACGAATTAGCAGTATCTAAAAAGGATGATAAAAAACCATCAACAACAGAGCAAAAACCATCAAGTACAACAGCCGAACAAAAACCATCAGATACAACAACGACACAAAAACTATCAACGACAGCAGTGAAAGATATTCTTAAGAAGGTGTCAAAGATCAAGCTGCAAAATCTGAAAAAACGTAAGGTGCGTATTACATGGAAGAAAGTAAAGAATGCAGATGGATATCAAGTTTATCGAGCAACAAAGAAAAACGGAAAATATAAGCTTGTTAAGGTAGTAAAAGGTAATAAAAAAGTAAGTTACACAAATACAAAGTTAAAGAAAAATAAAAAATATTACTACAAAGTTCGTGCTTATCGTACAGTTAAAGGTAAGAAAGTATATGGTGCATTCTCCTCAAAGAAAAGCATATTGATCAAAAAATAAATGAGAAGAATTATCAATAAAACACAAGGGGTTGCACGCCTGCAACACCTTGTGTTTTATTGATAAATGGCAGAAACACGTGTTTTTTTAAGAAATTTTAAATTTAAAATATCAGATATGAACGATTTTGAAAAACTTGTTTTCGTTGACGGAGAATATTGATGCATGATAAAAAAGAAGTGAGTTAATTAAAACTAACCGATAATGCCTATAAATTAAGAGAAGGAGAGATTATGAGAAAAACTAAATATCATATAAAGAAAAAAATCATGCCATTATTGTTAGCTGTTGCAATGGCTGGAACAGCGACACCCATATATGTAGCACATCCAGCAATTGTAAAGGCAGCAGTGTCTAATGCATTTGGAACAAACAAAATAAGTTTGTCAGCTGGTTCTTATACAGTTCCAGTGTCGTTAAAAAAAGCAGATAATGTTGAACAGAATTCAATGGCGGCCGGGGCTGTAGGTAAAAATGCAACATTAGAAGTAGCAGAAGATGGAACAGCAAGTTTAGAAGTTGAATTAAAAGCATTAAATCTTTATGGAATGACAGGTGCAGCAAAGGATTTAAAAGTTTATCAGGGAAACGATACAAAATCAGAAACAAAAGATGTGACTGTTGAGAAAACAGATGAAGCTGGTAATCCAACAAAGATTAAATTTACAATTCCAGAGAGTGCAAAGACAACCGATGGTATCTATCTTCATATGATGATCAGTCCGATAGCAAAGGAAACAGATGCATTTTTAAAGGTTGATTATGCAAGTCTTAAGGGAAATGAAAACGTATCAGATGGAACAAAAGAAAATACGATTCATATTGCACAGTTCGGTGGATACGATATTAAAACAACTGTTACATACAAAGATGGAAAAGTGACAGATCTTCAGATTAAAGGAGAAAATTTCGAAGGAAAATATGCTAAAGAAAATGAAAATATCTACCTTCCAAAAGCGATCAATAAAATCAAAGACCAGATACAAGGTCTAGATATCACAGATCAGAATTCCTTTGACAAAGTCGATACAGTGTCTGGAGCAACGACAAGTGCTTCCGCGATTAAAAATGCAGTTATGGAATCTCTAGGATTAACATCAAAAGAGGAAGTTCTTGCACCAGCACCAGAAACAGTGGAAGAAGGTACTTATGGGATTCAGATGAAAAACATGACAAGTACAGTAGAACATAGCTTGTCTGCAGCAAATTCTGAGAATAAAGTAACAGCAACATTAAAGGTTGATAAAAATGGAAAGATGACATTATCATATCCAGTGGTTACAAAAGAAGCAATGGATGTATTAGCTTTTAATGGGTATTATAATGGATCAGATCTGACAAAAGAAGGATCCGAAGAAACAAAAGATGGAGAGAGTGTAACAACTGTAAATATGCCATTAACAGGTGATAAACCAGAATTAACTTATAAAGCAAACTTTAAAATGTATGTACCAGCAATGAGCAATTTAAGTGGTGAACATGGTGGAATTACATTTGATCATGGAAAGTTTGATACAGATGCTCAGATCACGTTATATTGGGATACATTAAAAGAAAAGAAAGACAAAGAAGTACTTTCTGATGGAATCTACAAAGTAGATGCAAAGATGTTAAAAACAAATGGAAAACATCTATCAATGGCAAATGATGCGATCGCACATAAAGTAAAGTTAACAGTAAAAGATGGAAAATATTATGTCACATTAAACTTAAAGGTAATGAATATTCCATTCGGTGGACAGACATTCCATGGATACTTAAACAAGATCCAGTACATTGAAAATGGAACAGAAAAAGACGTTACAGTTGATCAGGTTCAGAAAAACACGAATGGTAATATTGTATCCGATGAATTTGGAAGCAATTATCCTGATCTTGTAACATTCCCATTGACAGATGAAGCTGTAGAAACAGGAATCGCACCAATGCAGGTATTTATACCAATTATGGACAGCATTGCATCAGGAATGGGAACTCAGAAAATGAATCTTTCCTTAGATTTTACATCAGCCGTTAAAACAACAGCGGATGATAAAGATTTTAGCAGTGGAGATGTAACAGAAGAAGCACCAAAGAAAGAGGAACAAAAACCATCAACAACAGTTCAGAAGCCAGCTGCAACAGTCCAGAAGCCAACTGCAACACAGACGACAACGACTGTGAAGTTAGCAGCAGTCACAGGTCTGAAAGTTAAGAATTCTTCCAAGAAAACGGTAACAGTAACATGGAAGAAAGTCAAAGGGGCAACAGGATATGTTGTATATCGTGCGACAAAGAAGAATGGTAAATACAAAGCAGTTAAGACGATCACAAAAGCTTCGACAACCAAATTTAAAAATAAGAAACTGAAAAAGAAAAAGACATATTATTATAAAGTCCGTGCAATTAAAAAAGCAGGAAAGAAAGTAACATACAGTAAATATTCAAAAGCAGTTTCTGTAAAAATTAAAAAGTAACAGGAAACAAATGATAAAGCCGCTGTAAACCTACAGGGGCTTTATAGTCCCCATAAAAGAGTAGAAAAAAATCATGAAAAAAGCACAATATTTTCGTTTTATCAGCTGTGTCATTTCCGTTATATTATGCTGTCTGGCTGGTGCTGCATTTGTAGATCATAAGGCAGCAGCGGATGAAAAAAATACATTAGAAGATGGAACTTATACCATGCAAAGTTTCTTAAGAAGTGCCTCATCAGATCAGGCTTCTATGGGAAATGCAGGGATTGTTCAGCCAATACAAGTGATCGTAAAAAATGGAACGTATACAGTAAGAGCAGAATGCAAGGCACTGAGTACAAAATTAGGAAAGCTTGATTTTACAGGATATCTTGCTCAGATGTCTTATTTTCCAAACTGGAAGACAACATCTGGAAAGATCGAGGCACCAGAAAATGAAACACCGATCCCAATAAATATAGAATCATATTTTGAAAATACATATGACAGCTATAATGATCCTAAGACAGGGACAGATTCTAAGGTAAAAGGGAAAATGTATCCACATTACATGAATTTTCCAGTAAATTATCAGCAGGAAGAAATGTGGGTTCAGGTTTATGTACCTGTTATGGAAGCAATCAGTAAAGGAAGCGGTCTTCAATATGCAAGATTTCAATTTGACTGGAGTACATTAAAGAAGGTAAGTGACGAGACGAAAATTGAGTCATCTGTTACAACACAGCAAGACAAACAAACAACAACTACAGCAAAGAAAAGTCAAGTTAAGAAAACTACAACAAAGAAATCAAAGCTAAATATAAAGAAATTAGAAGATGGGGTTTACAGTATTTCTGGCAAGATGTTAAAGACAGATAAGAAGACAGAGTCCATGGCAAATGAAGCAATCAATCACAAGATAAAACTCACAGTCAAAAATGGAAAATATGATATAACACTTGATTTTAAAGGATTGAATATTAGTTCAAGTTACGGCTATTTAAGCAAGATCAAATACTTTACGAATACTTATAAGATCGATCAATATAAGGTACCAACAGGTTCGTTAAAAAATGTAACCGTGGATTCTTATCAAAAAGACACAAAAGGAAAGAAAGTCAGAGATTCTTATGGAAGTGATTACCCAGACCAGGTAACATTTCCATTGATATCAAAAGCAAAAAATGACGGATATGTTCCATTACAAGTGTTTGTTCCGATTATGGATGCGATCAGTCCGGGAAGTGGTACACAGGCTGTATATCTGAAATTAGACCTTAATTCTATAAAGGCAGTAAAAAATTCAAAGGAATTTGTATCAAATGATAAAAATACAGAAAAAAGCAGTACTACAATGACAACAAATTCTTCAAATACTTCTTCAGCAGGAAGTCATGAGAAAGTTACGATTCAAAGTTCAAAATTACCAGAGACAACACAATCCAATGTACAGGGACAATCAGCTGTGGAAGAAAGAAGTCTTAATACTGATCAGGTTTCAACATCAACAAACAGTGGAAGTCAGACATTACAGGAAGATAAGGAAGAAACACCGATCATAGTACCATCGATCATGAGTGTATTACTTTCTATTCTAGGTATAGTTTATAAAGTGAGGAGCTGGGGATTATAAAAATGAAAAAACATATTGTTCAATTAAAAAACTGGATATTGATTCTAGTGGTGATCCTGTCTTTTGAGAGTCTTTCAAAAGATGTAAAAGCAGCATCAGGAAATGTCTACAGTTGTCAGATTGCAAGAACATATGAGCATCCCGTGACTGGAAAAGTAGAAGATTCTGGAGGAAGTTCATCGAAAGCAACTGGGCAGGGAATGGTCGAAGGAGCAATATCATCCAAAGGATTATTGGAAGTAACAGACTCTGGGGGTTATTATCTGACATTTCGTATAAGTCTCGTAGATTATACATCTGATCTGAGTTTTTCCGTACAGAAACGAGGAGCATCAGGATTTCAAACACAATCTGTAACACAGACAGCGACAGGAAAAGATAATAATGGAACAACAAAAGATTTAAGGATCAAACTTCCATCCCAAGACAGTATCATCCGTTGTTCCATGTATGTAAAACCAATGGGAAGAAACGTCATCTTCTATTTCTACCCAGGTAATTATACTGCAGGGAATTCCGTAGGTATGAAGGCTTTGATGGTCACAACATCATCTTCCGATACGCAGACATCAAACAACAACCAGACAACAGCTGACACAAATAATACAGCCAGCCAACAGACAACAACTGCATCCCAAGGAGCTGCAACACAAAGCAGTGACGATTCCTTAAGCAACGCCCAGGGACTGAGTTTATCTACGGCACCGAAGACGACCACAAAGAAGAAAACATCTTCTGAAAAGTCTGTGGGAACATGGATTTTGATCTTAACGGTTTCTATGACATTTTCAGGATTGGTCTTACTTGGAGTGGCAGCGACGATCGTTTACTATTACCGCAAAAACTGGGATAAATGGGGTGGTGATCAGGATGAATATGATGAGATTTACAACGATGAAAACTAAATTAAGAAAATATCCGAGCATTTTTTTGATCCTGTTGCTTGCAATTTCCTCTTGTTTCCTGACAGGTTGTGTAAACCAGCATCCAAAAGACAGCAAAAAGAGCAGTCAGGGAGAGAGCGTGGAAACTATGCTTGAGATCACAGATCCAAAGGAAAAACAGGCAGTGTTAAATGCATAGGCGAAAGTCAAAGCATTGTCAGGCAATCCAAGGATCGTCGCAACATCTCCGGCTGTTGCAGATATTTGTGACAAGCTGGATCTTGATCTTGTCGGTGTACCAAAGAGCAGTGTTTCCAAAATTCCATCAAGATACAAAAAGGTAAAGAAAGTCGGACTTGCCATGAGTCCCGATATGGAAATCGTATCTTCTTTAAATCCTGATTGGATCTTAGCTCCTTCTTCTCTGGAAACTGACTTAAAACCAAAGTTTGAAGAACTGAAGAATACGGAGTATGCATTCTTAAATCTAAGAAGTGTGCAGGGAATGTACCGTTCGGTTCAGGAATTAGGGGAAATCTTTGGGAAGCAGCAGGAAGCCGAGAAGATGACCAAAGAGTTTACAACATTTTATAAAAGTTATACAAAACGAAATAAAAATAAAAAACATCCCAAAGTTCTCGTACTGATGGGACTTCCAGGAAGTTATGTCATTGCGACAGAGAATTCCTATGTTGGAAGTCTGATCAAACTTGCCGGTGGTGAAAATGTTTACCAGAATACGGATCAGGAGTTTTTAACCGTCAATACCGAGGATATGAAGAAGAAAGAACCAGATATCATTGTCCGTGCGGCACATGCACTTCCAGATCAGGTGACAAAAATGTTTAACGAAGACTTTGAAACTAACGATATCTGGAAACATTTTGATGCTGTGAAGAACAAACGGGTTTATGACCTGACATATGAATACTTTGGAATGAGTGCAAACTTCAAATATAAGAAAGCATTAAGTGAATTAGAAAAAGATTTTTATCAGAATACAAAAGGAACACAGGAGGTGAAAGAATAAATGTTTTTCAAGAAGGTAAAAAAAGCAGACCTTGAAGCAGTTAGTTCGAGGAATGCCGATCAGGAGAGGCAGGAAAATAAAATGATGCGAGCATGGATTTCCTTTGGGGTTGTCATTATATTGTTAATTCTTTTATTCTTTGCCTCTATTAATATCGGAAGTCTGAAAATTGGATTTGGGGAGCTCCTTTCTGGTCTGTTTGTCAAATATAACAAAGACGTGGCAACGATCTATGATCTGCGTTTTCCACGAATCATCATTTCAATGTTAGCAGGAGCGGCCATTGCGGTTTCTGGTGTGTTATTCCAGGCGGTATTGAAAAATCCACTGGCAGATCCGGGAATTATCGGTATCTCAAGCGGGGCAAGTTTTACCGCTGTCATTATTACGGCATTTGCACCAACACTATATTTCTTCACACCGATCGCAGCATTTGCAGGTGGTGTGGTCGCATTTTTCATGGTGTATTGTCTGTCATGGAAGGGTGGTTTAAGTCCGATGAGAATTATCTTAACTGGTGTGGCAGTAAATAGCTTATTTACTGGGTTATCCAGTGCCTTAAATTCTATGTCCGGCGGGGACAGAACTGGTGTGGCAGCGATCGTTGAGGCGAATATCACACAGAAGACATGGGATGATGTCACAACATTGCTTCCATATGTGGTTGCAGGATTATTCCTTGCAATGTTATTTACACAGGAATGTAATCTGTTATCTCTGGAAGATAAAACCGCAAGAAGCTTGGGAGTGAATGTCAATGTCACAAGAATCGTGATCTCACTTGTTGCAGTCTTACTTGCAAGTATTTCCACAGCCGTTGCAGGTGCGATCAGCTTCCTTGGATTGATCGTTCCACATATCGGAAGAATTTTAGTCGGAAGCAACCATAAGATGCTGATCCCGTTTTCTGCATTTTTTGGGGCATTTACCTTTTTGCTGGCAGACACGATCGGACGTACGATCGCAGCACCAAATGAAGTCAGTGCTGCCGTGATCATGAGTGTTGTCGGTGGTCCGTTCTTTATCTTACTATTAAGGAGGTCTGGAAGATATGGCAAATAAAGAAGAACTCCTTGCAAGATTACAAGAAGAGAAGCCAGCGATGGAAGTCAGGGACTTATCCTTTGCATATGGAAGCAATCAGATTCTAAAAGATATTTCCTTAATGATCAAAGAAGGTAAGATCACAACGATCATGGGAGCCAATGGATGTGGAAAATCAACACTGTTTTCTCTAATGACAAAGAATCTGAATCCAAACCGTGGAAAAGTTTTTCTGCATGGAAAGAATATCAAGAATTTAAAGTTAAATGAATTTGCAAGAAAAGTATCGATCGTTCATCAGTATAATCAGGCGGCCGATGATATCACCGTGGAACGACTGATCTCTTATGGTCGTACCCCTTATATGAAATTAATGGGCGGCAAAAGTGAGGAAGATGAGAAACTGATCGATCATGCGATCGAAGTGACAGGACTTGAGGAATTCAGGAACCGCGAGTTAAGTCAGCTTTCTGGTGGCCAGAGACAGCGAGTCTTTATCGCAATGGCACTGGCACAGAACACGAAGATCTTATTCCTTGATGAGCCAACGACGTATCTGGATATCCGTTATCAGTTGGATATTCTGCGACTAGTCAAGAAATTAAACAGGGAATACGGAATTACGATCGTGATGGTACTTCATGAGATCAATCAGGCCATTCATTTTTCTGATGAAGTCATTGGATTAAAAGACGGAAAAGTATTGGTACAGGGAGATCCAAAGGATGTGATCACAACCGAAAGTATCAGTGAACTTTACGATGTTCATTTAAATGTAGCAGATATCGATGGACAGAAATTTGTTCTGACAGTATAGAATATTAATAAAAAAGGAGATGAAAAATATGAGAAAAAATCCGATCCGATATGTGTGGATGGCACTTGGAATCTTATGTCTGGTGCTTGGGACGATAGGGGTTGTACTTCCAATCCTGCCGACGGTTCCATTTTACATGGCAACAGTGTTTTGCTTTGCAAAGGGCTCAAAAAGACTTCACGATTGGTTTTTAGGGACAAGTCTTTACAAGAAACACTTGGAAAGCTTTGCAAAAGAGAAAGCAATGACGAAGAAAACAAAGAGATCCATCATTGCGATGGTAACGATCTTAATGGCAATCGGTTTTATCATGATGAACAACGTACCGATCGGTCGTGTTGTTCTTGTGATCGTATGGATTTTTCATTTCTTATATTTCGGACTGAAAGTAGAAACTGTCAAAGAAGAGAAAGCAAAGGAAATAATATATGATTAAAACAAGATTGGTAAAATTACTTTCCCATACAAAAAAATATATTGTACAGATGGTCCTGTGGCAGTGGATCGCATTATTAGGGCAGATCGCAGCGATCTTTTCCATTGGAAGAATGGTGGACTGTATTTTGATGCACCAGATGAGTAATCAGGTGATCCTTACAACATTTATGGTTTTGGTGGTTGCAGTAGCGATCCGTTTCTTATGTGATCAGATGGCAACAAGGGCGTCATTTGCAGCAAGTGTTGATGTGAAAAGAATTTTACGAGAAAAGATCTATGAGAAATTGTTATGTTTAGGGGCTTCTTATCGGGAACATGTTTCAACATCAGAAGTCGTACAGATGAGTACCGAAGGTGTGGAGCAGCTTGAAATTTATTTTGGGAAATATCTTCCGCAGTTGTTTTACAGCATCTTAGCACCAGTAACATTATTTATCATTTTATCCTTTATCAGTTTAAAGGCAAGTGCGGTACTGCTGATCTGCGTTCCATTGATTCCGATTTCAATCGTTGCGGTGCAGAAACTCGCAAAGAAATTATTGAATAAATACTGGGGACTATACACAACATTAGGAGACAGTTTCCTTGAGAATCTTCAGGGAATGACAACATTAAAGATCTATCAGGCGGATGAAATGAAAGCGGTTGAGATGGATGAGGAAGCGCAGAATTTTCGTAAGATCACGATGAAAGTTTTGACAATGCAGTTAAATTCAACCAGCGTCATGGATATCATAGCCTACGGTGGCGCTGCTGTCGGAATGATCACAGCGATTCATCAGTATATTGCTGGAAATATCACGCTTGGTGGAGCATTGATCATTTTATTGTTGGCTTCAGAATTTTTTATTCCGTTAAGATTGTTAGGATCATTTTTCCACATTGCGATGAATGGAATGGCAGCGAGTGATAAGATTTTTGGACTGCTTGATCTGGAAGAAGGAGAGAGCGGAGAATCCAAGTTTCCACAGGGAGAGTTAGAGATTTCACTTGATGATGTTCATTTTGCTTATGAAAAAGATCGTGAAATCTTAAAAGGAATCACAATGAACTTCCCTGCAAACAGCTTTATTTCTTTTGTTGGGGAATCTGGCTGCGGAAAAAGTACACTGGCAGGGATCTTAACAGCGAGAAATCGTGGATATACTGGAAGTGTCAAGATCGGTGGTGTGGATATCTCCGATATTATGGAAAATGAATTGATGTCCCATATGACGAAGATCACACATAACAGTTATTTATTTGCAGGAACAGTCAAAGAAAATCTTCGTATGGCAAAACCAGATGCAAGCAAAGAAGAGATGGAAGAAGTGTTAGAGAAAGTAAATCTTCTGGCATTTTTAAAAGAACAGGATGGATTACAGACTGTCTTGTCAGAACGCGGGGAAAACTTCTCAGGTGGTCAGAGACAGCGTCTGGCACTTGCAAGAGCGCTGCTGTTTGATACACCGATCTACATATTTGACGAAGCGACATCCAATATTGATATGGAAAGTGAAGAAATGATCATGAATGTCATTCGGGAATTATCAAAGACAAAGATGATCTTGTTTATTTCCCACAGATTATCCAATGTTGTAGATTCTGACTGCATTTATATGATGAAAGACGGAATTGTTGCAGAAGAGGGAACACACGAACATTTAATGCGTAAAAAAGGTGCATACCAGCATTTATTTGATAAGCAGAAGAAACTGGAATCTTATGCTGCAAATATGTCATGGAATGAGTCTTTAAAGAAGAAGGTGGTGTAAGATGGAAAATACAACAAAACAAAGAAGAAGTTCCATAAAGATTATGGGGAAAATGATCGGTCTTGTAAAACCACTGGCACACATTATGACAGCGGCAGTGCTTCTTGGAACCTTAGGGTATCTGTGTGCCATTTTCCTGACGATCACAGCCGGACATGGTGTACTTCTTGCTATGAAAGGGCAGCGTGTGACGAAATATCTGATTATTTTGGTGGTTCTTGCAGTGATGCGTGGAATCCTCCATTATGCAGAACAGTATTGTAACCATTTTATTGCATTTAAACTGTTAGCGATCATCAGACATCAGGTATTTGCGGTACTTCGGAAGCTTTGCCCAGCTAAATTAGACGGCAGGGAAAAGGGAAATCTGATTTCAATCATCACAACCGATATTGAATTATTAGAAGTATTCTATGCACACACGATCTCTCCAATCATGATCGCAATTTTAACTTCATTGATCATGGTTGTATTTATCGGAAGATTTCATGTCTATGCAGGAATCTTTGCAGTCTGTTCTTATCTTCTGGTAGGCTGCGTGATCCCATTAAGAAATGGAAAAAAAGGCGGACAAAAAGGAATGGAATTCCGAAGCGGATTCGGAAACCTGAACAGTTTTGTCTTAGAATCTCTCCGTGGAATAGACGAAACGATTCAGTATGGACAAGGTAAAAAGAGAAAAGCACAAATAAGTGAAAAATCCATTGAATTAGGAAAAATGCAAAAAGACCTGAATCGCATGGAAGCGATGCAAAGAGCTGTCACAGACTTTGTGATCCTTTGCTGTTCGTTTGGAATGTTCTTTTTAATGTATCATTTATATCAGGCAGGAAATGTCACATTTGATGCTATGCTGCTTGCAACGATCGCTATGATGGGTTCTTTTGGCCCAGTAACTGCATTGTCAAGCCTGTCAAACAATTTAAACCAGACATTAGCAAGTGGAGAAAGAGTGTTATCCTTACTCGAAGAAGAACCAATGGTAGAAGAATCAGAAGGAGAAGCTGATATAAGTTTTGAAAGTGCATCCGTAGAAGATGTAACCTTTGCCTATGATGAAGAAGTCATCCTAAAAGACTGCAACATCAATATGAAACAAGGAAAAGTCATCGGAATCTGTGGAAAAAGCGGCTGCGGAAAGTCCACACTGTTGAAACTTCTGATGCGCTTCTGGGATGTAAACAAAGGAAACATAAAGATTTCAGAAGAAAACGTGAAAGAAATCCCAACCAAGACACTAAGAAACACACAATCCTACGTAACTCAGGAAACCGAACTCTTCCACGACTCCATCGCCAACAACATAGCGATCGGAAAACCAGGTGCAGCAAGAGAAGAAATCATAAAAGCCGCTCAAAAAGCCTCTATCCATGACATGATCATGTCCCTGCCAAATGGCTACGACACCGAAGTCGGAGAACTCGGAGACACCCTGTCTGGTGGAGAAAAACAAAGAATCGGAATCGCCAGAGCCTTCTTACACGACAGCCCGATGTTATTACTAGACGAACCAACAAGTAACTTGGATTCATTAAATGAAGGAATTATTCTAAAATCGTTAAAGGAAGAAAGTCAAGGAAGAACCGTGGTACTAGTATCTCATAGAGAATCCACGATGGGAATTGCAGACGAAGTGTATCATATGGATGCAGGAAGAGTTTCGTAAAGAAGTGAAAAGTGAAGAATGAAGTATCTTATCTGTAAGTAGTGTATACTGAAAGATTTGAGTGTATAAATAGAGAAAGAACAATGTATTAGGGTCAAGCCGTCAATGAAATTCGTTTTTCTGACCCTAATACATTGTTCTTTCTCTATTTATACATCAATAACCTTCAGTATACAATTTAATCAATTCCACAACAATATCAACACACATATCCATTCCTTCAACGCTAATATGTTCATAAGGTCCATGATAAGCATGTCCACCAGTTCCAAGATTCGGACAAGGAAGTCCTCGAAAACTTAACTGACATCCATCTGTACCTCCGCGAATCGGCAGAACCAATGGAGCCACACCAGCATTTTCACAAGCCTTCTTTGCATTTTTGATCAAATGAGGACAATCCTTAATAATCTCGGCCATATTTTGATACTGATCCGTAATGGTTAAAGTAACGCAACCATTACCCCATTTTTCGTTCATATTTTTCGCGATCAAACGTAATGTCTGTTTCTTCGCCTCAAACAACCCCCGATCATGATCTCTCACAATGTAATGTAATGTTGCATGACTCACATCACCATTCATATCGATCAAATGATAGAATCCCTCATAATCTTCCGTGTTTCTAGGAGTCTCCATAGAAGGTAGACAAGAGTTGATCTCCATAGCTACAAGTGAGGCATTGATCATCGTATCCTTCGAAGAACCAGGATGTACATTAAAACCAGTGATTTCAAACTCAACTTTACAGGCATTAAAATTTTCAAACTGGATCTCACCCTCGGTATCGCCATCCAAAGTATAAGCAAAATCAGCATCAAACCGCTTGATATCAAAATACTCAGCACCACTTCCAATTTCTTCATCTGGAGTAAATGCAATGCTGATCGGACCATGAGGAATCTGTTTACTGACCAGACGTTCTACCATCGTAAGAATCTCAGCAATCCCAGCCTTATCATCTGCACCAAGGATCGTTGTACCATCCGATGTGATCAAAGTACGCCCCTTGAGAGAAGAAAGATGAGGGAAAACTTTCGGATCAAGAACCAGACCACTATCTCCAAGAGGAAGAGCTTCTCCATTATAATTCTTCGTAAGCATCGGGTGGATCGGGTGATCACAGAAATCAGAAACAGTATCCATATGAGCAATAAATCCGATCGCAGGACAGTTTTCATAGCCCTTTGTGGCAGGTAGCTTACCATACAGATAGCATTTATCATCAAGATAGACATCGGTAAGACCAAGTTTATTCATTTCTTTTTCCAAGATCCTGGCAAGATTAAACTGACAATCAGAAGAAGGGACAGTTTGGCTGTTTTCATTGCTTGGAGTTAAAATTTTGACGTAATTTAGTAAACGTTCGTAAGCTTTCATGATTATTTATTCACCTCGTGATAATTTCTTTTGCGTTTTATAAAGTATATAGATAATATAACACATATTTTCTTCAGTTTTGTAAGATTAAACAGTAAAATTAATCTTCAATTGTTTCTATATTGATGAGTGTATCAACCATCGTATTAAACTAGACTCTCGTAGTCTATAGGAATGCACCAGTTGCAGCAATCGGAATTGTATTCAAAGCAAATATGTTTATTACATTTTTACAAATGGGACTAGCCAATGAAGTTCAGCTGATCCCGTTATTGTATCTTTTAAATGCGGTTGCAGGGATTCATGGAGTCATCTATGGACAGGCATTGACAGACTATATTGCAGTGATATTGTCCACAATCATATGGAAGCAATATCAAAATAGTATAACGAAAGAAAAAGACTCCGTAAAATAGTTCGAAATACGAAATTTGTGGAAATTGATGAAAAATTAACAAATAAATAAAAAACAGTATTTATACAAATGGCTTAAAATGGTTGGATTGAAAATAGTATGTTTGTAAAAATGCTGCTTTTTTTGTGCAATTTCTACAAAAAAGAAAAGAAAATAGAAAAAGAATAAATCGTTTTGCAAAAAAAATCCCTTGACTTTTTGTCAAATTGGCCCTACCATATAAGTACAGTAACTGGTAGGACCAATCTTACTATGTCGCGTATACGCTGAAAAATAGGATATCGGAACCCGCTCATATTTGAAAAGAAAGGAGAGAACTTAAGATGTTCATTCACTTTTTATTAGCGATGCTTCCTATCATCTGGCTGATCATTGCATTAAGCGGATTAAAGATGGCAGGACATGTAGCCTGTCCGATCGCTTTGATCATTACAGTCATTGAAGCACTTTTTTTATGGAAGCAAAAAATTATTGATGTCTTCACAGGAGGGTTAGAAGGATTTGCAATGGCAATCTGGCCAATCTGTCTGGTTATCGTGGCAGCAGTGTTTACTTACAACTTGGTCGTACATACGAAAAACATGGAACTTATTAAAAAAATGCTTACTTCTGTATCAAGAGATAAACGAGTTCTTGTGCTGATCATTGCATGGGGATTTGGAGGATTTATGGAAGGTATGGCAGGATTCGGAACAGCTGTAGCGATTCCAGCAGGAATCCTTTGCGGATTAGGATTTGAACCAATCTTTGCAGCAACTGTTTGCCTGGTAGCCAATACGACACCAGTAGCATTTGGATCCATCGGAATTCCAACGGTTACAGCAGCAAATGTAACAGGATTTAGTCCACATATGACAGCATCTTATGTTGTATTACAACTTGCGATCATGGTAATTCTCGTTCCTTTCCTTGTTGTTTTCATCACAGGAAAACATGAAGGAGCTAAAGGAATCGGTGATTATAAAGAAATTTTATTTATTACATTGATGTCAGGTCTTTCATTCTTAGTACCACAATATCTGACAGCAAAATTTGTAGGAGCTGAACTTCCAGCAGTTATCGGATCTGTATGCAGTATGGCAGTAACGATCATCCTTGCAAAAGTAATGCTGAAAGGTAAGGCAAGTAAATTTGATGTAGAAATCGAAGATAATGATGATACTACGATGACAGTAAAAGATGCATTTGTTGCATGGAGCCCATTCATTCTTGTATTACTGTTCTTACTTCTGACTTCAACATTAGTACCAGCGATTCATGATCCATTATCAGCGATCAAATCAAATGTACCAATTTATAGTGGAGAGGGAGCAAGCCCATATACATTTACATGGGTATCAACACCAGGAGTGCTGATCTTGATCGCAGCATTTATTGGAGGACTGATTCAGGGATGTCCAGTTGGTGAGATCTTTGTTGTTTTAGGCAAGACAGTGATTCAGATGTTTAAGACGATCATTACGATCATGGCAGTGCTTGCGACAGCTAAGATCATGGGATACAGCGGAATGACACAGTCTATCGCAGATTTTATCGTACGTGTAACAGGAAGCTTTTATCCATTAGTTGCACCACTGATCGGATCTATCGGAACATTCGTAACAGGAAGTTCTACATCAAGCAGCGTACTATTCTCCAAGTTACAGGCAAGTACAGGAGCAGAATTAAATATCAACCAGATCTGGCTGGTAGCTGCAAATACAGTTGGTAGTACCGCAGGAAAGATTATTTCTCCACAGAGTATCGCAGTAGCGACAGCGGCAACAGCAACGGTAGGAAAAGAAAGTGAAATCTTAACAAAGGTTATCAAATATTTCGTATTATTCGTTATCATCTATGGATTAGTTTGCTACTTTGGAGTCAAATTGATCTGAAAATGATAAAGATAAAAGATATTAAAAAGCTATAAACTTTTAAGGAGGAAGATAAATGAGTGAGTATCAGTATAACAAAGTGACACCAGAGATGATCGAGAAATTCAAAGAGATCGCTCCAAAACGTGTCTTAGTGGGTGATGAAATCAATGAGGATTTCACCCATGATGAGATGGCAATCTACGGAAAAGCTAGACCAGAAGTTTTAGTAGAAGCAACATCAACAGAAGAAGTTGCAGCTGTCGTTAAACTTTGTAATGAAAACAAGGTTCCTGTAACACCAAGTGGTGCAAGAACAGGATTAGTAGGAGGAGCCGTAAGTATCGGTGGCGGTGTTATGATTTCTCTTACAAAGATGAACAAGATCCTTGGATATGACAAAGAAAACTTTGTAGTGAAGATTCAATCAGGAGTCCTTTTAAATGATCTTGCACAGGATGCAGAAAAACAAGGATTATTATATCCACCAGATCCAGGTGAGAAATTCGCAACAGTCGGTGGAAACGTAGCAACCAACGCTGGTGGTATGAGAGCTGTTAAGTACGGATGTACAAGAGATTATGTACGTGCCATGACAGTTGTATTACCAACAGGTGAGATTGTAAAACTTGGAGCTACTGTATCAAAGACAAGTTCAGGATACAGCTTATTAAACTTAATGATCGGTTCTGAAGGTACTTTGGGTATTATCACAGAACTTACATTAAAAGTAATTCCAGCACCAAAATCAGTGATCAGTCTGATCATTCCTTATGAAAACTTAGAGGATTGTATTGCAACAGTACCACAGTTCTTTATGCATCATCTGGCACCACAGGCTCTGGAATTTATGGAAAAAGAAGTTGTTATGGATACTGAGAAGTTCTTAGGAAAACAGGTATATCCAAAAGAATTAGAAGGAACAGAGATTGGAGCATATTTATTAGCAACATTTGATGGAAATTCTGAAGAACAACTGGAAGATATCATTGAACAGGCATCTGAAGTAGTATTAGAAGCAGGAGCAATTGATGTATTAGTTGCTGATACACCAGCCTTAAAGAAAGATGCATGGGCTGTCCGCGGAGCATTACTTGAGGCAATTGAAGCAGATACTGTACTGTTAGATGAATGTGATGTTGTAGTTCCAACAAATAAGATTGCAGAATTCCTGACATATACAAAATCATTAGAAGCAGAAGCTGATTTCAGAGTTAAGAGCTTTGGACATGCTGGAGACGGTAACTTACATATCTATACATGCAGTAATGACATGGAAGAAGGAGAGTTTAAGAAACAGGTTGCAGTCTTTATGGATAAAGTATATGCAAAAGCAACAGAATTCGGTGGAATGATTTCTGGAGAACATGGAATCGGACATGGAAAGATGGACTACCTAGCAGAGTCTCTCGGACCAGTTCAGATGAGGATCATGGAAGGTGTCAAAGAAGTCTTTGATCCAAATATGATCTTAAATCCAGGTAAGATCTGCTACAAATTATAATTTTAATAGGAAACGATCAATCAAACATAAACAAGTAACATAAAACATATACAAAGCTTTTTTAAGGTTATTTTAGGAGGATATCAAGATGGCATATTTAATTTCAGAGGAAGCAAAAGACTTATTACAGGATGTACACGAGTTCTGTGAAAACGAAGTAAAAGAACAGTGTAAAGCATACGACGTCAGTGGAGAATGGCCAAAAGAAATTTATGACAAAGCCATTGAAATGCAGTTACATTCATTAGAAGTACCAGAAGAATACGGTGGACCAGGATTATCAAGAGTAGACGTTGCGGCACTGATCGAAGAAATGGCTATCGCAGATGCAGGATTTGCAACAACAATTTCTGCCAGTGGATTAGGAACAAAACCAGTACTGATCGCAGGAAATGAAGAACAGAAAAAACATGTATGCCAGAAGATCATTGATGGTGGATTTGGAGCTTTCTGTTTAACAGAACCAGGAGCAGGATCTGATGCTAGTGCAGGAACAACAACAGCTGTCAAAGACGGAGATGAGTGGGTATTAAATGGAAGAAAATGCTTCATTACAAATGGAGGAATCGCTTCTTTCTACTGTATCACAGCTATGACAGATAAAACAAAAGGTGTTAAAGGAATCTCTATGTTCTTAGTTGATGCTGGAACACCAGGATTAAGCACAGGTAATGAAGAAAATAAAATGGGTATCCGTACATCAAACACATGTGATGTTGTATTAGAAGACTGTCGTATTCCAGCTGCAAACTTAGTTGGAGAAGAAGGAAGAGGATTCTCAATCGCAATGAAGACATTAGACCAGGCAAGAGCTTGGATGGGATGTGTTGCAACAGGTATCGCACAGCGTGGTATCAATGAAGGTATTGCATATGCCAAAGAAAGAGTTCAGTTTGGTAAACCAGTCATCAAAAATCAGGCAATGCAGTTTAAAGTAGCTGATATGGAAATCAAAACAGAAACAGCTCGTCAGATGGTTGCACATGCTTTAACAAAGATGGATATGGGATTACCACATTCCAAAGAAGCAGCGATCGCAAAATGCTATGCATCTGATATCGCAATGGAAGTAGCTTCTGAAGCAATCCAGATGTTCGGTGGATATGGATACAGCAGAGAATATCCAGTTGAGAAATTATTAAGAGATGCTAAGATCTTCCAGATTTTCGAAGGAAGTAACGAAATTCAGAGAATCGTCGTAGCAAATAACACAATCGGAAGATAGAACATAAGAAGGAGTAAGACTATGAACATTTTAGTATGTATCAAACAGGTTCCGGATGATTCTGTAGAAATCCATTTAAATGCAGAAGGAACACCGGATTTAGCAAACGTAACACCTGTTGTAAATGCATTTGACACCTATGCTCTCGAAATGGCAGCACGATTAAAAGAATCCTCTGAAGGAGAAGTAACAGTTGTATGTGTCGGAGAAGATAGTGCAAAGAACTCTCTGAAAAACTGTCTTGCAGTTGGTGCAGATCATGCATTTTTAGTAAGTGATGATGCATTCAAAGGATCTGACACAACAGGAATCGCAAATATCCTAAAAAATGTGATCGCAAAATTAGAAGCGGACAATGGTCAGAAATTTGATCTTGTATTCTGTGGAAAAGAAGCAACAGATGCCGCACTTGGACAGGGTGGCTTAATGTTAGCTGAAGAACTTGGAACAAGTGTGATCACAAATATTACAGAAATCGCTTTAGATGGCGATAAAGTGACAGCAAAACAGGAAACAGAAGAAGGATACCGTACAGTAGAAGCTTCTGCACCATGTGTTGTAACAGTCACAAAACCAGAATATGACCCACGTTACCCAACGATCAAGAATAAAATGGCAGCAAGAAAGAAACCAATCGGCGATATTAAAGAAGCTGATCTTGCTGATCTTGAAAAAGAAAAAGTCGGAGAATCTAATGCAAAGGTTCAGATCGTTAAATTATATGAACCAGCGAAGAAAGAAGCCGGAATCAAGATTCAGGAAGAAACACCAGAAGATTCAGCAATAAAAGCAGTCGCTATGATGGCAGATGCCAAAGTATTCTAGGAAGGGAGAACAAAGGACATGGCAGAATGTAAGAATATCATGGTATATGTAGAAACTGCAGAAGGAAATCCAGTCAAAGTTGGATTGGAAATGTTATCTCCAGCCAAGAAACTTGCCGATAAAGTTACGGCAGTTGTTATTGGAGGTGGAGTAGCAGATGCAGCAAAAGAAGTAGCAAAGGCCGGAGCCGATCAGGTCATCTGTGTCGACAGCGAAGATTACAAAGAGTTTAATCTCGATGCATATGCTCAGGTTTTAGTAGAATTAGTAAAAGAAGAAAATCCAGAAGCTGTATTTGTAGGTGGAACACAGGATGGAAAAGATATCGCACCAGTTGTTGCAGCAAAATGTAACACAGGATGTGCATCCGATGTATTAGATATCAAAGCAGAAGATGGAGAAGTTATCTATACATGCCCACTTTATGGTGGAACTGTATTGGAAGATGTAAAGATCAAGACAACACCACAGATAGCAACATTACGTTCCGGAGCATTCCAGAAAGTGGAAGACCCAACTGAGGGTGAAGTTGTAGCCAAAGAAGTAAAAGTAGCTGATGATGTGATCAAAGCAAAGATCACAGAAAGTGTAAAAGAAATCGCAGAAACGATCAACCTGGAAGAAGCAGAAGTTATCGTATCTGGTGGACGTGGAATGGGAAGCAAAGAAAACTTCGCATTAGTTGACGATCTTGCAAAACTCTTAGGAGGAGTTGTAGGAGCAACAAGACCAGCCATTGAAGACGGATGGGTATCAAAGATTCATCAGGTTGGACAGTCTGGAAAGATCGTTGCACCAAAATTATATATTGCATGCGGAATCTCTGGAGCTACACAGCACGTATCAGGAATCATGAATTCTGGATACATTGTAGCAATCAACAAAGATGAAGATGCACCAATCTTTGACGTAGCCAATGTAGGAATCGTTGGAGACGTTATGAAAGTGCTTCCTGTTATGATCGAAGAGATCAAGAAGATCAAGGATGCACAGTAAATAAATATCTATTTTTAAAATAGCTTGTTTCTATACTTAATGTATATTCACCATTTATAAAAGGTCAGATTATGGCGTATGCCATAGCCTGGCCTTTCTTTCCGTGTATAATTAATAAGAAGAAACTTTTATATATCACGTCCACAATGCCGGTAAAATGCCAGCATATACAATCCACATAATCCAACAAGTGCATACACAACTCGTGACAGCCAGCTCATATCTCCAAACAAAAATGCAACAAGATCAAATCGGAAGAATCCGATCAATCCCCAATTTATAGCACCAATGATCGTAAGCGTTAAAGCTGTACAATCCAAACATTTATTTCCCATAATAAAATCAAACCTCCTTGATGTGAAATGTAAAGAATTCCAGTATAGTATTTACAAAAAAAAGGATTTTATGTACAAGGTATTAAAAACCTTAAAATACATTTACGTTTAAAAAAAAAGAGAGTATAATACTCATCAAAGACCATGTCTGACTACCGTGAAGGTAAAGGAGGAACAAAGGCATGAAAGTTATTTTTTTAGACGTAGACGGAGTATTGAATTCACAGCAATTATTCGAGAAATGCGAAGATGATCAGCTGATTTCTGTAGATGAGGATAACATTAAGAATTTAAAAACAATCGTAGATGCAACAGGAGCAAAGATCGTATTATCATCATCCTGGAGATACGGATGGGCAGAACACAGTGATGCTGTGCAGGACTGGTGTCAGATTCTAGTTGACATCTTAGCGAAATACGACCTAAAGATCATAGATAAGACAGAATACCTAAGCAGTGGAAGAAGAGAAGATGAGATCAAAGATTGGCTGGATAAGTGTGAAGAGAAGATTGAAGGTTTTGTCATATTAGATGATGGTGCATATGAATGGCATAGACACGGATTTGACAAACATCTGGTCAAGACAGATTTTTGTACAGGTGGATTAAGAGAAGAAGATGCAGACAAAGCAATTAAGATCTTAAATAAGAAAAGATTATTCAGCTTTTTCAAAAAATACTAAAGGAGAGTTAACAGATGGATATAAATAAAGTGACAACAGCAATGATCGATTACTATCAAGGTCAGCCAAAGAGAATCCAGCATTTCTTGAAAGTACACGCGTATGCAAAGCTGATCGGAGAACAGGAAGGATTAGATAAGGAAATTTTAGACATCCTGGAAGTGGCTGCATTAACACATGATATCGGTATCAAAATAAGCGAAGAAAAATACAACAGTAGTGCAGGAAAATACCAAGAGGTTGAAGGACCGGCAGTTGCACAGCAGATGCTGGAAGACTTACAATATGACAAAGCAAAAACAGACAGAGTCTGCTATTTGATCGGACATCACCATACATATGATCAGATTGACGGTATTGATTATCAGATTCTTGTAGAAGCAGATTTTTTAGTAAATCTTGCAGAAGAACAAAGTTCTAGAGAGACAATTGAGTCCGTAAAAGGCAAGATTTTTAAGACAAAAACAGGAATCTGGCTGATAAATAAAATTTTTTGAAAAAAAAGCTTGCCAAGAGTCGAGGAATATGATAAAGTATAGAAGTCGCAGAAATGAGACAACAATTTAACTGCCCAGATAGCTCAGTCGGTAGAGCAGAGGACTGAAAATCCTCGTGTCGCTGGTTCGATTCCGGCTCTGGGCATTGTATGCGGGTGTAGTTCAATGGTAGAACTCCAGCCTTCCAAGCTGATCACGTGGGTTCGATTCCCATCACCCGCTCTTTTATTAAGAAGAATGTTATGCATTCTTCTTTTTTTATGTTTAAGCATAAAAATAATAAAAGTACAGGATCCATCTAAACGATAAATGCACAAACATGAGTAGTTTTGTACAAATTTTGCACTGTGTACATTCTGCAGATTTGTGCTTTTTCTTTGTACATTTCTTGGACTTTTATTTTAAGAGTTGATTCGGTATGATAAATATATGGAAAGCAAAAGGAGGTAAGAACATGTCAATCGTATATAACTTAGATGTAAGATGTCATGAGATGTTGAAATATTTATTATATCAAGATGGCTATACATCGATCACACAACTTGCAGAAGAAATGAATATTTCTAAGCGTAGTGTTTATTATGATATACGCAAGATCAATGAATGGATGGAGGCACAACATCTGTCAGAATTAGTCGTTGAGCGAAAAAAGGGAATACGAATTGACGATGAACAAAAAGCAATGATTCGTGCAGGATTAAAGATGATACCATCTGAACTTGCTTATGTGTTTACACCAACAGAACGAGTAAAGATCATTATATGTTCTATTTTGCAAAGAAATAGAAATTTGTTTCTTGATGATTTTATGGATTTTTGTCAGGTGAGTAGAAATACAACGATAAGCGATGTGAAAGAGGCAGGAAGAATCATTTCTGAATATCAGCTGCAGCTGATTTACGAAAATGGAAAAGGGTATCACATTAAGGGTGATCTTGTACGAAAAAGAAGTATTTATTTTTCTTATTTTAGTTCAATTGCAGATTTTTATAAGAAAGGAATTCTTCCGTTAGACGCTCCAGAAAAAGTACAAGAATTTTTGGACAGATTAAAAGATATTGAAAACGCGTTGGATGTTCAATATGTACAAGGAACGTTATACACTATTGCAGTGTTCTTTTCAACCATTGATAATCGTACAGATGTTGTTGAATTTTCGAAAAAAGAAAAAATGGAGATTATGGATACGAAAGAGTATGAAATGGTATCTAGAAGATTTTCAGATTTAAAAGAAAGTGAACAATTATATCTGACATTACATTTACTGGGATCAAGAATGCAGAGTATACCGGTAGATTTTATGGAAGAAGAATCTGGGCAAGAATCACAATGGCTTTCCAGGATACTTGTAAAAGCTTTTTCACGAATTGCAGGAGTTGGATTCTCAAAGGAGAGAGAGTTAACAGAGGCACTGGCAGCTCATTTAAAGACATCAATGTATCGATATCGATATGGAGTACAGCTTGCGAATCCTATGTTAGATAATATAAAAAATGAGTATGGAGATCTCTTTGAACTCACAGCAAGAACCTGTAAATATTTGGAAAAAGAAATTGGATTTCCGATTCCGGAAGGTGAAATTGCGTATATAACATTACATTTTGGCGCATTTATCAGTGCAGGACAGGAAAAAGAAAACAGATTAAGAATTTTGATCGTATGTCCCAATGGAGTCAGTACTGCAAATATGATATGGGGTGAGATTCAGACACTTGTCCCAGATGCAGATGTAGTTGACGTGTGTTCATTAAGAGAATATGAGAGAGCACATGATTATAATGTAGTGATTTCGACAGTCGTAATTGAAAATGAAAAAGATCTGATTTTAGTACATCCGATTCTTACAGATAATGATCGAATGAAAGTTTTGCAAAGATGTATGAAGTATAAGCATGAAAATAATGTCAGTATTTCGAACATTACAGAAATTGCATCAAAATATATGACAAATGATAATTTACAAAAATTTAAAGAAGAATTGATTGAGCTATTTTCAAAAAATTCTCTGAAACAATATGTGGAACATAAGAAAAAACCTCAAAAGGGATTGTATGAAATATTGGAGGATCCATATATTCGCATTATAAAAGATAAGTTTAAATGGCAGGATGCGATAAAAGTTTCTGGAGAGGTATTATTAGAAAATAAATTGATCAGACAGTCTTATATAGACAGCATTATTTATAAAACAGACCAATATGGTCCCTATATGTTTATTACAAAACAGGTATTTCTTGCACATTCAGAAATTGAAGATGGAGCACAAAGCATGGGCTTATCAATGACTATTTTTAAAAAGCCTGTGGAATTTATAACATTAGATGGTAAGCAGCGATTTGCAAAAATTATTTTAATGTTATCAGCTCAGGATCAAAAATCGCACATTCGTTTATTGAATGATATAATGACAATTTTTTCAGAACAAAAAAATGAAGAAAAATTATGGGGACAGAAAGAAATTTTGGATGTTAAAAATGTATTGTATGAACTTTTACAGGAGGAAAAATGAAGCAGATATATGACATGTTGAAATTGGAGAATATAAAAATTCTTGCAGGAGTAAAAGACTGGAAAGAAGCAATTTATACAGCAGTTCAACCATTAGTAGATGGTGGATATTGTGAAGCAAGATATAGTGATGAGATCATAAAAAATACAGAAAAACTTGGACCATATTATGTGCTGTGTGAAAATGTGGCATTGATTCATGGGAGTACAGAACAAGGAGTTATCAAACGTCAGATTGCCATTACACTATTAAAAGAACCAGTAAAATTTAAAGAAGACGGATACGATGTAAGAATTCTTGTTACGTTAGCTGCAACAGATGCGGAATCGCATATGGAAGTACTACAGGCGATGTCAGAATTATTTGAAAGCAAAGAAAGTACGCAAAGAGTTTTAGATGCTTCAAATGAAAAAGAAATTTATGACTGGTTTGTTGGGGCAGTGTAGAAATTATATGGAGATACACAAGGAGGATAAAAGATGAGTTTTATTATTAATATATTATCAACACCTGCGATTTTGGTAGGTCTGATTTCATTATTTGGTTTGATTTTGCAGAAAAAACCAGTAGAAGATGTTGTAAAAGGAACAGTAAAAACAATTGTTGGATTCTTGGTACTGACAGCAGGTTCAAGTTTTTTGCAGACAGGGTCTTTAAATGATTTTGGTGTGATTTTTAATTATGCTTTTAATATGCAGGGAGTTGTGCCAAATAATGAGGCAATCGTATCGTTGGGATTAGCTGATTTTGCAAGTGATACAGCTTATATTATGTGTATTGGAATGATCGCTAATATCGTATTAGCAAGATTTTCAAGATTACATTACATTTTCTTAACAGGACATCACACATTATATATGTCAGCAATGTTAGCAATTATTTTAAATGTTGGAAATCTAACAGGTCCAATGTTATGGATTTCAGGTGGACTGATCCTTGGACTGATCATGGTAATTTCACCAGCACTTTGTCAGCCTACTATGGAAAAAATTACGGGAACAGATGAACTTGGATTTGGACATTTTGGTGGATTTGGTTATTGGTTTTCAGCACAGATCGGAAAGCTATTTAAAGATAAGAGTAAATCTACAGAAGATGTGAATTTCCCACAAAGAATTTCTTTCTTACGTGATACAACAGTAGCAATTGGTTTAACAATGACAATCTTCTTTGTTGTTGTAACATTTGTAGCAGTTGTTGTGAGAGATGGAATGAGTGACCCAACAATTTCTGCTTTCTTTAAAGGTGAAACACAAACACATTGGATTGTATGGGCTATTACAAAAGGATTAAGTTTTGCAGGTGGTGTATATATCATCTTAAGTGGGGTGCGTTTGATCATCGGTGAGATCGTTCCAGCATTCCGTGGTATTGCTGAGAAGATCGTTCCAAATGCTAAACCTGCAATTGACTGCCCGGTAGTATTCCCATATGCACCAAATGCAGTATTAATGGGATTTCTTGTATCATTCTTAGGAGGTATTGTAGGATTATTTGTTCTTGGAGGAATCAATAAGGCATTAATTCCAGTAGCGCTTATTTTACCAGGAGTTATTCCTCATTTCTTCTGTGGAGCAACAGCAGGAGTTTTTGCAAATGCAGAAGGTGGATTAAAGGGATGTCTAGTAGGATCATTTCTGCATGGATTACTAATTACATTTCTGCCAGCAATTTGTATGCCAGTTATGGGATCTTTGAACTTTGCAAACTGTACATTTTCAGATGCAGATTTTTCTATTACAGGAATTATTTTAGGAAATATTGCTCAGTTTGTAAAAGGTGGAGGATTATTTGCGGTATGTGTAGTATTATTCCTTCTGCCAATTATTTATAACGTTATTATGCCAAAGAAAAAAGAAGCTTAAAAATAAGAATTAGATTTTAGGAGGTATTTATTATGATTAAATCAATTATGTGTTGTTGTGGTTCAGGACTCGGATCAAGTATGTTAGTTCGTATGAACGTTGAAAAAACTCTGCAAAAGATTGGAGTATCAGGAGTAAGTGTAACACATTCTTCATTATCAGATGCAGCAGAAGGAGCAGCAGATTTATTTGTTGTAGGAAAAGACTTAGAAAATTTTGTAAAACAATTACCAAGAGTAGTTATTTTAGATAATATTATGGACAAAACAGAGTTAGAAAACAAATTAAGAACAGAGTTTGAAAAATAAAAGGGATTTATGAATATGGAAAAGGATAAATTAGAGGAGTTGAAGCTTTTATCAGCTAAGATTCGTAAAGACGTTTTGGAAATGTTGGAAAAACGTGGTTACGGACACATGGGCGGTTCTTTATCAATTGTAGAGTTGATGAGTGTACTTTATGGAAAGCAGCTTCGATACGATGCAAAGAATCCTGATTGGGAAGAAAGAGATATGGTTGTATTATCCAAAGGACATTCAGGCCCAGCGTGGTATAGTGTACTTGCAGAAAAAGGATTTTTTGACAGAGAATGGCTATTTACATTAAATGATGGTGGAACTAAACTTCCATCGCATCCAGATCGATTGAAAACACCAGGAGTAGATATGACAACTGGATCACTTGGTCAAGGAACATCTGCAGCGGCAGGAATTGCAACGGGATTTAAAATGAATAAAACAGATCAGTATGTATACCTGATCGTTGGAGATGGAGAATTAAATGAAGGTCAATGCTGGGAAGCATTTCAATATATTGCGCATTATAAATTAAATCATTGTGTTGTGATTATTGATGATAACAAAAAACAGTTAGATGGTACAACAAAAGAAGTAATGAATCCATTTAGTATCGAAAATAAAATGAAGGCATTTGGGTTTTATACACAGACTGTAAAAGGAAACGACGAGGAAGCAATTGATGAAGCAATCAACCGGGCCAAAAATGTAAAAGACCAGGCAGTATGTATTATTCTTGATTCCATAAAAGGAGCTGGAGTCCCATATTTTGAACAGTTGGATGCAAATCACTCCGTAAAATTTAATAATGATACGATTAAAAAAGCTACTAAGGATGCAATCAAAGAGTTAGATGAGTTCATTAAGGGAGGTGCCAGGTAAAATGTTTCAATTAGCAGAAAACAGACAGGAAGCAGGAAGAGAATTAAGAGATTGCGTTGTTGAGACATTGCAGGAACTTATGAAGGATGATGACAAAATAACAGCTCTTGAAGCTGATTTGGGTGGAGCAAGTGGATTTACCAAAATTAAAAAGACAAATCCAGAGCGTTTTATTCAGTGTGGAATTGCAGAAGCTAATATGATGGGAGTTGCAGCTGGATTATCTTTGACAGGGTTTAAACCATTTACGCATACATTTGCACCATTTGCGACAAGAAGAGTATTTGATCAGTTATTTTTATCCGGTGCATATGCAGGAAATACAATCAATGTTTATGGCTCAGATCCAGGATTTAGTGTGGCATCCAATGGTGGAACTCATACAGCGTGGGAAGATGTAGCATTGATAAGAGAAATCCCAGGAGCAGTTATCTGCGATCCAGCAGATGATGTACAAATGGAATGGATCATCAAAGAGTTTTTGAAAATGGAAGGAATCCATTATGTAAGGAGTAATCGAAAGGCTGTACGAAATGTATATAAAAAAGGTTCCTCTTTTAAAATTGGACAGGGAAATATTTTAAAAGAAGGAAAAGATATATTAATTATTGCAGCTGGGCAACTAGTTTCTGAGGCATTGGATTGTGCTGAAGAATTAGAAAAAGAAGGATATTCTGTAGAAGTTATAGATATGTTCACAATTAAGCCTTTGGATGAAAAATTATTGATCAAGGAAGCAAAAGGGAAAAGCAAAATTGTAACCATTGAAAATCATTCAATTTATGGCGGACTTGGAAGTGCGGTTTCAGAAGTGATTGCAGAAAATGGAATTTCTGTGCCAGTAAAAAGAATTGGTGTCAAAGAAAAATTTGGACAAGTAGGAACAGCAGAATTTTTACAAGAGGAATTTGGATTGACCGCTAAACAGATAAAGGAAACAATTTGTCAATTTTAAGCTGTGAAGGAGCAGAGTAAAAGTTCTGCTCCTTTTTTGTGATTGTCTCTTCGGACTAGACTCGCTTTGTTTGATAAGGTATACTGTTTAAAGAAGCAAAATCTGAAGAATCATAAAGGAGATACAAAAAATGGATTACAACAAACTGGCATTAGAAATGCACGAACAAAACAAAGGTAAGATCGCAGTACGTTCTAAAGTAACAGTAAAGACAAGAGATGACTTAAGTACAGCTTATACACCAGGAGTCGCAGAACCTTGTCGTAAGATCCGTGATAATAAAGAAGAAGTATATCGTTATACAGCAAAAGGTAATTTAGTAGCTGTCGTATCTGACGGAACAGCTGTATTAGGACTTGGAGATATCGGCCCAGAAGCAGCAATGCCTGTTATGGAAGGAAAAGCCCTTTTATTTAAAGAATTTGCAGATATTGATGCATTCCCAATCTGTCTTGATACAAAAGATACAGAAGAGATCATCAAAACAGTCAAGAATATCGCACCATGTTTCGGTGGTATCAATTTAGAAGATATTTCCGCACCAAGATGTTTTGAGATTGAAAAACGTTTAAAAGAAGAATTAGATATTCCAGTATTCCATGATGATCAGCATGGAACAGCCATCGTTGTAGCAGCAGGATTATTAAATGCCTTAAAATTTGTCGGAAAGAAAATGGAAGATGCAAACATTGTGATCAATGGAGCAGGATCTGCTGGAATCTCTATCTGTAAACTATTATTACAGTTTGGCGCAGGAAATGTTGTCTTAGTTGACCAGAAAGGTGCATTATGTCCAGGAGAAGACTGGATGAATCCAGCACAGAAAGATATGGCAGAGATCACAAACAAAGAGAAACAGACTGGAACATTAACAGAGATCATCAAAGATAAAGACGTATTTATCGGAGTTTCTGCACCAAATATCGTGACAGCCGAAATGGTATCTACTATGGCAGACGATGCGATCATTTTTGCCATGGCAAATCCAACACCAGAGATCATGCCAGATGAAGCGAAGAAAGGTGGAGCAAGAGTTATCGCAACAGGAAGATCCGATTTCCCTAATCAGATCAATAACGTATTAGTATTCCCAGGAATCTTCAGAGGAGCTCTGGATGCAAGAGCTGGACAGATCACAGAAGAGATGAAGATGGCAGCAGCAAGAGCGATCGCAAGTATCATCAGTGATGATGAGTTAAATGAAGAGTATATCATTCCAGGTGCATTTGATGAAAGAGTCTGCAAAGCAGTAGCCAAAGCTGTTGCAGAAGAAAGCCAGAAATAAATGATAGAATTAAATTAAGTACAAGAGCACTTCTGTTCAAGAAGTATGTTTTATGATATACTATATTGAGTTGTGAGAAAATTTTAGGAGATTTTAGGAGAATTCATTCAATGAAAACAAGCGGAATATTATTGCCAATTTTTAGTTTACCATCAGATTACGGAATTGGATGCTTTTCAAAGGAAGCATACAAATTTGTAGATTTTTTAGAAGAAGCAGGCCAGAAGTACTGGCAGATCCTTCCATTAGGAACGATCGGTGCGGGAAATTCTCCTTATCTTTCGTTTTCAAGTTTTGCAGGAAGTGCATATTATATCGACTTAGAACAGTTACTGGAAGAAGGACTTCTTAAGAAAAAAGAACTCGAATCAATTAAGGAAGAAAACAAGGGCAAAGTTGACTATGAGAAAATCAGAGAAGATCACAGAAAGCTTTTAAGAAAAGCTTATTTCAGATTTCATCCAGATGAAGATTATAAGAAATTTATCAAAGACAATGAATACTGGATCGGGGAATATGCAGAATATATGAGCGAGAAGAAAAGTAAATTCCCAGAAAGTTATTTCTGCTTCTGCCAGTATTATTTCCATAAACAGTGGCTTGCGCTGAAGAAATATGCGAATGACAAAGGAATTCAGATCGTAGGAGATCTTCCATTTTATGTAGCCTTAGATGGAACAGCATTTACATACCACAAAGAATTATTTAAAGTCGATGAAGAAGGAAAGGCAACGGTTGTAGGTGGATGTCCTCCAGATGCATTTGCAGAAGATGGACAGGTATGGTCCAATCCTGTATATGACTGGGAATATCATAAGAAAACAGATTACGAATGGTGGATGAAACGTTTACGTCATAATTTTATGTTATATGATATTTTAAGATTAGATCATTTCAGAGGATTCGATGAATACTTTGAGATTCCAGCAGAAGACGAGACAGCTGTTAATGGAGAATGGGTCAAAGGTCCAGGAATGGATTTCTTTGAAGCAATGAAGAAAGAACTTGGTGAGAAGAAAGTTATCGCAGAGAACTTAGGATTCTTAACAGACAGCGTGCATAAACTTCTAGATGATACAGGATTCCCAGGAATGAATGTTCTGGAATTTGCATTTGGAGCATATGATGACAGCATCTATCTTCCACATAAATACAAAGAAAATAGTGTTGTATACACAGGAACACATGACAATGATACGGTTGTTGGATGGTACGAAACATTATCAGAAGATGATAAGAAATTCTTAGAGCATTATTTAAAATACAGTACGATCGAGAGAACAGGAACTGTACATTTAGACTTGATTTCTCTTGCATTAGAGAGTCGAAGTGATATGGTGATCATCCCACTTCAGGATTATCTTGGATTAGGAAATGAAGCAAGGATCAACACACCATCTACGGTAGGTGGTAACTGGGAGTGGAGAGTGAAAGAAGAGCAGTTAACAGATGAGTTAAAAGAACTGATCAGAACACTGACAATAAAATATCGTACAGTTGCAGAAGAGAATGCGAAGAAAGCAGCCGAAGAAGCACAGCAATAGAAGAAATTGATAGAAGAAAAAGGATGAAAGAATTTGGGAAATCTTTCATCCTTTTTTGCATAGAAATAAAGAAATATGCGTATAAAATAATTGATATTAGATTGTATGGAATATGATGTACCATATAAAGCAATAAAATTAGCTTGACGACACAAAATCATAGTGCTACAATTTAGTACATAAAAGCATTGAAGCTTTAAAGTTCAGAAGTTTAAAGCCAAGGAATGCAATCGGGAACGATATTAAGGAGGAGAAAAATATGAGATTAAAGAAAGTCATGGCAACAGGATTAGTTGCTGCATTAGCATTATCCACAATGGTTGGTTGCTCAAGCAAGAAAGACAGTTCAGACCAGAAGAAGATCGGAGTCGTTCAGTTAGTAGAACATGATGCTTTAGATGCATCTTACAAAGGGTTTAAGGATGGTCTTGAGAAAGCTGGATATAAAGACGGAGACAAGATCAAGATTGAATATAAGAACGCACAGAATGAACAGTCAAATTGTCAGACAATTGCCAAACAATTTGTCACAGATAAGTGCGATCTTGTATTAGCGATCGCAACACCAGCAGCACAGGCAATGGCCAATGAATCAAAAGATATTCCGATTTTAGTAACAGCTGTTACAGATCCAGCCGATGCCAAACTGGTGAAATCAAATAAAAAACCAGGAACAAACGTATCTGGAACATCAGATTTAACACCAGTAGCAAAACAGATGAATCTATTAAAAGAATTAATTCCAAATGCAAAGAAAGTTGCAATGTTATATTGTTCTGCAGAAGCAAACTCCAAATTCCAGGTAGGACTTGCGAAGAAAGAAGCAAAGAAATTAGGATTAACAACAGTCGATGCAACAGTATCAGAATCCAGTGAGATCCGTCAGGTTGTAGAATCCTTAAAAGGTAAAGTTGATGCAATCTATTCACCAACAGACAACATGATCGCAGCAGGAATCAATACAGTATCCATGGTAGCAAATGAAGCTAAGATTCCATTTATCGTAGCTGAAGAAGGAATGTGTACAGGTGGAGGACTTGCAACATACGGAGTTAACTACTACAAGTTAGGACAGCAGACAGCAAAGCAGGCAGTAAAGATCTTAGAAGGAAAAGCTGAACCAAAAGATATGCCAATTGAATATCAGGAAAATGCGGATCTGATCATCAATAAAGACACAGTAAAGACATTAGGAATTAAGATTCCAGAGAAGTTAAAAAAAGAAGCTAAGATGGTAACAACACAGAAAAAGACAGATAAAGAATAATAAATAAGATTTTCTTGCATATAAGATTACAAGAAGATCAGGAAGTGTCTTCCGATTTGCGGGAGGCACTTCTGTGCATTTAGAAAAGAGGTAGAAAATGGCATTAATTACAAATCTTTATAGTGCATTAGCCCAAGGAACATTATGGGGAATCATGGCACTGGGAGTTTATATTACATTTAGGATCTTAGATATCGCAGACTTATCCTGCGATGGAACATTTGCACTCGGTGGATGTATCAGTGCAATCCTTATTACAAGGGGAGTCAATCCATTTGTAACATTATTATTTGCACTTGTAGGAGGAATGTTAGCAGGACTTGTTACAGGCTGGCTGCACACGAAACTTATGATCCCTGCGATCTTAGCAGGTATTTTAACAATGATCGCATTATGGTCCGTTAATATCAGAGTTATGGGAGGACCAAATGTTTCATTACTTGGAGAAGACACTGCATTTACAAAGGTAATGGATCTGTTAGGAGTAGATCAGACACTGGCAACATTGGTAGTTGGAGTCATTATTGGAGCCATTGTGATCGCAGCTCTGTACTGGTTTTTTGGAACAGAGATCGGATGTGCACTTAGGGCAACAGGAAACAATGAATTTATGGTACGTGCTTTAGGGGGAAATACAGATACATCCAAAGTTTTAGGACTGGTGATTTCTAATGGACTGATCTCAGTATCTGGAGCTTTAGTAGCCCAGAACCAAGGATACGGAGATATCAAAATGGGAACAGGATCTATTGTAATTGGTCTTGCATCCATTGTAATCGGAGAAGTTATCTTTGGAAAACGTTTTAACTTTGCTTATATCCTTGCATCACTGATCGGAGGAGCAATGGTATATCGCATGATCATCTCACTTGTTTTACATTTCGGATTAAGTACCGATGATATGAAATTATTCACAGCGATCATCGTAGCATTAGCACTCGGTATTCCTGCTCTCAAATCAAAATATTCACACCGCAGGACACCAGCATAGAAAGAGGGGCAAAGTTATGTTAGAAATTAAAAATGTACATAAAACATTTAATAAAGGAACGATCAATGAGAAAAAAGCATTAAATGGAGTCAATCTTCACTTAGATCCTGGGGACTTCGTAACGATCATCGGAGGAAATGGGGCCGGAAAATCTACAACTCTCAACATGGTAGCAGGAGTCTATCCGATCGATCAAGGAACGATCATTCTAGATGGCAAGGATATCTCAGATCTTCCAGAATACAAACGTGCCTACATGTTAGGAAGAGTATTCCAGGACCCAATGATGGGAACGGCAGCAGGTATGCAGATTGAAGAAAACATGGCAATGGCAAACCGTAGAGGAAAGAAAAGAGGCCTAAGCTGGGGGATCACAAAAAAAGAAAAAGAAATGTTTAAAGAAAAATTACAAATGCTCGACTTAGGACTAGAAGATCGAATGACATCCAAAGTAGGACTATTATCCGGAGGTCAGAGACAGGCATTGACATTGCTTATGGCAACACTGAAGAAACCAAGTCTGCTATTATTAGACGAACACACAGCAGCCCTTGATCCAAAGACTGCGAAGAAAGTACTAGACATCACAGAGAAGATCGTAGCCAGAGATAATCTTACAACAATGATGGTAACGCATAATATGAAAGATGCGATCAATATCGGAAACCGCCTGATCATGATGAGTGATGGAAAGATCATTTATGATGTGAAAGGGGAAGAAAAGAAGAAGCTTAAAGTAGCAGATCTACTGCAGAAATTCGAAGAAGCAAGCGGTGGAGAATTTGCAAATGATAGGATGTTGTTGTCTTAAAATTTTAATTTGTAGTTGGCCAACTGTAGATTTTGAGTATATGATAAAAAATAAATAAACAATCGGAAGAGCAGCTAGAGAATTTTCCTCACGTTTTTTACAGATCGCTGATCCGCCGGCTTTCCTTGCGAACTCGCCTTCAAAGGTATTGAAACCAAAACTCTTTGAGGCTCAAACAACGCACCAAGCCGGCTGCGAATCCGTAAAAAACATGGCAAAATTCTAATGCC
>SKES01000092.1_pt1 | contig 90711 bp, 89 predicted proteins | sample 4826851 | NCBI WGS metagenome assembly SKES01 (sample SAMN11008803, study PRJNA524170) | human gut metagenome | biome: Human fecal sample; material: Feces; isolation source: fecal sample from pouch patient p52 | host: Homo sapiens | place: Israel: Tel-Aviv | collected 2016-09-04 | reverse complement strand
ATCAAATACTATAACAACGAAAGGATAAAGAGCAGACTAAAAGGCTTAACCCCGATTGAATATCGAGATCAAGCCTTAGTCAGCTAGAACAAATATTTGTCTAATTTTTACGTCTCAGTACAAGGACGCAATTTTTTGCGTCCCTTTTTATGTTTAAAATAAAACGTAAATTTAGTTAATTTTTCTTTCTTGAAAATACAAACAATAAAAAGCCAATAATAACTGAAAGTTCTGGTACAAATAAATTTATGAAACTTAGATCCAAATTATGAATTAAATAAATTACACAAACTGCCGCAATTTCCATTGCAATTGCTACATCTCGCAAACTAACAATTTTGACTGCTCTAGTTACTAACCCAATAATCAGTGTAATAATACCTAAAATACTTAAAATTCCGCCAATAAACATTAATAGCGATGATTCATTGAAATCGTTAAACACAGGAATCGTGCTTATTAATAATATTAATCCAAATACTATAAAAGCACCGCTAGCAGTAAACCAACTAAAATTTTCATTTCTTTCTTTAAGCCCAAAATAAGTAAGAACAATTGCAATCAGTAAATTTATTATTAATACTGTCCACATTTCTGTTTATCTAAACAAGATTTTCCTCCTCTTTATGATTTATATCCAATATTATAATTACTAAACTTAAAGCTCTTATCATCTGCGGTCTATAAACTGCTATTTATTTTTTATTAAATCTGCATACCCTAAATTGTTCAATACCTCTTTTAATTTATTTGCTACATCCTTATTCTGATTAATCAATTCATAGTCCATCTGCCCAATGATTTTATAAATCATTAAATGTATATCTTGCATATTAATTAAGTAATTCATTGTTCTTTTAACATTACTTGAATTAAAATTTTCTTCATAGCACATATGCAAATAATTATCACATAATCTTGCCATTTGCTCTTCCTGCAAAAAAGCAATGCTATTTTTTTCAATCTTGTTCAAAATAGTTCCCATAAAGTAGTCCACGCGATTAATATCCATTGCCACCATTATATTACTAAAAAGACGTATAGCCTCGACATCACTCGAAAGATTTTCATGTTTATCGAGCTCGTAATCTATACTTTTCATAATTTCTGAATCTATTTTGTCCAATTCTCCTTTTAAATACGCTATTAATACTTTTAGTCTTAACCAGGTGATACTTTTTCCTTCGCTTTTATAAATCTCGTTCGCACATTCTTCAATCGTTAAAATATCATGTTTTTTAACTGCGTCATCTATCCTAAAATTTAGCTTTCTTTTTAACTCATTAAAAGCAGAAACATATGTATTTTCTATTCTGTTAAAAAAATCTTCAATATCAATATCATGCTTAAATAGTATTTTTACTAATGCTTCTGATCCAATATTTCTTCCTTTATTTTCAACTTCACCATAAAATTTTCTATCAATAATACCTTTAGAAAATTGATATTTGGACATACCCAATTTTTCTCGTTCTTCTTTTAGTGCTTCACCTATTGTCATTCATATTTTCCTATATAACATTACTAAAAAAGCATTAACTACTAAAAAACTAGTTAATGCATCCAAAATTTGATTTTAATATTACTTTTTTTACTCTAAATCAATAAACAAATCATTTCATTTGCAAAAGCCCTTAATCAAATCAAGCAATTTTAAACTTCTAACCGCATAACTATCATGCGTTTGACGCGGCATAATTACCAAACGCGCATTAGGCATCAATTGACTGTACCAACGTACATGTTCAACCTTAACCCAATCTTTTTCACCAACCACACACAAAGTTGGTGTCGTAATTTTTCTTAAATCATCTTCTGAAATAAATGATTCAGTTAATTCTACTCGGCTATCGCGGTCAAGCTTTAAAAAGCGGTGAAAGCCCTCAGTCAAATAGTGGTATGGACGAATACCTGCACCATTTACAAAAACGCCTGCCACAATCATTTTCTTAAAAATATCAGGATGCTTTCTAGCCAGCATCATTGCAACTAAACCGCCAGCATCAAAGCCGAAACAGTAGCATCCCTCAATTCCTACTTGCTTAATAAAAGAATAAACATCTTCCACTTCAGTCTTGTAGTGTTCCGCAATGTCACCTTCACTAAGGCCGTGACCACGCATATCTAAAACGTATACCGTGTAGTAAAGAGAAAGTGGAGCCACAATTTTATCAAACATTCCGCCGTCTAAATGGTGTCCATGAAGCAGTAGTAAAGGTGCTCCCTTACCTAATTTATGATAATAAAATTCGACACCATTAACTTTTTCTTTCATACAACTTCCTCTTTATTGAACATCGCTATCACGAAGAGGTGAACGATCTAATTTTTTACGCATCTTCTCATCTTCATGATCTTTAAGCATCGTCTTAATAATTCTGCGCCATACTCGATAATTACCACGGAAATTATCGGCTACCTTTTTAACATTAGGTTGATGAATAATACTTCCTTTTCTTTGCCAATAATGGTAGTAAGGACGCTGAGTATAATAAACTCCTTTAGCTACAGAAATATATTTCACATTAAAAATTTGATCCTCAAGTAGTGAAATATCGCGATCAAATTGTAAATGGAATTTTTTAATAATTGCTGTCTTATAAGCTTTATTCCAACTATAGCCTTTCATTGGCGAACCAAAAACATTGGTTAATTTTAGATAAGTTTCACCCCGCGTTAAAAAACCGCCTTCAGGTCGTCCAACAACACGTGACTTTTTATCTGGATAGTCCATCCAATATCCACAAGAAACAAGATTTACATCAGGATGTTCTTCAAAAGCGCGAATAAAAAAAGACGTATAGCCTGGATCCACCCAGTCATCACCATCATGAAAGGTGACATATGGCGTGTCAATATACTGCATACCAACATTACGTGCATCAGATGGGCCGCCATTTTTCTTTTTAATTAATTTAAAATATGGAAAGCGATAGGCATAGTTTTGGGCTACCTCAACTGAATTATCAGTTGAGCCATCATCAACCACGATCAACTTAAAGCTTTTGTCGATTTGCTTAAGTAAAGCATCAAAAGCGCGTGGCAGATATTGTGCCGTGTTGTAAACCGGCATAATGATAGTTAACTTAGGCACTTGTAACATAATGTCCCCCTTTTATTGTTATTTATTATACCATCTTAAAGAATTAGATCGAAATTATGGAAGAGGGACATTTTCATTTTCTAATATTTTAGGAATTTTTAGATTATGCTTTATTACCTTTTATTCATTTTTTAGTATAATAGCTCTACTGAATCAAAAAATATAAACAACAAAGAAAGAAGTATATCAATGAAAAAAATATTTACATTTCTAACGGCAATTTTACTAAGTATGGTCGCGGCATTTACCTTTACACACCATACAGTTTTAGCAGATGATGACACACCAGTGGTTACACTAGGTACTTCATTAACTGATTCTCAAAGAAATGGTACTTTAAAAACTTTAACTGCTCCTTTAAACGGTGGCAATTACCAAACAATCACCGTTACTGGTTCTGATTTAGTTAAATACTTAAATCCATCAGGCGACAACTTCACCACTTCTTCTGGAGTGTGGTCCAGCGCAATGATTCAAAAAACAAGCAGTGGTTCAGGTATTAACGTAAAAATTTTAGACTACAATGGCAAAAATAATATCACTACGATTACTGCCAACCAATATAAAAATGCAGCTTTAACCGCCGGTATTACTGATGCCAATATTTACGTTACAAGTGCTGTACCAATCGATGGTTCTGGAGCCTTAGCCGGTGTTTATGCTGCCTATGCCAAAAACGGTAACGCATTGAATCAAAAACAAGTTAATGCAGCTCAAGATGAAATGAACACTTTGAGTGGTATTACACAAGATAACAAAAATAAAGAAGGCTACTCCGATGCTCAATTAAATAATGCGGTTGCCGGTGCAAAATCAGAAATGGCTAAACAAGGACAAAATATTTCTGACAGTCAAATTCGCGATATCGTGAATAACCAAATTAACATTAACCACCTAGGTAATACGATTAACAATAATCAAAAAAATCAAATAGTTAATTTGTTAATTGAAATTCGTGATTCCGGCGCTTTAAAAAATGGTAGCTTTAAATCACAAGCTTCTAAACTTTCAAGTCAAATTCAAAATGGTGCTAAGAACATCTTTAACAAATTTAATACACAAGAAAATCGTAGTTGGTTACAACAATTGTGGGACAATGTTGTAAACTTCTTCAGTCATATTTTCGGTTAATAATTAAGGCATGATTATCAAAATGATAGTCATGCCTTTGCTTTTACATTTTCTTATCCATATAGCGATTTAACTCATGATCTACAAATTCATTACCACGATTATTCGCATGCCCCTTAGTCCATTTAAACGTGCTATCTGGGAAATGTTTTAATAATTCATCTAATTCTTTCCATTCAGATACATTCTTAAGTGGGCCAGATGATCGTTTCCAACCGCGCTTCTTCCAACCTTCTAACCAGTGATTATTAATAGCATTTAAAACATACTGAGAATCAAGCACAAATAATAAATGTTTTTCGTTAAAACCTAACTCTATCAACTTCTTCAATGCATTGATCAAAGCAGTTTGTTCCATTTGATTATTAGTTGCTCCATATTCCCCACCAGCATCGTGAACGGATTGGCTATCCCATTCAATTAAATATGCCCAAGCAGCCTTGTCAGTCTTTTTAACATGACCACCTTTAAATACACCAGTATTACGCGTACCACCATCTGTATAAATTGTCGCAAAATATTTAGTAGAACTACTTTTAGCTTTAGTATTTATTGGATTAGTTGCATCAACCGCTTTACTTTTTTGCTTTATTTTCTCTACTGCATTTTCTAATGTATCATTATCAGGTTCAATTAAATCTTCATGGACATCTGCAAATTCAATTGCATCAGTAATATTTTTAAAAGATTTATATTCTGCACCGGAAAAGCCATCAACTTGTGCTTTTGCTTCATCCCAAGTGCGATATATACCTGGTTTACGTCCTTTTTTTACTGCAAAAAATTTCATCGATATCTACCCCAAGAAAAAAATTACACCACAATGGTAAAATGTATTTATTCTAATTAATTATAAAAGATTTTGACAAGAAGGTGGCAAAAGATGTTCTTTAATACAAAAAAATATGCAGAAGAAGCCGAAAAAAATAATCGACACGATCTCGAGCAAGAACCCAGCATGTTTAACATGATTTCTTTAGGGTTAATTGCCACCTTTGCACCTACAAGAATATTCTTAAAATTACATAAACGTCATATTGAAAATAAGGCCATAATTGAAAAAAGTACGGAAAAACAAGTTCCAATTATCTATTTTCACGGTTTTCGTGGCGGTGACTATACCACCAATGTCATGATTCAACATGCCACTTCAGACAAGGGAAACAAAAAATTTCTAAAAGTAACTGTAGATTTACTAGGCAATTTCAAACTAGAAGGTACTTGGACTGGCGATAAGCACCCCATCGTTCAAGTAGCCTTTAGACAAAGAATTGTCGGAATTTATGGTATTGATTACTATTTAAGCTTTGTTTTACCATTTTTATCTAAAAGATATGGATTTAAAAACTATATTGCCGTTGCTCACTCATTAGCCTGTCCTTGCATTATTAGAACAGAAATGAAGCACTACTTAAGTAAATCGTTTCCGCATTTAACAAAATGTGCTTTAATTGCGGGGCCCTTCAATGGAGTTACTTATTTGGGCGATGTTCCTAATGTTAATCTTTTAAACGAAAATGGACGCCCTAATATGATGAACCCACATTATCTATATCTCTTATTTAATAGAAGAAAATTCAATCCTAATATCTCAGTTTTAAATATCTATGGTAATGTATTGGATAATACAAATACTGACAAATTTATTTCAGTTGTTTCTGCCAAAAGTATTCGCTATATTTTGGCTCCTAAAGCTCACTTTTATCAAGAAGTTGAAGTTCGTGGTAAAAACGACGCTGAGCATAGTTGGATGCATGATAATCCGTTTGTAATTGATATTGTTGATAAATTTCTTAATTTAAAAAAGTAATTTTTATTTTGGAGGAGAACTATGGTCTGGTGGCACGACTTTATCAGAATTATCTTTATTACTAACACGATCTTAGCTTTTTACATTGTTTTCCATCGTAGACGTTCAGTATCAACAACCTGGGCTTGGTTAATTATTTTGCTCATTTTCCCTATCGTTGGAATTACACTTTACGCATTTTTTGGTCGTGGTATTTCCCAGGAAAACATTTTTGCAATTAACAAACAGCACCACATTGGCTTACGTAATGTACAAAAATCCATTGCAAAAGCTCCTAAAAAAACAAGTCCTTCAGATACATCAAATATAGGACAAATTGCCATCAACTTTTTTAATCAAGATGATGAAGCTCCTGTAACCAAAAATAATAATGTAAAACTATATACAGAAGGCAATACTTTTTTTCATGATATGTTAAAAGATATTGTTAGGGCAAAAGAAACTATCAATATTGAATTTTATACTTTTTATAATGATGACATCGGTAATCGTGTCCTGCAGCTATTGATAAAAAAAGCACAACAAGGTGTTAAAGTTCGCGTTGTCTATGATGCATGGGGATCAATGGGAGCTACTAAAGCTTGGTTTGACCAATTACGCAAAGCCGGTGGTAAAGTTCTCCCCTTTATCACATCAAGAAATATGATTACGAGATATCGGATCAATTACCACCTACACCGAAAAATTGTTGTTATCGATGGTAAGATTTCTTGGACTGGTGGTTTCAACATCGGGGATCAATACTTAGGAAGAAAAAAGAAATTTGGTCATTGGCGTGATAGTCAGGTACGTATTGTTGGTTCCGCCTCACTTTTATTACAAGAACGATTTGTCATGGATTGGAACGCTTCTATAAATAATGATGATGAGATTATTCGCTTTAATTCCACTTTATTTCCTGATCTTGACGAAAAGAATATTCATCAAGATGACGTTGCCACACAGATTATTTCAGATGGACCGGATCGTTATACATCTTATATGCGTAACGGCATGATGCGTCTAATGCTACTTGCTAGGAACCGCTTGTGGGTACAAACGCCTTACTTAATTCCTGATGATGCAGTTTTTGCAACTTGGCAAACTATCGCCATGTCTGGAGTTGACGTCAGAATTATGATTCCATGCAAGCCAGACCATCCATTCATCTATCGTGCAACTCAATGGTATGCCAATGAATTAACACGTTTCGGCGTAAAAATTTATATTTATGAAGATGGATTTTTACACGCTAAAACTACTATTATTGATGATAACTTCTCCTCAGTGGGTTCAATGAACCAGGACTATCGATCATACAGTCTTAATTTTGAGGATAATGCTATTTTTTATGATAAAAATTTCAATAAAAAAATGGCTGAGGCTTTTGAAGAAGACATGAAAAAAAGTCACCTGCTTACTCCTGAAGAAATAAAAAAGCAAGGTCGCTGGCTGCGAACCTTACAAAGTTTCTCTCGTATGCTTTCACCAATTCTGTAGCAATTAAGCTTGAATTTCAACTGGAATATTTTTGTCAATATATTTTTGAAGTGCTGGCAATACTTCATTAATTTGAACACGAAAACGCATCATATAAGCCCTATTGTTATTGGTTCTGAAAAGTGCCATTACTAAGGGCTTATTTTGATTAGGAACATTAATTATCGTGATATTAGCGATTTCCTCATATTTAACTGTTCTTTTAAAATAGCCTGAGACAACCATTCTTTTTGTACTAAAACCAGAAAATCCATCTACAATACTAATTAATAAGAATAAGGCTAAAAATACGTTCAAGCCTGGATCACCTTTTTCAATGTAATTCCATGTAAATCCTAGCCAAATAAAAATAATTGCCCAAATAATTGAGGAGATACGGTAACGCCCGCTAAATTCTATCTTTGCTTGCCAATACCAGCTATAGCAAGCATAAGCCAACATTAATATATTAACTATAATGTAAAAATAAGACATGTATGTCATAAAACTTCTCCTCAATTGTTATATTTCTTTCCATTATAACAAAGCACTGATTTATAATTAAATTAAACAGACCTATGAGAGTAAATATTATGAAGCCAAATGATATAACTGAATTACAAAAAGATATTGATCAAGCAAAACATATTACATTTTTAACTGGTGCTGGAGTATCTACCCATTCGGGCATCCCAGATTATCGTTCTAAAAATGGTATCTATAATGGTATTAAAGAAAGTCCTGAAACTATTTTAAGTGAAGCCACACTTTTTCATCGTCCAGAACTTTTCTACAATTTTGTGATGGAAAACATGTATTTTCCAAGTGCTCAGCCCAATTTAATCCATAAAAAAATTGCCCAATTGTGTAGTCAAAAAGGAGATTTAATTACGCAAAATATTGATGGTTTAGATACAAAAGCAGGAAATACTCACGTCACAGAATTTCATGGCAATTTATATAATATTTATTGTACTAAGTGCCACCAACAAGTTTCATACTCAGAGTATGCCAATGGCTATCTTCATAAAAATTGCGGCGGAATTATTCGTCCTGGTATAGTACTTTATGGAGAAGCAATTAATCCTGAAGTATTAAACGTTTCGATTAACAATATGCAAAAATCTGATTTAATCATTATTAGCGGAACAAGTTTTGTCGTCTATCCTTTTGCCCAATTATTAGCATATAAAAAAGGATCTGCCAAAATCTACTCTATTAATAAAACTGCCATCCCTGCTCCACAAGTTACACAAATTATCGGGGATGCTCTTGATGTATTTAAGCAATTGAATTAAAATGACTGGTTTGTTATTCTAAGAATACCAGCTTTTTTCATGTATATGGGTGGTGAAAACATGACAGATTTTTTTATTATGATTATGTTACGATTGATTCTTGGACGTATTTCTTAACTGCATCTGAGTTCGGCTTAACTTATGTTGGCCTTAAAGGAGACGAAACTGTCTCTCCTATTTTTAGCTTTTATCCTCATAGAATGCTAATTCACGATCCTAAGCGATTAGAACCTTATACTACACAATTAAAGGAATACTTCGCAGGCACTAGAAAAGAATTTGATGTTCCAATCGATATTTCTAAATTCGGAACCGAATTTCAAAGAAAAGTACTAGAAGTTGTCAAAAAATTCCTTATGGTCTTACTGTAAGTTACGGCACAGTAGCAGCTGGATTACCAGATGCTACTTCTTCACGATCGGTAGCCCATGCAGTAGCTCTAAATCCTGTATTAATTTTTATTCCAGACCATCGAGTTATTTTATCTAATAACAAGGTAGGAACATACCGTCTAGGTCAAAAAGAAAAACTTAAGTTAATAGAATTAGAAAAGAGTCATTTACATGGCAATTCTTAAAATGTATGCTCCATTTTTTGATGGTAACAATTGGTTGCATGTTTTAACAAGCGGCAAGGACTGGATGATCATTCTGACTTTAATTATTATGGAATGTCTTCTTTCAGTTGATAATGCTGTAGTTTTAGCAGCTCAAACACAGGTACTACCCACAAAAAGTGAGAAAGAAAAATCCTTATTATACGGACTTTGGGGAGCATATCTTTTTAGATTCATTGTAATTGGAATAGGTACTTATTTAATTAACTTCTGGGAAATCAAATTAGCCGGTAGTATATATCTATTCTATTTATCAATTAAATTCTTCTATGATCAACGCCACCCTAAAGAAGTTGTTGAACACGAAAAAGAAAAAGAAGCCCGTGAAAAAGCACACTATAAAAATAAAAAGAAGAAAAAACACGTTCTTTCACTTTTTTGGCGAACGGTTATTTCGATTGAATCAATGGATATTGTTTTCTCAATTGACTCTGTTCTTGCAGCATTAGCTATTTCGGATAATCCCGTAGTTGTTTTGATTGGTGGAATGATCGGTATCCTCTGCATGAGAGGTGTAGCCGAAATTATAATTAAATTAATGGATATAATTCCAGAATTAGAACCTATGGCTTACGTTTTAATTGGAATTATTGCATTAAAATTATTATTAGCTCTGCCACCACTTAAATGGGAAATGCCAAATACGGCATTTGCAATTATCGTATTTGCAATATTGGGTTTAACTATTATTTTCCACTTCTGGCGTGTTAAAAAACATGGACATAAACATTTATAAGCAAAAACCTAATCTTGATAATGAGATTAGGTTTTTGCTTATTTGCTTATAGGTGATTTTCTACATATTTTTTCAGCACCACAGCTTGATTATGTTCTCTATTTTTCGCACCGTAGAGAAACAACACATCGTCAGATTTCAACTTATTCCGCACTATTTTAATAAATTCAGTTGTGAAATTATTATCATCTAGTTCATTAATATATTTTGCTTTGAACTCAGGGAATTTTTCGTCTTCATGATTAAACCATTTTCTTAATTCATTTGTTGGACCAATTTGCTTAGCCCATTCATCCAAGTTTGCTTTGACTTTACTTATTCCACGTGGCCACATCCGATCAACCAAAATTCGGTAGCCTCCTGGTTGTTCATGATCATAAATTCGTACTAATTTAATTTCCGTCATTTGAAATTCCTCGTTTCTTCTTTTAGTGTATTACTAAAAGATGAATTTAGAAACAACGAGGCACTTTATGAATTACGCAGAATATTTTACTAATCGATCTACCGATGAAATTACTCGTGACTTAATCGGACGGCCACTTACTTTTAATGATGGACAAGAAAAACTCGGCGGCTATATCGTAGAAGCAGAAGCTTACATGGGCAAACTTGATCGTGCTGCTCATTCATATGGCGGCCATCGCAGCCCGGCCAATGAAGGTCTTTACCGCACCGGTGGTACTATTTATATTTATGCCCAACGCCAGTATTTTTTCTTCGATGTTGCTTGCCAAGAAGAAAATGAACCACAAGGTGTGTTGGTTCGTGCCATCGATCCTGCTTGGGGTATTGATTCTATGATCAAAAATAGAAATGGAAAAAGCGGTGTACTTATTACTAATGGTCCTGCTAAAATGATGCAGGCTTTTGGGATTCATGATAAAAATTGGAATCTACATTTTCTTTCTGATTCTCCGTTTACCATTGATTTAGCCGACAATCATAAGCGCATTGCCCAGGAAATAATTGCAGATAAACGCGTCGGTATCAACCAATCTGATCCTATTTGGGCAAACAAAAAACTGCGTTATTATGTTGCTGGAAATCCTTACGTTTCAGATATGAAGAAAAGAGATTACGCTTCCAATAATGGTTGGACTTGACAAATATATATTTTTCCTTTAATCTGTTTGTCAGTTAAATAATTTTCCAATGCAATAGAGGTTGCGACAATCACAAGGTATTTTGGAGTCCGCGAAGATGAAGAAGAATATCTCAGGGTTGCCGCCGAAATGGATTCAATATTCGCGTATTAATCTGTTGGGCTACAGGAGCATATCCTGCAGACTGTCTCGGTTAGTCCCCGAGGAGCGCTATAAGATTTGGTTTGAACACTAATGATTATTATCCTCGTTTGTTTTGGCAAGCGAGGTTTTTATTTACGCTTTATTGTATTGGCTTTGGATTAAAAACTATTTTTGGAGGTTTTTACAATTGAAGTCAAGATTTAGATGGATTGCTGCATTAATGACAGTACTCCTTAGTATTTTTATCGGATTCAACTTTAACAGCCATTCAACTCAAGCTGCTAAAAAAGATTCTGGTACATTAAAGATTGGTATGGAAGCCAATTACCCACCTTACAACTGGACTCAACCAACTAAAACAAATGGTGCAGTTCCAATTGATGGCTCTAATTCATATGCAAATGGTTATGATGTTCAAATTGCCAAAATTATTGGTAAAAGACTTCATAAAAAAGTTGTAGTTGAAAAGACTCAATGGGATGGTCTTCTTCCTGCTTTAACTTCAGGTAAGATCGATTTGATCATTGCCGGTATGTCACCTACTGCTGAAAGACGTAAAGCAATTAACTTCTCAGAACCTTACCGTAAGAGCACATTTGTTGTAATTACTAACAAGGCAAGTAAATATTCAAACGCCAAGAAGCTATCTGACTTCAAAGGTGCTAAATTAACTGCACAACAAGGTACTTTGCACTACGACTTGATCAAGCAGTTAAAGGGTTCTAAGAGAGAACCAGCTATGCGTGATTTTTCAGCCATGCGTCAAAGTCTTTCATCAGGTACAATTGATGGCTACGTTGCTGAAGATATTGAATTTGAAAGTTACCACAATGTTAACCCTAATATTATTGCCATTAACTTAAATAAGATGGCTGGTTTTAAGGTTGATCATGATGACTCTGTTACAAGTATTGGTGTAAAGAAAGGCAACACTAAACTTTTAAACGAAGTTAACGCCACTTTAAGAACCATTTCTAACAAAAAGCGTGATCAATTGATGTCACAAGCTATTAGAGAACAACCTAAGGCTGGTAACGAAACCAAGAATGAAAATTGGCTTGTTACTACTTGGAAGCAATACGGTGGCATGATTATGTCAGGTATTGGCATGACATTACTTTTGGCTCTAGTTGGTACCATCGTCGGTTTCTTCATCGGCTTACTTGTAGGTATTGTTCGTACTATCCCTACTCCAACTACTCGTGGTAAGCGCTGGGCTTTAAACTTTGTTAAATGGTTATTGTCAGTTTATGTTGAAATCTTCCGTGGTACTCCAATGATGGTTCAAGCTGCAGTAATTTATTATGGTATTGCTCAATTCTGGCACTTAAACTTGAACAGAACTGTTGCCGCTTTAATTATCGTTTCTATTAACACTGGTGCTTACCTTGCCGAAGTTATTCGTGGTGGTATTATTTCAACTCCAGAAGGACAATTCGAAGCAGCTAGTGCTCTCGGTATGACTCACAACCAAAGAATGTGGCATATTATCTTACCTCAAGCTATTAAGAATTGTTTACCTTCAATTACTAACGAATTTATCGTTAATATTAAGGATACTTCAGTATTGAGTATTATCTCAGTTTCAGAATTATTCTTCGTTGGTACAACAATTGCCAGTCAATCATTCAAGTTCTTCCCAACTTATTTGATGATTTCAGCAATCTACTTAATTTTGACATTTACTATTACTAGAATCTTTAACTTTATTGAAAAGCGACTTGAAGGTAATAAGAATTACAACTTGATGGCCAACCAAGTTCAAGTTGGTACTCCAAAAGATGCGGAGGCAAATAACTAATGACTGAATCAAACGAAACAATTATTTCTTTAAAACATATGCAAAAGGCCTATGGCAGTCACCAAGTCTTAAAAGATATCTCTGTTGATATCAAAAAAGGCGAGATTGTAACTATTATTGGTCCTTCCGGTGGTGGTAAGTCAACTACTCTTCGTTGCATCAACTTACTTGAAGAACCTACCGGCGGAGAAATTGATTTCCACGGCGAAAATATTTTAAAACCTGGTTATAATCGCAATGCTTTCAGATCAAAGGTGGGTATGGTTTTCCAACAATTCGATTTATTTGAAAATAAGAATGTGTTAGAAAACTGCATGATCGGTCAAGAATTAGTTCTTAAGCGTTCCAAAGACGAGGCACGTAAGATTGCTATGGAAAACTTAGAAAAAGTTGGTATGGGGCCATTTATCAAGGCCAAGCCACAACAATTATCAGGTGGACAACAGCAACGTGTAGCTATTGCTCGTGCGATTTCAATGAATCCAGAAGTTTTACTCTTTGATGAACCAACTAGTGCCCTTGACCCTGAAATGGTTGGTGAAGTGCTAGATGTTATGCAAAAACTAGCTACAACCGGTTTAACAATGGCAATCGTTACTCACGAAATGGGCTTTGCTAAGAGTATCTCAGACCGTGTATTATTTATTAGTGACGGTGTAATTACTGAACAAGGTTCACCCGCTCAAATCTTTGATAATCCGCAAAATGAAAAGACTCAAAAGTTCTTAAGTAACTTTAGAAAAATGGATTTTTAGATATTAACAAACGAGAAGTAAGCAAACTTCTCGTTTGTTTAGTTTATAATTAAGAAAAATTATTTGGAGGAAAAATATGAATGAAAAAGTATATTACTTCATCAAGTCTTATGATGATAGTTTACCCATGCCACCCGCAGAAAGTTTTGGTCAAATTCTAAATGAAACTTACTTACATCCCTTTGATTGGAGTGCTAGAACAACACGTAAATCCTACTGGTGGAGTGTTTTAATCAACTTCATTCTTTCCATTTTATGTATTGTGCTTGGTTTCTATGCTTTTAATAAAAACATCAATCCCGGTATTAGAGTAATTGATGCCGTTGTCGCCATTGTAGTCTATCTCTGGGTATTTCTAGCAGGTCTTGGTCAAATGGTCCGTCGTTTGCACGATGTTGGCTATAGCGGCTACTGGTATTGGTCTACATTTACTGGCTACGGCACAATGTTTCTATTTTATTTAGCACTGCAGCCTTCAGCTCAGCGCAAAGTAAAGTGGGGTAAATACTTATTTAGCGATCAAGATTATCCCGAAGGAAAAAAAGAAAAAGTTCCCGTGCCAACAATCGGACAAATTTTGAAGGAACATTTCTTTGACTGCTTTAATTGGGATGCCAGATCTACTAGAACATCATTTTGGGTAGGTACTGCTATTAATCAAGTGGTTATGGTAATCGGTGTGCTTGCATGCTACTTGATTGCTTTCTTGCTTTTTCTTCCATTCAGGGTCACTGGCTTAAACTCTGACGATTCAAAAGTCATTGCTGTATTCTTCATCATTTTCCTTATTTTCTTCGCTGCTGTAACCATTTGGGCATTCTTAGCACAATTAGGTCACACTGTTCGTCGTTTGCACGATGCTGGTTTTAATGGTGGCTGGTGGTGGTTAAGCGTAATTCCTTACGTTGGACAATTACTTTTAGCATTCTTGCTATTCCACCCTACCGTTAAAAATGAAGTTAAGTGGAACAAATATTTATTTGATCCTGAAGATCGAATTAGATAAGCAAAAAAGATCATTCTCAATTATTGGGAATGATCTTTTTATTATTTTCGTTCAACTATTTTAGAATTAATTCTAAAATAGCTATCCAGCGGCTTAAATAATATCATTATTTTCTTTAATTCGTGCTAGTTTCCAACCTGTATCAAAGTATGTCTTACGAATTTGACGTAAATCGTCATAATCACTCTGCAAACTATCAATTGCATCCTGTAAACTTTTATTTTGCTTTCTGATTTCATTCAACTCAGGATCATTAATTATACCCTTAAGATGCACTTGCGCAGCTAAATAACGACGACGATGCTCAAATTCTTCTCTTAAAGTGCCTAATGCATTTTCATACTTAACAAGTTTTTTATTAATATCAGAAATTTGATCATTTAGTTGAATAAATAGCTTATATGGCATATCCGACTTAATTCGATTACATTCTGCACAAGCTAAAGTCAAATTATCCAAACTATTATTATGACTTAATGAAACGGGGTCTTTATGATCTACACTATGACCGCGTCTACCACAATACTGGCAGCGATACTTATATTTAGCTCTAATGCGTTCACGGTCAATAAAATCCACTTCATTTAATTGAAAATTGATTTCCAAACCCATTTTTTTCAGATTCTGCTCAAAGGTTATATCTTGGTTAGGTACATAATCATTTTGTCCATCTTCACTTTTGATTACCGCTAGATTAAAATCAGACCGTTTAATCTGTTGGCGTGCAATTTCATTACCATCATAATCTTGCAAAAAAGCTTCGTATTTTTTACGAGCTTTTTTATTTTTTACAATAAAATTTAATTGATCTTGCTTTTTATCTGCACCAACAAATGTATATAGCAAACTTTGAGCAAATGTAGATACTGCATTATTGGAATACTCTTCTGGATTTAAATTACGCGTTCTGCAAATATCACAAATACTGGTTAATTTAGGATTCATTAATCCTTCTTGCTTAAAATGCAAGGAGTCCATGCGGAGCCCGCATGAACTACATTGAAATTTCACCTATTCATCATCCCCTAACAATAAAATGCTAAAAGCTATCCGTTGCATCTTATCTTTTCCTGCAAAATCACCTTTAAAAAGATCTGGCAAAATCTTCTTAATAAAATATTGTACACAAACTAAATCATCAAACTTCTTGATTGTTTCAAGACTTTCTTTAAACATTTGCATATAAACTGGATTAGGATTACCTAATTCAATTTCCCCATAAGCTTCATACAACAGATCTAACTTGTCACAAACTGACAAAATCTTTCCTTCTAAGGTGTCATCTTTTCCTTCTGAAAGACGTCTAGTATAAATTTCTTGAAATTCTTTTGGTATCTCTTCTTTGATGAATTTGGTAGTCATTGTCTCTTCAACATCACCAATCATCTTTCTAAGTTGAGGAGTAGCATATTTAACTGGTGTTTTAATGTCACCGATAAATCGTTCAGTATAATCATGATTTAAACTCTTTTCATAAAGAGCCTTCCAATTAATTTTTTTATTACCATGCACTTCTTCAATATCACCCATCATTTGTGCAAGTTCTGCTGTTCTAAAGCAGTGATCAGCAACTGAATGATGATGATACTTAAAATATCCTGGTGCACGATCAATCGACTCTAAACTGTTAAAACCTTGAATGTATGCATTTAATCCCATTTTTATCCTCCTCAATAAATAAGTTAAAAATTTTTACTATGTTACCAAAAAATAAATAATACTTCAACTACATTTTAGCAGCATCTAAAGCTGCAATAGTAGTTAGAGCTGCATCATAATAATTATTTTGTGGTAAACGTTTAGCAAAAATATATTGCTGTGACATAAATAAATTATCATAGCCTTCTTTTCTATTAAAACTCACAGCACAAAAAATCGGTGCACTAAAGCTTGCAGACACATAATTATTAATTGCTTTGCCACTTAAAGTATAGCCAGCTGTTACTACATTCTGCTTACTGAAGAATTTAAGCATTCGATTTTCAATTTTTTTAGCCACTTTATTATTACTATTAGCTAACATCATTGGAACACGACAAGCATTTGCGGAAAAATTACCATCATCTTTGGTAGCAACTGTATTAGCTTTGACTGGCTGAGCATTTGTTGCACTAACCCACGCAAAATCTGGTACTAAGCCTGTTTTATGCTGGCGACTAAGCTGATAAAGACGCTCAAGCATAGTTCGTTTTATCGTCAACCAGCGATCATCACCCGTAGCTTTATAAAAACTATCAAAGAATTCCGGCATTACATCTGATGTACGCATTAAATCATAATATTTAGAATTCTTATTAGCCCAATTTCCTACCGTTAGCGTTCTAGTTTTAGCATTATATTCATAACGTAAAATGTCTTGCAATATCTTAACAGCTTCATCTTGATAATAAATATCTTTATATACCTTACTTGCTAGCAACAACGCCTCGGCAATAAATAAATCACCGTCAGTTGCACTATTTTTATCTACCTGCCACTTACCATTTTCTTCAACTTCACGCCAAGACATTAAAGCAGTTTTTCTTTTATTAATTGTTTCACGGTGTTTTAAATAAAAATTATTTAGACGTTCAAACGTGGCTTTATCACCAAAACCATTCTGAGCTGCTAAAGCAGAAATATACATCCCATATCCTTGCCCTTCAGACAAAGCAGTATACTTATTTGAATTAGGCGTAGTATTAATATAACTTTCTTTTTCATTAATTTTAACAACGTAATATTTTTGCCATTGTCTATAAAAATCCTGTTTTAATTGATGACTATTATCCAGTCGTACATAAGCCATAATCGCTGTAAAAATTACAATTATCAATATAAATGTTAGGGGCACTAATTTTAGTCTCTTCATTTTCTCTTCCTAAATTAATCAGCAAATCTCTTAGTTTTAACCCACTTAGTACCATCACGATGAAAAATTCTGTCACAAAATACTGAACATACGGCATGAATTGAAACAATAATGAATAACTGAGAATAAGTAAAATATGATGCTATAGCAAGCCAAATTTGTTCGGTAGTTGCTTGGCCATATTGTGTACACATAGCAACATTGATTTGCAAAACATATAATAAAATCATTAATAACCAATTTAACAAAAGAATTTGAGCTAACAATATATTATTAGAAGTAATCGTAAATGGCAGTTGAATATTTGGATTCCAAACATGTGCAATCATTGTAAATAAATTCGCTAAAAAAATGAAATCGGATAAAACGATCGCCGCATTGAACCAAAAGAAAGTACAAGAATAATAAAAAGTTTCGAGCTTCACACGCCAGTTACTCTTATCAAAGATATGCTTAAAATTATTAATAACTACTTCATAATTTCCTTTAGCCCAGCGTAATCGTTGGAAGTAATAATCTTTTAAACGCTCTGGTTCCTGCTGAAAAGCTTCAGAATTATAAGCTAAAGCAATCAATTTGCCAGATCCCATAATTTTAAAAGAGATATCAGTATCTTCTGTTAAAGCGCCGTTACGCCAACCACCAATTGATTCAACGTATTTTTTATTAATAATAAAATTTGTTCCTGGAATACGACCTATTTTAAATAATTGCCAAATGCCACAATGTTGAATTCTCTGTGTTACAACGATTTCTTGGTTAATACATCTAGTTAAAAAATTCTGTTTAGCATTACGCGTTTTATTACGTCCAAAGGCTGCCATATAACGTTGCGGATTTTCTTGTACTTTTTTAACTAGAAAGTATAATGCATTCTCTTCTGGCATCGCATCTGCATCATAAACACCTAAATATTCACCATGAGCAATCTTCAAAGCATCATTCAACACACCAGCTTTACCACCAGAACCAGTTCGTCTAATAACTCGTGCGTTACATTTGTAATACTGCTTATTTTTTAAAACTTCATCTAAAACATCAGCTGTTTTATCTTCACAATTATCAGCATAAAATAATACTTCCAATTTATCCTTAGGATAATTTAAATTTAAAATCGCTGTAGCTGTTTTCTCAATTACCAATTCTTCATTATGAGCTGGAACAACAATCGTTACTTTGGGATACCGCTTTAGTGGCACTATTTTAACCAAAACCTTACTATGTTTAAGCCAAAATGCAATTGCTCCACTTAAAGTAATAATAGACATCAGTAACGACAGCCAAATTGAAATAAGAGTGATTATTTGCATTACATCATTCATTTTTCTTTTTCCTTTTTCCTTTTTGCTTTAATTAGTGCTTCTTCAACATTGCCGTAAATTTTTAATGCACAGAAGAAAATAATTACAAAACTAATTAAAAAAATGGCGGTAATAATAATTGCTAATGAATAAAACCAATTAATCATTTTGATCATCCTTTAAATATTCAACGATAATATCCGTTTCTAACCCTCGTTGGAGATATTTTTTTATTTTGTTCAGATCAGAAAACTTTTTACAATTATTTATATCGATTTTTTCAGATGCCATCTTAAGTTCTAATGGTATATCTATATCCATACGCCGCAAGTTTTCCTTTGTTTTTTTATTTATTTCTTTATATGTTTGTAAACTTATTTGTGGGGAAATAATCATAAACATACCATCGCCTACATAATAAATAAATTCACTCTTTAAACGTGTTTTTTTCAAAATCATAGAAATACTTCGTAAAACTTCAGCATGATATTCTGGATGATATTCTTCAATCTGTTGATGTCTATCCCAACTAATTAATTCAACATTAGTCCACAAATCTAGATCTGTATATGCTTCAATTTGATGCAATTCGCGTTTATAAAACTTATTAGCATTATAGTAGGTCTGTAATTTTACATTTAGATTGTAGTGCGATATATATCTTTGAATATCATTTTCTCGTTTTTTAGCGATACTCCAATGCAGAATATGATGCCTTACTATTCCTAATAAACTAGCTTCAATTGGAAAAATTATTATCAGTAATATTTTTTCATCTATAGGCATTACTACATATCCTAATAAAAGAAATCCAATAGCAATTGTAGTAAGAATAATTATTAACCAGCTAACTGTATATCTAGCTGAAAATAATCCTACAACTATTGCCAGTATGAAAATCATAGATATGCCATTAACTACATTGGATGAAAAATCATCTGCTATCCCCAATACAATTACTGGAAAAATCAATGCCAATAGTAATGCAAAATATACTAGTCGAATATATTTTTTAGTCATTGTTTTCAGTCCTCTCAAATCCCTATGCATGAAAAAAGACTACTAAGAAAACTTTACTGATCTCTTAGTAGTCTCTCTGTTTCTATTTTTGAAAAACAATTTTACTTGTTTTCGTCTTTTGCGGCCTTGTTAAGAAATGCAACAACTGCTGCTACGTGAGCAACACGCTTCTTAGCATTTCTCTTGTTTTTAGGTCTTTGGTTTGGTTCACAACCAGTGTTGTAATTTTCACCTTTACGCATAGTACTATACTTCCTTTCAGATTTTCGAAAATCTAGTATAGTTTACCATGATCAATTTTTTTAATCAAGTATAGGAAAAGCCATCATATAATTTAAGATACGATTAGCATAACTTTGACGAGACTGAAACTCCTTAATTGCCGTATTAAGCATAGAAATATTATCCGTAATAATCCCATCAACGTGTTCATACATCATCTTTTTCATTTCTGATTTATTGTTGACGGTCCATGCATAAACAACATGGTTTTGCAGATGCGCTTGCCAAATAAAATCAGAACTTAAAGTTGAATACTCCATTGAATAACCATCAGCCACACTCTGCGGATAAATCAAATTATATGGTTGGATATACAAAGTCTCAATTTTAGGATTAAGTTGCTGCATTTTAGTAACTACTCGATAATCAAGCGACTGTAATTGATAATGATTTTTCAAAATTTCATGACCATATTTTTTATTAAACTTTACCAAAAATTCATTCGAATCATTGGGTGTGGTCTTTATTTCAATTAACAATTTTTGCTTTAGTTTTTGTGCAGCTTGCATGTATTGATCTAGACTTACTACTTTTCCTTTGTACCCATCTTCTTTTGCAATTAATTTAGTTAACTGGTTCAAAGTTAATTCTTTAGGTCTTTTATCCTTCCCAGTTAATTTTTTTAAATTCTCATCATGCATGATTACAAACTGATTATCTTTAGTTTCATGAACATCAATTTCTACATAATCCGGTTTTAATTTGGCAGTTTTTTTCAATGATTCTATCGTATTTTGTACACCATTTTTATCATTTACACCTCTATGAGAAATAGTGACAGGCACATGATCATCCAAGCCAGCTAAATAAAAGACATTCTCAATAATATTTCCAGTTATTGCCAAACTCCATATAGAAATAATTGTAATCAAGATTATTTTATTATTCGTGACTTTCTCTTTTATTTCATTATTATTTTTAGTCACTAACTTAACCAAAAAGTATAAAGAAACTGCACTAACCCAAATTAAGAAAACCTCACTAATTATCTGAAAAAGTGTCAGATTAATAGTAGCCATTATTAAGGCAAATTTCCCAGGGAATGTATCCCAAATTAGTTGCAATAGGTACGCTCCACCAACATTAATTGCCATAATAACTATTGCCAGTATGCCTAAAGGAACAAAAAATCCTATTACTTTACGCCAATTCTTTTTCATCAAAAAAGCACTTTTCTTCATCGCTTCTCTAGTTGTAGTTTTATAAATCACCATAATCGGTAAAGTCAATAAAAAGCGAAATGCAAGCACAAAAATTACAAGATAAAAAATAATTAAGATAGCTAATAAAATCCCACTCCTAGTCATGTAGTCAATAATAAATTGGGGAATTTTTATTTTAGCTAAAAGTGGCGTTCTAAAAACAACATTAGCAAAAGGAATCACCAATAAGAAATATATTGCCAGCAGCAGTAGTGATCCTAGTCTAAAATGTCGTAAACATTGCCCAAACTCACTAATACTAGCTTTCAACGCAAAATTATTTTTTATAAATAAAATAATTAAAGCAAATTGACTATAAATAACGAATAAAAGCAACGCCAATTCTATTAGTAAAAAGAAAACTACAAATGGATGCTCAGACAATATAATCACTAAATTAGAATACGATATAAATGGAATCGCACCTGCTTGCAATACAAACGTAGTAATATAGCGAAACAGCGGAATAAAGACAAATTGGTTTAAAATACTAATACTCGTAAACAAGATTAAATATTGAAACCAATTTTGTTTAAATTCCGCTGAAAGATTTTTTATTTTTTTAAATATGTTCATTAATACCGATTAGCAAGTCTTGCCTTCTTGCATTTCCTTTTTGGTCAATTTTTGCGGTACATACTGTTCAACCGATACCGCACCATCAAGGGTGCCACTATTGTCAGATAAACTCAATGTGGAATTTCTAGCATTAACTACTAATCCATCTTCAAAAAAGCTTAATTCATCAGATGATGTCCATAAGTCAAAACCAACATTATTATCTACTTTAATATCATATTTTGGATCTTTTTCATCAAGAACGACAAATTGAAAATTCGCACCAATTGTACATGTTCCGCCTAGCTTTGAATACTTATTTGATCCATCATTCAAGGCAAGCAATAAAATTTTATTATCCGGATTATTTTTTTCAATAACTTCTTTTGCGTCTGGTTTAATATTGATTGAAATTGTTTTTTCTGTCATATTCAATCCCTCATTTCGATCTATACATTTACTTTAATATAGCATCATAACCTGCTTTTCACTAAAAATATGCTCAAAAACATTGTCTATCTTTAATTTTTTAAAATTAATCATTGCAAGCAACATTAAAAAGGCTCAAAATGGTACATAGGGTTTTTAGGCGATTGTAATACGTAAGGGGGACCTTTTATGACCGTCTTAAAGAATATTGCTAAAGATAGAATTTTACAGATTACAGTTTTAATTACAGTAGTTAGTCTTTTTTTTGCTAGACCGCGGTTAGCGGACATTAACTTTCATACATTATGGTCTGTTGCTGCGATGCTAACACTTATCCAGATTTATGCTTATTTGCACGTTCTGGATGTTTTAGCGTACAAACTTACAAGTATTGCAGATAATACTCGTAAGCTGAATATGCTATTCTCGCTTCTTGCAGTTATTGCCGGAATGTTCTTGGGTAATGACATTACTGTATTAACTTTAATTCCACTTTATTTAAATATTGCTAAACGTTATAAGTTACCACAAATATTACCAGTCACGTTGATTGGTATGGGAGCAAATATTGGTGCCGCATTTACACCATGGGGAAATCCGCACAATATTTTCTTAGTTAGCCGTTTTGATGTTAGTCCACTGGTCTTTTTCCGTTGGTCTGTACCTTACTTGGTAACATCATTAATTATTATGGGGATGGTTTTCCTACTTATTCCTAAAAAGGAAATTCCTACTCAAAAAACTGAACCAATTAGAATCAGCTGGCGTCCAACTATTATTACAACTGCAGTATTTGTTTTCTTCTTCTTTGGTGTTTTCAGAGCGATTGATATTATCTGGCCAATGCTTGCATCTGTTGTATTAGCTCTTGCAATTAATCCACGAATTATGCTTAAAATTGACTACGCACTTTTATTAACTTTCACTGGATTCTTCATTTTTATCAGTGATATCCAACAAATTCCTGCCATAGTCAACTTAATTCATATGACTGTACACTCAGAAATATCAACTTACTTTGCTTCAATTATCTCAAGTCAGGTAATGAGCAACGTGCCATCAACTATTTTGGTTGGTAAGTTTACTAATTATGCTCAAGCGTTGTTTTTGGGTTCAAATATTGGTGGATTTGGTTCTGCCATTGGTTCAATGGCCAACATGTTAGTGCTTAAAACATTTAATCAACATGGTAGCGTAAGTCGCAAAAAGTTCTTTATTCAATGGACTATCATGCAATTCGCTGGGTTAATCATTTTGACCTTAGTTGGTTTAGGACTACTAATGTTTAGACTTTAAATTTTGTTCAAGAATGCTTTTATAGCATTCTTTTTTATTGCTCTAAAGCCTATAAAAATTATAAAATTATATAAATACTTTTTATGGAGGATTCTATCATGTCACCATTACTTTGGATAATTTTAATTATCATTGTTTTAATAGTAGCTATCTATATCACTACTTATAACGGTTTACAAAGATCTCGTGTATATGTAGACGAAGCATGGAGCCAAATTGACGTTCAATTAAAACGACGTAATGACTTAATTCCTAACTTAGTTGAAACTACCAAAGGTTATGCACAACACGAAAAATCTACTTTTGAGAGTATAGTTAAACTTAGAGATGAATTAACTCAAGTTCCACAAGGTAACCATGAAGAAGCAATGAAGCTATCTAATCAGCTTACCGATTCCTTGAAGTCCATCTTTGCTTTAGCAGAGGCATACCCTGACCTTAAAGCAAATCAAAACTTCTTAAAACTTCAAGAGGAATTGACTAATACTGAAAATAAAATTGCTTATTCTCGTCAGCTTTATAACTCATCAGTTGCTACATACGATCAAAAATTATTAACTTTCCCCTCAAACTTAATTGCTAAAATTCACGGCTTTACTAAGGTTAACTACTTGGAAACTCCTGCAGAAGAAAAGAATGTACCTAAAGTTAAATTTTAATTAGGAGGGGCTAGATATGTTGTACCAACAAATTGCCCGTAACAAGCGTAAAACTGCGCTAATTATGGTTCTTTTTGTGGTAATCTTGACCTTAGTTGGTGCTGGACTGGGCTATCTTTTTAGCAATAGTCCATGGACGGGAATAATCATTGCATTAGCTGGTAGCTTAATCTATCTATTAATTATGTGGCAAAACCCAGCTAACATGATTATGAGTCTCAATCATGCTCAGGAAATTCAAGAAGCTGATAACCCTGAGTTGTGGCATATTGTAGAAGATATGGCAATGGTAGCTCGTGTACCAATGCCACGCGTTTTTATTATTCCTGATCCTAGCCCGAATGCTTTTGCAACGGGGCGTGATCCTGAACACAGCGCTGTTGCCGTAACGCAAGGAATTCTTGAATTAATGAATCGAGAAGAGCTTGAAGGCGTTCTGGGTCATGAATTATCACACGTACGTAATTACGATATTTTATTATCAACAATCGGTGTAGTTTTGGTGGGTGTTATTTCCTTTATTTCTGGAATAGCTTCTCGCTATATTTGGTTTTTCGGTGGTAATCGTCGAGACGATGAAGATCGAGACACCAATGCATTTGAAATAATTTTTAAAGTCATCGCTATTGTCTTTGTATTAATTTTAGGTCCTATTTCTGCATCCCTCGCACAAATGGCCCTATCACGTAATCGAGAATATTTAGCTGATGCTTCTTCTGTTGAATTAACCCGTAATCCACAAGGCTTAATCTCCGCATTAAGAAAGATTGAAGGCAGTCAGCCTATGCGTCAAGCAGATCGTAGTAGTGCCGGGTTATATATTGAGAACCCATTTCACAATCACGGTCTATCTCACTTATTTGACACACATCCACCGACAGAAGATAGAATCAAACGATTAGAACACATGTAAAAAATAAGAATCTGGATTGTTCCAGATTCTTATTTTTTTATCTCAAATTGATATTTGCTTGTCTGAATAATTCTTTGCGCATTGCTGCAGGAGTCATATTGTAATATTGGTTAAACTTTTTATAAAAGAACGACTTACTCGAATAACCTACTCGGCTAATAATTTCTTTTAATGAAATATCAGGTTGTGCTAATAATTCGCGTGCTTCTTGCATTCTTCTTTCACCAACATGATCTACAAAGCTTTTACCAGTCTTTGCCTTCACCATATTAGAGAAATAATTTGGATTAAAACCAAAATATTTTGCAGCATCAGCCAGTGAGATATCCGCGAAGTGATTATCAATATAATTATCCAAAGACTTCTTTTCAAATTTAGTCTTATCTAGATTAGTTGGCGTTGCCATTCTCTGTGTTCTAATTGAAATAATTAACATTGCAGTTAATTCAGCTTGAATCAACGCCTTCGCAAATAATTCGTCGTCTAAATAGCCTCCAATAATGTGTTGCATTACCTGAGAAGCACTAGTAATTTGATTATTTTTTAACCACAAAACATGTTCATTTTCAAGACTATCCGAAATTTGTTCAATTATCTTATTTTCACGATTTCCTTTATAGCTAAAATCATTAAAATATTTACGATATTCAAAACCAGGAGCAAATTTCAACTTAGCTAGTACCGTATCATCATTTTGTCCGGATACTTCATACTTACATCCTTCGGTAAGTAAGAGAACATTTCCAGTTCTCATATTGATAACTTTTTCAGCGCTCTTAATTGTCACAGTACCTTTTGCAACATACAGTATTGTAGAAACATCCATCCGATAACGATGAATTCCTGTATTATGATTTTCAAGGTAGATAGTAAATAGATCAAAATCTGGATTTCCGGCTTCTAGCTTGATTTCATTCTTATCTGATGCACTAGATTTCAATACGCTAGCCAGATATTGATCCAAAGCAACAGCTGCCATATGTCCACCTTCCTAAAATTAAATCAATTATAATAGTTTTATAAGTATATTATAAAACAAAACAATAACTATTATTGTATAAAACGGCTTATTCGTATTGAAAAAACTTATAGACAGCATTATCAGGAGTTTATAAAATCAACTTATGACAATAACAATTAATACACTTACTTTTTCTTATGAAAAAGATCCCATTATTTATCAGCTTAATACTGAAATTCCAGCTGGATTTTCACTTTTAATCGGACCAACAGGATGCGGCAAGTCTACTCTGTTAAAAATCATTGCTGGCCTCTATCCCAAATATGCAGGAAAAATGACAGGATCCATAAACTTACACCAGCAAAAGGCTGCAATGATGTTTCAAAACGCAGCAGAACAGTTCACCATGGCTACCCCACGTGAAGAAATTATCTTTGCCCTGGAGAATTTGCAAACTACTCCTGATCAGTTTCAAGTTAAGTTAAATAAGGCAGTAGAGTTCACTCAAATTGCTGACTTATTAGATCAAAAGATCAATACAATGTCTGGCGGACAGCAGCAACGAGTTGCCTTAGCAGTACTACTTGCAATGGATGTCGATGTTCTTTTATTAGATGAGCCTTTTGCCAGCTGCGATCCTGAAACGCGCAGTTTTTTAATTGATAAACTAGCACTACTTGCTAAATCTGGTAAAACAATTATTTTGAGTGATCACGTATTGAAAGGGTATGATAGTGTCTGTGACTATGTCTTTAAATTTGAAAATAAAATAATCAAAGAATTATCTGTTAGTGAAAAAGAAAAATTATTTACAGAAAATAAAAAAGTACACGATCAGCACTATTCTTTTTCATTACCTCAGGGCGAGCCTGTTTTTAAATTGAAAAATACACAAATTTTTCAAAATAGACGTTTACTTAATCAAACAGAACTTTTTATTTATCCAAAAGCCACTCTAATTACTGGACCAAACGGCGTGGGGAAAACCTCTTTGTTCAAGGCAATGACGCAAATGATTCCTTATAGTGGCAGCTTCACATATTATGATCAAGAAATCGCCAAACTGCGACCTAGAAAATATCTGATGCATGTTGCTCAGATTTTTCAAAAAGCCAGTGATCAATTTTTAATGGTTAGCGTAAAAGATGAAATCGAGCTCAGTAAAAAAGATCGTAATAGCTTTTTTACCGATGAAAAAATTGATGGATGGTTAACTAAACTAGGACTAGCCGACCATTTAGATCAAGTCGTTTACACTCTATCAGGCGGACAGCAAAAAAAGTTACAAATCTTACTTATGCTAATGACTAAGCACAACGTTCTTTTAATCGATGAACCACTCAGTGGTCTTGATCAACAATCAATCTACCTAGTGCTAACATTAATGCGAGAAAGCCAAAAACAGCTTAATCAGACGTTTTTGATCATTAGCCATCAGATAGACACATTAGCAAAATTTTGTCCTTATCGCCTTGTTTTTGACCAACAGCAGCTTAAATATGTAGAGAGGTAAATATGAATCCAAGTTTAAAATTTATTCTAGCGTTTATTATTTCCTTGGAAATATCTTTAAAGGCAAGTTTAGTTACCAATTTAATTGTTATTGCTTTCTCTTTAACTTATTTATTGATTACTAGAATAAAAATTAAAGAGCTAATTTTACTGATAATCTTGCCTTTCATTGCTGCCTTTACAATTTTTGCGACTCTGTATTGGTTTTCACCCGAACCTGATCCATATTATGCGTGGAATTTATCAACGCGTGTTTATGTCTATATATTTACTATCGCCAGCGTAGCACGCAATACCACTGCGACAGAATTCGCCCGCTCACTTGAGCAAAACCTGCACTTACCCAGTAAATTTGCTTATGGCGTTTTAGCAGCGATCAATATTATTCCTAAAATGAAGATGGCAGTTAAACAAATTCGCACATCGGCGATGATGCGCGGGATGTACCTTAGTTTTTGGTCACCGGTACTTTATTTCAAGGCAATTCTGGTTGCGCTAAATTCTGCCGATAACTTAGCTCAGGGTATGGAATCACACGGCTATATTGAAAATCAAAAAAGATCTACAATAGTTAAAATTCCATTGACGACAAAAGATTGGATTGTCTTTTTTACATTATTAATTTTAGTAAATATCTCATTATTTTGTTTTAAGTAGGTAAAAAAATGGAAATCATTGAAGGAAAAATGCCTTTTATGGGCTATGAAACTCACTATCGTATTGTTGGTAGAAGAAGCGAAAAATCGCCACTAGTTTTGCTTCATGGTGGCCCTGGCTCAACTCATAATTATTTTGAAGTGTTGGACAAATTAGCCAAAATCGATGATCGCCGCATTATTATGTATGACCAATTAGGTTGCGGCAATAGTAGCATCCCCGACGATCATCCTGAACTTTACACAAAAGAAACTTGGGTGAAAGAATTAAAAACACTACGTGAACATCTAGCTTTGCGTAAAATTCATTTGTTAGGTCAAAGCTGGGGCGGGATGCTCGCTATCATTTATATGTGTGATTATCACCCAGAGGGCATTCAAAGTTTGATTTTATCAAGTACCCTTTCATCAGCTTCACTATGGTCAAAAGAATTGCACCGCATGATCAAGTACTTACCAATTGAAGAACAAGCTGCAATTCATCGTGCTGAATTAACGGACACATTTACGGAGCCTGACTATTTGAAGGCTAACGAACACTTTATGAATCAACATGCAATTGATATGAAGAAGAAATGGCCAGAATGCGTCATGCGTGAGAAAAAAGGTGGCACAGTTGCTTACGAAACTGCCTGGGGGCCTAACGAATATACGCCTGAAGGTAATTTACATGATTATGAATACACTGATCAATTGAGTAAAATAAAAGTTCCAACTCTGATTACGAGTGGAACCGATGATTTGTGTACTCCATATGTTGCTAAGACAATGCATGATCATATTGCGGGCAGTCAATGGAAACTATTCGAAAATTGTAGTCATATGTCCTTCGTGCAAAAAACTGACGAATATATTGCTATGCTTAAGAAATGGCTTGATGCCAATGACTAATGAAAAACGCCTCTGATTTCTCAGAGACGTTTTTAAATTCTTTTGATTAATATTTATGTGCAAAGCGATTATCGGGTAAATCAATGAAATATTTGTGACCACCTAAATCATTCTCAACTCGGCGATAAAGCTCAATCAAAAAATAATAAGTAAGACAATAAACTACTCCTATTACACCAAAATAAATGTAATAAGCTAATACATTACAGTTCAACAAAACCACCGCAACCATAATTAGCAAAATAATTCCTGCAGTTACTATTTGGTAGAATCTTTTCCAATTATTTAGTTGAATATGAAAAATTACTAAACAATTTTCAATTACTCTGCTACCAAAATAACAAATACTGATAAAGCAAAGGCAAGCGACAAAACATAAAAAACTTTTTACTCTCATCCAAGCAAGTAGAATGGTTGACACTAATACCAAAATAATAGCAACCCACATTATTAATTTAACAAGGTTATCTTTTCGATGAGTAAAAACTTTCTTCTGAGGATCGTATAATAATCGATCAGCTAGCCAATTATAACTATCAATGAAATAATAAAAATTGGCAATAAAGCCTAGTTCAGTTAGAAATAAAAGAAGGCCACACATTATCAATGAAAAAACAAGTACTAACATTCCTAAAATTCCAAACCAAGGGAGAATTGCACCAATTCTACGAGATCGAATGAATTTTTTTGTTTTAGTGTCTTCTGAAGACTCAGTCTGAGAAACATATTTTTCCATTATATTGCCTCTTTATTAAAATAATAAAAATGCTGATAATTTATTAATATCAGCATTTTTATAAATTAATCTTGAATTTCATGTTGTCCAACACCAGCACCTGGAAGGCGATGAATATAACGATTGGTAGAGTAAGTAGTCGCAGAAGCTTTTGAAACCGTAAGATTACTTGCTAATCCTAGTGACAACACCAAAACCAAACTAAGAATGACTTTTTTCATAATTAAGATCTCCTTCTTATAATTGTCTACTTCCAATTAATTATTACAGGTAACTCCCATAGCATTTTTTGCCTCTTTCCTATTTATTTGAGATTACAACAATTAAAGCACCATATTTCTCGAATTAATCCAACTGCAGTCTATAAACTACACTCCCCATTTTTTTATCATTACTTCATATCCATAGGTAATTATTTCTTGTTTCATTACTTTAGCTTGTTTTTTATTTCCATCAATTAAATTCTTACCCATCTTTCAAAAGAGTAAGCTTCCTCAACAGTCGACTGATTCATCTTTCTCTGCCAGCAGTTGTACAAATAGTTGTTACAAGTAATCGCTATTCTTTTAATGCTTCGCCAATTTTCATTTTTTCTCCTATTCACAAAAACGTCTCTGATTTTTCAGAGACGTTTTTTAGATTCTTTCAATTAATATTCTCGCATTATTTTGCATAACTATTTTTCGTTTTCCCCACAACATCAGAAAGACAACTAATAAGTTAACTGCCAAAACTAACGCTGCACCGATTCCTTCAACGTTGCCATAAAGCGATAAAAATCCGACGCCTCCATTACCTACCGAGTACGAGACCAAATCCAATGTAAAGTGGGACAACATTGATAGCCAGATTTGCCCACTATACAAGTACAAAACAGCTAAAAAACAACCATAGCCGAAAGTGTATAGTACTTCATAGAAAATGCTAGATACATTCGCATCTGCATCAAGAAAGTGGGTCATATGAAGCAGACCAAATTGTACAGCGCTGAAGAAAATAGCTATCTGAATTTGAAACCTGGAATTACGTGCAATATACAAGAGTAAAATCAAAATTAAATAGCGTTCAGTTTCTTCAAAAATCGCAGCACCAGCACTTCTGAGTACCGTCCATTGAGTTGGAGCTAAAATACTCAAATCCCAATTAAAGAATAATTGCTCTGGCACAGTCGCGATATATACGTAAGTATTAAAAAATGTAAGCCATGCAGCAAAAAGCACCAGTAAAATTAAAACTAGTAATTGAAAATTTTCCTGCTTTCTGGGAAATACATTCATCCGAAACTTGAATCCCCACTGTCTTAACAAAAATGGAGTCAAAATTAGAAAAGCCATGCCAGAAACAACATTCACCTTCAGTAAATTATCAATAAAATCAACATTTACGGACAAGCTTGAGTTGATACTAGACAAAAAAACTAGGAACAAATAGATACTTGCCGCAATGCGTAAATATCCATTATGAATTTTGCCAAAAGCAACCACAGATGTCGGAAGCAAATATAGCAAAATCACCACTAGATAAATGGTAATAATCTCTAATTTTATTGCTGGTAAAAAGTGTACCAATGAAATGACTAGCCAATTCAAATAATATGTTAACAAAATCGGCAAGCAGATTATTTCTAGTACCAAATTAAACTTTTCTATGTACTGATTTTTAATGAATAATCTAGCAATAATTATATACAACAGAATAATGCCAAAGATAATTTGAATATCTAAGTTCTTGTTTTCTCTTACCAGTAAATATCCTGCTATCAAAATATTTATGATTAACTGAATATTCAGTATCATATTCCAATTCCAACTTTTTGCTTTCACACGCTTTTCCTCCTTATGAAAAAAACATGGTTTCATCAAACCATGTTCCTTAATATCTATTCTGTCTTTGCTTTCTTCGTTTTTGAACTTAATTTCAAATAATTCTCCAATCATTACCAGGAAAGTAAAGGCAATTGCAATTTTAAATTCAATGACAAAAAGTGGAAAGTAAAAAACTAAGGAAAGAAACATGCTAAAAACATAGATTGCTTCAATAATCAGCATTCTTACTTCCATTTTTCTAGCATGCAGCCATTTATTTTCTACCATATCTGATCCTACCTTTTTAGATTAAATTTGGTTAAATAAAAATTACCATCTATGCCAAACCTTCCAACCAGTATCACTATGACCAGGTACTCTACTCCAACCACCTGGTACACCTCCAGGAGCTGCTGTATGTGGTAAAGCATTTTTCATAGAAAAAATAGAATTTGCTAACTGTTCATTATTAGTTACGTTTTGAACATTAAAAGATACAGTCTCTTTTGAGTCGCTATTAGTGGCTGCTGAAGCAACAGAAGTAGTGCCTGCTACACTAATACCGAGAGTTAAAACTGCTGCACTAAATAATAAAAATTTTTTCATAAGTATTTCTCCTCATATTTTTCAATATTACAAAAATTATTGTCATTTTTTATTGAATCTTACAACTTATTCACCTAAGATCACTGGCAATTCCCATAACATTATCTTGCCCCTTCTTTCTATTCGAATTACTCACATTAAAGCACAATTTTTTAATAATAAATTAATTGTAGTCTATAAACTACATTTTCCAATTTTTTATCATTACTTCATATCCATAGGTAATTATTTCTTGTTTCATTACTTTAGCTTGTTTTTTATTTCCATCAATTAAATTCTTACCCATTTTTCCTAAAAGTTTATAAATCAATAAATGTGGCTCTTTTAATCCCATCATAAAAGAGTAAGCTTCCTCAACAGTTGGCGAATTCATCTTTCTCTGCCAGCAGCTGTACAGATAGTTGTTACAAGTAATCGCTACCCTTTCATCATATTTTTCCGACTTATTTTCTACATTCTTCGCCCTCACTAACAACATATGCATAAAATACGTTAGTTGCTCATCAGAAAAGACAGGCATTGCATTTGTGAACAATCTAATCGCATTTACATTGCTACTAAGTTCGTCATTTTTATCCAATTCATCGTAAATTTTATCCACAATTTCATGTGGTAATTCTTCAATTTTATCTTCTAAGTACGCTATTCCAACAATTACACGTAGTTTGAGAATAGGATCATCTAACTTAGATACTTGCTTTAAACAATCTCGCATTGTCGCAATATCATGATTATTAAAAGCAATTCGAATTTCTTCTTCCAAGTACGCTTTTTTAGTTGTTTCGCTTGGAGCATATGTATCTTTTATTTTATCGAAAAACTCATCAATATTGATTTCACGGGCAAATAAGATTCTTACCAGCGCCTCAGATCCAATGTTGCGATTTTCTTGTTCTACTCGTGAATAAAAGGTAGGATCAATTATTCCTTCCGCCATCTTTCTAATTGATAACCCTAATTTAAGTCGCTCTTCTTTTAATGCTTCGCCAATTTTCATTTTTTCTCCTATTCACAAAAACGCCTCTGATTTCTCAGAGACGCTTTTTTACTACTTATGATATGGACTACCCGAATTAATCATGAACGCCCGATAGATCTGCTCAATCAACACTACACGCATCAATTGGTGTGGCATAGTCAATTTACCAAAGCTGATCAAGTCATCTGCACGTTTATTAACTGCATCGCTTGTTCCCAGACTTCCTCCGATGACAAAAGTAATGTCGGAATGTCCATAAGTACCCAAATCTTGAATTTCTTTTGCAAATTCTTCGCTACTTCTTTGCTTTCCTTTAATCGCAGTTACGTAGACATATTCTTTATCTTTAATCTTACTCAGGATTCGTTGTCCCTCAATCTCTTTTACCTTTTCATCTTCAGCTTCACTAAACTTCTCAGGTGCTTTTTCATCAGGTACTTGAACGATTGTAACTTTAGCAAAACGGCTTAAACGCTTTTGATATTCCGCAATCGCATCTTTAAAATATTTTTCTTTTAATTTTCCAACACAAACAATTTTTATATTCATAATGGTCTATTTTAACATTGTTTCCCAAAAATTCTATATTGTTTTTCCACAATCTCTCAAGAGTCAATCTATATTTTGTGGTATTTATATTTATTCCCTACCACAAATTGTATTTATACTTTTTTGAAAATTTTTTTGTATTTCTTTTATATTTTGACTATTTGTGAAAGCGATTTTTCACAAACTTTCACTATTCATCCTTGATATACCTGCTTGAACATTTGTTTTAGCAAACAATTTTCACAAAATACCGGTGATTTTTTACAATAATATCATTTAATAGAATATATCTATAATCCTTAAGTTATACACAATCCACAGAGTTATCCACAGGATAAATGTAACCTTAATCTTATTTGACATTTTCAAAATACGAATAATCTTTTGTTACACACAGCAATTGTTAGTAAAAAAGGCTAAATTACGTTTATATTTCGTAACCTAGCCTTTTTCTTTATCTAATAAACTTATTAATTACCTTCAAGTTTTACCTTTAAGTTGACATCTCTACCATTTCTATTAATAGTTATGTTCACAGTGTCACCAACCTTGTGACTGTAAAGGATACTGTGTAATGATGCTACATCATCAACCTTCTTGCCATCTACCTTAGTAATGACATCACCGCTCTTCATGCCTGCATTTGCAGCTGAACTATTCTTATTAATTGAAGCAACATAGATACCACTCTTAAGGTTTGACTTAATCTTTAAGCGACTTCTGTATGCTTCAGGAATACCTTCAAGAGCAACTACTCTTACACCAAGTTGTGGACGAGTAATCTTACCCTTCTTAACCAATTCATTTACGATAGTTACAACTTCATTCGAAGGAATAGCAAATCCCATACCTTCTACAGAAGTACCATCACTTGATTGAGCAAGCTTCATAGAATTAATACCGATAACTTGACCAGCTGAGTTAACCAATGCACCACCTGAGTTACCTGGGTTAATGGCTGCATCTGTTTGAATAACTGTTTGCTGATTACCAGATGAAGTTGAGATAGTTCTAGCCGGTGCTGATATAATACCTTGCGTTACCGTAGAAGCATATTCACTACCAAGTGGTGAACCTACAGCAATTACAGTTTGACCAGCTTGAAGACTCTTAGAATCGCCAAATTCGGCTGTTTGTGTTACGTACTTAGCGTCAATTGATAAAACAGCTAAGTCAGTAGTACTATCTTTCCCAACAACCTTTGCACTAACAGTCTTGCCATTAGCAAGTTGCACTTGAACTGCATCACTGCCTGAAATAACGTGATTATTAGTTACAATATAGCCTTTACCATTTGACTTCATATAAACTACACCGGAACCTTCACTGTAAGTCTCAAGCTTGCCGCTCTTACCTGAAGAACTATCGCTATCATCCCCAAATAAGCTGCTGTAAAGAGAGTTAGCGCTACTTGAGGATGATTGTCTCTTTAAGTTAATAACGGACACTACAGCCCCTTTTACATCATTATAAGCAGTAGTCATCGTACCACTGGTTTTAGCACTTTTTTCGGATACCTTACTACTATTTGAAGATACACTAGTTTGTGCCGTAGTAGTATCAGTAGCGTTATTCATTTGATCAGCTGCATAATATGAAACGCCACCGCCGATCAGACCACCAACTACACCTACAATAGCTGCAGTAGTGATGATCTTTGCATTACTATTTTTTCTTGGTCGTTGATTATTATTTTGATTTTCTACCATACTTAACTCTCCCCTCATATTACCTAATATCATACAGATAAAATTTGAAAATTATATGAACAAAAGGTGCTAAAACTGCTAAATTTCAATTAATTTTGTTGGGTGATTCGGCTCTGTATCAATGATTTTTAAATCACTGTTAATATTTGCCTCCCCATCAATCAGCATCTCTTTTGCCGTTTCACGAGCCAAATATTCTGTATTATTATGTTGACTGCGATGTGCCAAAAAAATATGTTTTGTTTTTGGTGTAACAACATCAACCAATGCCTGAGCTGCATCCTCATTAGACAAATGCCCCACATCTGACAAAATTCGCTGCTTTAATGACCAAGAATAAGGGCCATCTCTAAGCATCATCGTATCGTAATTGAATTCCATCATATAGGCGTCTGCATCCTCAATTGTACCCTCAACTGTCTCAGAAACATAGCCAGTATCAGTTAAAAATGCTGCTCTTTTGCCCCCACTAGTAAACACATAATACTGAGGTTCAGCTGCATCATGGCTAGTAGCAAATGCAGTAACATCTAAATCTCCAAAAGTTTTAGTTTGCCCAGGCTCAATCACATTCATTTGTTCTGCAGGTAATTTTCCGATCTTATGGGTATCAAGTAAATATTGCCACGTTCCACTGTTAGCAAATGCATCGATTTTAGGATATCGCCGCATTAAAACGCCTAAGCCTCCACTATGATCTGTATGATCATGACTCAAAAAGGCCATATCAATCTCATTAATATCTATACCAACTTCATCTAGTAATTGCTTAGTCTTTTTACCAGAAAGGCCAGCATCCATTAGGATCTTATGCTGGCCTGTCATAATTAAACTTGTATTACCAGTTGAGCCACTTGCTAAAACAGAAATTTTCAAAGTTTTCCCTACTTTTCTACGTTATAAGTACTCGACTGCAGCATTTGTGCTGTGTATGTATTAACTCTCTTTAGCGTAATATTCTTAGTAGTCTTATTTTCTACCCAAACTAACCAAGTTGGAAGCAAAATAGTACTGCCTCGAACCTCAGTTAATTTTGAATATCCCAATTTGATTCGCGTTACTCTGGAATTATTAGTTAATTCACGATCAGTATACATAGCTCGAATTGCACGCCATGCACTAATCGTTGATTGTAACTCTCTTACTGGGCTAGCTTTTCCCATATAAGTTTCAGTATAGTTGATGATTTGATTATCTTTAACTGCAATGGTCAGCTGAGCAGAATTAGCATAAATTTCACCAAAATCTGAAGTCTGTACGAAAACATAATTATCATCACTAGACATATCTGGCTCATATTTAAACTCTTTACCATATGGGACGTTTTTGGGATCATTTTTAAATTTATTCAATTGTTTCAACGCCTCATCAGGCTTTTTACTGATCAAAGTAGTCACTTTAGGTGTAGCGTATAATGCATTATCTGCCTTAGAATAACGAGCATCTACGTTAGTTAACGTGCTTACTTTACCTGAAATAAAATCTTTATTTTTAGTAGCTAAATAATAACCAGAAGATGGTGTGCTCGAAATTTTATTTGGTAGATCAATATTATCAGATTTCATTTCTGAACGAATACTAGTTACGCTTCTTGAAGAAGTATCTGCATTACTTAGGTTAACGGGTGAACGTAGAATCTCTATTCCTAAATATATATCGATTAATAAGAAAACAATAAAAAACAACCATTCAATTCGTTTATAATCCAATTATCTCACCCCTTCACTACTATTAGATTTATTAAATTTACGATAAGTAGCTAAGTCTTGCTTTTTCCATTCACTGACACTCTTCCACTCATCATAGGCTTTTACATAATAAGTTGGAATTAAGTTAATTAAACTATGATGACTAGTATCTTTTTCCATTCTGAACCCAACAACGATTCTTTGAATATCACCTTCGCTTAATCCATGAGCAGACAATTCCTCAACCACATCATCAGTCGGCTTAAGTGCTTGAGTTTGCCCATCGAATGGGATAGGAATTTGAAAGTTAATACTATTAAATGCTACATTGATTGAATCTGTTGAAAAAGTAGTTCTTATTTGTAAGTCATGCTGGTTTAAAAATACAGGAATTCCTTCAATATAGTTCAAATAGCTAACATTAGTACCATCAGCATCAAAGAAACGCAAATCTTGCTCAGTTAATCCTAGTTGATGAACATAATAAACACTATCAAGCAAACGATTCGTCGCATTTGGAATCTTATTTTTCTCAAAATGAGTATATAAGTAATTATGTTCACCTGATTTTTGGTCTGGCACTCTTAATCTAGTGTAATAGTTAAGTGAGTATATCGTTTGACCATTCTTATTTGTTTTACTAGTTACGCCAGACGTACCAAGTAGCCGTGAAACAAAATATGAATATGATTGATGGTTAACTAAGTAACTATAAACTCTCCCCTCAGTTTCTCTACTGTAAAAAGGTGAGTATCCTTCTTTTAATCGAACGAAACGAACAGGATTCTTACTTTTAGCATCTTTGGCATATTTACGCAGCTTATTAAAATTAGCACCTCGAATTTTTATACGATAAATTTCACTGGTTTGATCATTACCTAAATAAATCCAATGATTAGATTTAGAAACAAAAAATCGATTAAATTCACGATTATCACCAGTTTTATTATTCAAATGATTAAACAAAGAAAATGTGATTTCATCAGGATAAACAAGTTGAACATATTCTGGACTATTTAAATAATTTTCATATGCATCCCTTGAGTTAACAATTTTTTTAATTTTATTATCTGCCTTTGCCTTTTTTATCTCCTTAGTAAACTCAAGAGTTAAATTATTGTTAGAATCATATAATTGGCAAAGTTTACCATCAGAAAAACCATACGCTGTAGTAGGAATAAACAAATCATAAAGAGACTTGGCACTATGATTTCTCGCTTCTTGCTTAGATGTGTTGTTTTGATTCTGTCCAATATTACTAAAACGCTGATCGCTTGTCATAATGAAAATCCATAGAACTATCGAAAGAGCTATGACAAGAAAAGTTCCTAAACCTAAGAAAAATTCACCAAATTTGAATTTAAATCTCATCCCAGTCATCCTCCTCTGTCATTGGTTCATAAGGTAAGGAAATATAAAATGTCGAACCTTTACCTTCGCTACTATCAGCCCAAATACGGCCGTGGTGAGCTTCTACAATTTCTTTGGCAATTGCCAACCCTAATCCTGTACCACCTTGTGCACGTGAACGAGCCTTATCTACACGATAGAATCGATCAAAGATCTTAGCTAAGTCTTTTCTTGGAATACCCAATCCTTGGTCAGAAATACTCAAGATAACATGATTCTGATTTTGCGTTAATCTAACAGTGATTACACCACCGTCTGGCGAATACTTAATCGCATTATTCATAATATTATCGATTACCTGCATCATCTTATCAGTATCAATTTCTACCCAAAGAGCTTGATTTCCTAATTCGCGTTTAATAGTATATTTCTTTTTATGATCTTTATTTTTATCCGTTTTAACGATCATATCAAAACGATTAAGAATGTGGTTAACGAAATCGTTTAAATTAACAAATTCTAAATCCATCTTTGAAACACCACGATCCATTCTTGAAAGACTAAGTAAATCGTTAATCATGCGAATCATTCGACCTGTTTCTTGTTGCGTTACTTCCAAGAATTTTGGTGCAATTTCTGGATCCTTCCATGCCCCTTCATTTAACGCTTCAATATATGCCTGCAGACTCGTTAATGGAGTTCTAAGTTCATGAGATACATTAGAAACGAATTGGCGTTGTGAATTTTCATTCTTTTGTTGTTCCGTTACATCATGCAGAACACATACGCTACCAGAAACAAATCCTGTTACACGTTTTATTAAAGAAAAGCTAGCATGCAAAATCATTTCATCACGCGTACCTTCATCAAGAGTAATCACAATCTCTTTCTGACTTGAAATAAGATCCTGAGACGAAGTATCTTTTAATCCTAATACTTCCGCAATTGGCTTATTGATTACATCTTCTTCTTTAGCATTCAAAAAGGTAAGAACCATATGATTTACTACACTAACATTACCATGACGATCGGTTGCTAGCACTCCGTCGCTCATATGGGAAAGTACGCTGTCTAATCTACGGCGTTCACTGTCTGATTCTTCTTGCGACCGTTCAATACGAACTGAAAGTGTATTGAATGCTTTTCCTAACTGTCCTAATTCATCGTTAGAGTAAATTTTTACCTGGCTTGAATAATCTCCGTCAGCAATATGTAACGCTTGTTTTTGCATTTCTTCAATTGGTTGCGTAATTGCACGGGAAATAACTAGTGCCAAAAATGCTCCAAGTAAAGCTGCAATTAAAGAAGCAATTAAGAAAGTAAGAGAAATTTGTCGTAAGTTATTAAAGACATCCTGCATGCTTGCTTTGACATAGATCGCCCCTACATTATTATTAGAACCATTTCCACTCGTTAGTGGAGAAATCTGAATCATATAATTTCCATGATCATCAATCACTTTATTGATCTGATGCCCCGTTGAAATTACTTGTTTGACATCCGTATTATTAATTCTTTGCCCAATCTTACTTTTATCATTTAAGTTAGATACAGCACGGATCGTGTCCTTATTATCAACTACAATAATTTCACTAATTGCATCGTTGTTATAATCATTAACAATCTGGTTTAAGCGATCATTAGCATTTTTATTATCACTAGCTAATTGATTGGCTAACTGATTACTTACAATAGTTTGAATTTGAATAGATGATTGAAAGTTTTCAATGCTAGTTTGTTCGAGCTGTCTAGTAAAATAAGCACCAATAACTTCAATAGTTGCAAGCAACATCAGCATAAATACAATTGCTAATTTAGTATTAATTGAATTAAATGTAGTGTTTAGTTTTATTCTGAGTTTTTTCATTATTTATTCAACATCTAAAAAATACAAAAAGAAAGCCACTTACTTTTCCAGTTTTGTGGCTTTCTTTATTATCCTTCACTTGGCTGTTTTACATAGTAGCCGACACCACGACGAGTAACCAAAATTTGAGGTTGAATTGGGTTATCCTCAATCTTTTCTCTCAAACGGTGAACAGTTACATCAACAGTACGTACATCACCAAAGTAGTCATAACCCCAAACAGTTTGTAATAAATGTTCACGTGTCATAACTTGGCCCATATGTTGAGCTAAATAGTAAAGAAGTTCAAATTCACGATGTGTAAGTTCAATCTTCTTACCATTCTTTTCTACAATATAGGCATCAGGCATGATAACCAAATTACCGATCTTAATATTCTTATCGGGTTCTTCTTGATTTGCAGCTTCTGCTTTTTTAACAATATCGCGGCGACGTAAGTTAGCCTTAACCCGAGCAACTAATTCACGGTTAGAAAATGGTTTAGTTACGTAATCATCCGCACCCATTTCGAGTCCTAAAACTTTATCGATTTCAGTATCTTTTGCAGTTACCATAATAATTGGCATATCATGCGTTTGACGGACTTCACGAGCAACCTCTAGTCCATCCTTTTTTGGCAACATTAAATCCAAGATCATTAGATCTGGGTCGTATTCGTCAACTTTTTTAACAGCTTCTTCGCCATCATAGGCAGTGTCGACGTCAAAGCCTTCCTTAGTTAAATTAAATTTGATAATATCGGAAATAGGCTTTTCATCGTCGACGACGAGAATTTTTTTTGGCATCGAGAATGCCTCCTTTGCTCTTACATTATACTGAATTTTGTAACATTAGCCAAAAAAATCAAAGAAAATTTTAAAAAAGTCTTGCATTTTTATTTGATTAATTGCATAATAATATCTGTTGATTGATTCAATACATGGGTGGCTAGCTCAGCTGGCAGAGCAACGGACTCTTAATCCGTGGGTCCAGGGTTCGATCCCCTGGCCACCCATAACTGCAAGAGATAAGGTTAAAACCTTATCTCTTTTTTGTTTTTTGTAAATTACATTCCTTTTGGAAATGAGAAACTTGTCTTTTTTTATTTTTTTCAAAAAAAGGGGTTGTCAAAATCTATTCTAACTGGTAATATATTTAACTGTCAGCACGAGAGCTGATGAAACAAATATGGGTGGCTAGCTCAGCTGGCAGAGCAACGGACTCTTAATCCGTGGGTCCAGGGTTCGATCCCCTGGCCACCCATAATATGAAAATGGCACTGCGAGGAGTCGGTGCTTTTTTTGTGCTTAAAATTTGATATGCAAAAGTGTCTGGGAAATAACTAATCCTCGGATATGAAAAAAGAACGATGATCTCCTAATGGATTTCATCGTTCTTTTTCTATACTTTAAGTGCCTTCCTTGATATTATTGAATCACCACAAAACAAAAATGAAAGAAGGCAATCTTAATGTATCAAAATTATATCACAGGTCAAACTGCTTTAACACTTAATCTGGACTTTACTATTCCTAGCAATCATTTAGCTAATATCATCAGCCAGTTTGTGGATTCCATTCCTGAAGATGTCTTGCTAGGAAAAACTGCTAAAACAGGCCGCCCTGCTTATCATCCAGCCATGATGCTTAAAATTTTACTTTTCGCATATTCTAGAAGAGTATTTTCAGGCAGAAAAATTGAATTAATGCTGGAAGAAAATGTGCCTATGATGGTACTAGCAGACCATCAAAAGATTTCATACCATACTATCAATAACTTTAGATCTAGCAATCACGCCAATGAGTTGGTTAAGAAAAGCTTTCTTTATTTTACGAATCTTTTAGAAGCAGAAGGTCTAATCAATGAAGGTGCTGTCTTTATCGATGGTACTAAGATCGAAGCCGATGCCAATCGCTATACTTTCGTTTGGCGCAAAGCAGTTGAAAAGTTTCATAAAAAGCTAAAAGGCCAAGCAGTTGAGCTTTATGATGAACTGATCGCCAAGGAAGTAGTCAAAGCAATGGCTCAAGAGAAAGTCCGGACTAGTCAAGGCTTGGCAGAACTAGCACAAGAAACAGAAGCAGAAATTGAAAAGCTGACTAAAAAAATTGAACAAGAGCCCAGGGCTATTCCTGGTGGTTCACCTAGAAAAGCAAGAAGACGCAGGCTTAAAAAGCTGCTTCATAAACTGAGGAAAGACTATGTTCCTAGAATGAAGAAATACGAAGAAGCAGAAGAAATCTTTGCTGGCCGCAATAGTTATTCCAAGACCGACCACGATGCGACTTTCATGCATATGAAAGAAGATCATATGAAGAACGGTCAGCTTAAGCCAGGCTACAATATTCAAGCAGCTACTACAAATCAGTATGTAGTTGACTTTGCTTTATATCATAATCCTACTGATTTCAGAACTTTAGAACCATTTTTAAAGCAGATGTCCACGCTGGATAAGTTTGATAAGATTGTCGCCGATGCTGGTTATGGCAGCGAGGACAATTATTCTATGCTAGAAAAAGAACATCCAGACAAAAAATACTACATTCCCTACACCATGTATGAAAAGGAAAAGACCAGAAAATATCGTAGTGATCCAACTAGGCTGGCTAACTGGTTCTATGATGAAAAGGATGATTACTATCTAGATCAAAATGGAGTCCGATTCAATTTCAAATATTACAGCCGGCGCAAAGATCGCTCGACTGACCAGGTTCGTGATTTTAAGGTTTATGAAGCAGATGAGTTTCAACTGACGCCAGAATTAGAGCGTTTAGCTAAAACCAAGAGCGGCCGACAACGTCAAGTACGCTACAATCCCAACTGGCAGTATTTAAAAGAAAAAGCTAAAGAAGTTCTCCAAAGTCCTGAGGGCAGACACATCTATAGTATGAGAAAGTATGATGTGGAGCCAATTTTTGGACATTTGAAGAACATCTTTGGCATACGCCGAACTCATTTAAGAGGCAAAAAGAAGGTTGAAACGGATGTTGGAATAGCCTTCATAATGATGAATTTAAGCAAATATTGGAACAGAAGATGGTCTCGGGTCCAATCTTCTTTATGCAAAATAAAAAAGGCGGTCAAGCAACTCAAATCAAGAGTTGGATTGATCGTCTTTTGGTATCTGAGGATTAGTTATTTCCCAGACACTTTTAATTTAATAAATCTTAAATTCATTAAGTGGCCAATATCTTAGTTTTACCACACCTACAACATTCTTACGCTTAATCGTTCCAATATAACGACTATCTTTTGAAACACTTCTATGATCACCCATCACAAAATATGTTTCCTTAGGAATTCGATTATATTTATTAATATAATTCAATTGTGACTTAGTGTAATATTGCTGGAATTGGCGTGATCGAGCAAGAGATTTCATTGTAAAGTTTTGAGTAGCTGAATAGAATGTATCGCTACCAGCATCAATCATCTTTTTGCCTTGAGTCAACCATGGTTGAGACAATTTTTTGTTATTAATATAGATTTGATTGTTCTTGCTGACAATCTTTTCACCAGGCATACCAATAACTCGCTTAATGTATAAAGCTCCTGGTTCATCTGGTGCTTTAACAATGACTACTTCGCCACGTTTAATTTGTGCATGACGCACAGAAATTAAACGTTGACCATTCTCAAAACTAGGCTGCATTGATGGGCCAGATACAGTATCGTTACTCAATACAAAACGAAAGAGCAGGAAAAAGATTCCCATCAAAACGGCCCAAATAATCACAATATCAAGGACAAATCTGCCCCAAGATTCATTTTCTTCTTTTTGTTTAGACATAAAAAATTCTCCAATAAGCTTTTTATCCAGAATACAGCTAATTAGATAAAAAGAAAAGTTTCCAAAACATAAAAAAAGATATTCCCGAGGGAATATCTTTTTAATATTAACTAATTAATTAGTCTTCTTTTTTGCCTTCAGCTTTAGCTTCGTCTTCCTTAACTTTTTCTTCAACCTTTGGAGAAATGTCAAAGATTGCCTTGCCGTTCAAGTATAAGTGCTTGTCGTCAGCAGTGAATTCAATCTTCTTAGTGTCAGGTTCTCTTAAGATTAACTTAGCAGCTGGAGTTTCAAGGTTTTGTTCAACAACTCTTCTAAGTGGACGAGCACCGAACTTCTTGTCATAACCTTTTTCTGCCAAGAATTCTTTAGCTTCATCTGAAACTTCAACAGTTACACCCTTCTTAGCAAGTACATGTGACATCTTCTTCAAGTAAATGTTGATAATCTTACCCATGTCTTGTTCAGTAAGTGAGTTGAATGGTACGATTGCGTCCAAACGGTTTAAGAATTCAGGTCTGAAGTAGTTTTCAAGAGCTGAGATTAACTTGTCTTGATCAACTTTACCGTCTTCAAGCAACTTGTCTGAGAATCCAGCGTTTGAAGTCATAATTAAGATAGTATCCTTGAATGATACAGTTCTACCTTGTGCATCAGTCAAACGACCGTCATCCATAATTTGAAGAAGTGCGTTGAAAACTTGTGGGTTAGCCTTTTCAATTTCGTCAAACAAAATCAATGAGTATGGTTGGTGACGAACTTTTTCAGTTAATTGACCACCTTCACCATAGCCTACGTAACCTGGTGCAGAACCAATCAACTTGTTAACTGCCATTTCATCTTGGTATTCACTCATATCCAAACGGATTAAGTGTTCCTTGTTACCAAATAATTGAATAGCTAATTGCTTAGCAAGTTCAGTCTTACCAACACCTGTAGGACCAGTAAGTAAGAATGAACCAGTAGGACGATCGCTGTCTTTGAAGATTTGCTTACGAGCGATAGCGTCAGTAATTACGTCAATTGCTCTATCTTGGTCAATAACGTTCTTCTTTAATTTCTTAGCCAAGTCTAAGTTCTTTTGAGCTTCATCAGCGTGAAGTTCACTCATAGGAATCTTAGTCTTTTGTTCAATAATTTGGTAGATATCTTTTGCAGTTACTTCTGGAGTATTCTTGCTATCTACGCTCTTTAATTGTGATTCAAGGCTAGCAATCTTTTCTTTGATTTCAGCAGCCTTGTCATAGTCTTCTGCCTTAGCAGCTTCTGCCTTCTTAGCTTCAAGAGCACTAATTTGGTTCTTAAGACTCTTTTCATCAGTTGGTTGTACAAGCAAAGCCTTCTTAGCACCAGCTTCATCCATCAAATCGATAGCTTTATCTGGTAAGTAACGACCTTGAATGTATCTTTCTGATAATTCTACAGCTAATTTAAGACTGTCATCAGTGTATTTTACGTGGTGGTAGTCTTCGTATTTCTTCTTCAAGCCTTCCAAAATCTTGATAGCTACATCAGTTGAAGGTTCTGGAACTTGAACAGCTTGGAATCTACGTGAAAGAGCTGGGTCCTTTTCAATTCTTTGGAATTCACTTGTAGTAGTAGCACCGATTAACTTTAATTCACCGCTTGCAAGAGCTGGTTTCAAAATGTTAGCAGCGTCACCGTTGTTATTTTCAGAATCAGTAGAACCTGCACCAACAATGTTGTGTAATTCATCAATGAATAAAACAATGTTAGGGTCACTCTTAGCCTTGTCGATAACTTTCTTTAATCTTTCTTCAAAGCTACCACGAAGACTTGAGCCAGCAACCATATCATTAATGTTTACTGAAATGATGTGCATGTTAGCCATCTTAGCTGGAACATTACCAGCGGCAATTCTTTCAGCCAAACCTTCTACGATAGAAGTCTTACCAACACCAGCAGGTCCAATTAAAACAGGATTATTCTTCTTACGTCTTGATAAAATTTCAATTACGTTATCAATTTGTTCATCACGACCAATAACTGGGTCAAACTTGTTGTTCTTAGCTTCTTCAACTAAATCTACACCAATTGGCTTTTCATTTGGTTGTTGTGGATTTTGTTGAATAGTACGTGGTGAAGAACTCATGTTACTTGAGTAGTTCATAGGAATAGAACCAGAATTGCCGTTATTATCGCTTCTTCTGCTTCCAAAATCATCGTTAAAGAATGAGCTATTTAATTCGTTAAATAAATTGTCAAAATCATTATCAAAGTATGCCATATATAAACACTCCCAATCAATTTAAGTCTATTAGCACTCTAGTGCGTTGAGTGCTAATTCTTTACATTTATAAGTATAACATGTTATCCACAGATTGCAAGTATTATTTTGAACTTTTTCCACATTTTTATTCTTTATTGTGATTAAAAATATAAAATTGGCCTTAATCGCTTGATATTAAAGCGCTCGTAATGCTTCACAAAGTGAGATTTTTTATTCAAAAATATAAAAATTTTTTTCTTTTTAGCATCCTTTCTAGCTAATTTTCAAAAGTTATCCACAAGTGAAAAAGCGGTAAACTATAAATATATATCTTTCTATACACCTCTATTATTGTCTTTTTCTTTAGCTTGTCCAGCAGGAGATTGATTATTTTTAAATTTATTTGTCTCCAGCAAGTATTGCCTAATGATTTGAATAACCTGATCATTCTGTGGCAAGTCCGAATGATCAGCTTTTTTGCCCGTTACCGTCATTGCCGTATAGCTTTTAACTTGATTTTGAAAAATATATTTTCCGGCTGCTACACTGGCTTCGGGGACAATTCCATCAGATTCATAACTTTTACCACCAGATAATGAATATACAACTAAATTTTTAGGTAATTTATTTTTATCTTTAATAAGATCTTCAAGCATTTGCGTTTTATACCGCATATCATTTTCATCAAAATTATATGGTGTACCTAATGTCATTAATCGCTTCATCTTTATTTCACTAGAATATTCAGAATAATAATGCTCAAGCCAGTATGTCCAAATTAGCCCTCCATTTGAATGACCAAATGCCTTAAAATTATTAAATTTATAATTCTGACTTATTGCATAAAATGCTTCATCTAACCAAGCTGCTTGTTTTTTGATATTACTATAGCCATCTTTATTATTTTTAAAACCAATAATGATAAATGGCTCGTTATCATTCCTATCAACTGAGCCCGAGTATGTTAGATTTCCATCAGTCGACACATTAATTTTTAAAACACTGTGCTTATTCTGTGTATTTAAATTCAATTGGTTAACTAACTGATTAAATCTTTCTGTAGTTGCACTAGAACCAGGTACCATAATTACAGGAGACAATACAGACTTTTGCCTTTGTGCCCTTGCCCTATTGTCTTCTTTCATCCAGTTATAGCCCGGTATTGATAGAGCTATTACTAGTAATAAAATAATTGCTAACCATTTTACATTAGGATTTTTTAGCAAGCTAATTATTCTTTTGCTCATACACCTTCAGCTCCTTCTCAATTTTTTGACTCAATAACGATATAGGAATAAACATAACAATATCAAGAATAAATAAAATAATCGAAAAAATTAAATTTACCCAATTCCCATTAGAACCAAAAAATGATACTAAAATACCAGGTGTTCCTTTTAATACAGGATATACGCATGGAGATATTATATGGAAACAAATCGCAATTGCTGCCAAAGATACATTAACTACTGGGATAATCAAAAATGGTAAAAATAAAATCGGATTTAAAATGACTGGCATCCCTACCGCAAAGCCCCAATTAGAATTAAACATTACCGGAAGCAAATTAGCCTTAGCAATATTATCGTCTTCTTTAGATTTATTATTAGTTATCAACACAATTACAATTAATGCTAAAAATATACTAGCTCCACCCATCGTAGCGTACGGATAGACTAATGAGCTACCTAAGAATTTATGCGGTACATTCCATGCTTCTCCATGTTTCAAAGCAAAATTCAAGTTAGCTGTTGCTGCCGGTGTAGTGACAGAGTTAGATAAAGCTGTTAAAGGATAGCCAATTCCTAACCAACTAAGCAGCATCACAACTACTAATAATGGAATAATTTCAAAAACATTATTTGAGCCTTGAACTTGTGCTACCAAAGACTTAAAAGTGCCAGAACTCAAAATTTTTATTTGTAGTTCATATATAATTACACCCAAAATCATGCCACAGAAAACTGATACACTTGTTGGCAAAAGTGCATTCCACGCTCTTTGTCGGATGCGACTAGTGTGTTCATAACTAATTATTTCATGATCCTTGCCTAGCCAATGAAAAATTTGTCCCACACCATATCCAATTAATAATGACAGAAGTAGCGTATTAACTTTTAACAAGCTTGATGAAAATGGCGAGCGATCTATCCCATTATTTCCTATGTTATTGGCATAAGCACAAAACATAATTACAATCACTGCAGCCATTCCTGCCAAAGTTGAATCCTTATGATATAAACGTGCAGTATAACGTGCAGCAAAATAAGCGGCGTATAGACCAAATAACCCAAAAGTCACTCGTGTAAAACCGCCACTGATAAATGCACCTGCATACCAAATATGATCGGGTATTGTTTCATCGAAATTAAAAATATTGTAAATAAAACTATCCGGTGAAAATACTACATCCTGCATCATCTTGAAGTATGCACCAATAATTGCAATTGGCATCAACATAACAAGTGTCCTTTGAAACACTCTAAATACTGATAACCTTCTTATTTTCAACAATAAACTTGCTAATTTATCTACCATAGTCTTTTCCTTTATATGTTAATCACAATTATGATTTAATATGGTTAAGTTAAAGTAATTATACAATTATGCTAGAAAGTTGATAATCATGGCTTATATAGAAATTAAAAATAATACCAAAACTTATCAATCGGGCAATACGACTATCTATGCTAATAAAGATATCTCTTTTTCTGTAAATAAAGGCGAGTTAGTCATCATTCTTGGCTCATCGGGTGCTGGGAAGTCTACTTTGCTTAACATCCTTGGAGGAATGGAACCTAATACCAGCGGAGACGTAATCGTAGCTGGTCAAAATATCGCAGGTTATAACGCCAAACAACTAACTACCTATCGTAGAAATGATATTGGTTTTGTCTTCCAGTTTTACAACTTAATTCCTAATCTAACTGCTAAAGAGAATGTGGAACTGGCTGCTCAAATTGTACCGAACGCAATGAGTGGTGACGAAGCTCTTAAACAAGTTGATTTAGCAAATCGTGCTAATAATTTTCCAGCTCAATTATCCGGTGGTGAACAGCAACGAGTAGCAATTGCCCGAGCCATTGCTAAAAAACCTGCTTTGCTTTTATGTGACGAGCCAACAGGGGCATTAGATTATCAAACTGGTAAAAGAATTTTGAAGATTTTACAAAACATGAGTCGGAAAAATGGTTCTACAGTTTTAATCGTTACCCATAACGCTGCTATCGCACCAATTGCTGATAAAGTTATTCGTATTCATGATGGTAGTGTTAAAGATATTAAAATTAATAAAAAGCCTGCTGATATAAGTACAATTGAATGGTAGGTGAGTAAAATGCACAAAAACATTTTATGGAAAGACGCTTTTCAAGCCATAACGCATTCACTTGGCCGTTATATTGCCATTATTTTACTGATGGGGCTGGGTACATTTGCTTTTGTAGGTTTAAAAATGACTGGTCCTGATATGCGAGCAACTGGTAATGATTTTTTTACTAAGCATAATCTTGCTGATGTCACAGTTACTTCCAACTACGGCATTAATTCAACAGATCGAATGACCATTCGGAATTTACCTGAAGTTAAACAAGCAAGCTTTGGCTATTTTCAAGATGTAAAAACTAAGCAAACTAAAGATACGTTACGTGTATTTTCTCAATCAAACAATATTTCAAGTTATGAATTGATTAAAGGTCACTTACCCAATAATAAAAATGAGATTGCATTATCTTATTTGCTTAAAAGGAAATATCATTTAGATCAAAAAATCACTTTTGAAAAGCCTGGTATTCTAAAAAATAGAACCTATAAAATCGTAGGCTTTGTTAAGTCGAGCGAATTCTTAGATAAAAATCAAATTGGTCAAACTAATATTGGTAATGGTCATTTAACAAGCATTGCAGTTACTACCCATAACGCTTTTGCGTCTCCTGTTTACCAAGTTTCACGTGTAACTTTTAAAAATACGGATAATTTAAGTCCCTTTAGCGTAACTTATCGTAATTACGTTTATCGAGATCAAAAGAAATTACAAGATGCGTTAAATCAAAATCGTGCTGATAAGTATCAAAAATACGTGCAGCTTTATCAAAATCAATATCGTAAACAAGCTGCTGAAAAAATGATGAAGCGGGGCATTCCAATCAGCCCAGGTGATATTAAAGTTCCAAAAAGCAAAATAAAAATTGCTTATCCAAGTTACACAATCAGTAGCCGTGAAGAAAGTCAGGGCTACTCATCTTATCGTGCCGATTCAGAACGCGTGGAAGTATTAGCTAATGTCTTCCCTGTCTTCTTATTCGCGGTCGCTGCTTTAGTCAGCTTAACTACCATGATGCGTTTTGTAGAAGAAGAACGTACCAATATCGGTACCTTAAAAGCTTTAGGCTATGGCAATGGTGCTATTGCAATCAAGTTTTTACTTTACAGTACTTCAGCTGCTGTTATCGGAGTCGCAATTGGTGCTAGTTTAGGGTATACATTCTTACCTAACTTAATTATCAAAGCATATTTAGCTAATTCTACTTTAGGAACAGGCTATCAGCTAAATTTTGCGTGGAAGCCTCTCCTCATTTCACTAACAGTTGCATTAATTTCAACTACAGTCGTTTCAATGTTTACGCTTCATGAAACTTTAAAGGAAAAGCCTTCTGCATTACTTTTACCTAAACCACCTAAAAATGGCTCAAGGATTCTTCTTGAGCGCATTCCTTGGTTATGGAAGCATATGAATTTTTCAGCAAAAGTTACAGCTCGTAATATTTTTCGTTATAAGAGCAGAATGCTAATGACGATTTTGGGTGTAGCTGGTTGTACCGGACTGCTAGTTATGGGATTTGGTATTCGTGATTCACTTCAAGGCATTGGTAACATTCAATATTCAACCATTCAAAAAAATGATGTGATCGCTCTAAAAAGTTCCAATGTTACTAAAAATGATCAGCAAAAATTAAACAATCTTTTTAAAGAAAAAGATATTAAAACTACAACTGCTGTTCAATATCAGCAATTGAAAAAACATATTAATTCAACTGGTTCAACCGAAAATATTATGTTGATCGCACCAAAATCCACTAAAGACTTCCGCAAGTCGATCAACCTAAGAGAACGTCAAAGCAAGAAAAAATTAGCTTTACCTAACGATGGAGTAGTAATTTCCGAAAAATTAGCTAATATTTTACATGCTAAAAAAGGTTCCACAATTTCGTTAACAAACAATCATGGCAAAACCTATCGCTTCAAGGTTAGCGGAATTTGTGAAATGTACTTAGGTCATTATATTTTCATGAATCAAAAAGAATATCAAAGGACTGTGGGCAATTATCACGTAAACGCGTATTTAGTTACTGCACGTAAGCGAAACTTAATCAATAAAGTTAGTCGCCAATTAGTTCAAACTGCAGCAATTGAAACGGTTATTTCTAACTCATCAAATAGAAATCTTTTAGGTAGTTTTACTGGCAGTCTAAATGAAGTTATCTTTATTTTGATTTTAATTTCAGGGATGCTTGCCATAGTTGTCATCTACAATTTAACCAACATCAATGTCGCTGAACGAATTCGCGAAATTTCTACAATTAAAGTGTTAGGCTTCTACAATAATGAAACTACTATGTATATTTATCGTGAAACGATCATTTTATCCGGTATTGGAATTATTGTGGGCTTTGGCTTTGGTTGGTGGTTGCATCACTTCATTATTACTAGTCTGCCACCAGATATTGCGATGTTTGATCCGAATATGTATCCACTAAACTTCGTATTCTCTGCGCTAATTCCTGCCCTTATTACTGCAGTTTTAGCAATTGTCGTACACCATAAAATTAAGAGCATTAATATGTTAGATGCTTTGTCATCAATCGATTAATGCTATAATGTCCCCATAGAAAAGGTGGAGTAAAAAATGGCAAGAAAACACTTTGAAATGAACAGCGATGTTCGTAAATTAATTGACAAATACAGTGAGATTCACGACGTTGACTTTAGCGAATTAGTTAACAAGGCTTTAAAATTCTACCTTGTTAACCAAATGAGTCACAAAGATGTCCAAGAAGCTTTAAGAGAAGCAGATATTGAAGCATCTAAGTACGTTGACGAGGCTATGCGTTCAAGTATGGGCGATATTAACCGTAATTTTTAGTAGAACCCAAATAGGCATTACCAACTTAGGTAATGCCTATTTTCTATTCAAAATGTTTATAACGATAATAGCGGTAACCGATCTTTTTGCCAAAAATTGTCTCGCTAGTCCCCATTACATTAGCAAGTAAGATATAAATTCCTAGGAATACTAAACCGAAGATTGCTAAATAGATGAAGCTTCCCATTCTTCCTAAACTATTGAAATGATATCCAATTAAAAGTTGGTAAATAAATAATAAGATAATGTAGATTTCATTTACTACAACAATCGGCAGCAAGCTATGCAAGTTAACATCATATGTTTTATCAAGCTTATGATAACTAAGCACGATTACAAGTAAGAAGGCAATATCAGTTGAAAGAATTGCACCATCTGCACTCATAAACATCGTCATAGGAACCTGTAATACAATCTTGACAATAATTCCCCAAATCATATAACCAACAGCCAATTTGTTCATATTAAGTGCTAGAAGCAAAGTTAATGAGTTCATCACAAGGCCGGCTAATAGACTTTGTACAATGTTTTCCACCAAATAATAAGCACCCAAACTATCATGAGAAAATAGTACTGTATAAATTGGCGAAGAAGCAAATGCTGCAAGTGACACTAACGGAAGTAATACAAAAAGAAGAAGGCGATAGTTCTCTAAAAGCAGCTTTTTAATGCTTCCTTGATTATCCTTGGACTTATACTTAAGACCAGCTAAAAGTGGCAAACTAGTCTCAGAAACTGCTGTAGCAAGAGAAATTATTACTGTGGTGATCTTACTTGGATTAGCTGAAAATATGGTATACAAATAGCTCACATATTGGCTACTCATATGGTTAAAACTAATCAAAATCTGCTTGAATAAAAGTTGATCAACTAATTGCGTAACAGTAATGAATGAACCAAGTAAAACAAATGGTATTGATGCATACCAAAGATTAAGCAAGCTTCGATAAACATTGTTTAAAGCCCGTGGTTTACTTTTTTCAATTAACCCCTTATAGTATCCCCACTTCTTGCGCATATACGCAAAAAGATACAAATAACTGGCAATAGCACCCACACATGCACCGAATACACTAAAATAAACTGCTGTCACATAATTATGATGAAAAACTTCGATCACTAATAAAGTAGATAAAAGAATAAATAGAATGCGCGCAAATTGTTCCCATAATTGGGAAATGCCGTATGGCTTCATATCGTTGTTCCCCTGAAACCATCCTCTTACCATACTCATTGATGGCAAAATAATTACAGCTGGAACCAATACGCGGATAGAAATAGTAGCACTAGCTACTGAATCTACTGGACTATTCTTAGCAATTATAGGAGCAGTAGCGTATAACAAAATACCACATGCTAATCCCATTACAAGCATGATAATTAAGCCTAATTTTGTAATATATAGGCTGTCTTTATATCTATTCTGAGAATTTAATTGTGATACTTCCCGGGCAATAACTGAAGGTAAGCCCGCAGTACCAATAGATAAGAAAAGCGCATATGGCGTATAAGATGAATTGAATAACGCCTGCGCATTTAGCTGATTATGGTAGCTGCCAAGCATGATAAGCCATGGAATTAAATAAACAACTCCTAGAATTCTAGAGACGATACTACCAAATGATAGCCAAAATGAACCGGACAGGATTTTTTTATTCAAAAGAAAAGCCTCAAATCTACGTTAGTTTCTCATTTACATCTTTATTAATTATACGTGGATTTCTAGATTTGTGTGAATAAAGTGGATAAACGAGCTACTTTTTTAAGAAAATTTAGCTATTTCATGCTTAGTAATGATACAAATTGGTTACATTATTTACCAAAATATTACCTCTAGTTTAATTTTCCGTTAGGACTCTTGACCCGCTTACCTATTATTATTATGCTTAAAAATGTTACATAAATATCTAGAGAATAAAATAATTTGTTTACGAAATTTATCGGGGGAATTACGTTGTCACTCAAAAAGAGATTTATTACAAAATTAGCGTTTGTTACTATGCTTTCAGTTGCAGGTGTTAGTGCTGCAACTGCTGTTCAACCACATACTAATACTGTTCACGCTTCAACTACTTCAGTTGCTGCTCGTTCACTTGGCGTTGACGTTGCCAGTTACCAAAATGCGGACTTATCTCCACATGCTAGTTCAGGTGCTAAATTTGCGATTGTCAAAGTGAGTGAAGGTACTAATTATAGAAACCCTAAAGCTAGCGGTCAAGTTGCCAGTGCACGTTCTCAAAACATGATGCCAATGGGTTACCACTTTGCTACTTTCAGTGCAAACAGTGCTTTAGCTAGAAGTGAAGCAAATTTTGCTGTTGCGTCAGCTAAGGCCGTTGGTCTGGCACCAGGTTCATATCTTGCTTGTGACTATGAATCAGGCGATGGTAACAACATTAACATGGGTAAGAATCCTACTGCTAACGCAATTATTGCTTTCATGAGTCAAGTTAAGGCAGCTGGCTACAAGCCGCTTTTATACGCTAGTTCATCTGTATTAAGAAATAACATTAATACTAATGCAGTCGTTGCTAAATTCCCTAACAGCTTGTGGGTAGCTTCATATGCTGTTTCAGGTCGTATTGATAATCCAAACTTTAGCTACTTCCCATCAATGAAGGGCGTTTCAATTTGGCAATTTACTGATAACTGGCGTGGACTCAACGTAGATGGTAACATCAATGTTTTACCACTTAGCACTTCAAATAGCGCTGTTTCTCAAGCTCCCAAAAAGAGCAGTGCAAAAGCACGTGTATTGAAGCACGCAGCTCACGTTTACGACAAGCATGGTAAGCGTAAGAAGAATCGTAAGACTTTGAAGAAGAATACTACAGTTACTACACACGGTAAAAAGAAAACCATTAATGGTAAGAAGTACTACCGTATCGGTAAGAATGCATACATCAAGGCAGCTAACCTCTACTAATAATAAAAACTATGAAAAAGCATCAGGTAAAAATTTACCTGATGCTTTTTTGTACATTATTTTAAAAATTGATCGCCAGCTAAGTTGCGGTAGAAGTTAGCTTTAGCAGTTTGGTAATACGGGATCACCCATAAAAGACCGATACCCGCTGGAATACTTCCCAGGATAAACCAACCAATGAAACTTAAATCAAAAATGAACAAATCCATTTTGTGACCATTCATCAATTCTTTACTTGCATTAATTCCGTCTGTAGCACCGACTGACTTACCACTAGCCACCATGTCGCTAACGATATAGGGCGTCATTGAATATGCATAACTCTTAATAATTCCAGGAATAATTAAAAGTAGTGTCCATAAGAATGTAAAGATTGTAGTCATTACATAATTAATACATTCCGGACCAAAACGATTTTCAGTAAAAACTGAAAAAGCAGCAACGTATGGCTTTTCTTCAGTTGTATCTTCACTATCTCTTAAATGTAAAAATGAAATTGCCAAACTTAAACTAATGAAATCAGCAACCCAAGCTAAAATTCCACCTACCGGACTCAATATTTGAAAAAATACATTATTTCCATCGTAATTCATATAGAAACTATCAATATGATGACCACTCGCTGTCAAAAGCCAAGTAATAATAGCATTAATTAAAAATACAATAACTGCCCAGCCCCAATTACCACGAAGACTTTGTTTAGCAGCATCTTTTAATTCTCTTCTAGTAGACATGTTTTCCCCCATTTTTATATAAATAGTATTACTTTCAATTATATACAATTATAAACAAAAAAGATCATCAAAAAAGCCTAATTCCACCAACAACGGAACTAGGCTCACACAGTGTTTTACCGCCACTTTTGACCACATATTATAGAAGATAACATTTTCGCTACCGGAGAAAATGACTACTACTAGTGGCGGTACATGAAGATTTTAGCATTCAAAAAAATAAAACTCAAGTGAAATGATGCGAATCACGAATATTGTATTTTTTACAGAACTGCAATCACGTATATAGCAATTGCTTGATGGGAGCTAGAAAGTGGCTTGTGTTCTGCCTTAAGTTGCTTTCTGATTTTTTCGGCTCTAATTAAAGCAAAAACGGCCGCAATCCAGAATAAAACACTACCAATAATTGATATCCCACGGCTTATATTTTTAAGTCCGCCAGCTAAGCCGATAATAGGGCAGCGATGAAGAAGAGACCAAATACCAGTCCACTCCAAATAGCTAGTGGAGCTGTTGGTGGTTGATACTTCATTTTCTTAACGTTTTTAGAATAACGATACGTTAAATAAAGCTCAAGTGCTCCGAATAGCATTAGTACAACCGCTACAATTACAGGTATGAACTTTTCCATCTTTATTTACGCTTTTTTCCTTTACAATCCACATACAATTGCTAGAATACCGAATCCAATCAACAAAATCGTAATTTAGCAATATACTTATTGCTAAACGGATGTGCATCCCTCTTTGACTTAACTTCCTGATATTCGTGATAACCTTCTACCGCGTCTCTAATTCCCCAGTAGATCAGGAATACACCAGCAACAATTGAAGTCCATTTATAAACTGCACCATTACTTGCACCAAAAATGATTGCAGCTAAGCCGCATACAAGTAAAATATAACCAATCACTCTACTATTACGTCCAACGTAAGAAGCGTTATGTGTCTTTGAACCCTTTGTTTGTCTAATTACAGAATTACTAATTAAAATTTGTGCAACGCCTAACAATGCAACCAAAACATACACGCTATATTCAATCGCAGTAGTCATAATATTCACACTTTCTAAAAACCACCATCTGCTTTAATTATATGGAAATATTACAAAAGAAGACGTAAATATATAACCTACCAGAACAAAAAAGGCCTGACTCCGAATTGAATCGGAATCAGACCTATTTTTTTAAAAGTTCATCATCATTGACATGATGCGGTTCACTTTCTTCTTAACCTTACCAAACTCACCAGGAACGGTGTGATTATCCTGAATAATAATCATATTCTTCCCATCCTTAGTAGTACGCATAAAAGTATAATACCCTTCACCTGCACCATTAGCAGATTTGTAATTCTTAAGGTTATACAATCCACCATTATAGAATGTAGGAGCCTTCCCCTTAAAGAGGATCTGCTTACTTTGTTTGGTTAGCATGTTACCATGCAAAATATATTCAATTGTTTTAGCCAAATCACCATTAGACATTACAACTGATCCAGCACCTAACTCATTATGTGCATCTTTCACTGCAGCATCATGTTTTACTTTAACGTACTGACCTTCCTTCATCTCATATCCTGGTACCCAGTTAACGGCACGCAGTTTAGACATATCTGACCAAAGGAATTCCGTTTGCTTTAAGCCAAGTGGCTTGATATAAGTCTCATGAAATAATTGCTCATAAGTCTTGTGCTCAAGCTTAGATAAGATACCGCAGAGATAAATGTAGTTAACTGAAGTATAGTGCCATTTACCAAGATTTTGTGCATCAAATATCGTGTATTTCTGATCATGTTCAATGTTCTTTTCATCAGAAATAAATTCTTTTGTACCTAATTCTTGACCTTGCTGTAAATCAAGACCCGAAGTCATATCAAGCAAATTACTAATTTTGACTGAATCAGCTCCGTCTACGTTAGGATAATACTTAGAAAGCTTATAATCTAAGCTAAGCTTACCTTTTTGCACCTCACGCATTACCATTGCAGCGGTCATTGATTTTTGAACAGAATTTATTAAATAGCTAGTGTCAGTACTATTATTTGTTGCATAGTTTAGCACAGGCTTCATATTACTTGTTACCAATACAGAGCCTTTAACACCTAATCTATTAATAGCCCGTCGCACTACTTCACTTTTAAACGATCTTTATTATTTAAATTTACACGTTTAACGTTATCTTTATTCTGCCACTTCTTTGAGAAGTAGTAGTTAGACATATCATAGTTGTAACGTTCGTTAGGCAACTTCATAAATGGTCTAACAGCTTGATCAACAGCTACCCAGCCTTTCCAACCAAGGTGAATAGTATCTTGCATGAAGTACTTTTCATTACCACGTTTAGAAAGATCTGCAATATTTTCAAAACCTTGACTAGTCAATTGTTGTTCAATTTTAGCAACTGATTCTTGATACATTTTTTGTGATAAACCAGTATACTTCATCCACTTACCATTAATTGGTGGAATAATGAACAACACATTAGTATGTTGCTTGGCAAATTGTTCCAGCATTAACTGGAAGTCGCCATATTCAACAGATCTAACGTAATCAAAGTGACGTTGACTACCCTTGAGTCTCTTTAATACCTTTCTAGGCAAACGAGTTCTATAGAAAGTATTGTCAATTCCCAAGTTATTTGAAGTAGTATGTGCTGCAGCCTGTTCTTCAGCCACCTTGTTCAAAGCAGCTACAGAATAAGTATTAGGTAATACTTTAGCTCTATTTTGAATCTTATTTACACGATCGCGTAATTGGAATGAACTAAAGAAGTTATCTTCGTTACGTAACATTCTACGACGATTTTCTAAATAAAATCTTTCAAAAGTAGTTAGCTTTTTACCTGCAGCAATTTGCTTAAGACTGTTTCTAATTTCACCCTTTACATCTGGCATATCAAGCAGACGCTTAGCAGCATAACGATCAGTCTTATTATTCTTAGCACTTAACAAGAAGTTACATGCTTGAAGTGGTGAATAATATAAAGCAAATGCATTAGGATCTTGGCCTTTCTTGGTAAACCATTGTGGTGAAATAATCACTACAGCCTTTTTGTTTTTAAGCTGTTTAGTTGTACCCTGCATCCCCAAGAATTGAGCCAAAGATTGACTACCTGGTCCACCTAGAAGAAATGGACGGTAATTTCTGTGATACTTTTCAGCAATAACACTAGGGTGAAGTGGATCAAATCTAGACAATTCACTTGAACCATAGAATGGTACATAACCATCTTTATAAGCTTCTTGCTTCATTGTACTGCCCTTAAATACAGTACTATTTTGTGAGGCAGCTGCTTCATAGATAGTTTGCTTAGAAAAAGTTCTTTCCCAGGGAATAAGAAATACAACTAATAAAAGGATAAAAGCGCAAAGAACTGGGCCAAAAATTTGCCACAGCCGGCGTTTATTACTCATTTTCTAAGCTTTCCACCTTTGCAACAATCTTGTTAGGAGTGTCCCATTCTTCACGATTAAATTCTGATACAGGAACATCAATATCAAATTTTTCTTGTAAACTCAAAAGCATTTGTACACTTGCCATTGAGTCCATCAAACCATTATCAAAGATGTTTTCATCCATTTGATCTGATAAATCTTCACCAGTTAAATCGTTTAAAATGTCTAATACGCCTTGTTTAGTGTCCATAATTAATACCTCTCAAAAAATCTACGCTATATTTTTACTTCCAGCCAAACCACAATTGACTAAGGAATCCTGAGAAAATCAAGAAACTGAAACATACCATATTGAAAGTTAAGAAAATGGCAAACCATTCAGTAAACTTGTTATGTGGAATTTGTTTCTTATGCTTTCTCTTAAATCTTAGCCACATATCGTTGACACAGATAGCAGTGGCATGGAATATACCATAAACAATATAATACCATGTTAACCCATGCCAGAATCCCATTATCAAGAATAATAGGAAATATGATACCTGTGACAATCTAATACGATTCTTAAACAACTTTTTTTTCATTGCAAAGAAAGTGAATCGCATGTAGATATAATCACGGAACCAGAATGAAAGTGTAATGTGCCAACGGTTCCAGAAGTCTTTAATATTCTTAGAAATAAATGGTTTGTTGAAGTTCATTGGGGTATGAATACCCATGAAGTATGAAATTGATACAGCAAATAGTGAGTAACCTGCAAAGTCAAAGAACAGGTACATACTGTAGCAATACATGTAAGCAAGAAGCCACCATGATAACTTCAAACCACCATTAGCATTTCCCACCGCTAAAGCAGCGGCACTAATCTTAGGAAGCCAATAAGTACCAAAGAACCAACCAATAATAAATTTGTATAAAAATCCTTGGAACAAATATCTTACAGCATATTGTAAATCTGTAATATATGCGTCTCTTGTAGGAACTTTATCGTAATCTTTCTTAAATCTACGATATCGATCAATAGGACCTGATGAAATAGTTGGGAAGAAGAGTAAGAATCTTGCATAGGTTACAGGATCCACCTTCTTAATCGCACCGTCACGCATTTCCATAATAACTTGCACTGTTTTGAAAGTTACGTAAGAAATACCTAAAAATCCAATAACAAAGTTGATTGAATTAAGTGGGAATGCGGTCAAATACTTAACTGCAGCCAGCGGAATAATCGCTAAAATTACAGCCAAGCTAAATACCCAAGTCTTATTTTTACCATGATGACGATAATACTGATAAGCAAACGTCAAAGCAAATTCATAAACCAGCCAGATTAGCAAGTTTACACCTTGTTGCCAGTGACTACCGTCAAAAATCAAGAATAAGAAAACAATTGAGAAAATCGCTTCATATGTCTTGAGACGATGACCATAGTAAAGTCCAATAATAATAGGAATTAACGCGATCATCAAGTAAACAAAATATTGCGGATTTGAGTAAGGTTGTAAGTTAATGAAATTAAAATTCACTACTTATTAACCTCCTTAATAACTGCCTTAATATCCACCTTACCGTTTTGAGAAATTGGTAATGTATCTTGGTAAACATAACGCTGTGGAATCATGTAAGGCATCACGTTCTTAGCTAAGTCTTCACGAATCAACTTAGTAAGTTGTGCATCAGAATACTTACGACGAACGCCATGCTTCAATTCGATTTCAGCAACAATTTGCTTTACAGTATGATCTTTATTGTATTTAGGTGCTGCGACACCATAACGTACAAATTCATTCTTTGACAAGTAGAAATTAATTTCTTCAAGTTCGATTCTGTAACCATTGAACTTGATTTGGAAGTCGATTCTACCGCGATAAAATAGCATATCACCATCAAAGAATCCAGCATCTCCACTACGGTAGCTGCGATACTTGTCGCCCTCATTTTGGAAGAAAGCAGCTTCGGTCTTTTCAGGGTTATTCATGTACCCTTTTGAAACGCTAGGACCACTGATAATGATTTCACCTTCGCCAGGCTTATCTCCCTTTGAAGTATCAATAGTAATCTTAGTGTCTTCTTTTACTCTACCAATTGGTAGACGATCATACTTTTCAAGTATTTCATCAGTGATCTCTACTTGAGTCACAGCAACTGTAGTTTCAGTAGGACCGTAAGTATTAAAAATATGACTTTCTGGGAACTTCTTCTTAAGCATATCAGCTTCACTATGTGGTAATTCTTCACCACAGAATAAGAAGTGAGTTAAGTCTGGATGATGTTCTGCATCAAAGGTTTTATCTAAGAAACACATTTGTGCAAATGATGGAGTTGATACCCAAACATTAAATTGCATTTTTGGTAAAGTTTGGAACAATTGACCAAAGTTTTGCGTAACATCATGTGGTAAAACAACAAGCTTTCCTGCTGAAACAAGTGCAGGATAAAGGCTCATAACTGACAAGTCAAATGAGTATGGAGCTTGTGCCAAAAAGCTTGGGTGTTCTGGCAAATTAAAATCTGATAATTCCCAGTTTACAAAACTCAACAAATTATCATGACTGATTTGTACACCCTTTGGCTTACCAGTAGTACCTGAAGTAAAGATAATATAGTAATTTTCGTCGCCTTCAACGAAATTACTTTCATCAACTGTAAAGTCGCCATCTTCAACTTCATTAGCTTTAAGTACCTTGATGCCGTCTAAATTAACGTCTGGCAATGGATCAATTTCCAAAACCATAGGTGATTTTGAAACATCTTGAATCATTGTTAAACGTTCAGCATTTGAATAACTTGCAATTGGAATATATGCGTGGCCTGATTTAACACAACCTAAGAAACTAGCAATCATTTCAAATGTTTGACCACCCCAGATCATGATTGGTGCATGTTCTGGGATATCCATACTAGCAATCTTGTGTGCCCAAGCGTTTGAACGCTTCTTAAGGTCACCATATGTATTGGTTTCACCGAGATAATCGTAAACTACACGATCTGGTTCATTTTCAGCTATCTCGTCAATTCTCTTAATAACATCTTGAATCATATGACAACACCTACCCTAAAATTCGTTGTAAATAAAGTGCACTGAAGTGAGTCCACTGTATTCATACAAATAGATAAGAGCCATCAGGATGCCAAAATAAACAAGTGTCTTTAAGACAAACATACCAATTCGTTTGCCTCGAGAGTCTACTTTTGTTTTATTTTCCATTTTTTCTCCTTCAAGCAATCTTTTTACTGTGCCTTATATTACTACAAATAGCAACACTAAGCGCACTATCGATATACATTTTAACAAATTTAAACTTTTTCTTAAATCATAGCTTTTAATATAAAATGATAAAAAGCGCTTTCTTTACTGTATTTTCTTACAATCCCGGTATGCAAAATATAATGGGATAAAAATGATAATTGCCACAAAAATTAAAGCAAAAATTGTTAGTTTCATCACATTTTGCGGATTAAGCCATCGTTTACTTTTTGCAGTAGTCAATAAATATACAGCAAAAAGTACGATAATAACTAACTCCCCTAGACAGAAGAGAGAATTAGTCATTTGATAGAAATACAAATAAACTGTAGCGGGTAATAAACAAAACCAACCCGAAAAGCGTAAAAGAAAGATTTCTCGTTTTCGATAATTAATATTCATAATGTATGTCTTTCCTTTTCTAACTACCAAATAAAGCATTGATATTTAACGACAGAATTCGATCCATTACCATAATGTCAGGGCGAGCATATATTTTAGAGCCTGATTCAAAAACACAAAGTAATTGTCCCTTATAAGCAGTGATTTGCTCTAAATATGGTGGTAACTCTATAATCAACTCCGCATTTTTTTCATCAAGATTATTTAAAGCGGTCGTTGGAAAAACATACAATTTAGAATTTTTACTACCATAGGATTGACTTAAGAATATTTTATCCTGATATATGGCAATTCCTTGAATCTGCTTGTCCATCGTTGTTTCTCCTGTCGGATCTGACCACTGAAGTGTACCTGTAACAGACTTAATTTCGTTATTGGTAATAGACCCCTTATTTTTTCCACTTCTAGCAATTGTATATGCAGCAACTTTTCCGCGACCATACATGTTAAAAAAGCCTACAAATAATTGTCCATCATAATACGTAACTGTTGAAGCCTTTTCTACAGCGGGGATAGCAATCTGGTGATTATATTTTATCGGCATCTGACTGCCGGCTTTATAAGCTTTCATTTCTTTTAATGAAAATGAAGCTAAAGCAGACGATTTTCCCATTTTACTGGTAACCCAAATATTTTTAGCTACTGGATCATATGCGATTCCACCTAAATGTGGTCTTCCAGAAACCTGAATTGTCTTAATATATTTACCAGACTTTTTATCCAAAACATAAATGACAGATGCGTGTGTATGATTGCCATCATAAGCTGTGAGCAAAATATACTTACTTACTACCGCTATTCCTTGTGGCGTCATAGCAGCTGTAGTATCGTACTTTTTAGTCACAAAATCGTAACTTTTAGTAGAAATAAGACCAGGGATAACTACATCTTTTCCATCCCATGTCATAGGTGGTACATAATTTGACACTTTATTAATAAAGGAATAATTTTGCCTTAATGTTTTTTGATAATTATTCCAATTATGCCAAGCTGGACTAATGCTAGTTCCATCCTTAGTCGTTATAACTTTAGGACGTTCTTTTAACATTTGCTCTTTTTGCCACCATTGATAGCCGTAATAACCACCTGCCCCTATTCCAGCTAAAATTAGTAGTATTAAAACCAAATGTAATATAGTCTGGACTATTTTCTTCAAAAAGATGCCCCTCTCTATTATCCGTTTGGGTCATGCTTACAATTATAACCAATGAACAAAAAAATTTCCGACATTGTCCCTATATTTCAAAAATATGCATTTAATTTATAAAAAATACATATTTTTTATAAATTAAATGCATTTCGTCACACTTTTTTCACAATTTAAGGTTATACTACATAATGTAGTAAGTAAGAAAACGATTCTTACCACTACAACTCAACTTTTTTGTTTTTCATTCATACTCCTCCAAGTAAATAATGAAAATAAAAAGAATTGACTTACTCCAATTAGTCAATTTCATATCTATCCCTTTCGGCTCACGTGTGTTGCGTGAGCTTTTCTTATGGCATTTTTTCATCTTAATTACTTCTCAAGTAAATCTTTACCTTTTCATAATAAATTAAACATTTTTACTTCACATTTGCTATGTATTATATAAATCGTAGCAAGGCGGTAGAAACTTGCTACATACTCCCACTTTTTTATTTCATTCATTCTTACTCCTCCAAAGTAGATGAAACTAATAAGGTCCGCAAAAATTTGCGGGCCTTTTCCTTTTTTCAAGTATAATTTTAGTAAGAAAAGAGGTAGTTATTATGTTTTCACCATCAATTCAACATTTAATTGAAGAAAAATCTGGTTCATTCGTCATACCTGCCAGTCGTATCGCATTTGTTCAAGATGATAATCCACTTTATCACGCCTTTTTAATCCTTACCAAAGTTAAATATTCTAAAATTCCAGTTTTAGATAAAGATAAAAAAGTTGTTGGATTATTGAGTTTATCAATGATTACTGACAAAATGCTTACAACTGATGATATTTCAATAAAAGCTTTATATGATCTTAAAGTTAAAGATGTCATGCAAACCAAGTTTGATAAAATAAATTTTGTTCAAACAACACTTGAAACCCAACTACATCTACTGATCGACAATGCATTTTTGCCGATCGTTGATGATCGCGGTGTTTTTCAAGGACTTCTTACACGTCGAGAATGGATAAAGGCTTTTAACTACGTTGTCCATACTTATGATCAACATTATGAATCTAAAGAGAAAATTTCAAAGTAGTTATCTAACCTGATCAACTGCTTTTTTTATTTTGTCCAAAGCATGAGCACTGGCTTGTTAATAGAAGAATGGTAGAATGGGTGAAGTAGAGTAAATATATATGCTTTTGGAGGCTAAATTATGAAGCGTCAATGGAAATTTATTGTCGTTTTAATTGCCGGGGTAATAAGTTTAATTTTGGAATTTGGCATACATGCTCCAACTTTGTTTACCACACCAATCTTAGGCTTACATATGAATCCTCAAGCAATTATTATTGACATCCTCGGTATCTGGATTTCTGTTATCTTACTTATGGAAATATTTGAAGATTGGAAATCTGGTCGTTACGGTGTTGATATCCTTGCAGTTATTGCAATTGTTTCTACTATTTTGATTAACAATTACTGGGCTGAATGGATGATTTTGGTAATGTCTACTGGTGGTGAAACACTTGAAGACTACGCTACAGGTCAAGCTAGCAAGGAACTTCGCTCTTTATTAAACAATACTCCTCGTATTGCTAATAAATTAGTTAACGGTAAGATCACTGAAGTTAACGTTAATGATTTAAAGATCGGTGATATCGTTTTAATAAAGCCGGGACAACAAGTTCCCGTTGATGGTGAAATTGTTAAAGGAATGTCAAGCTTTGACCAATCATCACTTACTGGTGAATCCGTTCCGGTATCTAAAAAGCCAGGAGACAATCTAATGTCTGGCTCAGTTAACGGTGATGCAGCTGTAGAGATGAAAGTAACTAAAGAAGCCAAAGACTCAGAATATCAGTCTATCGTTGCCTTGGTTAAATCTTCTCAAGCTCAACCAGCTAAGTTCGTTAAAATGGCTGACCGTTATGCTGTTCCATTCACTATTATTTCTTTGATTATTGGTGGTGTGGCTTGGGCCGTATCAGGCGATGCAACAAGATTTGCGGAAGTTATGGTTGTTGCTTCCCCTTGTCCACTTTTGATCGCTGCACCTGTTGCTTTAGTCAGTGGTATGAGCTCAATGTCAGCTCACCATATTATTGTAAAGTCCGGTCCAACTCTTGAGAAATTGTCTCGTGCTAAGACATTTGCCTTTGATAAGACTGGTACTTTAACTGAAAACCAGTTGGTAGTTGATCAAATCGTACCAGCTGATAATTCTATTTCTAAAAATGAATTACAAGGATTAGCTGCCAGTGTCGAACAACAATCAAGTCACGTTATTGCTAGTTCACTTGTTAAAGCAACTAATAAAGATTTAATTAAACCCGTAACTAATTTAACCGAAACTACTGCTCAAGGTGTTGAGGGTGATGTTAACGGGAAGCACGTTAAAGTGGGTAAACTAAAATTCGTTGCGCCTGATCATGAAAAGATTAACGTCAGCTCTACTGCAGTATTTGTATCAATTAATGATAAATTTGCTGGTTACATCACTTTAATGGATAAAATGCGTCCAGAAACTCCTGCTACAATTGCTAAACTTCGCAAGCAAGGTGCTGAAGACATTATGATGCTTACCGGTGACCATAAGCAAGTTGCCGAAAAAGTTGGTAAAGAAGCTGGTATTACTGACATTCGTGCCGACCTTTTACCATCAGAGAAGATTAAAGCAATTAAGGAAGTTCCTAAAGATTTACGTCCTGTCGTAATGACCGGTGATGGTGTTAATGATGCGCCTAGTTTAACTGCTGCTGATGTGGGTATCGCAATGGGTGCTAAAGGTGCAACGGCTGCCAGTGAGAGTGCTGATGCCGTTATTATGGTTAACGATTTGTCTAAGGTTAATAATGCGGTAGCTATTGCAAAGCACACAATGAAAGTTGCAAATATCGATGTTTTAACTGCCATTGGCGTTGTTATAATTATCGAACTAATTGCCTTTACTGGTGTCATTCCTGCTTTCTGGGGAGCTATCTTACAAGAAGTTGTTGATATGATTACTATTAGTTTGGGACTTCTTGCTAAGACTAAGCCAAGTAAAAAGCAATTTGGACTTGAAGAGTAATTTGCATCAACTTTAAAAAACAATTAAAATTAAACTCAACTGAATATTTATTTAGTGGTTGGGTTTTTATCAAAATAAAAACTTTCAAGATTTGCTTCTTTGGGTCAAGAAGCGCTTGAAAGTTTTTTGTTTTTTAAGGGGGATTTATGCATTTCTTAGGAGAATTAATTTTAATCCTGTTAACTACCGTATTGCTCGGGCAATTATTTGCTCGCTTCAATATGCCTGCAGTTATTGGACAATTACTTTCAGGAATTTTATTAGGACCAGCTATTTTAAATTGGATTCATCCGAATGAAATAATTAGTCTTTTTTCTGAATTTGGGGTCATTTTATTAATGTTCTTGGCCGGTCTTGAAAGTGACTTGGACTTGTTAAAGAAATACTTCAAATTAAGCTTTACGGTAGCCAGTGTTGGTGTTATTTTGCCAGTGATATTCATGGGTCTTGCCAGTTATTTCTTTGGCATGCGACCACTTGAAGCACTCTTTATTGGTATTGTTTTTGCGGCAACTAGTGTTTCAATTTCGGTCGTTGTGCTGCAAGAAGCAAATCAGCTTCATACACGTGCTGGTACAGCTATTTTAGGCGCTGCAGTAGTTGATGATATTTTGGCCGTTGTAGTTTTAAGTTTATTTACTACATTTAGTCATGAAGGTGGAAAAAGTGGTTTAACAAACAACTTTTTCCTCAACATTTTGATTGAAATCGTCTACTTTGTTGTAGTTTGGATAATTTTCAAATTTATAGCACCATACTTTATGAAAGTATCTGAAAAAATTTCTGTTGATTATTCCGTTGTCATTGGTTCATTGGTTTTAGCCTTGACGATGGCATGGGCAGCGGACTTTGTTGGTTTATCCGCTGTTGTAGGGGCGTTTTTTGGTGGTTTGGCAATTCGCCAAACGCCGCAACACAAAGAAGTACAATCTTCAGTTTCAGCAATCGGTTATTCAATCTTTATTCCAGTCTTCTTCGCTGACATTGGACTTTCAATGACTTTTGCTAGTTTCATTAAAGATATCTGGTTCATCATAGTTATGACTGTTTTAGCCGTTTTATCTAAGTTTTGGGCCGGAAAATATTCTAGCGAAGTATTTGGCTTTACTAAGAATGAAGGTAATATTGTCGGTGCCGGAATGGTTTCACGTGGTGAAGTTGCGTTAATTGTTGCGCAGATTGGGATCACTCATAACTTGTTCCCTGAAGATATTTATTCAAGTCTGATTTTGGTAATCATTGTAACGACTGTTGCTTCGCCATTTATCTTGAATCACTACATTAAGAAAAGTAAGCAAGATACCGAATTTATGTAATATAGATAGCCTAGCAAAATGCTAGGCTATTTTTTCGTGTTCGCTTGTAGACGCAAATATTGATCAAGTATATTTGACTCTATTACAATCCTGTTAGAAAGGAGACGCCGTCGTGTCTGTTTCAGATGCGTTGCATCTAATGAGTAGCGAAAAAAATAACTGCTTTAGCTGGGGAGAGCTGGCAGTTATTTAGTAAATTGTAATAATTTTCAAATAGTCGTCGCTAATGCGATTCTACACGGCCTCTTTTTTCATATTCGGTATATCAACTAGATAAATAGTAGATAATTAATTCACGTAAATATTACCATTTGAGGTATCGATACTTAGCACATTTTTAGCACTTGTATTCTTCTCAAATTCATCAGATTTATTCTCTCCTTTAACGACGATACTGCCATTAGAAGTGGACAAAGCATATCCTTCGACGTTACTCTTTCCAACTTTTACCGTGCCGTTTGAAGTGTCGATTTCGAAGTCTTTTTTCGTTATCAGATTTTTAAGATTAACATTACCGTTTGAAGTATCAATTGTTCCCTTCTGAACTTCCAGATAATCAACTGATACATCACCATTAGAAGTATCGACGGAAAGATACTTTAATTCTTTTTTTGGCATTTCGATCGTGAGAGTTTGCTTTATATTCTTGCTACCAAAAATATTGCTATTAATAATTGTTGATTTTTTTGGTGAATCAATGACCAAAACTCCATTTTTTACCTTTATAGTTGGTTTTAACTTATTCTGACCTACATAACGCACACGATAATGTTTGCCGCTTATAATTTTTATATCATCATTTGCACTATCGATTTCTATTCGATTATATGCAGGTAAAGAAAAAGTTTTATTAATTATTTGGCTACTATTTTTACTGCATCCATAAAGTCCGCAAATCGTTATACAACCCAATATTAAAGCTACAAATTTTTTCATTCTACTACTCCCCATATATTAAAAAGTTTCAATCTCTTTTTTCGTACTTAATATATTACTTCAAGTCAATCACATCATTATATTTTTCTAACTCATCTGCATCATAATGATGGATTACTTCCACAAAAGTTAATGCAGAATTTAACAAATACTGATGAATTTTATCTGACGTCTTTTTATCAAGAGAAGCATTAATTTCATCAAGTAAAAGCACTGGACGCTTAGATAAAATCGCCCTAGCAAGCTCAATTCTTGCCAATTGACCACCTGATAATTGATCAGCATTATCACCTAAAGAATAATCAAACCCCTTTTCTTTGATTACATCAGTAAGTTCAAGTTCAAAACAAACCTGCTCAACTATTTCTTGGGGAATATTTTTACCTAACGTTAGATTAAACCACAGAGTATCAGCGAAAATTACCGGTGCTTGACTGGCATAAGCAAAAATATTTTCAAAATTGCCTGCTTTTTCTGTTTTTCCATTCAACAGAATTCCCTTGGCTTCACCATATTTACCTTTCATCAAGAACTGCAACAATGTTGATTTACCCGTTCCAGATGGTCCGATAATAGCCTGTTTTGTCTTGTTTTTAATTGTTAAATTAAAATTATGAATCAACTGCTTGCCTTTTCTATTAAGTGAAACATCAGTTAAAACAAGATCTTGAAAAACTGCTTTATTGTCGTTAACTTTTTCATTATTTGCCAAAGCTAAATACTTATTCGTTTTTTCAACGATCTTTTTAGTAGTTGATAATTCATTGCGGTCATCCAAAATAGTCAAAATTGGATTCACAAAAGAATTAGCCAATTGAACAATAGCAAAAAGTGAACCTAACGTGGTCATTTCATGAATCACCATGTAAACACCTGTTAAAAACGGAATTAAGAATGTAACCAGATTACCAATTAAACTAATCCAAGAGCTTGTATCCAAATTCAACAAATTCATTTTTCTTAGAGCAGTTTCAAGATTAAACACTTTTACTTGATTCTTTTCAGCTGCGCTTTCCTGTCCATTGTATAAACGCAAAGTTTCGCTACCGGCTAAAAAATTTTTAGTTTGATTTACGTATTGACCATTGGCTTTAGTCCAATTTTCCGAGGCATTTTGAATTAATTTTTGGAAGAAATTAGAAATAAACATTGGAACAAATGAACCAACTAAAAACAAGATAGTAACTAGCCAATTGACCAATAATGCATAACCGAGGGCCAACACCAATGTGCAAGCCTGCATAATAATTTCAATCTGTGCATCAAAACGATTAGTTTCAAGCAACTTAAAATCATTAGTTAAAAAGCCAAGAGCATTGGAATTCTCATCCCTATCAGTACTAAGCATCCCCTTGAAGATATTCGTTCTCAAATATGTATTAGTTTCCTGAATTGCGGCAGTTTTCAATCTATTAAAAATCAAACTAGCTATAAAAGTAATCAAGAATCCACCAATTACGATAGCCAAAAAAATACTTACTTGATTCCACTTCTTTTGTGTTGCAATATTAGTTAAAGTTTGTACCATATATGCCATCACAATAGTAGAACAACTGGCAACAATTCCGGTTATGATCATCAAGATAAATTTGAAATGATTTGAATATTTGTAAAGCATGAAATTCAACTCCCCTGTTTGTTATTGGGGATATTATTGCATGCATTTTTTATTCAAAAATGATAAATTGCATATATGCAATATCAATGTGGGAGAAAAACAAAATGGTAATTGGTGAAAAATATAAAGAATTACGAAAAGAACAGTCTATTACCCTGGCACAAGCTGCAAAAGGTATTTGTGCTACTTCCAACTTATCACGTTGGGAAAATGGCAAAATCACGTTAGAGTTTAACAAAGTGCTCGCCCTTTTAAACCGAATTCATATTAGTCCTACTGAATTTATCGGTTATGCCAACATCGAACAAGAAAATGATATTCCAAAAGAATTACTAAAAGCAATTGAAGATGAGGATACTAGTACAATAAAAAAACTAATTCACATACACTTAGATAAATACCATATTGATAGAAACATACACAATCTATATCTTACCGTTATCCTTTGTAACCAATATCTATTAATCAAAGGTGAAAATCTTTTACCATTTTCTGATCAGATGCACCTTTACACTTATTTGTCCAAGATCACCTTGTGGAGCAACTATGATTTAGGCTTTTTTGGTAACTGTGTTTTTATGATTAAAACTGATAGAGTCTATGCAATTGCAATGAACGTTTTGAAAAATCAGAACTTGATTCAAAAAAATACTAGTTCTATCGGTTTAATTTCAATGATGGGTGTTTTATCAGATACTACTATTTCTTTAATTTTTCGAAAGGATACAGTTCATGCACAGAAATTACTAGATGCGCTGCAAGATGTCGAATTACCGCAATATCTTGAATTCTTTAAAGTAACTCTGACATTTTTACAGAAAATACTGCAGTATTTGAAGACGAAGGACGAAGGTATAGTTTTAAACTTTATCAATAATGCTCAAAAAATGGGAATGACTGAATCTGTAGACACATTTAAAGAAATCTTCGAAAAAGTAAAAATATTAAACTAAAAAGCTAATTTCTTGTAAAATACTAATCAAATTAAGAAAGAATAATACATAGGAGGTTGATTGTCGCGGCAGACAAGTCTACATTAAAAAAGAAAATTACTCTCGTTTTTACTAGTCTATTAGTCCTAATTAGCATATTTTTTATAGGGAGCAAAACAATGAACATGCCTTTTTCTACTCAATTCACTGATGACTCACGTTATCAAAATACAATTATCAAACACAGTCGCCGTTTGGTTGGATATTTCAATTACGGTACTGATGATCAAAGAATGAACTTTGGCAATTTACAACATCCAGATAAAAATGGTTTTACTGATTGCTCAAGCCTGGTTTGGCTAGTGATGAAACAGGCTGGCTATAATGTTGGCCCAACAGCCTTTTCTACTCCTGAAATGGAAAATGATGCCAAAAATGCTCATCAATACTTTAGACAGATTCATGCTAAAAATGTAAAGCCGGGTGACATTGTCATTGTTAATGTTGGAACTGGTTATGGTCCAAATGGTCATACAGCAATCATTGATGGTCCATATCACGGTAGAAAAACGCAAATTATCGAAATCGGCGGAATCGATCCAATGGGTGCGGTCCATCGATCAACAATTGAGCAATCTTTTCAAAGTCTTCTTAAAGAGGGCCGGATCACTTATGCTCGTCCTACTAAATAAGCATCGCAACCTCAAGTTGACAAAATTTATCGCAAAATTGGTAGAATGCAACCACTTCTCGCAGTATTATTTTGATAAAATCAAAACAATCGAGGTAATAAGAATGAGCTTAAATCAAAAAATCGCACAGTTACGAAACGATAATAATTGGTCACAAGAAGAATTGGCTGAGAAATTAAATGTTAGTCGTCAATCTGTTTCTAAATGGGAGAGCGGACAAGCTAAACCTGATCTAGACAAAATCATTGCTTTATCTGATATTTTTGATGTTTCAACTGATTATTTGCTCAAAGATGACAATGAAGAAAAGAGTAATCCATCAACAAATAAGCATCACTTCAGCCTTTCATGGGTTCAATTTGGGCGTCTTAATTCTGCTATTTGGGCAATTGCTGGAGCAATCTATGCTATCTGCGGATTTGCCTTTGATAATTGGAATTCTGGTATGATTATATTTCCAATTACATTGATACTTACTATCATTATCAGATTATTTGCACACTAAATAAAAAACGCCGGAAACGGCGTTTTAATTTACATTCAACTAAATAAAACCTAATGCGTTATAACACATGTGTACCAGCATCGAATAGCGCAAGTCCTTAGTTGTCGTATATACCCAGGCTAAGACTATCCCCAACACCCAATATACAAAAATAAATCTGCTTAACATCGGATCATGCATGTAGCCAAACAAAAAGCCACTTGTAACTATTCCCAGCCACTTATTCAAACGCGTAGGTTTAGTAAAGAAGATATTGAAAAACATCCCTCTAAAAATTGTTTCTTCGCAAAACGGTGCAATGAATACTACCAGAATCTTAAACATTCCAGTATTCTGTTGCTGGATTCTATTTAAAGCCTGCTGATTTTCGGAAACACCGCCACCCACTATATTTAACATTACAATTGAGCCGATCGTAATTAATACAAAACCAATCGCAGCTATTCCAATTCTTCTCATATCCCAGTGAGGACTCTCATTAAATCCCCAATAATTTCTTTCTCTTAACTGACTTCGATATAAATAAAAAATCACAAATAAAATTGCGACAGTTACTAAAGCAGTTACTATAACACGAAGATTACCTAAATGTATCCTTTGCGGAGCAAAATAGAATATCTCAAGCCTACTATATAAAATTAATGCGACAATTATCCCTGCAATATTTCCCAGGTAATGCCAAAATTTTCTCATTTTTCCATTTACACCTTGATTCTTTAACTTTTATGTATTGTTTCTATTATAATGGAAATAGCTGAAAAAGGCATAAGGGAGGATATTATGATACAGGAGATCATCGCCTTTTTAGGAAGACGCGGCGAATTTTTTTACATTTCAGTTTTTATGCTTCTGATGTTTTTCATATTTTTAATTTCTTGGTTAATTGAGCCGCGGCGCTTAATTAATGGGGTTTTATTTACAATCTTTTTTATTTCAGTATTCGCTTGGATCACCGTTATGATCAATAAGAGCACCAGCCGAGGATTACAACGAGCATATAATCTACTATTACTGATCGTTTTCTTCGGTATTATTCTAATACTAGTTTTTGCCTGGCTATTTCTTTTTTGGAATGCCTATTTTGTCTGGAAATATGAGAGTCACACTTTACCTAATCTATTGACCTTATTTTCTGGTTTTATTGCGTTAATCTTTAGCGTTATCTTCATCTTAGGGCCGGGACGCTATTTGCCTCATTGGTTAAGTGCCCTACTCGCTTCTATTCCTGCTATTGCTATTTATCTAGGATTAGTTTTATACAACTTTTTAGTAAATTTGCTCTTATATCAAATTTATCCTCGCCATTACAAACAAGACTACCTAATTGTTTTAGGTGCAGGACTAATTAATGGTGATCAAGTTTCTAAGTTACTAGCTGCACGAATCAATCGAGCAATCCAGTTCTCTAATCGCCAATATCAAAAAGGTAGAAAACGTCCTATTATTATCATGTCCGGTGGACAAGGTCCTGATGAAAAAGTACCTGAGGCTTTAGCTATGGCCAAATTTGCACAACACCGTGGAGTTTCACCAGATCATATTTTAATTGAAGATCAATCTAAAAATACTTACCAAAATATGCTTTTTTCTAAGCAACTAGCTACTAACGACTTTGGGGGTCCCAATTTTAAAGCAACATTTTTTAGCAACAACTACCATATTTTTAGAGCTGCGCTTTTAGCTAAAGAAGTGGGCCTAAAAGCTAATGGCGTCGGTGCTTTTACTAGACTCTATTATTTACCTAACGCAATTATTCGTGAATTTGCTGGTGTATTTGTCATGCATAAACGCCGCCATTTCGTTATCATGGGAGTAATAGTTTTATTCTTTATCTTGCAAGCTATTTTAGCTGCAGCAGGTATCGTTAAATTCAACGTAATTTAAATTAGAAAAGAGGACGAAATGCTACAACTAAAACATATTTTTAAGTCATATAAAGTGGGCGATAATATTACTCATGCCCTAGATGATGTTAGTATATCCTTTCGTGATCAAGAATTCGTTGCAATCTTAGGTCCTAGTGGATCTGGGAAAACAACTATGTTAAATGTTATCGGTGGACTTGATCGCTACGATAAAGGTGATTTGATTATTAATGGTAAGTCAACCAAAAATTTCAAAGAAATCGATTGGGATGCCTATCGTAACAATACCGTAGGTTTTATTTTTCAAAATTACAATCTGATTCCCCACCTCTCAATTATCGCCAATGTGGAATTAGGTATGAACCTTTCTGGTGTTCCTAAAAAAGAACGCCATGAAAAAGCTGTTAAAGCTTTAACTGAAGTCGGTTTAAAAGAACATCTTAATAAGCGGCCTAACCAATTATCAGGCGGTCAAATGCAACGTGTAGCAATCGCCCGTGCAATTGCAAATGATCCAGATATCTTGCTCTGTGACGAGCCAACTGGAGCGCTTGATACTGAGACTTCAGTTCAAATCATGGAATTAATCAAAAAGATCTCTAAAGATCGTTTAGTAATTATGGTTACCCACAATCCTGAGTTAGCTGAAAAATATGCTACAAGAATTGTTAACTTCCAAGATGGAAAGATTCGCCACGACTCTAAACCATTTGAACCAAAAGAAGAAAAAGATACCTTCCACTTGAAGCGGACTAAGATGTCATATTGGAATGCTATCAAACTTAGCTTTACCAATATTATGACCAAAAAAGGTAGAACAATTTTAACAGCTTTCGCTTCAAGTATCGGTATTATCTCTATCGCAATAGTGTTAGCGATTTCCAATGGTTTCCAAAAACAAATTAACACCACCATGAGTAAAGCTTTAGCGAAATATCCGATCTCAATTACTCAAACTGCTACAGATATGACTTCAATGAATGAGCGGAATGATTCTGACAAAAATGTCAAGAATCGTGGCTATATAATTGCACAAAATGATCAAAGTCAACAAACTCAACATACTAATAAAATTACACAAAAATATGTCGATTACGTTAAAAAGATCAATCCTAGTTACGCTAATAATATTTCTTACCAACGCGCAGTTAACTTAAACTTACTTTCTAAAGTAAATGGCAAAACTGAACGCGTTCAATTTTCAAATGCGGATCCTAATCAAGGTTCATCTGTTTTACAAGCACGTGCTCAAGCAATGAGCTCAATGGGAATTGGTTCATCCGTTTTTCCAACGACTTTGAACAAAAATAAAGGTTCATTTTTAAAGCAAAATTACCAGCTGTTATCTGGTGCCTGGCCTACCAAAGCCACAGATTTAGTTTTAGTAGCTGATAATAAAAATACCGTTAATATTAATTCATTGAAGAATCTGGGCTTTGATATTTCTAATAAAGAACAGATTAAATTTGATAAATTAGTTGGTAAAAACTTTAGACTCGTTTCTAACAATGAGTACTACCAAGAATTACCAAATGGAATGTTCGTTCCAAGAAATGTGAATAATTCCATGTACAACAACGCTAAAACAAAATTAAAATTAGTTGGTGTCATTAGACCTAAAAATGAAGATTCGATGGCTCTTCTATCAACTGGCATCGCATATAGCGATCGCCTTTCACAACAAGTTATCAATAATAACAAGAATTCGGCAATTGTCAAAGCCCAACAAAAGAGTAATCGTAGCGTTTTAACTAATCAAAAGTTAAATAGTATTGAAAAGAAAACCACTATGCAAACATTAGGTGGTTCAAGCATTCCAACAGGAATCATGATTTATCCTAATAATTTTGATGATAAAGACAAGGTACTCGATTACTTAGACAACTGGAACAAAGGCAAAAAGAAAGCTGACAAGATTGTTTATACCGATATGTCTAGCGCCGTTACAACGATGACCGGTGGACTTCTTAATGGTATTACCACTATCTTAGTTACCTTCGCTGCCATTTCGTTGATTACTTCGATGATTATGATTGGTATTTTGACTTATACTTCAGTTCTTGAAAGAACTAAAGAAATCGGTGTCTTAAAAGCACTAGGTGCTCGTAAGAAAGATATTACACGCGTATTTGACGCAGAAACATTTATCTTAGGTGTCTTCTCCGGCGTACTTGGTATTTTTATTGCATACTTGTTAACATTCCCAATCAATAGTGTCATTTACAATCTCACAGATTTAGCTAATGTAGCACAACTTGATCCAAAAGCTGCATTAATTTTAATTATTATCTCAACAGTTCTTACCTTGTTGGGTGGACACATTCCTGCAAGAATGGCAGCCAAAAAAGATGCCGCAATTGCATTACGAAGCGAATAAAAAAAACATTGCCCACGGGCAATGTTTTTTTAGATAATTTAACGTCTCTTCATTACTAATTTCAATGGTGTTACAATAATCGGCGTTACAATTGCTGTAAAGATTGCTTCAAGCAAACCATTAAAACCTAATGCCGTAATCAAAATCAAAATTAATGGCGTACTAGAATTGTAATTTCCCAAATGTTGCACCAACTTTGCTGGATCATGCATGAAGAATAAACTAGTTAATCCAATAACCATAATCGTATTTGTCAACGAAGTTGCAGCGCCACTCAAAATATAACCTAGTTTTGCATACTTACTATTATCAAAATATTTACCAATAATTCCTGGGAAATATCCAGCTAAAATACTTGGTACAAGCGAAATTACTGGATTTTGGAATAGCATTAAACTAACAATGTCTCCTGGTTGGGTATAAGCAACAAATAATCTAGTAATTCCCCAGAAAAGGCCAAATAAAAATCCTGCTTTAGGTCCCATTAACGTGCCATACACTGCAATTGTAATTGGAATAGTAGTGATAGCAGGAAGTGCTGGAATAATTCTAATATAGCCTACATTAGGTACAAAGGTTTGAATAATCAATAGTGCAGCAAATACAGCGGTAATTGCTAGCCGCTTAGTTTCTTCTCGTCTCATTCAATTTCTCCAATTCATCTTTAATCATTTATAAATTAAACCATGATTACATATTTTTTTCAGTAAAAATGTTTTAGTTCTTGTACAATAAATACATGTTAGAAAAAAGTTTTAGTATAAATTTCAAAAAAATATTTTTAGTAGTTCTATTAACAATGTGTACCTTAACTGCATGTTCTACTTCAAATGATACAGATGGCAATGCTTCTAAATCAGTAGCCTTAGTTACAGATGGGAATGTTAATGATCAATCATTTAACCAATCTGCTTGGAGGGGACTAGAAGATTATGGAAAAGAATATAAATTAACCAGGGGTAAAGATGGTTATCAATATTTTCAGGTTAAAAATCAAACTAATTTAAAAAATGGCATTAATAAAGCTCTACGCCAAAAATATCAGACCATTTTTGCTATAGGCAACAAATCCAAAAAAGCTATTCTTTCCGCTGCAAAAAGTAATCCACAAAAAAATTTTGTTATCATAGATGACACTATCAAGGGCTATAAAAACATTGCCTCAGTGCAATTTAAAAAAAGCGAAGGTGCTTATTTAGCTGGTGTTGCAGCTGCTAATACAACTAAAACTGGAAAAGTTGGTTTTATTGGTGGCGCGAATAACGCTGTCATCAATTCGTTTAAGTATGGCTTCAATCAAGGTGTAAAAGATCAAGCTAAAAAAATGCATAAAAAAATTATCGTCTATAATCAAAATATTGGTAATTTTACAGACACCAGCAAGGCTAAAAGTATTGCTGCCTATATGTATGGCAAAAAAGTAGATATCATTTTCCATGCAGCCGGCAATGCTGGTAATGGTCTTTTTCAAGAAGCAAAGTTTATTAACCAAGCTCGCCCTGCTAAAAAACGCGTTTGGGTAATCGGCGTTGATACTAATCAATCTAATTTAGGAAATTATTTCGCCAAAGGTGGCCAAGAAGCTAATTTTGTTTTAACTTCAGTAATTACTGGCATCAACGTAGCCACTGAGGATATTGCCACTCATAGTTACAAAGAAGCATTTCCTGGCAAAAAAACCATAGTCTATGGATTAAAAAGTAATGTTATATCAATTTTACCAGGTCAAATTGATCCTAATACTTGGAAAGAAGTACAAATTGCTCGAACTAAAATTTTAACTGGAAAAATCAAAATATAAAATTACGACTGTCTGATTTATATACTCAGACAGTTTTTTATTTTTAAGCGTATACATTTCTTAACGTTCGTTTTTTAAACTCGCCTTAATGTTAGCAATATACGAATATTATATTCAAAATAAACAATTCAGGAGTATTTTGTTGACTGGATACGTATTATTATGTATCATCTTATTAAATCATTCGTATATTTTTGGAGGTACATTTTCAAATGAACTCAAAGTTCAAAAAAGTCTTTTCATTCGGTATCGTTTTAGCATCAGTAGGCTTAATTCTTACAGCATGTTCAGGTAAAAAGAGTAATCAAACTGCTAACAAAGACACCAAACATGGTGTTGCGTTAATCACTGACGCAAATGGTGTCGACGATCATTCATTTAACCAAGCTGCATGGGCTGGTTTTAAGGCTTATGGTAAAGAACACGATTTAAAAAGAGGTCGTGGCGGTTATCAATATTTCCAATCAAGTAGTGCAGCTGACTACACACCTAACTTTGATCAAGCTGCTAAAGCAGGTTACCAAACTATCTTTGGTGTAGGTTTCCAATTAGCAGATGCCGTTAAAGAGGCAGCACAAAAAAATCCTAAGAAAAACTTTGTTATCGTAGATAGTGTCGTATCTGGTCAAAAGAACGTTGCATCTGCTACTTTTGAAAGTAATCAATCTTCATACTTAGGTGGTTTAGCAGCAGCTTACACTACCAAGACTAACAAAGTTGGTTTTATTGGTGGTGCTAAATCCGCAGTTATTGATTTATTCGAAGCTGGCTTTAAACAAGGTGTTGCAGACGGTGCAAAAGCACTTAAGAAGAAGATCACCGTTCAAACTCAATACATTGGTAACTTTACTTCAACAGATAAAGCTAAATCTATTGCTCAATCAATGTATGCAAACAAAGCAGATATTATTTATCAAGCAGCTGGTAATGCCGGTAATGGTGTATTCCAAGAAGCTAAGGACTACGATCAAGCGCGTCCCGCATCAAAAAAGGTTTGGGTAATCGGTGTTGACGTTGATCAAAGTAATCTTGGTAACTACACTTCAAAAGATGGCAAGAAAGAAAACCTCACTTTAACTTCTGTATTAAAAGGTTTGAATATTGCTACTAAGAGTATTGCCAATGATGCTTACAAAGGTAAATTCCCTGGTGGCAAGCACTTAGTTTACAACTTAAAAGATAACGGTGTTTCCATCACCAAAGGTAATTTAGACGCTAAGACTTGGGCAGCAGTTCAAAAAGCACGTACGCAAATTATTGATGGCAAGATCAAAGTTGCTACCGCTCCTTCTAAGTAAAAACTTAGTATCAATTGAACTCTTCACTTTTTTAGTGAAGAGTTTTTATTCATAGAAAGCAAAAAAATGACACAAAAAAATACAAATGCCATTGAAATGAAGCATATTGTTAAAAAATTTGGTGACTTTAAGGCAAACGATGACATTAATCTCACACTCCATCAAGGGGAAATTTTAGCTTTACTTGGGGAAAATGGTGCTGGTAAATCTACCCTAATGCGAATTTTATCAGGTTTACTTGAACCAACATCAGGAGAAATTTTTGTAAAAGGTAAAAAAGTTGAGATTAATAGTCCTACTAAAGCAAAAGAACTAGGAATTGGAATGGTCCATCAGCACTTCATGTTAATGGAATCATTCACAGTACTGGAAAATATCATTTTAGGTCATGAACCTACTAACGGGATTGTTCTTGATATAAAAAAGGCTCGAGAACAAATTATGAATCTCTCCCAAAAATATGGTCTATCAATTGATCCAGATGCAAGAGTCGCAAATATTACGGTAGCTCAGCAACAAAGAGTAGAAATACTCAAAGTGCTCTATCGTGGTGCTGATATTCTTATTTTTGATGAACCTACTGCAGTTTTAACTCCCCAAGAAATCACCGAATTTATTCAAATTATTAAAAATTTAGCTCAAGAAGGAAAATCTATTATTTTAATTACGCATAAGCTTAGTGAAATCAAAGCAGTTGCGGATCAAGTCACAATTATTCGGCGGGGCCATGATGTCGGCACTTTTGATGTAGATAAAGTTGATGACAACCGCTTAGCTGAATTAATGGTTGGCCATCACGTTAATATGAAACTTGCTAAAAAGCCTGTTAAACTAGGTAAAGAAGTGCTCAAAGTTGATAACTTGAAAGTTAAAAATAGTCATGGTGCATATTCTGTCAAAAATTTATCTTTAAATATTCGGGGTGGGGAAATTTTAGGCTTAGCTGGAATTGATGGCAACGGTCAAGATGAACTAGTTGAAGCTATTACTGGGCTACGTCACGTTAATAGCGGAAAAGTTTTTATTAATGGAAAAAATATGACTAACAAAAAAGTTCGTCAAATTACCGAAGCCGGTGTAGCTCACATCCCTGCCGACCGCCAAAAATATGGATTAATTTTAAGCTTGCCTTTAGCCGAAAACTTAGTTCTTCAGACTTACTATCAAAAGCCATACTCCAAACACGGGATTATTAATCATCAAGCAATTTATGATCATGCCGAAAAACTGATTAAAAAATATGATATTCGAACTACTAGCGCAGAACTTCCTGCAAGTGATCTATCAGGTGGTAATCAACAAAAAGCAATTATTGCTAGAGAGTTAGATCGAGACAGCGATTTAATTATTGCTTTTCAGCCAACACGTGGATTAGATGTTGGGGCGATTGAATATATTCATAAACAACTTTTAGCTGAAAGAAATGCCGGTAAGGCTATCTTACTTGTTTCATATGAGCTTGACGAAATTATGCAATTGTCCGATCGGATTGCAGTTTTACATAATGGTCAAATTACAGGTGAAGTTAAACCTGAAGATACAAATGACACAGAACTTGGTCTTTTGATGACCGGAACTAAGAAAGAAGGCGCAGTAAATGATTAAGGTCACTCCTAAGGTGAAAAATATATTAGTGCCTGCTATTTCAATTATCGCTGGATTTTTAGTTGGTGCACTAATCATGCTAGCTTGGAGCTACAATCCTATCGAAGCTTATAGCTCAATGTTTTCAAGCGCATTAGGTAATATGAACGGAATTGGGGAAACTATCCGAGGTGCAACACCCTTAATTTTTATTGCGGTGGGTTTTGCAGTTGCTTCTAAAGCTGGCTTCTTCAATATCGGCTTACCGGGACAAGCTCAAGCCGGTTGGCTTACTTCAGTTTGGATTGCTCTTGCTTTTTCTCACTTACCTAGCTACATCTTATTACCTTTCGCCATTATCAGCGGTGCACTTGCTGGAGCTATAATAGCTGGAATTGCTGGATACTTACGTGCTCAATTTGGTACTAACGAAGTTATTTCTACTATTATGCTTAACTATATTGTGCTATATGTATGTCAATATTTAATGCAACAAATAATGCCAGCAAGTTTACGAACAGGAACAGATACCACAAAAACAATTCCAGTAAATGGTAGTTTAAAAATTGGCTGGTTGTCATCAATGTTTGGTGATTCAAGAATTAATGGCGGTATCTTTTTAGCCCTGATTGGATTAATTCTTTACTGGTACTTTATGAAGAAAACTACCGCAGGTTTTGAAATCAAGGCCGTTGGTCTTAATCCCTTTGCCAGTCGTTATGCAGGTATGTCATCTAAGAAAAACATTATTGTTTCTATGTTGATCTCTGGTGCATTTTCAGGTCTTGGCGGTGTCGCACAAGGTCTTGGAACTTATCAAAATTATTTTACTCAAACAAGTAGTGTAGATATCGGCTGGGATGGACTTTCAGTTGCACTTCTAGGTGGCGGAACTGCCTTAGGAATTTTACTTGCTGCTATTTTATTCTCGGTTTTAAAAATTGGTGGTCTCGGAATGCAGACTATTGCGGGAATCCCTTACGAAATTGTTTCTATCGTAATTGCAGCAATTATTTTCTTTATCGCTATTAACTATGTCACTGGTTTGATTTTTAAAACTAAGAAAAATAAAAGTAAATACTACATCCCTACTCGTAAAGAAAAAGGACCAAACAATGGCGTTGATGGTCCTGGTAAAAAAGTAATTGAAGGGAGCGTTGACTAAATGAATTTCATTACCATAATGGCCTTAATTGTTTCATCAACATTGGTTTATTCTGCACCACTTATTCTTACTTCCTTAGGTGGCGTTTATAGTGAAAATTCTGGGATCGTTAACATTGGCCTTGAAGGAATTATGACTATCGGTGCCTTTGCAGCTATCGTATTCAACCTATCATTTGCCTCATCATTAGGTAGTTTAACCCCTTGGATTGCTGCTTTAGTAGGTGGGATTGCTGGATTGATCTTTTCAATTCTTCATGCTGTCGCAACTATTAATTTCCACGCTGACCATATTATTTCAGGTACTGTATTAAACATTATGGCACCCCCTCTTGGCGTATTTTTAATCAAAGCTATCTATGATAAGGGTCAAACCGAAAATATTACTGCTAACTTTGGATACTTTAGTTTTCCCGGTTTAAGTAGTATTCCTGTAATAGGGCCGATTTTCTTCAAAAACACTTCAGCTCCCGCTTGGATCGCTATTTTATTAGCTATTTTTATGTGGTGGCTTTTATACAAAACTCGTCTTGGTTTACGTCTTCGCTCTTGTGGTGAAAATCCTCAAGCAGCAGATACAATGGGTATCAACGTTTACAAAATGCGTTACATCGGTGTTTTAACTTCTGGTTTCATGGGTGGCCTTGGCGGTGCTATTTTTGCAGAAGCTATCTCAGGTAACTTCTCTATTTCAACTATCGTTGGTCAAGGGTTTATGGCCTTAGCAGCTGTAATCTTTGGTAAATGGAATCCAATTGGTGCTATGCTTTCATCTGTATTTTTTGGCTTTGCCCAAAGTTTAAGTATTATCGGAAATCAACTACCAATTATTTCAAATATTCCAGCTGTTTACATGCAGATTGCTCCTTATGTTCTTACAATTATCGTTTTAGTTCTCTTCTTAGGAAAATCTGTTGCTCCTGCAGCTGATGGGATCAATTATATCAAATCTAAATAAACTAAAAACAGGCTGTTTCACATGAAACAGCCTGTTTTTACACATATGCACAGAGTTATCCACAACATGTAGTGAATATTTACTAAGTAAATACTATATATTGTTATTAGATAACTGATAATGGTGATTTTTCAGTTGGAATTGGAAAATCACTATTAATTAAACGTAGATCATCATCTGTTAACTTAATCTTTTGTGCTTCAATATTTTCCTTCATATGCTTTATGTTACTAGACTTTGGAATAGTTAAAACATTACCATTGCGCATTGTCCAAGCAAGCATAACCTGATGCGGTGTAACACCATGATTACGCGCTACCATTTTCAAATTACGGGTAATACGAATAGTATTTCCCTTTCCTGAATTATATGGTGAATAGCCAATAAAGTTTACTTGTTTTTCCTTTTGCCAATCTTGCAGATCAAATTCAGTCCCACGCTCATTTAAATTATATAAGTCTTCATTGGCAAAACATTCTGTTCCACCCGGTACACTAAACAGTTCTTTCATATCGGCAGTATCAAAATTAGATACACCCCAATAACGAATCAAACCTTCTTTTTGTAATTTTTGCAGACCACGAATAGTGTCAGAGAGGCGGTGACTACCGCGCCAATGTAACAGGTACAAATCTAAATAGTCTGTGCCTAATCTTTTTAAACTAGCTTCAAGACTCTTACGTTCTAATTCTGGTGTTGCATGAAAGGGATAGAATTTTGAAATTAAAAATAATTTATTTCGATCATAGCCTTTAATTGCCTCTCCCACTAATTCTTCACTTTTACCATCACCATACATTTCAGCAGTATCAATAATATTTAATCCATTATCTAATCCATAGCGAATTGCGGCAATTTCATCTTTTCTTTTAGCTGGATCTTCGCCAATGGCCCAGGTACCTATACCTAAACCCGATATCTTTTCAAAATCCATCCTTGTTCACTTCCTTCACTTCAAATTCTACCATATTGGAAATCTTTCTTTTACCATTTGACAAAATGGTCTATTCCATTTTATAATGGACTAGACCATTAAACGAGGAGGATTTAATTATGAAAGTTATTGTTACTGAAAACAAAATTCAAGGCAGCGCTAAAGCATTTGAAATTTTTGAAAAAGGAATCAAGAATGGAGCTAAGGTCTTAGGCCTAGCTACTGGTTCTACTCCAGAAATTCTTTACCAGAATTGGGTAAAAAGTGATCTTAACTGCGATGACCTTACCAGTATCAATCTTGATGAATATGTCGGCTTAACACCTGATAATCCTCAAAGTTACCATTACTTCATGCAAAAACACTTATTTGATAAAAAAACATTCAAGAAAACCTATATCCCTGACGGCATGACTAAGGATGTTCCAGCATACTGCAAGGAATACGATCAAATAATTAAAGACAATCCTATTGATATTCAATTATTAGGTATCGGCCAAAACGGTCATATTGCCTTTAATGAACCTGGTACTCCATTCGATATTGGCACTCACGAAGTTAAATTAACTGAAAACACTATTAAGGCTAACGCACGCTTTTTCGATAATGAAGATGAAGTTCCAAAGAGCGCAATTTGTATGGGTACTGCTAATATCATGGATTCAAAGAAAATTGTTTTAATGGCATTCGGTGAAAAGAAAGCTAAGGCCATTAAAGAAATGATCGAAGGACCTATCACTGAAGAAGTTCCTGCATCCATCTTACAAAAACACCCAGACGTAACTGTCATCGTTGATACATATGCAGCTCAAGAGCTTGACGATAAATATAAGAACTAAAAACAATAATTTACAGAAAAAAGGCTAGGCAAATTTTTGCCTAGCCTTTTTCAATCCTATCCGTTTTTTCTTTCTAACATATTGACATTTTCAACTTTTAGCTAATTAAAAAAAGCCTTGCGCCACTACCAGATATTGACTAAACTATTAAAGCAACCCTATATATGGTAGAAAGAATGTGATTCAAGTTATTGTTTTAAGTGGGCCAATTGGAGCCGGTAAATCCAGTTTAACCAGTATTTTAGCTGAACATTTGGGTACACAAGCATTTTATGAAGGTGTCGACAGTAACCCAGTTTTACCTTTATATTACAAGGATATGAAACGTTACACCTTCTTACTTAATACATACCTACTCAATCATCGTTTGGCACAAATCAATCAAGCCATTCAAGAAAAAAATAGCGTATCTGACCGTTCTATTTATGAAGATGCACTATTTTTCAAGATGAATGCCGATAGTAGCGTGGCTGATCCAACAGAATTCAAGATCTATAATGATTTACTTGAAAACATGATGGAAGACACCCCTGGTAACCCAAGTAAAAAACCAGATTTACTTATCTACATTCATGTTTCACTCGATACTATGCTTAAGAGAATTAAGAAGCGTGGTAGATCATTTGAACAAATCAGCACTGATCCTAGTTTAAAAGATTACTATGCCAGACTCTTAAAGTACTATGAACCATGGTATGAAAATTACAATGCTTCTCCTAAGATCATGATCAACGGTGACAAGCTTGATTTTGTTACCAACATGAATGCCCAAAAAGAGGTATTAAAAGAAATCGACGAAAAGTTGCGCGAAATTGGCAACTTATAGACATAAATGATAAAGAAGGAACGTGATGACAGTTATTGTTTTAAGCGGGCCAATTGGAGCCGGTAAATCCAGTTTAACAGGTATATTATCCAAATATTTAGGAACCAAGCCTTTTTATGAAAGTGTTGATGATAACCCAGTATTGCCACTTTTTTATGCAGATCCTAAAAAATACGCATTTTTATTGCAAGTATATTTCTTGAATACACGCTTTCACAGTATTAAAAACGCATTGACTCAAGATAACAACGTTTTAGATCGTTCTATCTATGAAGATGCCCTTTTCTTCCAAATGAATGCAGACATTGGGCGTGCAACTTCTGAAGAAGTAGATACATACTATGAACTTTTGCACAACATGATGGGTGAATTAGACAGAATGCCTAAGAAAAATCCCGACTTACTTGTTCACATCAACGTTTCTTATGACACGATGATCAAACGAATTAAAAAACGTGGCCGTCCATATGAACAATTGAGTTACGATTCAACTTTAGAGGATTACTATAAGAGATTACTTCGGTACTATAAACCTTGGTACGAAAAATATGATTATTCACCAAAGATGGTAATCGATGGTGATAAATATGATTTCATGTCTTCTGAAGCAGATCGCGAAATTGTACTTGATCAAATCGTTGATAAACTAAAAGAAGTTGGCAAGTTGCCAATGGACTGGGATAAATCAACCGATATTCAAATTGAAGCCTAATTTCCCAGGCAATAATCAAAAATGCTAGGATTTTAATATCCTAGCATTTTTACATACTCTATTTTATTTTCTGTAAAACTTCAGCAATTCCATCATGATTATTATCCAAAGTAATATTTTTAGATTCGAATTGATTTTTTAAATTTTCTGGAGCATTTTCCATTAAGAACGGATGACCTACCGCTTTTAGCATAGCCTCATCATTAAAGTTATCGCCAAAAGCAATGCAGTCTTTTAATTCTACTCCGTATTCTTGAGCTACAAGTTCAATCGCACTCTTCTTGCTTACGCCCTTTAAAACAACTTCTAATAAAGTTGGCGAAGATTTTACAAAATCAAGATCACTATATTTGACTGAAAGTTCTTTTTGCATACGATCGATTTCTTCAGACTTTCCCATAATTAAGCCCTTATGTACGCCTTGTAAGCTAGTAATTTGATCAATATTAACCTTAGTAGAGTTTACGCCAACAATAGTTTCTTCCTTTTTAACTAAATTACTATCTTCTGTTGAGCTATACCACACGTAACCACTGTAGATATTCCAAGCTGAACCATTATTCTGTTCTTCAACATAGCGACAAATTTCAGCAGCTTCTTTTGCATCGAAAAAGCGTGTGATTAACGCTCTACCAGTTTCATCTAGGGCTAATGCACCATTATAGGCAATCATAGGAAAGACTGTAAGAATCTGTCCTACAGCTGTCATAATTCCCTTAGGTAGGCGAGCTGAGGTTGGTATAAAGACATTACCATTGATAATTTGTTGTCTAATTGCATCGCGTGTTTTAGCCGTTACTGTTAGTTCATCATTAATTAATGTGCCATCAATATCTGAAAAAATAAGTTTTGCGGACATTCTTTCACCCTTAATCTGTTTAGTTTATGTAATTAAGGATAATGCTAAAAAACTAAGAATTAAAGCAATTCAATAATCAATACTGGAATTTTATCTAGTAAATAATAATGAAGCTCTATCATGATTTGATAATAATTCGTGTTTACAATTTTATACATCAATGATAAAGTATAAGAGTTGCTTTTTTAAATAAAAAACACGAACAATTCTTTGGAGAGAGATTTATGAATTTTATTAAAAATTATTTTCAACTAGATAAATACCATACTAGTGTTAAAGTTGAATTTATTGCTGGTTTGACTACTTTTATTAGTATGTCTTACATTTTATTTGTTAACCCTAGCGTTTTAGGTGCTAGCGGCATGAACACCGGTGCTGTATTTACTGCAACCGCCTTAGCCAGTGCTCTTGGTACTGCCATTATGGGTATCGTTGCTAATTACCCGATTGGTGAGGCACCAGCACTGGGTATCAATGCCTTTTTTGCTTACACTGTTTGTGTGGGAATGCACGTTTCTTGGCAAACAGCTTTAGCCAGCGTATTCGTTGCATCAATTATTTTCATTTTAATCACTTTATTTAAGTTACGTGAAAAGATTATTGATTCAATTCCAGCTGACTTGAAGTTTGCTATTTCATCAGGTATTGGTTTATTTATTGCCTTTTTAGGATTACAAAACGGTAAATTAATCGTCGCAAATAAATCAACTTTGGTTGGCTTAGGCTCACTTCACGATCCACTTGTTTGGATCACCATCTTTGGTTTGCTTGTGACTGTTATCTTGATGATTTTAGGCGTTCCTGGTGCCATCTTTATTGGTATGGTTTTGGCAGCCGTCTTTGGTATTTGTACTGGTCAAATTTCATTGCCACACAAGGTTATCTCAACAGCTCCAAGTTTGGCACCTACTTTTGGTCAAGCTATCTTCCATGTTAAGGATATTAATTCTGTTCAAATGTGGGTTGTTGTATTAACATTCTTGCTTGTTACTTTCTTTGATACTGCTGGTACTTTGATCGGACTTGCCCAACAAGCCGGCTTTATGAAAAATAATAAGATGCCACGTGTTGGTAAGGCATTGGCTGCCGACTCAAGTGCGATGGCCGTTGGTTCAATTTTGGGTACCTCACCAGTTGGTGCATACGTTGAATCAAGTGCTGGTATTGCCGTTGGTGGTAGAACTGGTTTGACTGCCGTCTTTGTAGCAATCTTCTTCTTGATCTCAATGATCTTCAGTCCACTTTTGGGTGTATTCACCAGTCAAGTTACTGCACCAGCTTTGATTATCGTTGGTGTCTTGATGGCACAAAATACTGCTCACATTCACTGGAATAAATTGGAAATTGCGGTTCCTGCATTCCTGATTATTTTGGGGATGCCGCTTACCTACTCAATTTCTGATGGTTTGTCATGGGGGATGATTACTTACCCAATCTGCATGCTTGCAGCTAAACGTGGTAAAGAAGTTAGCCCGATGATGTGGGTATTATTCGTTGTATTCATCATCTTCTTGTGGGTACTGAACTTTTAACTAAAAAGAATATTAAAAAAGGACTAAGTTTGAAGTGGGCCGTAAAAGTTAGACACTTTTACGGCTTTTACTATGTCCAAATTAAACAAAAAACAAAGACTTAAAATTTATAATGATTGGAGAAATGGA
>SKES01000074.1_pt1 | contig 100292 bp, 106 predicted proteins | sample 4826851 | NCBI WGS metagenome assembly SKES01 (sample SAMN11008803, study PRJNA524170) | human gut metagenome | biome: Human fecal sample; material: Feces; isolation source: fecal sample from pouch patient p52 | host: Homo sapiens | place: Israel: Tel-Aviv | collected 2016-09-04 | reverse complement strand
GGGGTTGCGCTCGTTGCGGGACTTAACCCAACATCTCACGACACGAGCTGACGACAACCATGCACCACCTGTCTCCTCTGTCCCGAAGGAAAGCTCCGATTAAAGAGCGGTCAGAGGGATGTCAAGACCAGGTAAGGTTCTTCGCGTTGCTTCGAATTAAACCACATGCTCCACCGCTTGTGCGGGTCCCCGTCAATTCCTTTGAGTTTCATTCTTGCGAACGTACTCCCCAGGTGGAATACTTATTGCGTTTGCTGCGGCACCGAATGGCTTTGCCACCCGACACCTAGTATTCATCGTTTACGGCGTGGACTACCAGGGTATCTAATCCTGTTTGCTCCCCACGCTTTCGAGCCTCAACGTCAGTCATCGTCCAGAAAGCCGCCTTCGCCACTGGTGTTCCTCCTAATATCTACGCATTTCACCGCTACACTAGGAATTCCGCTTTCCTCTCCGACACTCTAGCCTGACAGTTCCAAATGCAGTCCCGGGGTTGAGCCCCGGGCTTTCACATCTGGCTTGCCATGCCGTCTACGCTCCCTTTACACCCAGTAAATCCGGATAACGCTTGCCCCCTACGTATTACCGCGGCTGCTGGCACGTAGTTAGCCGGGGCTTCTTAGTCAGGTACCGTCATTTTCTTCCCTGCTGATAGAGCTTTACATACCGAAATACTTCATCGCTCACGCGGCGTCGCTGCATCAGGGTTTCCCCCATTGTGCAATATTCCCCACTGCTGCCTCCCGTAGGAGTTTGGGCCGTGTCTCAGTCCCAATGTGGCCGGTCACCCTCTCAGGTCGGCTACTGATCGTCGCCTTGGTAGGCCGTTACCCCACCAACTAGCTAATCAGACGCGGGTCCATCTCATACCACCGGAGTTTTTCACACGGTACCATGCGGTACTGTGCGCTTATGCGGTATTAGCAGCCGTTTCCAACTGTTATCCCCCTGTATGAGGCAGGTTACCCACGCGTTACTCACCCGTCCGCCGCTCAGTCACAATTGCTTCAATCCGAAGAAATCCGCAAAAGTGCTTCGCTCGACTTGCATGTGTTAAGCACGCCGCCAGCGTTCATCCTGAGCCAGGATCAAACTCTCGTTAAAAGTGTTCGTTCCGGTCAGAATTAACTACTAGCTAATTCATCCCTTTTACTGTCTGTCACATTAAATGTGACGGGTGCATCTTTTAGATGCTGTTCTTAAAAAATCTTCTCTTAAGAAATTTTCAAGGTTGTTGTCTATTGTTTAATTATCAAGGTTCTTCGCTGTTCTTGTTAAGAAGTAGCTTTAGTATTTTATCACGCTGTTTCTCACTTGTCAAGAACTTTTTTATTTTTCTTTTCGCTGTCTGTTCCGGAAGTGTTTCTTCCTCACAAGTCAGCTTTAATAGGTTATCACATCCGCATCCTTCTGTCAAGAACTTTTTTATTTTTCTTCCAGAGTTTTCAATGTGTACTTTCTCATTTAGAAAGTAACGGAGAAGGAGGGATTTGAACCCTCGCGCCGCTACTAACGACCTACTCCCTTTCCAGGGGAGCCCCTTCGGCCAGCTTGGGTACTTCTCCAAAATGCCCGCGTATTATACACGCTATACTTTTCTCACTCATTCCTCGTTTGTCGTCATATGCCTCAATCTTCTCAGTTGTGCATGCGCACCTTCAAGGAAAACAAAAGGAAGTCCATTCAATTCTGAACTTCCCAAGCGGAGAGGGTGGGATTCGAACCCACGCGCCCTCTCGGACAAACGGTTTTCAAGACCGCCTCGTTATGACCACTTCGATACCTCTCCAAACTTCCTGTCATTTCACAGGTTAAATTGTCTTGTTCGCCCTCGCGACAATGTGTATTCTAGCATAATACTATCTGAAATGTCAACACCTTTTTTTCACTTTTTTTATTTTTTTGTGCGATGGCCATTAACTCTTCTTTCGTAACTATCTCTGCACAAATAATTTCTGCCTACAATTAAGAAATGACACTGCGCAAATATAGCGCTTACACAAACACAATTGGAACAGGAATAATCAATGTCGCGGCAGCTGATTGCATCTTTCTTTATTATGGCTGCTGCTATATATTCACTTCTATTTTTCGATAACTGTAATAGTTCCATTTTTCAGCGTTGTAATATCAGAGCTTCTGCCGATCAAACATGGATAATACTCCCCTTTTTCAGTTGCAGACAGTATGCAATTTTGTCTGAGTCCTTCTCGTACATCTTCTGCTTTTTTTAATTCTCCGTTATGGATCAATTTGTATCCGATCATTTGTCCTTCTACCCGAAAATCCTTTGTTTCGTATTCTTCCAGATGAATTTGAATCTCATCACCTTCGCTTAATTCCCATCCACTTCCGTCTTCCTTTGTAAAAATCACAAGCGCTTCACTGGTAAACATCACTTCTGGGATTTGATATTGTGTCCCTCTTTTTTTCACTGGGATTACTGTAAATGTACTCGGAATTGCAGTTTCATCCTCTATTTGTTGAATCATTGGACAATTTTCCCAATCATAGAGCCCTGATACACTTTCCGCATCTTCTTTGTTTATAAGATTTCCTTCCGAATCATAAACCAATGCTGTTCCTTGTATGCTTTCTCCTATCAATTCACGATTTTCCTCCGTTACCAGCTGTGTTCCTCCATCATTTGGAAACTGCCAATATTTCACTGCAAATACAATTGATGAAGCTGATAATATCATTGCCGCTGCAAGTAATATTCGCCATTTCCAGACTTTTCTTTTTTACCGAAGGTACTCTATTCATAATCTTAGAAATTACCACTTTTTCAGTATTAACTGCAGAAAAAACAGTATCTAGCTCGTATTCTTCATATTCATTCAAAATTTCAGCACTTTTATCAGAAATACAGTCAAACATATCACTATAATTCATTTTCATCAATGACGCACTCCTTTATCAAGATTTCCTTCAGCTTTTCCCTGCCTCTTTTTAATTTTGTTTTTACTGTAGACTCTGGGATTCCCTCTTCTGATGCAATTTCCCGAATCAACTTTTCCTGATAATAATATTTCAACAATATAATCTGATATTCTGTTTTCAACTGTTGAAGTGCAGAATATATTACCTCTCGTAACTCAATATCTGCAAATACTTTTGCACTGTTTCCAATCACATTTTCATCCAATTCAACATGCGGACGAATTTTGTTTCTTTCATTGATTGCCTCATGTTTGGCAATCGCAGCCAGATAGCACTTAATGTCTTCACATTTATTTGTATCTATCTGTTCTGCCTTTTCCCAAAGCAAAAAAACACCTGATTGATCACTGCCTGTATATCTATTTCTGTCGAATAAAAAGAAAGAATCGAATATACAATTTTTGCTACATAATTATGATACGTTTGGATAATTTCTTCTAATGCGGCAATTTCTTTTTGTTGCAGTTGAAGTATCAATCTCTTTTTTACCATCTTGCATACCCCCCTTTCTATCTATACATACAGTTCTTTTCGGTCAAAAGTTTCATTTTGCCAAAAGAAAAAGGCCGGAAACTCCCAGCCTCTTGCATACATCATTTACTTTTTTCGTCTTTTCAAAAACACTTCCGCCATCTCCAGATCTTCCGGTGTTGTGATCTTGATATTTTCATACGAACCATACACCAGACGGATGGGATGATTCAGCATCTGTTCCACGACCATGGCATCGTCTGTCACGGAAATCTGTTGTTCCCGCATCAGCATCTCGTAAGCTCCTTTTACGATATCGTAAGAAAATACCTGCGGGGTCTGTATCATCCACACTGTGCTTCTGTCCGGTGTTGTCTGAACGTACTCTTTTTCATCCGCGATTTTGATGGTGTCTTTGACCGGCATACCAACTACACATGCTTTTTCTTTCTGTACCTGCTCATACACACGCTCTATCATCTCCTCATCTACAAACGGCCTGGCGCCATCGTGAATGAAGAGACAGCCTTTATTTTCTGCTGCCTGGATTCCATTCCAGACAGAAAGATAACGCTCTGCCCCTCCGGCAAGTATTTTTCTTACTTTTGTAAGCTGATATTTTTCTACAATCTCTTTCCGGCAGTATTCGATTTCCTGTTCTCCTGTCACTAACAGGATTTCGTCAATAAGAGGAGATTCCTGAAATGCGTGCAGGGAATAATAGAGGACCGGTTTTCCACACAGATCCAGATACTGTTTTTGTATTTTGGTCCCCATCCGCGTTCCTCTGCCTGCTGCCAGAACGATTGCTGTTACAAATTCTTTTTCTTTCATATCCTTTATCTTTCTCCGAGTTTCAGATTCGGAACTGCGTTTAGATCCAGCCCGTGCCTTGTTCCTGCCAGATATTCATAATATGCAGCCACTCCGATCATAGCTGCATTATCTGTACAAAAAATCGGTGACGGGTGATAAAATTTCACACCACGTTTTTCGCAAGCCTCCTGCATTGCCTGGCGAAGGGCGCTGTTGGATGCCACACCGCCTGCAATCGCAAACTTGTTCATTCCATATTTTTCTACTGCATGCATGGAGTTTTCTACCAAAACTTCCACAACCGCTTTCTGGAAGGATGCCGCAATATCTGCCGGATTATAGGACTCTCCTTTCATCTTGCATCCATTGATATAATTCAATACTGAAGATTTCAGACCGCTGAAGCTAAAATCATATTCTGAATCCATATGGGCCTTTGGGAACTGAATGGCATCCGGATTTCCTTCTTTTGCGATCCGGTCGATTTTAGGCCCGCCCGGATAACCAAGTCCGATTGCTCTCGCCACTTTATCGTAGGCTTCTCCCGCCGCATCATCACGGGTACGTCCCAGTATTTCATATTTTCCATATTCTTTCACACAGACCAGATGGGTATGTCCACCGGATACCACAAGACATAAAAATGGCGGCTCCAGATCCGGATTTTCAATGTAATTGGCAGAAATGTGCCCCTCGATATGATGCACCCCTACCAACGGAAGATTTTTGGCATAGGCAATTGCTTTTGCCTCTGCCACACCGACCAGAAGAGCCCCAACAAGTCCAGGACCGTAAGTAACCCCGATGGCATCGATATCGTCCAATGTCACGTTTGCCTCGTTTAAAGCTTCCTCTATCACCTGGTTGATTTTTTCAATATGCTTTCTGGATGCAATCTCAGGCACAACGCCCCCGTACAATTTGTGCAGTTCAATCTGGGAAGAAATAACATTGGAGCGCACTTCTCTTCCGTTGTGGATCACTGCTGCCGCTGTCTCATCACAGGAACTCTCGATCGCTAATATATTGATATCTCTGATTTCTTTCATACTGCAAACCTCTTTCTACTCAAATGCCAGTTCTCTGGACATTCTGTCTTTTCCCGCCTTGGCTTCCGGAAAGATCCGGCGTACTTCATCCATATATTCTTCCGGCCTTGTCAGGGACGGACTGTAATGGGTCAGCCACATTTCTTTCACCTGTGCGTCCTTTGCCAGATGTGCCGCTTCGTAAAATGTCATATGCTTATATTCCACTGCTTTGGCTGCTTTTTCTTTTTCTCCATACATCCCTTCGCAGATAAACAAGTCAGAATCCTTCGCATTTTCCCTGATAGAGTTCGTCGGTCTGGTATCGGTTGTATAGGTAAGCTTTAAGCCTTTTCTCGGCGGTCCAAGCACCATATCCGGAGTCAGGATTCCTGCTTCGGTCTCGATCGTTTCACCTTTTTGCAGATGTTTCCAGTACTGCTGCGGGATTTCCCGGGCTCTTGCTCTCTCTACATCAAATTTCCCGGCACGGTCGATCTCCATTGTATAACCATAGCAGAGAACGTTATGGTTCACCCGAAATGCTTTCAGGCGATATCCGTTTAATTCGAAAGTCTGCTCTGCCCCCTCGATTTCTTTGTAAATGATCGGAAACGGCAATTCCGGTGCGATCACGCGGAGCGCAGATACCACACGTTCCAGCCCTTTGGGTCCGATCAAAGTCAGTGGTTCTTTCCGGTCTGCATTTCCCATGGTGAGAAGAAGCCCCGGAAGACCGCTGATATGATCTCCATGATAATGCGTAAAACAGATCACATCGATGGGCTTAAAACTCCATCCTTTTTCTTTGATCGCAATCTGCGTACCTTCCCCGCAGTCGATCAGCAGGCTGCTGCCGTTGAACCGTGTCATCAGCGCCGTCAGCCAGCGATAAGGAAGCGGCATCATCCCGCCGCTTCCAAGCAAACATACATCTAACATATTATCCCTCTATTTCCACCGGTATCTGAAAAGATCGAAGCAACTTATCATAACACGCTTCGCACAGATCAAAGGAGTGCCTTTCCCCGTCTTTTTCAGAGAAATACCCCCATTCATAATCCACACGGAACACCCCTTCCATCTCATGTCCGCCGGATACCGGAATTTCTTTTCCACATTGATTACAAATCATTTTGCTGATTTCTTTTTGTTCTTTTAATTCATACTGGCGCATAAAATTTCCTCCTGTGATGTTCGGATTTTCTTTTTGCTACGCCTACATTATAGCCGGATATCGCCGCAATTCCTACTGGGAACTGCTTCCGGCACTTCCAGTGATTCTATAAGCATTCTTTTGAAATCCATCAGACATCTGCACCAAGCTGTCTGCTCATCAAAACCGCATCTTCAGACGGGTTTGTATAAAATCCCTGTCGAATGCCATCCTCCACGAATCCGTTTTTCGTATAGAAGCTGCGCGCCGCCTCGTTACTCTCCCTCACATCCAGAAGAAGTTTTTCCATCTTGTGTTCTTCACAATAGTGTTCAAGCGCCTGCATCAGTTTACCGGCAGCCCCTTGTCTGCGTGCTTCTTTCTGCACCGCAATTCTTGCGATCTCCGCTTCGTCCGCCGCATGATATGCAAGCAGATATCCCAGAAGATGTCCAGCTTTTTCCGCCGCAAAGCAAACAGACTGTTTCTGCTGCACAGTCTCCATCACACTTTTTTCACTCCATGGATCCGAAAAAATCTGCTGCTCCATCTCCGCAACTGCCGCAGAATCTTCCACTTTCAACTCTCGTACTATAATCTCTGCTTCTTTCTCACGCTGAGCGCGTTCCCGCTCTGCCTGAGAAACACGCAGATAATCCGGACGATGCTCCTCTGCTGTTTCAAATTTTCCCGCTTTGTAATACTGGATTCCAAGCGTTCCCACAACGGCTGCTCTCTGCCGGTTCATATACGCAGGTGCAAAAGAATACGGAACCGTCAGCTTTTCTGCCAGAATATTCTCATAAACCGGTACGCCGTCTCCTAAAAATACAACAGGACGGCGGTAACGGTTCAAACGCTCTGCCAGTTCTTCGATCGAAACCGCCATCTGCATCTTGATCACCTGAAAGACCGGTTCTACCAGATTGCTCCCCTCTTTTGTTCCCGCCTTTTTTGAAAATGTATAAATCCCTGTATACACCTGATTGCGTCTTGCATCCATGATCGGACAGATGATATCCTCACATCCATATACATTATAAGCCAGTCCGTCCACTGTCGGCACATGAATCAGAGGTTTGTTCAACGCAAACCCCAGACCTTTTGCCGTCGCAGATCCAATGCGAAGCCCAGTAAAGGATCCCGGTCCCCCTGCCACCGCAATGGCATCAATGGTATTCAAATCCAACTCTGTCATCTTCACCACTTCATCGATCATGGGAAGTAAGGTCTGTGAATGTGTCTTTTTATAATTGATCGTATATTCTGCAACAGTCTGAGTGTCTTCTACAACCGCAACAGTCGCAGTCAGCCCGGAACTGTCTATTGCCAATACCCGCATACTCTATTTCCTCTCTTTTTTTTCTTATCGCTTCTATGTTACCGTGTTTTCCGAAATTGTGCAAACAGATTTGCCTAAATCGTTTCCTCCACAGTAATTTTCCGGTAATCAAATCCTTCTTCCAGATTCTTCTCGATGGTGATCTCCGTCCGTTTTTGGGGAAGTATCTCCTCAATTAAGTTTGCCCATTCGATCAGGGAAACTCCTTCCCCCATCACATAATCTTCGAATCCCACTTCATCCATTTCTTCCACATCTCCAATGCGATATACGTCAAAATGATAAAATGGCAGTCTGCCTTCCTCATACACCTGTACGATCGTAAATGTCGGACTATTAACCGGCTCTGTAATTCCAAGACCGGCTGCAAAGCCCTGCGTAAACACGGTTTTCCCAACACCAAGATCTCCGGTCAGCGTAAACACCTGTCCAGGATATGCCTTCTCGCCCAGTTCTTTTCCAAGCTGAAATGTCTCCTGTGCGCTTCTTGTTTCTATTATCATCGCTTCTTCCCTCCATCAGACATCATTTATCTTCTATCATTTCTTATACAAAAAATCCGTATGCCGGGTACTTGAAATTTCCCCGTCATACGGATTTTACCACATTTTAGTGATGGAATAAACGAATTCCTGTAAATGCCATTGCCATTTTGTATTTATTACATGTTTCGATCACATTGTCATCTCTTACAGAACCGCCCGGCTGTGCGATATACTTCACACCGCTTCTGTGCGCGCGCTCGATATTATCTCCAAATGGGAAGAATGCATCGGATCCAAGTGCCACGTCTGTCATCTGATCCAGCCATGCTCTTTTTTCTTCTCTTGTAAATACTTCCGGTTTTACTTTGAAGATATTCTCCCATGCTCCGTCTGCCAGAACATCCATGTAATCTTCTCCAATGTACAAATCGATTGCGTTGTCTCTATCCGCACGTTTGATTTCGTCTACAAACTGCAGCCCCAATACCTGCGGGCTCTGACGCAGAAACCAGTTGTCCGCTTTTGTTCCTGCCAGTCGTGTACAGTGGATTCTGGACTGCTGTCCTGCTCCGATTCCGATGGCCTGTCCGTCTTTTACGTAGCACACAGAATTGGACTGTGTATATTTCAAAGTGATCATAGAAATCGTCAGATCTCTTTTGGCAGCTTCCGGAATCTCTTTGTTCTCTGTCACAACATTTGCAAACAGCGCGTCATCGATCACCAGCTCGTTTCGTCCCTGCTCAAACTGAATGCCAAATACATCTTTGTGCTCGATCGGAGCCGGAACATAGTCTGGATCGATCTGGATCACATTGTAGTTTCCTTTTTTCTTCTCTTTGAGGATCTCCAGCGCCTCCGGCTCATATCCCGGTGCGATCACGCCGTCTGATACCTCTCTTTTGATCAATTTTGCTGTAGAGACATCGCATACGTCGGAAAGTGCAATGAAATCTCCGAAAGAAGACATTCTGTCTGCACCTCTTGCTCTTGCGTAAGCACATGCCAGAGGAGAAAGTTCTCCCAGATCATCCACCCAGTAGATCTTTGCAAGGGTATCGCTCAAAGGAAGTCCTACTGCTGCCCCTGCCGGGGATACGTGCTTGAAAGAAGTGGCTGCCGGAAGTCCGGTTGCTTTTTTCAATTCGGATACCAGCTGCCATCCGTTAAATGCGTCCATAAAGTTGATATATCCCGGTCTTCCGCAGAGAACCTCGATCGGAAGGTCTCTTCCATCATTGACTGCGATCTTTGCCGGTTTCTGGTTCGGGTTACATCCATATTTTAATTCTAATTCTTTCATTTTCTTCTCCTTTATCCACACTCTATCTGTAATTATTGATTTTTATTCACAATCTTTGTCTCGATATCCCCAGTTGCAATATCGATATAGCGAACGAACAGAGAAACCTTGTTCTCTTCATTCAGACTGTTCCACAGAAGATCTGTAAATTCTTCGATTCTGTTCGGTACAGAAATCAGTTTTGGCTCTCCTTCAAAACTCGGAAGCGGATTGCCGTCATGCATATATGTATGAATAAAGTGTCCTTCTCCGGCAACCGGGTTCTCGTATGCAAATGTGTAACGGTTGCAGGCATCCGGATTTCCGTTATTGCTCTTTAAGATGGACATTGCATAGTTGTATGTTCCATTCTCAAGATGCATAATTCCGGAAATACGAGGTGTATAGTTCGGACCATCCGGCTCAAACTCTCTGCTTCTGAGAGACTGTTCAAATGTCATCTGCTTGTCCATGCCCTCGTAGATTGTATCTGTCTGATCTCCGTTTGTCACGATCGTCTTATTGCCCAGTACACGAACCGGTGCATAAATGATCAGGCTCGGATCTGTCAGCTTGGAAGGATCAAATGCCTGTGTGCGGATTCCCTGTCCTTCTTCTACAAAAACACGATTGCGGCTGTTTTCGCTTCTTCCCATGATAAAATAAGCGGCAACCGCTTTTGTTCCATCTTCGCTTTTTCCAAGGATGATTCCTCTTCCCGGATAAGAATTACTTTTCAATTCCTGCTCGATTGATAACATTTTCATATAGATGGTCTCCTTTGATTACGAATTCTATTTATAAATACAGCCTTATTATAACTTTGAATTTATTAGAATTCAATATAAATCCACCTTTTCCAGAGCGTCTGTTACTTACTTTTCCTAATAATTACTTATTACTTTTCTGATACATGCCCCAGGCGCCTGGCAACATGTACCCTCGCAATGCGGTTATCTTTCACCTGTTCTACACGCAGCTGCCACTCACCTGCCAAAACAGAGGCCTGCTCATTTTCTTTTGGAATATATCCCAGATTTTCAATCATGTAGCCCGACAGTGTGTCATAGTTTTCCGAGAACAGAGACAACGGCAATTCCTCGTTCAAATCTTCCAGCAGGATACCTCCGTCCACCAGGTACTCTTCATCCGAAAGCTGCTGGATTTCCGGTTCTTCGACTTCATCTTCTTCGTGAATATCTCCCATGATTGCCTCCACCAGATCCTCTACTGTAATGATTCCGGAGAATCCACCATACTCATCCACCAACACCGCCATATGCCTTCTGGATGCCTGAAGTTCCCGAAACAGATCATCGGCATCTTTTGTATCCGGCACAAAAAACACATCTCTCAATAGCCCGCGGATCTCAATTTCTCCGGTCGTTTTTTTCCGCATTTCGATCATCACATCTTTGGCATGAAGAATTCCGATAATATTGTCCACAGTTTCTTCATAAACCGGAATTCTCGAATGTCTGGATTCCAGAACTGCATCCAGAATCTCCTCATCCGGATCCTCAATATCCACAGCAAACACTTCTCTTCTCGGCACCATCAACTCTCTTGCGCTCTTATCGCCGAAAGAAAATACCGAGTTGATCATTTCCCGCTCGCTGTCTTCGACCGTACCGGATTCTGCTCCCATCTTCAGCATTGCTTTGATTTCTTCCTCTGTAACGATCTCTTCCTGATCTTCCGTCTTCATGCGGAGCAATTTTAACACTCCCTTTGTCGAGATAGAAAGCAGTTTGATAAACGGAGACAAAATCTTAGAAATATAATGGATCGGCATCACTGTGATCATACAAAACTGTTCTGCCTTCTGCAGCGCGATCCTCTTTGGCACAAGTTCTCCGAATACCAGATTAAAAAACATCAAAACAAGCGTCACTCCATTTGACGCAATCGCTGTACTATATGGAATTCCTCTTTGTTCCATCCATGCACTCAATACCGGTGAAATGCTCGACGCCGCTGAAGCACTGGAATAGAATCCGGCAAATGTAATTGCTACCTGAATCGTTGAAAGAAACTTCGTGGAATCTTCGAAAAGACCTTGGATAACGACTGCTTTTTTATTGCCCTCTGCGGCAAGACTGCGGATCCGGTTGTGATTCACGGAAACAACTGCCATCTCTGCTCCGGCGAAAAAAGCATTCATCAATGTGAAAAATAATAAGATACATAAGTCAAAAATAATCTTGTTCCCTGCAGGGTCTGCGTCCATAAAAAATACTCCTCCTAAAAATCACTTCAAATTTTTAGGAGAAGTATATCACGAAAAAAATATGAAATCAAGAGGAAAGTTCCTCGTACCATTCCTTCACTTTCCCGGATTCTTCACTGTTGATAAAAACTGTATATTCCGGAAGTTTGATCTTTAAAACCGGTGTCTCTCCACGCCGGATATAAAACATCGCCTTTCCGGACTCTTCGCCTTTGAATTTTCCAAGAAGCTGACGGCTGTCAGAAAGTCCGTTAATCCTCACAAAATCTTCTTCCGGCAAGTTTTCCAAAAGCTCTGCATCTTCTATCTCTTTTCTGTCAAAAGAAATCCCATATTCAGCACTTCTGACTGTCACCTGGTTTCCATCTATAGATAGCTGCGGACGGACAAAATCCATCCCGAAAAACACAACAACCAGCCACAAAACGCCGATGACGATCACACTCCCCAGTGCTCCTGTCAGATAACGTACACCCGGTTTTCCCATATTAAAAGAATAGTTCGAACTGCACATTCTGCTAAGAACCACCCAGCGTCTGTCCCGCGGATTGTTATACCAGCCATTTTTCCAGTAAATATCATCATCCACATAGGAAAGCGGCTCTTCTGTTTTCAAAAGCTCCTGCCGCTTTTTCATCATCCACAGGATTGCCGCAAGTATAAACAGACCGCCTGCCATACTGAATATGACACAAATGATCGTATCCACAACATCCAGATATCCTTTACGGGAAATCTGCCAGAGAACTTCTCCCATACCGATCAGACTTGTATATGTTCCCACAAGCCAGATCCATGCCCACATTCTTCTCTCCCTGACATGGATCGCTGTATTGATCTGCGTATTTTCACTGTATGGCTCACACCGTCTGCGATTGGTCCAGATGTGCAATACCCAGAATAAACCTGCCGTCAGCAGTGCCATTCCCGGAACCAGTATATTTGCTGCCTCTTCCTGTACCCATCTTCGCATCCCCGGCAAAAAGCAAAGCCATGCCAGGATCACAACTGCAGGCAGATGCCAGACTGCCGGAATCCGCTTCTCCTCTGCCTTTGCACTTGCTCCGGTATCGATCACAACGATGTCCGCACCTTCTGCTGCAAACCACTGATGCTTTACTTTGATGTCATAAAGCTTCCGATGATTCATACAGAGAACCCCCATACTTCCGATTGTAAATTCAAAAATCCAGAACATCCATCCAAACATAAAGATGGAAGTATAGCTAAATGCCAGCAGACCTGACAGTACGGCACCTGCCACATTCCACCAGTAAATCTGTTTCATCCGGATGGTATAGCGCTCCATCAATATCTTCACTTCCGGATCCTTCTGTGCTTCTTTTGGCATATGGATCCCAAAAAGCATACCGTTTTCATACTTCATCTTTGTTCCGTAAACCAGCGCAAAACATCCCACGACCAAGAGATTCACAAACAGAGCCATCACACACATCATAATCTCATATCCCATACATCATGCACCGTCCTTCCCCTTATCCAAACCGGAGGCTTCCGGTCTGCCCGGATAAACTCTCAAAAATTGTCTCACACAGCTGCAGAAACTCCTGCTCGTTCATTCCCTTTATTTTTGCCTCTGCACCCAGAAGTGCAAGCTCTCCTTCCAGTTTTTCCCGGAAAACTCCCGCCGTATCCTCCACCGGATTCACAACTGCACCTCTTCTTCTGTCAATCTCAATAAACCCTTCCGCCTTCAACAGCTGATAGGTTTTATTTACCGTCATGGTGTTGACTCCCGCATCTGCCGCCATCTGCCGGACAGTCGGAAGCTTTTCCCCGACCTTCAATGCACCCGTGCCGATTCCCATCACAATCTGATTGCGCAGCTGCACATAAATCGGAGTAGCACTTGCCATATCCAATCGAATCAACATCCCTGTAGTCCCCCTTCTTTCTTTTTATTTTTTCTTCTTTTTATCCAGATTTGCACAATAATCCGCGGCACCACAGTTCGGACACTTTAATTTATATTCTCCCCAGCTGTGTGTGGCAAGAAACAGATTTTTCCACTCTGTCCGAAACGTATGTCCGCAGTGACGACACTGAAATCTGCTGCCCGATTCTCTGACTGCCTGACGGTACAGCGCATAGCCTGTGAGCAATGCGCCTCCTAAAAAGATTACGATCCACATTTTACGTTCCTCCGTTTCATTAAAAAAGTATGGTTTGTATTATCTATTATAATACAAACCATACTTTTGTCAATCTATACGCCGCATCCATTCTAATATTGATTGAAAATATTGCGGATCTGTTTCACATCTTTTGTGATCGTCAGTGCAAGCATCAAAAGAACTCTCGCTTTCTGCCCGGACAACGTATTCGCTCCAATGCAGACATCCATCGGATCAAACACTCTGTCATCAAATACAATTCCCTGTGACACTCTGGATGCCCTGACAAACACTGTTCCTTTTTCTGCCAGTTTCTCCATAGTTTTCATCCATTTTCGGTTATAATTACCGCTGCCGGATCCTACGATCACAATCCCTTCATGGGTCTCTGCCAGATAATCCAGGATTTTCTCATCTGCGCCTGCATAAAAATAAACCACGGCTACTTTCGCCAGACTTTCCAGCCTGCGCAGAGCAAAAATAGACTGCATGGTATGTGTCTTAAAGCTTCTGGAAAAGAAATACGCAGTCTCATCCTGCATATATCCCAGGCAGCCGAATGCGTTCTGATCAAATGCATCTGTCTTGTAATTATTTACTTTCTGAATATCTCTTCCGGAATAGATTGTGTTGGAAAACACAGCCATCACACCCTGTCCTCTGGCATCATCGCTGGCCGCCAGACAGACTGCCTGATACAGATTAAACGGTCCGTCTGCACTGGTGGCTGTGGCCGGACGCATTGCTCCTGTAAGTACTACGGGCTTCTGTGTATATACTGTCAGATTTAAAAAATATGCGGTCTCATCCAGGGTATCTGTTCCATGTGTGACCACAATTCCATCGATATCCGGACGGGCTGCCAGCTCATTGAGCTGATTCGCCAGCGTGATCCACTTCTCTTCATCCATCTCATTGCTGTCCACATTAAACAACTGTACCGTCTCAATATCTGCAACATTCTGAATCATCGGGATTGTCTCCAGAATCGACTCCACATTCATCTCTCCCGCATGATAGACTGCCGTCTTTCCCGCTTCTCCGGTTCCGGCTATGGTCCCGCCGGTTGCTGCTATTGCAATTGTTTTTTTCTGTTTGATCGTCATTCTCTCTTTAGTCCTTCCTATAGTGAAAATACTTTCTGTTCTGAGTATAACGTCAGTCAGAAAGATTTACAAGGAGGAAACAAAAACTGCAGTTTTAGAATATCACTGCATACGCAATATGAAATACGATTCCTGCTGCAAAAACAACAGATAAGGATCTGTGCAGAAACATCCAGACAGATTTTTTCATCCGGCTTTTCAGGCAGGCCGCAAGAAGCAGAACAAGCAATACCATCCATACCAGCTTGCCACTGATCATCCCCGGGTTCTTACCTGCCATAATCCCATGCATAAGTCCTATAACAAGCAGCAGCCAGCCATATAACACATGCGGCTTCAGCAGTATCCGAAGTCCTTTTATTTTCTGCCCTGCCTTTGTTTTTTTCAGCGGAGCTGCCAGACACAATATGCACAGTAAAACTGCTGCTGTACTTAATACTTTACCCAATACAAACATTTTTCATCTCCTTGAAATTACTTTCATTTAACTTTTATTAGTTTTGGCTAACTTATTATAACAAAAAATATTTGTTTGTAAAGAAAAATAGAGAAAAAAATGAAATCACTTCCACTTTTCCTCTATTTCCAAAGTTTCTTTATTTCACAATGTAGCCGAGTTCTCCTAACATCTGCATATCCCGCTCAATGGTGATTCCCGCAGTTGTCAGCATGTCTCCTGAAATTGCAGCATTTGCCCCGGATGTAAAGCAGGATCTTCCTTTATCCGGGAGAAGCCCTCTTCCTCCTGCAAGGCGAATCCATGCATCCGGAAGCAAAAACCGGAAAACTGCAACGATCCGACGCATTTCTTCTGTCGTAAGAACCGGATTATGCTCATAAGGTGTCCCCGGAATTGGATTTAGTAAATTTACAGGCATGGATTTGACTCCTAATTTTCGGACTTCCAATGCAAGATCGATCCGGTCCTCCACGGTCTCTCCCAGTCCCATAATCCCTCCGCTGCATACTTCTATTCCGGCTTTCCAAGCTGCGCGGATCGCTGCGATCTTGTCTTCATAAGTATGAGTGGTACAGACATTCGGAAAATTCTGTCGGGATGTCTCCAGATTATTATGCACTCTTGTGACGCCTGCCTGTTTTAATTTTCGAAACTGAGTTTCATTCAAAAGGCCGCCGGACACACAGACCTTGATCTTTGATTCTTTGTGGATTTCCCGGACGCTTTCGCAGACATGTTCCACTTCCGTGTCATTCAATGCTTTTCCGGAAGTTACGATCGAATAACGCAGGACTCCTCTTTCTTCATTGTATTTCGCCTGCTCTTTGATCTTCTCCACTGCAAGCAGCGGATATTCTTCAATTTCTGTATGGTAACAGGCTGACTGTGCACAATATTTACAGTTTTCTGAACATCTGCCGCTCTTTCCATTAATGATCGTACAAAGATCAAATCGATTTCCACAAAACTGGTAACGGATCTCGTCTGCCGCAAGGCATAATTCCTCCAATGGTTCCCCATATAACTGCAAAGCCTCTGCCTTTGCAATCTGATTTCCCTGCAATACCTGTTCCTTTATTTCCCGTATCAAACTCATTGTTCTTCCTCCATACTGATTTCTTTCTTCAGTATAGTACACGGTCGCTTGATTGTAAACTTGTTTTTAATTTAGGTTTACAATCTTCTCTGCTTTTTTCAAAGAAACACGATATACAGAAAACAATACAAAACAGAAAATTGCAATCAGTAACAGAAGAATTCCAAGCGCTTTGATTTCAATTGCTGTTATCCCCACATCATTTGTATAATCCATCATGAAAGAAAATAAAAAACCTGCTCCACAACCGACAATTCCCGGATAAAAAAAGATTTTTGCCAGCTGTTTTTTCAGTACCATTCTCTGATATGCATGGTCTGCCCCTAATTTAGTAAGGCTTTCAAAAATCCCTTTATTATCTGTTGCCACAGAAATGCTTCGAACATAGGTCATCACACCGATTGCTGCCAGCGCGATAATACAAATATACATGCAGAGCATACTTCCAATCCTGTATAACTGTCGTATTTTCGGGTGACATATCAAGCTCCTAATCATACCCATATGTCTCCTCTGCATCCTCCGCCAGCTTTTTCTCCCAGATATTCCACAATCCCAACTGCCGATTTGACAGTTCTGTTGTTCTTTCCATATACTGTCCCAATAAATCTTTGGCAAATTCATAGGAACTCTCAATATCAGATGCTCTCTGTATTGATTGTGCAATCCCTGTGACAGGTCCTGATAATCCGAGTCATTCAGTATGTAAGCAAACAGATCACTCATAGATAGTTCTGTTTGATAAATCTGCTCAAACGCTGTTTCCTGAAGAAACAAGGATGCTTTTGCCTCTTCTTTGTATATATTCAGATATTTGGTTCCTTGTTCATTGAAATCTCTGCATTCATAAGAAATAACCAGATTTGCTGCGTCTGCTTCTACATAATTCTGTACTTCCATTTTATATTTTCCGCAGTATCTTGAATTTCCCGGGCTCCAATCTGTTTCTCCAAAACTGGATAGCGCATGGAAAATGTCCGGTCTGTTTTACTGTCCATGACAAAATCATTCAATGTATACTGCATTCCATAAAATGCAGATCCACAGCACACGAACAAAAGAAGTACGACCACACACATATTTCTGGTCGTTGCTTTTGCTGTAAAACGCATCAGACTGACAGATACCAGATTCTTATAGTATTTTTTCTTATCGCACTTCAAATGAATCTGCGCCACTGCCGACAACAGGATCATATAAATTCCAATCAGTGCCAATACATAAATACCATTCCATACTGCTGGCATTTTGACATCTATAGCAAGCCAAAATAATACTGCACACGCTTGACAAGGGGTTTATGATAAAGTTAAGAGATGATTATTATGTTACACAATGAAGCACGTAAATTACTCATCAAAGCCTGAAACAAGACACACAATGCAAAGGAAATCGCAGAATGCTTTTCGGTCAATACCAGCACTGTTTACCGCCTGGAAAAAAGAATGCGGGAAACCGGCTCTGTGGAAACCAGAACCTCCCAACGTGGCTGTAAACCAGTCCTGAGTCAGAATGACTTCCAAAACATAGACCAGCTAATCCAACAGCAACCGGATATTACAATTCATGAAATCATGGAAAAATTACAACTCCATGTCAGTGATGAAACAGTACGCAAAGCCATCCTGAAGCTTGGGTATGTCTATAAAAAGAAATCTCTGCATGCGTCAGAACAGGAGCGTCCCCGATGTCAAGGAGAAGCGGAAAAGCTGGAGAGAACATCTGTCGGAGAACGACGCAAATCATCTGGTATTTCTCGACGAAAGTGGTGTAAACACGGACATGACAAGACATTATGCCCGTTCCAAAAAGAATGAACGTGCTGTAGACAGTACACCGGTTAATACCCCATGCAATACGACGATATTGTCCTCTGTGCGACTGAATGGAAAACATGCCATACGGTTTATTGCGGCGGAACGACCATGGAACAGTTTGCAGAATATCTGAAAACAATGCTGATACCAGCATTGTCCAAAACAGACATCATAGTTATGGACAATATGCGTTCCCATCATGCCAAAATCGTGAAACAGGTGCTGGATGAATCGGAGATAAACGATCTGTATCTGCCACCGTACAGCCCGGACTTAAACCCGATTGAAAAAATGGGGTCAAAACTCAAAGCATATTTAAGGAAGGAAAAAGTCCGAATTGCATCGGAACTTCCACCGGCAATCGAAAGGGCATTTTCCACCGTTCGAGCTTCAGATTGTTTAGGGTGGTTTCGTTCGTGTAATTATGTGCAGTAATTGATTGGATTGCTATAGTCTGGAACTGATCAATTCTAAAATCAATGAAATTGTAGTCCAAAAAAATCAGTATATTTCTGATAAAGAAGACAAATCTGCTCATGGAATCGGAATTTCTTCTATTCGGGATATTGTCGAAAAATATGAGGGGACACTGGATATTTCTTATGATGATACATCATTTAAGGTTGTAATCCTGATTGGAGGATGAGATCGTTTATTGGGGGAAACATATTATTTCCCCTATTTTGCTACCTAAAACGCGCTGATTGGAAAACTATAAAACAGGAATAAATCCCCCATACTTCCTCACCATCTCATATGCCTGCTTATATTGGCGTCTGTCTGTATACCACTCCAGTACATACGGCACATGAAATACCGCAAAACCAACAGGCAGTCTTGCTTTCATTTTCTCAAAACAAGGAAACAAAAGTTTTTCATATTCCTCTTCCTTCAGATAATTCTCATGTTCCAAACGATAGCGGACCAGTCGACACATTTCCACTTCCAACTGCTTCTCATCATCTGGATCATCCCCGAATTCTCCCATCCTCTCTGCGCGTTTTACAGCTTCTATCCCCTCCGCTTTTCTTCCATACGCTTCACAACAGATTGCAAGCTTATGCAAATCTAATATCGCGGGTTCTTCTACTTTTGAAAAATAGTCGTACGCTTTCTTATAGCTTCCAAGCGCCACCCATGTAGATGCCCGATTATAGTTGATCACCTTTAATATTTCTGTCTGATGCAGGTCTCTTGCCAGACGCGAAGCAATTTGATACTCTCTCTCCATATTTTCCAGTTCCTGCTGATTACTGTAGCAATTTCCGATGATAATGCGGCACTGCAGCATCAGCATCGCCATCCCTTCCTGGGCTGCCAGATTATAGCCCATTTGCAGATAAGAAATAGCTGATGCGTAATTCTGGCCTGTCTCATAAAGAATCTCCCCTGCCCGCATATACATAAACGGAATTGGAAGCAATGTGATTGCCTCATCCAGCCTTCCCTGCAGCATACGCAGAACAGCAAGCTGCCTGAAATCCAGGTAACGTTCCAATCCCTCTTCTATTTCATCTTTACGACTCTCATATACTGCTTCCAAAATGCAGGCATCTGCGATCAACGAACTGGAATACAACTTTTCCTTTTTCTCTTGAAATATTTCTTTTTGTTTTAAAAATTCTTGTATAGGATGCGTAAATAGAAATTCATACTGTGCTTCCACAAAACTTTCTAAATCCTTTGTTTCTTTGTCATCAATCCACGGTAACTCTAACCGTTCCAGCAAAAGCTTCAAAATCTCTTCTGATACTTCCATCTTTCCCTGTTCAATTTTGGAAAGATAAGATACTGCACATATCCCATAACACAGACCTGACTGACTCCAGTTTCTTTTGATACGTTCCCGGCGAATTCGCATCCCTATCATTTTCCATACATTTTTTTGTTCGTGCTCTAACATGTTCCTATTCTCCGTTCATTTGCTAGCTCCATTATATCATTCTGTACAAAGAATGGATTCTTTTTTCAACATCTCTTTCTTTTCGTCTTTTACCTGAAAACTTTCATAAAATTTTCTCAATTTTCCCTTATTTTCTTTCTTTCATTCTTCCTGTATACTAAAAAACAGGAGGTGATATCACGATATGAAGAATCCCTTATGGACCAGAAATTTTTCTCTGTTGATTGCAGCTACAACTTTTGGATGTATGGGAGGAATTGTGGGCAATTTCGCATTGTCATTTCTTGTTTTTGATGAAACTGGAAGCACCTTTGCATCTGCTCTTGTAATCGCAATCCAATTGATCCCCAATTTTTTAATCCCACTGTTGGTTGCTCCCTGGATGGACCGCTTTCCCAGAAAACCATTTCTTGTATTTGGAGATTTCATCAATGGATTCTTTTATGCTCTTATGGGAATCTATTTGCTGTTTTTCGACTTTTCATACGTTGGTTATCTTGGATATTCTTTGCTTCTTGCTACACTGGGAAGTCTGGATGAACTGGCATATAACAGTATTTTTCCAAAGATCATACCAAGTGGAATGGAACAAAAAGGATATGCCGTTTCTTCCATGTTATATCCCCTACTGCGTGTGATCATGCTGCCTCTGGCTGCAGTACTTATGGATACGATCGGTATGCCGTGGCTTTTTATCGGACAAGGATTGTTTTCCATATGTGCTGCACTCATTGAAAACACAATTCAGTTGACGGAAGAAACACGTGTGTGTGAAAAAACATTTTCTTTTCAGGTATGGAAAGAAGATCTTCAAGAAGTTCTCCGCTATTTTAAAAAAGAACGTGGATTACAGGCTATTTACTACTATATGGCAGCCACAAATGGGGTCGCTTCCGGATATGCTCCCATTCTGGTCGCATTTTTCCGTACCGCCCCCGGAATGTCCGCCGCACTTTATTCTTTATTTTCCATTGCTGAATTTTTAGGACGCACCATCGGCGGAGTGGTGCAGTACCGGATTGAAATTCCAAAAAAGAAAAATTTCCACGTTACTTTTGCAGTCTATACCTTTTACGAATGCATGGATCTTATTCTGCTTTGGCTTCCATATCCTCTTATGCTCGTAAACCGTGCCTTTGCCGGTTTTCTCGGAACAAACAGTGCCACCTTACGTGTTGCCGCTGTCCAGTCTTACATTCCGGAATCCATGCGCGCCAGAATCAATGCATTTGAAAATATGATTCTGATGGCTGTCAGCAGCATCCTTTCTGTAATTGTAGGAGCTACTGCTGAAATCTTGGATTATCGGCTCTGCATGTCTTTTTTTGCTGCATGCTCTCTTCTCATCTGTTTCTGCACAATTTTCAGATGCCGGGCTGATGTAAAAAAGGTCTATGAAACAGACAAAAACCTCTCAGGAGCCGACTGACTCCCAAGAGGTTCTTTGTTTCGTTTTATTTTAGTATGTAGTAAATCCACCATCACTTGCAACAATGGAACCTGTAATGTGTCTTGCCTCATCACTTGCAAAATACAAAATCGTTGCTGCCTGCTCTTCCGGTGTCGCATTTTTCTTCTGCAACGTCTCTGTCTTTCCAGACAACATAGAATTCTTCAGCCATTCCATCGGATCTTTTCCCTGTGCTGCAATCTCTGCCATTCTCGTCTTAATATCTGCTGAACTTCTCTCTGTAAGCGGAGTATCTGTTCCTGCAGGGCAAATCGCATTACACGTAATTCCTTTTGTAGCATAGTCCACTGCCACTGCTTTTGTCAGTCCACTGACTGCATGCTTACTTGCAACATAAGCTGCTGCGGAAGGGAATCCACGCATTCCCGCAACACTGGACACGTTCACGATGGCTCCACCTGATGGCTGCATCAGCTTTACTTCTTCTCTGCAGCAGAAGAAACAAGAATTCAAATTTGCATCAATTACCTGGAACCAGTCATCATCCTCCAGTTCTTCTACCGTCTTAGAAGCACCAACGATTCCCGCATTATTCACTGCGACATCAAGTTTTCCGTATTTTTCCTGGATTTCTGCAAAAAGTGCCTTTACTGCATCTTTGTTGCTGACGTCACATTTCATGAATTCTCCTTTTCCACCAGCTTCTTCCATTGCTGCTACAACAGCCGCTCCACGCTCTTCGTTGCGCCCCACCGCAATGACTGTTGCACCTTCTTTTGCTGCACGAATTGCAACCGCTCTTCCAATTCCGGAAGTAGCTCCGGTTACCAGCATAATTTTCTCATCAAAACGTCCCATAATAAAACCTCCAAAATTTATTCAATAGTGCTACTATACCACAATTTGGCAACACTTTCTATGAAATTTGTATAAAATTTCGCATTTTTCCGGTTTTTTCCTTTGTCATTTTGACGATTACCATAAATTCAGCAGATGCTGCATACTAAGTGTCACCACTGTAATGCCTAACCAACATGCCATTCCCATTAAGATGGGTTTCCCACCACCTTTGATCAATTTCACTACATCCGTATGAAATCCAATTGCTCCCATTGCCATAATGATGAAAAACTTGGAGAGCTCTTTTAATGGCTGAAAAACTTCTGTCGGTACTCCTGCTGCTGTTGCTGCTGTCGTAATCAGACTTGCCCCGATAAAAAACAGGATAAAAAATGGAAACACTTTCTTCAGAGACACTTTTTCTCCGCTTTCTGTTTCAGCCTTCCGTGCCCTGCGTAATGCAAGTACCAATGTGATTGGGATAATCGCCAATGTTCTGGTGAGCTTTACTGTCACCGCCTTATCCAGTGTCTGGCTTCCCAGATGATACATGCTGTCCCACGTAGAAGCCGCTGCAGTTACAGAAGAGGTATCATTCACCGCAGTCCCTGCAAAAATCCCAAATGCTTCCCCGGATGTTGTTGAAAATCCAAGCGCTGTTCCCAGTACCGGAAAAATCAACGCTGCCAGAATATTAAACAAAAAAATCACCGAAATTGCCTGTGCTACTTCTTCTTCATCCGCATCGATAACCGGAGCTGTTGCTGCGATCGCTGATCCCCCACAAATCGAAGATCCCACCCCAACCAGTGTAGAGATTTTTTCCGGAATGTTCATCGTGCGATGCAAAATATAAGAAATTACCAATGATGTTGTAATGGTACAAACAATAATCGGCAAAGACTGCTTTCCTGTCTCCATCACTACCTCTAAATTAAGTCCGAATCCAAGAAGTACAACTGCATACTGCAATATTTTCTTCGAAGTATATTTTACGCCGCTTTCCAATGAATCCCGTTTTTTAATCACCAATGCGAGTATCATTCCAATTAAAATTGCAAACACTGGTCCTCCGACAACCGGAAACAATTTTCCCAAAACAGCTGAAGGCACTGCCAAAGCCAGACAAAAAAGTAATCCCTTCCCGTTTTTCTTTATAAAGTCCATATTTGCCTCCTATCGTGCTGCATGAATTGCTGCAATCGTTCCATCTGCTACTGCTGTAGATACTTGTCGTACCTGTTTTACACGAATGTCACCAACTGCATATACACCGGGTATTTCCGTCTGCATATTTTCATCTGTCGGAAGAAATCCATTGTCCAAGCTGATCTCATTATATAATTCTGTATTCGGAACCGTACCTGCATACACAAAAATTCCACATCCCGAATCTTCAATTATCTCAATTGCTCCTGTTTTCTCATCCAAGATTTCCAATGACTCTACTTTTTCCACTCCGTACACAGCATGAAGTCTGGCGTGAAGCCGTAATTCAATGTTTGGGGTATGTGCTGCTTTTTCCTGAAATTGTGCAATGCATCCCAACGTTTCTTCAAAATGGATGATTGTTACTTTTTCTGCAACCCCCGCCAGATACAGTGCTTCTTTTACCGCTCCATCTGCACCTCCGATCACATATACATGTTTTCCACGATACTTCATTGCATCTTTTGCTGCATTCATTCCGATTCCTCGTCCTGCCAGTTCTATTTCTCCCGGAATCCCCAGTTTTCTTGGTGATGTACCATTCGCTAAAATTACCTTCTTCGCACAATAACATTCTTTCTCTGTATAAATCCTTTTTTCCACCCCGGTCAATTCTACTTTTTTCACCTCGGTCTTCAGGATTTCTACCCCTGCATTTTCCGCCTGTTTCCTCAGGCGCTTTGCAAAGCTTTCCCCGGTTTCTCCCTCTACAATTGCCGCATAATGTGTGACAGCAGACACTCTTCGAATCAGTCCTCCGACCTGATTTTTTTCTAAAATTAGTGTTTTTTGTCCTCTGCTCACTGCATAAATTCCTGCACTGATTCCTGCCGGTCCTACTCCTATGATTATAACATCATACATTTTCATATCCTCCTGTTTTTCGCCTTCCTCATTTTACTTTTCCTTGTTTTCATATATACTATAAATCGCTCCTATTATTTTGTAAAATTATAAGTATTGATTATATGATAAATATTTGTTATGGTTTAAGTATAAACACATCTGAAAAAGGAGAAACAATTATGTTGGATTTTCGCATGGAAACATTTCTGACTGTATGCAACGATATGAACTTTACACATGCTGCCGAGCACCTGAATCTGACACAGCCCGCAGTTTCCCAGCATATCAAACATCTGGAAAAGACCTACGGTACCGAGCTTTTTATAAGAGATAAGAAAAAACTCCGGCTGACTCCTGCCGGAGAAATCTTACGCTCTGCTCTGGAAACCATGAGAAACGATGAAAATACATTAAAAAAACGAATGCAGGAGAGTCTGAAAGGGAAAAAAGTGCTGACCTTTGGCGTAACCATGACCATTGGAGAATATGCGATCGTACCTGCTCTTTCCCGTTTTGTCAAAACACATCCGGACATGGATTTTCACATCCGATATGGCAACACCCAGACTCTGCTCACCTATCTTTGTGAGGGAACGATCGATTTTGCAATTGTGGAAGGATATTTTAGCGGGGATCATTACGAAACACGTATCTACAAAGCAGAAGAATACATTGCTGTTGCCTCTGCTGACCATACGTTTGAAAACTCTGTTCACAGCCTGAAAGACCTGACATCCGAACGTCTTTTGATTCGGGAACACGGTTCCGGAACCAGGGCAATCCTGACCAAGACACTGGCATTGAAAAATATGTCTGTCAAAGACTTCCGACATCTTGTGGAAATCGAAAACATCCACACGATCGTCACTCTGCTAAAAGAAGACTGTGGAATATCCTTCCTCTACAAAGCTGCTGTCGAGCAGGAATTAAAAAAAGGAACCTTGGTACAGATTCCTCTTTCCGACTTTATGGTCATGCATGATTTTACATTTTTATGGAATAAAGACAGTGTTTTTTCTCAGGAATACGAGTCTATTTTTCATGAATTGTGTGAGAATTAGCATTTTGTATGCTTTTTTAACTCCATTTCAAAATATTCCTCTACCCCTCATCTTCTAATGCTTCTATGGATTCTACATATTCTGGAAACCGAATCTTTTGCATAAGACCAATGATCTGACCTGATAAAACAACTGTCAGAAGTGAGTATGTAATTCTGCTCACCGGAATATAGGTAAGAGAAATCAGCAATACAACCAGATCACTGATCAAATAAATCCATTGAATATCCAATGGAAGTACTCGTTCCAGACTCATTGCAAGCGCATCATCTCCTGTCGGCGCTCCACCGACTCGAACACACAAACCTACACTGATCCCTACAAACAGCGCTCCCACAACTGCTGCCAAAAGTGGTTTTTCGCCAATGTTTGGAAATAGTGGATCAAACTGTTCAAAGATTCTATAAAAAACAGAAAATCCAATAGAAGAAATAAAAGAATATATAAGAAAACGTTTTCCCAACAATTTCCACCCCAAAAAGTAGCACAATATCGTCAGCACAAAACCGGAAACAGATGGAGAAATGCCAAACCAATATTCCAGAAGGAGTGTTAATCCTAGGATTCCTCCCTCTGTAACATTCGACATTGAATGAATATTATAAAGTCCAAACGCTAGTATTGCACTTCCTAATAATAAAAGTAATACGGATGACAATTTAATTTCCTTCAAAATTGAGCGCATTTTAAAAATCCTTTCTACACTTTTTTATTAAATCTATAAATTGATTATAAACTCTGGTATAATACTAGAGTCAAGGAGGGAAGTTAGGTATATGAAAAAATTTTTTTAAATCGGTGAAATTTCCAAACTATATGGAATTGGTGTAGATTCTATTCGTTATTACGAAGAAATTGGAATTATCAAACCGGAACGATCTGAATCCGGATATCGACATTATAGTATCCACGATATCTGGAGACTCAATGTGATCCGTGATCTGCGCTCTATTGGATTTACAATGGAACAAATCCGCGAATATCTGGAGCATCACACAGTTTCCTCTTCACTTTCTATGTTAGAAGACGAAAAAGAAGCTATTACCAAACAAATGCAACACTTACAAAAACTGCAAAAAAACGTAGAGCACAGACTAAACACCATTCATTCGGCATTCTCTCTGCCCCTGGATGAAATCCACTTAATGACACTTCCCCCTCGTCATTGTCATCGCCTCTTCGAAAGATACAAACACGAAGAAGAAATGGATTTTCTGATGAAACAACTTATCAACTTAAATCAAAATCGATTGTATATCATTGGCAGCAATCAAATGGGAACTATGATTTCGCTCCCCTCTCTACTAAAGAAAAAAACACTTTCCTATCAATCTGTTTTTCTTATTGACGAAGAAGGAGCCGATCTCATTGATGGTGGTGATTATCTCTGCGTAACATATCGTGGAAATTATGAACAAAGTGCTTACTGGGGACAACAGCTCGCACAGTATGCACACGCCCACAAATTCAAGATACGTGGAGATCTGTTAGAAATTCTTTGGATTGATATCCACACAACTTCTGATGAATCCGAATATATCACACAATTACAACTTCCCATTGCATAAAATGCATTTCTCATTTTTGCATGCTTTATTCTTATATTCCTCATCAGTAACCAGTTCACACCATTCATTTGAAGTATCTTCTCCCGATACTTCGATCGCCAAATCAATCTTATAATGTTCCTACCCATTCAGCGATTTGCTGTTTGACTACATTATGAAATATCTTTCCTTCTGTAATCACGCTGTCCAGTGCAGAAGTCTGCAATTCTCTTGCCGTATTTCCAAATCCACTTCCACCGGAAGTAGCAAACAAAATGATCTTTTTACCTGAAAAATTATATTTTTCCAAAAAAGTATTTACGATTGTCGGTGCTACATACCACCAGATTGGAAATCCTAAAATGATTTCATCATAGGCATTGATTTCTTCTATCATCTTATTTACTGCCTGCGAATAAGGAATATTTCTTCTCCAGGCAATCACGCAGTTTGCAGTAATTTCCGGATAAAGCCTTCCCTGCACAAGAGCAAGCGGGTCATCAGGACAAACTCCTACTACCCAATGGTCACTGTCTTTCATCCTGATATAATCAAATCCTTCTTATTGTATGCATTGTAACAAAAACTCCCCAGAACCGAAGTCCTGAGGAGTTGAAAAATCTTTTGAAATTGTATGTTCTGAAACGTATGATTAACGTTTAGATAATTTACACACTTGTATTTACAAGGTATTTCAGCCTTTTTGTAAGCAACGTGTAAGAAGTCCAGTTTATATGAATTATTATGCACTCTGAACTATATTCAATACATTTTATCTTCATCATACCGGGGGGCTTTTTGTTTTCTTCCGGTCTTGATGCACTTCTGTATCTCTTCAATAATTTCCTGATCTGTTTTGGTAAATCCCATATAGAAGAAATAGTTTTCTCCAAAACAATCTTCATAGACTTTCAATGCTTCCTCAAATTCCATAACTATCCCTGAACTTTCTATTGAACACTCTGAACAATCGTGTTATATTATAGATGTAAAGAGAACAACCGCCCACTGGGTGAGTTGACCGGATAAATTAAGAAGCAAAGCCACCCAACCGACCAAAGTATCAGGGTGGTTTTGCTATGTATTGCTACTTACAAAACGTAAAAACGAATGTAAGCAATGCAAGAATGAACATTCCGAAGGCAATTAAGTCTTTGAAATCAAAATGATTTTTGTTGTCCATCAGCATCACCCACATTCTTCAAGAATGAGGTCAAGCCACCCTGTAACACGATTGTTCCCTAGTAGCATTTTATCACGTTTAGATACCGCTGACAACTCATATAATCGTCATATAAGCATTAAAAAAGCACCAAATCTGATCTAACGGGTTATTCTTATAAAATTTACTTTTCATGATACACCTCAACTTTCTGTAACTTATTATAATTATTTTTTATTGTTCTTGCAATCTCATATATTCAAAAAGGTGACAGCCTTTCGACCATCACCTTGTAAATATGCCATTTTATTTGATTCCATACTTTTCTTTCAGTTCTTGTATCTGATAATGCGGTACACCTGCATAATATGATAATGAAATAATCTGATTTTTCAATTCAATGATTGTTTTCCCTGTCTTATACGCTGATGCCATCCAACCACAAAATACTAAACCTGCTACAATCCAACCTAACATAACCGTTCCCCCGTTTCTGCCTGTGACCTCAATCTTTTCTGTTTTGGGTTCTGGAAGTGACAAGTCTTTCTTCTGAAGCACAAGCCCAAAATCATCATAACTGTGTTTTGTGCCAAATCTCACACCACTCAAACTCTGTTTTGCTTTTTCTTCATCTGCCATGACTTATTTCAGTCCCCTTCTTTTATCCCTCAAAATTTTACCAAATGCTTCACCCATCTTATCAGCAGTTGCCCCTACCAGTTCACCGCTGTCTAATACAATCGGTCTGTCTATCCTATTTAACATCTCCGGAAAATATTCACTTGCTAAAGCAAGGAATAAATCTAATTTTTCACACTGAAACCTCATTTTTTACGTAATAGGTCTATTCCAAGAGTATGCAGAATCTCCTGAGTTTTCTTCTGGATAGCAGAAATTTTGAATTCCGAATCATCGCTGATAGTTACTCTGTAAATGTTTTTGGTCAGTTTTAAAATATCTTCGGCAGAGTATTTCTCGCTGAGGTTTGTGTTTCGGAGCGCATTTATCAGACCATAATAATACAGCAGGCTTATATGGTTCAGAAATGCCCAGCCTCTGAAATATTCATCAGTATGTGCATGAGATGCGGATGTTGAAACACTGTTTTTGAGATAATCGAAACACTGTTCAATGTCCCATCTTTCCTTGTAATCCAGATAAATTTCCTTTGGATGTTTATCCATGTTGCTGCAGAATGAGAAATACCCCATCCGCGTTTCTTTCAGAACATCCATTGGATGCCGGGGCTGTTCTCCATAGTGTTTTTCTACTTTTTCTACATAGTTTCCCTGAAGCTCCGCTTTGCGGTGGTCATCCCGGAATGTATAGATAAAGTTTCCTCTGTTTCCGCTGGCTTTTTTACGATACCAGATGGCACGTTTGTTGTAGGTGAAAACACCATCAAATTTGTGGTCATCTGTATTTTCGTAAAATTCCGGTTCCACATTCACAGTATCTTCCCTCAGCGGCAGGATAAATTTCATCCCTGCAGACATCAGGGCTGAAAGATTATGTTTGGAGTAAAAACCTTTGTCTGCTATGATGACGCACTCCCTGCATCCGGATGCAGTTACAACATCCATGAAAGCTGTTTTATCCACAATGGAGCCCTGCAGCACCCTGTAAAATACCGGTTTATGAGAATCTTTCTCAAAGATATACAGAATCCTTGCCTGTGGATTCAGACTGTGTCCTGGATTATATCCTCTGGCTGAAAGAGAATCACCGGAACGGGTAAAAATCGAGGTTCCGTCAAAAAGCAGCGTCGTCCCGGGCATAACAGATGCCTTCATAAAGGCATCCAGCTGATCCTGCATGGTTCCGAGCTTCGCGACAAATCGCCGGACAGACCCTTCTGAAACAGAAAGGTCACTGCAGATATCACTCATGTAGGAATCCAGGAACAGAGGCTGGATCATTCTGGCAGAAGAAACGCCATCCACCAGACGGATCAGCGAAAGAGTCCTTATCTCCCGGAAAATATCCGGAAAATATTTTTTCAGCTGTATTTCAAGCTCCGGAGAAAGCTGCAGCAGGGTTTCATAAGCACCGTAGTTTTTTACGGAAGGTGCAACATCCGGCGTCAGCCGCATTTCCTGCATAAGCCGGAGTCCGTTCGCATTCGGAATAAAACCGTCTTCCGCTGTAATCTTACCGATACTTTTACCGGTGACTTTCTGCGGTCTGCCCTTTTCTGCATCCCAGCGGGATGATACCAGGTAAGTATAGTAATGACCGCCGATATGTCTGATTTCTACTGCTCCAAACTGAGTTGGTCTTTGCTTCTTTATCTCTTCTGGAATACTCATAATAATGCCTCTTTTATTAACGTAAATTACGTAATAAGTATACACCAAAAAGAGCGCTAAATCAATATCCAGAAGACGTAAAACATAAGAAAACATCGATTTTTAAATCATTATGATGCCACATGACCAACTATTTATGATTTGAAACCTAATTTAGCGAGGTTTCTATTAACGTAAATTTTGAGGTTTTAGTGTTATAAATATACTCTGTTTCCGCTTAACATCATTCACATCAAGATTCCAGTTCTGCAAAAGTACGGCATTCGCTTTTTCAATATCGGCAACTGTCTTTGAATAGCCTTGATCCTTCTCATATTCCGAGACAATCATATTTTTCAGCTTATTCCGAATCTTCTGTCCCTGTCCCCCGCAACAGCTTTTTGATTTCCCATGCATGATATCAGAGCGTGTATCAGTATAACTAGTACTGGTTATGCCCAGATGCTCTCCCAGCATGTATTGAGAAGCTCCTGTTTTTCCCTGCTGAACAAGATATTCTCCAAAATGAGTATCCAGAAAATACCTTTGTGTTTTTCTGGCATTTTTTATATTCGGCGGCAGTTTCTCATACTCATCTGTATAGAAAACACAGTCCTTTTCTCTATCACATTTATAGAAAAAGTCATATACGCTTTTTAACGTCAGTTGATTGCTTTCCTGATTGTTTTTCCCCTCTTCTTTTTGATTTCTATCCATATTTTCCCCCATCTTTTTCTTAAATTCCCCCTTTTCCCCATATTTACTTCCTGTTTTTCCCACTCTTAGCCTTTCTGATAACGATTGCAGAATGATTCATCCAAAGGAGGCTAAGCGTATGAAACCTGTCATCTCTATTGTAATTCCTGTATACAACATCCGTTCTGACTACCTCACCGCCTGCATCCGCAGCGCAACATCTCAGACCCTGCAGGATATAGAGATCATCTGTGTGGATGACTGCTCCACCAACAATTCTCTGTCTCTGCTCCGTGAAGCTGCCCGCCGTGACAGACGCATCCGCGTCATCGCCCTTGACCACAACCGCGGTACCTGTTACGCAAGGAAGGCCGGTGTGGAAGCTGCCAGAGGTAAATACCTGCTTTTTCTCGATGCCGATGACACCCTTGAACCGGATGCCTGTTCCATCCTGTATAAACAGATGATGATCCACAACGTTGACATTCTCCAGTTTGAAACCAGAATCATCGCGGAAAGTTATCTGGAACCTGAACGGATTCTGCGTTCTGCCAGAAATCTGCAGCCTTATCATGGGTATCTGTACGGACAGGATGTACTGAACGGCTGTTTCAGAAACACACTTTACCGCTTTACAGTGTGGAATAAAATGTACAGAACTGCCATGGTAAAAAAGGCTTTCCGCTGTCTGTCGGCTGATTATCTGGTGAAAGCTGAGGATGCTTACACCTACTTTGTGATTGCCTGTCATGCAAAATCCTACTACGGTCTCAGCAACTGCCGGCTGTACAATTACCATTTCGGCTGCGGTATCACTGGCCGTACTGAGCTGTCCCTCAGACATCTTGATCTGTACTGCCAGAACATGTGTTCCTGGGACGCCCTGAATGGTTTTGTCCGGTCACGCAATCTTCCGTATTACAAAAATGTCTTCCTTCCCCGTTTCCGCATGGATCTGCTCATGGACTGCCTGAAAAAATATTTTGTTTATCTGCCTCAGTACATGCAGGAAGAGGGCATGAACATTCTCCGCAGCTACTGGCGGGAAGATGAGCTGAATAAGGGGTTCGCACGGATTGCTCTGCCTATGGCAGGGTAAGCGGCACGGAATCTGCAGCTATACTGTTCTGTAGCCATATGGCTTCTGCTACCATATGGCTTCTATAACTATACTGATTTTATCAGATAACAGTATTTCCGACAAGGATTATTCTGCTCCATTAGATTACTCATCCAGGACACTCAGAACATCTGACAACGGTGATAATAATTCCCTTAACAACAAAAAAAGTTCTGAACAGTACAGGGAGCTGCACGCAAATATGTGCTTCTCCTCCATACTGTTCAGAACCTGCAGCAGCAACCGGATTTTCTATCTTCATACACTTGAATAGACGGATATTTTTATTTTTTCTGCTCTCCCTCCACAATTTTCTGTGCCTTTCTGCAGAACTCATCCAGACTGATTTCATCTGTTACATATTTCTGAAACAGATCCCCCATATCACGTATACCCTCCATGGAGCTTTCCGTGAAGTAACGCGGTTTCAACTCCACGGATTTCACATATTCCCGGATGATATCCATGTCAGGAAAGTCGAATTTCTCCGACTGAATCAGATCCAGTCTGGCAGGAAGGCAGTCCATATTCTCATAATAGGACATGCATCCTTTCTTCCCCGCAGCATAGGCAAGAAAACGTTTTGCAGCTTCTTTATGCTCTGATGCCCTGTTCAGTACATACTGCCAGGTAGCAATGTTGGTTGTACGGGATACAAATTCAGGGAGAGCTGCTACGTGCATCTGCCGATATGATTCCGATTTCATCAGAAGATTGACCGACCCGCTGTACAGAAACATGGACGCATACTGTCCGGACAAAAATTTCTGCTCCATCTGTTCGTGCTGATCGAGTAAAATTCCTTCCGCTACTTCCTGATTCTGCACCATATCATGAAGATATTTTACAGCCTTTCCTGAACCCGGATCAGACCAGCTGCTGTAGTCTCCACCAAACAGATTGACAAACTGCGAAATTTCGTTATATGCATACGATTCTTCCCATGCCCCTCCGTAACCGAAAATCGCATTCCCTCCGGAGTAATAATCAAGCAGCCGCTCAAAGTCCTTCTGTGTCCGTACTTCCTGCAGACCCGCCTGTTCCAGCAGATCCTGATTGACGCAGTACAGCATGATATCCAGCATATAGGGAACAGAATACATTTTCCCATTCTCCATGGCAATCGTTTTCAGATAATCCTGCGGATAACAATCCAGAATTTCCTGCGGAAGCACATCCTCACCCAAAGGCTCCAGATATCCTTTTTTTCTGAATTCACTCATCATTTCATCGTTGATCCCGATAATGTCAACCGAGCTGTCTCCTGATGAAAGAATCGTTGCAATCCGGGCATGACGATTATCCGCATTGCCTGGTGTCTGAACCAGACGGATTCCAATCTGCAGTTCCTCTTCCGCCTGCCTGATATACTCCTGAAATTCCTCTGTATCACTTTCCGAATGCATCAGCGTGATGTATTCCGTATACTGTTTGTTTTCAGCAGATGTTCGTTCTGTTTCTTCTGCCGTGCCGCATCCCGAACACAGCAGTGCAGCTGCCAGCCAGCAGCATAATGCTCTATGCAGTCTCCCCAAATACATCATAAATTCCCCGATTCTTTTGTTATGCCACCCCTCATTGCGCTGCTTCCCTCTGACGGTACTGTCAGAGTACCCTCACTGTACTATCTGGGCCAGCGGTCTTCCTTCCCGGCCAGCGGTTCAAACGCCTGATGAGGCTCCGACTGGTACCAATAGGCTACACTTGCAACATCATCCTGACGTTCAAACAATCCCCTGTATCCCACGCCGATCTGCTGGATCGTCACTTTCAGATCCTCATCAAAACAGATGGGATCCTGAATATGCCACCGGTAAAATCCCCGCATGGGCATGGTATCATCATTATGATAAGGATTATGAATTTCTTCATCGTGAGACGAATAGTAGGGATATCCCAGATAGGGCGTACAGTAATTCTGTTCCACGGTCTTTCCGTCCACCTGTCTGGCAAAGCTCCAGGAACCGCCGAAGTAATCTTCTGTTCCGGTTCCGCAGATTGTGGGATATTCCTCATCTCCGTCCAGATAAAATTTCACTTCACCCTCGCCCCACCAGTAACGCTCCAGCGTGGTCAGTGCCATGTAGGTACCCACATAGTGCCCTTTCCCCTTTACCTGATCAAGAATTACATAATCCTTCTGCAGCTGAGTGACTTTTTCTCTTCTCCACTGTGCGTGAAAATAGGCGATATCATCCGGCAGTTCATCATGCAGGCAGTAATCTACCTGATAAAAGAAAGCCGGTATGGGATTGGCATGCTGGTTTTCCAGTGTTATTCTCGCTTTTTTGCGAAAAGGCATCTGGAAATAGCTGTTCATACCGCGGCTGGGTACTACTACGATGGGCATGGAATTGACGATGCATTCTCTGCCGAAACCACAGCAGAAGAAATCCCCGAGAGGGCTTTCCACAGAGGGAGTCTCCTCATCATCCCAGTACATGCGCAACACCAGATCACGGAGCACAAAACAATCTGCCTCCGTCGTTTTATTGGTTACTGTAATCCAGATGTGATTGATCACACCCGGACCTTCGATTTCCGCCAGTGTCACTGTGGCTCCCGGTGCAATATCACGCAGACAGGGACTTCCTTTTCTGGAAGGACCCAGCTCGCTGGCAGCCATACCGCCTTTTCCTTTTTCCCCTGTGGGATTTTCCGCATTGATTGCTCTGCTCTTTACGTGTTTTGCAAGAGGCAGAGAACTCAGACTTCCCGATAAATCAAACATGATACTAACCTCCCTGTTATGCTTTAACTCCACCTGCCATTATACCATCCATAATCTGTTTTTCAAAGATTGCTACAAAGATAATGATAGGAAGCAGGATGATCCATCCCATGGCACTTACCAGATCCCAGGGGACTCCATACATATTGTCTCGCAGCGGCAGCTGAACGATGGATACCGACAGCACCTGAATCCCATTGGAATAATACAGCGGTGTGAAAAAGTTATTCAGACACGTAATGAAATTAATGATACATACGGTTGCAATAGCCGGTTTCAACAGAGGCAGAACCACATAAAACAAACGCTGCAGGAAAGTCGCGCCGTCGATGGCCGCTGCTTCCTCCAGCGACACCGGTATCTCCTTTACAAAATTGGTCAGAATCAGTACGGTAAACGGTACAACACCGCTGATATACAGAAGAATCAATCCCGGGTACGTATCATACAATCCTGTTTTCTGCATAAATTCATACAGCGGTCTGGCAGTTACGATTTCAGGAATCAGCATGGTTGCCAGAATAAATGCAAATGCGATCTGAATACCCTTTGATTTGAATCTGGAAAAAGCATATGCTGCCATGGCGCTGATAATCGTGCTGACAATCAATGTAACTCCTACGATCAGGATCGTATTTCCGATTTTTTCGAACAGACCTACATTTTCAATCAGAAATGTATAGCTGTCCAGTGTGGGATGATCCGGAATATAGTCTATCGGTGTTTTAAATAATTCTCCCGGCGGTGTAATTGATGATACAAAAATCCATAATACAGGAAACAGAATGAGAAACGATACGATTGCCAGAAGTATCCAGCGCCCTGCGCCCACAATACCTTTGCCCAAAACATATCTGTTCATGCCTGTTTTGGCCTTTCTGCCTGTTTTGGCCTTTCTGCCTGTTTGTCCCGAAACGGTATTCTTCTTCATACTCCTGTGAAACCTCCTTAATCCGCATATTTATTTGTAAGCCGGATATTGAACCAGCTGAAGATGGCCATTACCGCGAACAGCATAACTGCCAGAGCTGAAGCATATCCCACATTCAGATTGGTAAAAGCTTCCGTGGCGATTCGATAGGCGATCAGAGAAGTATCCTCACCGGGACCGCCGGATGTCATGGCATAGACCAGATCAAAGGTGGTCAGTCTCCACAGAGTAAAAGGAATGCAGAGTGTCAGCACATTTTTCATGATCAGAGGCAAAGTTATGCGGAAAAAGCACTGAATACCGTTGGCGCCATCCACCCTCGCTGCTTCGTAAATATCACCTGAGATAAACTGAAGACCGGAAAGCACCAGAATTGCGAAAAACGGAAGGTCTTTCCACAGATCCATGGCAATTACCGCACCTCTTGCCGTACCGGTGTTGATCAGCCAGTCACAGCTGAAGCCCGGCAAAAATCGGCGGATCAGATCATTGATCAGACCATAATCATTGTTAAATCCCCATTTTGCTGCCATACCGATTACAACCGACGGCATTGCCCAGGGAATCAGGACGATTGTTCTCAGGAAATGGCGGCCTTTGAAATTCATGTTCAGAATCAGCGCCAGAGCAACCCCCAGAATCACATGCAGAGCCATGGATACTGCAACAAAAATGGCGGTAAACTCAATGGAAGTGATGACCTTGGAATCCTTAAACACATTTATATAATTGGCAAATCCCACAAACTCATTAACTCCCGACAGAATCTTGATATCAAACAAACTGTTTTTAACAGTTACCAGAATCGGATAAAGAGTAGTAAACCCGCGAAGAAATACTACCGGAAGAATCAGAAGCCATGGTATCCATTTCATTGATTTTTTACTGATTATCACCTTATATCCTCCTTTATGTAAGGCTGTTTTCAGCAGCCTGTCAGCTTATTCACTGTATTTATCAACATATTCCTGAGCCTTTGTGCAGAATTCATCTACTGTGATTTCATCCTTTACATAGGACTGGAAAATCGTTCCCATATCTGTAATAAACTCCATGGTCTGAGGAAGCATGGGACGTCCCTGCACATTGCATTCTGTTGCGTATCTGCTGTATATCTCCTTTGCAGGATCTGTATCGGGAACCACTTTTTCCGCTACATCCTTTCTTGCAGGATAACGGTCAAATGCTTCATAGGATGCTTTCACGCCTTCTTCCGATGCCATATACTGCAGGAATTTTACGGCTGCTTCCTTGTTTTTCGATGCGCTGTTCAGAACATAATTCCAGGAATCGGTAAAAATTGCTCTTTCGCCTGTTCCGCTGAAATCAGGTACCATAGCCATATGAATCTTGTCTTCGCCCAACATATCCGCTTTTGCATAATCAGTTCCCAGTCCCCACATGAACAGGCTGCCGTACTTACCGTCATTGGCCTTGGGATTCATCTGCTCATACTTGTCTGCAATCTGATCAATGGGGGTATATCCTTCTGCCACCAGATCATGCATAAACTGAACAGCTTCCTTGTTGGCCGGATTGGTCCAGTCAAAATAATCTCCGCCGAACATATTTACAAACTGTGCCAGTTCGTTAGATACATAGGTTTTCTCCCATGAACCGCCATAGCCGTATCTGCCGTTTCCTGAAGCCGCTTTCATGTAGTTCATAAAATCCTCTTTCGTATCGATGGATTCAATTCCCACTTCATCCATGATTTCCTGATTTACCCAGAAAGCCAGATAACCTGCGTATCCGGGAACACCCACAATGTTGCCGTCTTTGTCGGTAATCATGTCTTCAAGATATCCCTGAGCAAATTCACCGCGGATATCCTCTGTCATAACCGTATCACTCAGTGATTCCAGCCATCCGGTATTTTTGAATGATGCACTCATTTCATCATTGATTTCCAGAACATCCACACTGCTGTCGCCGGTGGAAAGTACGGTTGTGATTTTCTGCTGGCGGGTATCCGTATCGGTAGGTGCTGCGATGACATTGATTTTCAGACCGGTGGCTTCCTCCACATTCTGAAGCCAGCCGTCAAAATCCGCATCTGTGGTATTGACGCTGTACAGTGTCAGATCATAGTCTCCGTCTTTTTTTGCTGCATCTCCGCTGTCGGATGAGCCGCCGCATCCCGCCAGCACTCCTGCTGACATGGCCGCACAGAGTAATAAACTGATTGTTCTTTTTTTCATGTTTTCCTCCATTCTCCGGCTTCTTTCTGCCGTATTCGTTGCTGTGTTTTCAGTTGCTGTGTTCTTGATGGCATTAAGATATCAGAATGCGAAAAAAAACAAAATACAATATTTTTTGAATGATTTATATTATTTTTATCTTTGTTGAAATCATATTCTGTTTTTTTTATAATTATTTCATAAAACAAAAGAAAGGAACATTCCGTTTTGAAGAAAATATTTCGTAAAATACAGTCACTTTTTCCCGGATTTCGTGCAAAACTGCTGGCTGCCTTTTTCCTGTGTGTTTTCCTGCCGCTGTGCATCATGGAAGTCAGTCTGTATCGTGTAACCTACCGCATTGCCTCCGAAAAAATCATGAACTCGGTGATTCTGTCAGACGACCAGCTGAATGTCCAGATCAATAATCGTCTGCAGCAGACAGAAAATACTGCTGATTCCATTCAGTACAACATATACACTCTGTTCAGCGCGCAGGACGATCCTGACAGGTACCGTTCGGTTTTCAATGAAGTACGGAACAGCATCTATCTGTATAAAACCACTTTCGGCTTTTATCATATTTACAGCTTTCTTCCGGATACACAGCTCGGTGCCTTCGAGGGGCTCTATTTTCTTTCCCTGAAAGATTTTTCAATGTTCGATCTGAGCGAAACACAGCTGAAAACTCCAGGCACCAGCTCCATCTGGTCCTATCAGAAAGATATCAGGCTGCCTTTTGTTCTGTCAGATAAAGAAACCGGCAGTGATGTCATCACCTGCTGCCGGCTTTTGAAGAATCAGACCACGAAGGAACCGGAATATGCCTATGCGATTCTTTTAAATCCCGGAAAATTTTCCGATCTTCTGTCGGAAACCTTTCAGGATGACCGGATCACCAGCTATCTGATTTCCGAAGACGGTACCATCATGGCACACACCAGCCGGGAACTGTGCGGTTCCGTTCTGTCAGAAGAAAAACGAAGTCTGCTTCTGAACCGGACAGAATCTATCTTTACGCAGGATCGGATGCATTATCACACTATACAGCTGGACAACGGCTGGTACCATATTACGGAAGTACCGGATTCCTACATCAGCGCCAATACGCTGGAACTCCTGAGAACCATGATTACCGCAATTGCAATTATACTGATTCTGATTGTCATCATGATTTTCCTGTTTACCGGCAATCTTTCCCGCAGGATAAAAAGACTGTCCGATGCCATGGAAAATTTCCGTATCGGTAATGATTCCGATGTGCAGATTCAGGAGACCGCTCCTCTCCTGCCCGAGGATAAGGAACCGGAACTGTACGATGAAATTGATAAGCTGGGACTTGCTTTTACAAACATGCAGACGACCCTGAGGGAAAACATGGAATCCATACTGGAACTGTCACTTTCAGAAGAAAAACTGAAATATCAGCTTCTTCAATCCCAGATCAATCCTCATTTTCTTTATAACATTCTGGGAACCATCAAAACCTGCCAGAGTATCGGCAGGCTGGATATTGCAGGGCAGATGATTACGGATCTGACACAGTTTTACCGTCTGTCACTTCGCAAATCAGGCGACCGGATTCTCATACGGGATGAACTGGAGATTGCAAGACTGTATTTGAATATGGAAAAACTCTGCCACAATGAAACCCTGTCCTGGGAAATCCACGCAGAAGATGGAATTGAAAATTTCCTGATCTGCCGCTTTACTCTCCAGCCGTTTCTGGAAAACTGTATTCTTCACGGCTACTCCCGGACGACTCCGACCATCCACATCATCGTAGATGTCATATACGGTGATGATGATGTAATCATCACCATCTGTGATAATGGAATTGGTATTGAATCCGAACAGCTGGAAGAGCTGAAAAATACATTAAAAAACAAAACCGTTGATTACGAAAAGCATTTCGGTATCGGCAATGTGAACAAACGAATTTCCAGCCCGTCTTTCGGAAACGGAACTGTTGAAATTGACAGTATACCGGGAAAGGGCACACAAATTACCATCACCTTTGCTCAGATGGAAGAATAGCATAGCATACCATTTTTTTGAAAAGAGGAATCGTTATGAAAACTGTTATGATTGTTGATGATAATTATTTATCTGTTGAAGGAATTATCAAAAATATCAATTGGGAACAGCTGGATGCCAGAGTTCTCCATGTAGCTTACAGCGGAGAATCCGCGCTGGAAGCGCTTCGCCTTGCTCCCGTTGATTTGATTATTTCCGATATTGAAATGCCCAATCTGGACGGGATTTCAATGAGCAGCGTCGCTCTTTCCATGAATCCGCTGGTGAAAATCATACTGATCAGCGCCTATGATAAATTTGAATACGCAAAACAGGCCATCCGCCTCGGTGTGTGTGATTACATTGAAAAACCTGTTGATTACCAGTATCTTACGGAAAAAGTAAAAAATGCATTTTCTTCTATAGACCGGGAGCGACGCAATATGGAACTGCTGGAGCAGAGCCGCCCTGTCATGAGGGAAAAATTTTTTCTGGATCTTCTGAATTACGCCGGCAGTGATGCTGCATCCCATCTGGGACATTATGCAAAATACCTGAATCTTGACCTGAACTACAGCAGCTTTTCCGTCATCAAGATGGAAATTGAGAATGCTTCCGAAGAGGAATCAGAGTTGGGAATCGTTCAGTATCAGATGGAACTGATGAATGCTCTGGACACTTTGAAAGAACAGTTCAGAGTCTTTGATTCGGTCTATTACATCCGGGAATTCAGTCGTGTTATCTGTATCCTGGCCCAGAATACGGAAAATCATGATCACTTTCTTCAGGTGATTCACAAAGCACTGACTGCTTTCTGCGATGCATACAGTGACTCTCTCCTGAATGTCAACTTCGGTGTTGGAACCATCATCAATAACTTCTGGGACCTGCATATTTCCTATGAAAATGCATCATATGCCCTGAAATACCGTTTTTTCTTTCCCCATAAAAATATTTTTGATGCCAGGGAAACACCCGGACAGGAATTCAGCCTGCTTTCCATTTCCGATTCCCGTGAAGAAGAACTGATCAGCCTTCTGTGCCAGAAAAATCTACCTGCTGTCGATACATTGCTCCATGATTTTTTTGAAGATCTTTCCCGGAAATGTCTGGCGAAAAATATCCTGTTCATCCGAATCTACTCTCTGCTCGGGCGCATTCTGAAATTCCTGTATGAGCTGAACATCGACACCTCAGAACTGGAGTCGGAAATCGTCTCCGTTTATAACCGTTTTGACCGTTTCGATACCTACGAACAGTTTTACCAATGGATGAGCCGATTCTGCAGCCTCGTCTGCCAAAAGCTGGACACCTCTCAGAATACATATCATAACCAGATCTGTGAACTGGCTGTGGGCTACATCCGTGAAAACTTTGAAGATCACACATTATGCCTGAATGATATTGCCAGACACGTTAATGTGAGCCCCGCCTACCTGAGCGCACTCTATAAGAAAAACACAGGGCAGAGCATCAGTGATACCATTGCCTCTTTCCGTATTGAAGAAGCCTGCCGCTATCTTACAGAATCCAATCTCTCCCTGAAAGATATCAGCAGCCGATGCGGATACGCCAACCAGTATTATTTCAGCAACAGCTTTAAGAAAAAACTGGGGATTTCCCCCTCTGCATACCGGGAAAGTAAAAAAACTTCTGTACAAAAATAAAAACCGGTCGTATACTGAAATGCGGTGAAGGGAGAAAGAAATGAAACTGAAAGAAAAACGCAATGTTCCAACCACACAGCCACATATGTTTTCCAATGCTGATTTATGGAAGCTGATGCTCCCATTGTCTATTGATCAGCTTTTGAATTCCATGATGGGTACTGTGGGGACCATGATTGTCAGTAATCTGGGCTCGGCCGCTATTTCTGCTGTCAGCCTGGTAGATTCTATCAATGTCCTGGTCGTGCAGGCCTTCTATGCGCTGGCCGCAGGCGGTTCCGTCATCTGTTCCCAGTTTCTGGACTGCAAAAGACCGAAGGAAGCCAGAAAAGCAGCGGAACAGCTTGTCTTTATTACACTTATTTTATCCATAATTATCGGAAGTATCTGCTTTTTCTTCAACAAGCCTCTCCTGAAACTGATTTTCGGAGATGTGGAACCGGATGTCATGACCTATGCAAGGCAGTATTTTATGATATCTGCCCTGCCCTATCCTTTCATTGCTCTGTACGACGACGGTTCTTCCATTTTCCGGGCACAGGAGAACAGCAATCTCCCCATGAAGATTTCCCTGCTGGCCAATGTGTTGAATCTGATTCTGAATCTGCTGTTTGTATGGGGATTCCATATGGGAGTCATCGGATCGGCTCTCGCTACCTTTATTTCCAGAGGCTTCTCCATAACTGTTGTTTTATATGAATTACATAAGCCCGGGTGGCTGATTTCCCTTCAGAAATACGCCTCCATTCGCCCCAGCTGGCAGCAGATCAGGCGTATTCTGTATCTGGGAATTCCATCTGGTATTGAAAACAGCATGTTCCAGTTCGGGAAACTGGTTATTCAAAGCACGGTCTCAATGATGGGAACTACTTCAATCGCTGCTCAAGGTATGACCAATATTCTGGAAAATCTAAACGGTATTATGGCAATCGGAATCGGTGTGGGGCTTATGACGGTAGTTGGTGAATGTATCGGGGCAGGTCGTAAAGATGAAGCCATCTACTATATAAAAAAGATGACAGCAGTTTCGGAAATTGTCATCATCGGCTCCTGCCTTCTGATTTTTGCCCTGGTGCGCCCCATCACTCACTTCGGCGGAATGGAACCGGAAAGTGCCCGGATGTGTATCTTTATGGTAACCTGTATCACCATTGTAAAGCCTCTTGTCTGGGTTCTTTCCTTTATTCCTGCCTATGGTTTCCGGGCAGCAGGCGATGTAAAATTTACCATGGGCGTGTCTGCAGCTTCCATGTGGATCTGCCGTGTAAGCCTTGCCATGTTTTTAGCCCGGGTACTGGGTTTCGGTCCCATTGCCGTATGGATTGGCATGTTCACAGACTGGAGTGTGAGAGCCATTATTTTTACCATACGGTTCAGAAACGGAAAATGGCTGGAGCATAAGATTATATAATTGTCCCCGGATAACCAGAAAAACACTGTATCTTCAGACATAAAAATACTCCTTTCCAACAAAAATCGCTATCGGAAAGGAGTATTTTTTGAGGAGTATTCATTTATAAGGCACAAACTATTTTCACACTGATCCTAGTACTCCATCCGGTCAGTTTTTAAAGTACTATAGGGTATAGCTTAAGTAACTTAATTCTTGCATCCTGTGTTGTAAACTGCCAATTTATTTTTCTGTGTTCTGCATTCCGTTTTATCGTCCAAGCCCGAACCTGTTTTTTGAAACTTTCCAAATCCGGAAGTGGTTTGGAAAGTGCCTGACGGCTCATAATACCAATTTCAATCTCCGCCATGTCCAGCCAGCTTCCGTGTTTTGGAGTATAATGCCATTCAAAACGTTCCGCCAGCCTGCGTGCTTCCTCTGGCGGGAATGCTTTGTATAATGAGGCTGGTGCATGCGTGTTCAGATTGTCTGTGACAAGGATTATTTTTTCCACATCTGGATACAGAGTGTCTGAGGTATATTTGAGGATTTCTGCAAAATCCAGGGCTGTCCGGGTTTGGGTCACAACCGTGTCCCTCATGCCTGCCAATGGTTCAGAAATCATGAATACATCTGCAACACCATTACGAACATATACGGAATCAACTTTTTCGGGTTTACCCGGCTCACAGGGGATTCGTGTTTCCTTTATGAGCTGTTTATTGGTTTCATCTATGCAGACAACCGGATTCAGTGGGTCATATGGGCGTTGGTATACATCCAGTATATCTTCCATTTTGGCTACAAAGTCAGCATCGGCTTCCGGAATACACCATTCCTTTACAAGCCACGGCTTGATTTCGTTTTTTTCATAACTTCACAGATGGTGGAGTCTGTAATATAGTCTACGATTTCCAGGCGGATCAGTTCATCTGCAATGGCCTGCATTGTCCATCGGGAAGCTCCTTCGGGAGGTGCTGAACACGCTATGGCACAGATGCGTGCTTCTACATCGCCAGTTACCTTGCGATGGCGGTTCTCCTGCTTTTTTCTTCCCAGTGCAGCCTCCATTCCTTCCATTACGAAACGTTTGGCAATGCCTGCGATTGTACTGTGAGAAGCACCATACGCATCTTTGATGCGGTCATATGTCCAGAATTTATTTTCTGGTTTCTGATCCAGTTTCAGCAGGATCTGTGCATGCTTTATGCGGTAGCCTTTACCGCCTTTTTGTACCAGGGCTTTTAATTCCTTTATTTCCTCATCTGTAAGTGTAACAACATAACGTGGCATATTTGCATCCTCCAATACTGTTTTTTAATGGAGTATAGCAAAATTTTCCATCAGTGTAAACTCTTGTTGCTGACCGGATGGAGTAGTAGTTGTCTGCCTCATTTTCCTGTAAATAACTCCTGCCAATGCACTCATAACAGCATTGTATTTGGACTGATCCTCAAAAAGGGCAGAATAACTCTCTTGTGATTCCATAAAGCTTTCCATTGCAGCTGTACCAAACGCAGCAGGAAAGATACTCTCTACAAATATTCTTGGATCACTGGTTCTTGCAGAGCTTTCCAGCTTTTTATCTGCAATCAGCTTATCATGAAGAGCACCGATCATTACACGGTCAGAATCCTTGAACTCTCCCTTGTATTTTTCATTAATCTTCTCCAGAATCTCATCCAGAGTACTCTTCTGACGGTTGCCCTGAGCACTCTTGCTTGTCGCCGGAACATACTGACCATCAACATTTTCAAGGCGAATCTCACCCTCAAATGTTTTCTGCAGCTTGTAATACTCCAGCTTCAACTTTCCATCCAGATCGATCGGATCTTCTGTTTCACCTGGAAGCAACCCAATCAGATAGCTTAGGAACAGATATTCCTTATGCATGTCCTTATCAAACATTCTGGCAACCTGCGTGATATAGCTGTACCAACGAATCAAGCTACGAACCAGTCTTCTGAACTGGTAACGCTCTTCTGGATTCTTTAAGTTATAACGGTCTGCCACAGGCTTAAGAACACTGGTCATTCGTCCCATTGCTCTATCATCCTGCTTTCCTGGTTTGTTCCAAACCTCAATGAATGCCACAACATCATTCTGGTTGTAAATTGCATAATCCAGCAACTCACGCTCAGTCTGATAGATCAAATCTGCGTTTACTTCCTGCTCCAGACTGGTTTCCTGATAGAACGGCTGGAATGCATCCAGAATATCTTCTTTTCTATTAGCGAAGTCCAAGACAAATGTATCTGTCTTACCAGGGCAGGTACGGTTCAAACGTGAAAGCGTCTGCACTGCCTTAACATTTTTCAGTTTCTTATCCACGATCATGGTATGAAGCAGCGGTTCATCAAAACCGGTCTGATACTTTTCTGCCACAATCAGGACATTGAAGTTATCATGGAATTCCGCCTTAGTTTGGGTATCGGAAATGTGACTACCATCCCTACGAACAGAGTCATAACTGACTTTACTGAGCCGAAGTTCTATGACTCCAAGAATAGTATTGTAGTCGTGCATAATAGTTCCTCCTTTGCACTGTGATGAATAATAGTTACATCACAATAATAAAGGAAAAACGTACCGTTTTGAGTAGAAAACGCGTACCGCCAAATCAGAATGAATGTACCGCCGATTTCAGAATAGGCGTACCGTTCGAGCAGAATTTGCAATCTTACTGTAGAGACAGCACAAAGTAAGCCGAGCAGTATCACGATAACTGCACCTGTTTTTCTATTTTTTCTTGGTTTCTGGGTTTTCTTCATCTTCACACCCCTTTCTTTCCAAATCATACATCACTGCTCTTTACTGTCGCTTTATGGCCAGGGATTCATGATCATATAAACAGTCATGACAAATAATGGTAATACAATGAATAACGGCAGCGCCCAGTTTCCCATTGTCTCCCTGACATTCTTCCAACGCATAAGTAAAGTTTTCCTGTTCTCCCTCTTCTGGTGAATGCGTTTTCGTTTTCCATTTTCCAGAAGCTGAAAGATCACTGGTGAATCATAAACCTCAATTCGCCCAAATACGGCAAATCCTACCATAGAAATCGGAAGTGCCAGACACAGCCAGATGATAAAGAAATCTATGATTTACGTAAAGAAACCATAGAGCGGATTTTCGGAACCGCAAAAGAACAACATGGTTTTCGATATACACAATATAAAGGAAAAGCGCGAATGGAAATGAAAGTCGGGCTTACATACGCATGCATGAATTTAAAGAATCTGGCAAAAATCCTGGCAAAAAAGGAGCAGAAAGCATATGATATGTTGCACTCTTTAATAAAAGAAACGAGAAATTCCATTCATACAGAAAAGTTGGTGCTGGAGTTAAACTCCAGCACCAACTTTGTCTACAGTCTGAAAGCCGCCCGATCGGGCGGCTTAAACTTCAATGGTAATATAGTTGGATTTTTATCTTGGCCATCTTTTTTCTTTATCCATCAGTTTTGCAAATTCCTGATGTGGTTCACTCTGGTACCAGTATGCTACACTTGATACATCATCCTGACGTTCAAACAATCCATTGTATCCCACACCAATCTGTTGCACTGTCACTTTTAGATCACGCTCAAAGAAAATCGGATCCATGACATGCCAGCGATAAAATCCCCTCATTGGCGGACAGTCATCATTGTGATAAGGATTATGTATCAGTTCATCATGATTAGAATAATAAGGGTACCCAAGATACGGCGTACTGTAAGTGTGTTCTACCGTTCTGCCATTTTCCTGTGAAGCAAAACTCCATGATCCCCCAAAGTAATCTTCCATACCGGTGCCGCAAATAGTAGGATACTCTTTATCTCCATCAATATAAAACTTCACTTCTCCTTCTCCCCACCAATATCTCTGAAGGGTCGATAACGCAATATACGTTCCTATATACTGCCCGCATCCTTTGATTTCATCAATAATCACATAATCCTTCCCTAGCTCTGTAATTGCCTGTCTTCTCCAACTGGCGTGGAAATATGAAGTTTGTTCCGGCAAATCATCATACAAGCAATAATCTATCTGATAGAAAAATGCCGGAATAGGATTCGCATGCTGATTTTCCAGAGTAATCTTTGCCTTTGTTCGAAAAGGCATCTGGAAATATGAATTTAATCCTCTGGATGGAACAACCGTAATTGCGCTGGAGTTTACAAAGCATTCCTGTCCGAATCCGCAGCAGAAGAAATCTCCCAAAGGGACTTCCACCGATGGTGTTTTCTCTTCATCCCAATACATTCTCAACACCAAATCTCTTAGTACAAAACAATCACCTTCTGTGGTTTTGTTATCCACTGTAATCCAAATATGATCAATCACGCCTGGTCCATCAATTTCACCCAATACTACTGTCTCGCCAGACTGCACATCTTTCAGGCAGGGGCTTCCTTTTCTGGACGGGCCAAGATGGCTTGCTGCCATTCCACCTTTTCCCTTTTCTCCGCTTCTGTTTTCTGCATTAATCGCTCTGCTTTTTCCTCTTGTAAGATACGGAAGTGTCCCGATACCTCCTGGTAGCCACATCATTTTCTCACCCTAGCCTTTCGTTGCACCCATTGTCATACCTGCTGTTACCCATTTATTAAGTGAAAAATAAATTATTAGCGGTGGGAGAATAGAAATAGCTATTGCCGCAAACGTGGAGCCCCAGTCTACATTTCCAAAAGCCCCTACATAATCTTTCAATCCCATGGCAACTGTTTTCGCATTCGTTTCACTAATAAATGTATTTGCAAATATGAAATCATTCCATATTAATATACTGTACATAGACGCAATTGTAATAACTGTATTTCTTGCTAACGGGAAAACGATCTGTATAAATGTTCTAAACGGCGAACATCCATCAACAATTGCCGCTTCAATAAGTTCATTCGGCACAAATTCATAAAAGCTGACAAACATCATAACAGATAAAGGTAATGCAAATCCGACCTGTGGTAAAACCAGAGACATACTCGTATTTAGGATTCCAACATTACTATAAAATATGAATAGCGGAATTAACGTAATCTGTACAGGGACCATAATTCCAAATGTGAAAAAGGAATAAATTTGTTTTTTCCCTCTCATTCTGAATTTAGACAACGCATAACCAGCGGTTGAGCTTAACACCACAATTAAAATCAGAGAAAGTCCTGTTACCTTCAAGCTATTCCACATATACATACCGATTTTTCCATCTGACAATACGTTTACAAAATTTTCAAACGTAACCGTCTTAGGAAAAGCAAACGGTTCACTTGCGAGCTCCACAGTTGGCTTTACACTTGCAATAAACAGCCAGATAACCGGATAAATCTGTATTACCAGAAACACTAGAATTAAAATGACAAATACAATTTTTATTACATTCTTTTTCATCTGACAGCCCTCCTTTGTCTGCGACGCTCTTTCTCCATCTTTCGCTCTTCTTTCTCTTCCTTCGATGTAAACAACTTGCGCAGAGTATATACTACGAGAATGCTCTCTATAATAATAAATACAGCCAGGGCACTACCATATCCATATTGATTGCTGGAAAATGCTTTTTTATACATATATGTAGACATCAGTTCACTCGCATTTCCCGGGCCGCCGCTTGTCAAAAGGAACGGAATATCAAAACCTCTAAGTGCACCAGTCAGGCACATGGTAAGTGTCAAAAGAATAATATCTTTTATCAATGGAAGTTTTATTTTAAACAATATCTGCATTTCACTTGCCCCGTCTACCTTTGCAGCTTCATATACCGATGGATCAAGCGATACTAATGCTGCATAAAAAATAACCATATACATTCCTGTAAATCTCCATCCTTCCGGTATGGATACTGCCGCCAATACCGTTCCTACATCTGCAAGCCATGATGTTACCATCCCCCCAAGACCTACCGCTTCAAGGAACTGATTCAAAAGTCCCATCGGTTCTACCGAATACATGCTTCTAAAAAGCTGTGTGATTGCCACTGTTGTTATAATGCACGGAACATAATACAACGTCTTCACCAGTGTTACATACTTCGTCATATAAGTAAGTAAAATTGCAAAGAAAAGTCCGATCGACAACTGCATACCAACAACAATCAGCAGATAAATCAAGTTATTGATAAAGGCTGTATAAAATACAGGATCATGAAACATCTTTACGTAATTGTCCAAGCCAACAAATACCTTGTCGCCAATACCTCCCCATTCCATAAAGCTAAGTCGAATGGATTCTACAATTGGATAGAACACAGTAAATATATAGAATAACAGTCCCGGAAGCAAAAATGCAAAGAACGCTTTTTTATTTCTTATTACTCCCATAGTTTCCTCCTACCATTAATATATAATGTCCGAGGGTGTATACACGCCCCGGACATTTTGTTTATTTTGCATTTGCTGCAATAGAATCATCTATTAATTTGCAAAAATCTTCTACAGATAAATCACCAGATGCCAGAAGCAATAAATTATCCTGCATAACTGTATTAGTGTCAGCATCAAGATATGTATCCCACGGTTTCAGGAAATTCTCACCGGTATTCTGCATATCTTCCTGAATTCTGAGATAAAGATCTGAATAATCAACTTCATCAGAAAGCTCAGCTTTGATAGGTGTCATCTGCTGTTTCGCAGCATACATTTCTCCATAGTGATCAATTACGTATAACACAAAATCCTTTGTTTTCTCATCAAAAGTTTCTGCATTGAACGCCATTCCAATTCCTGAGTTTACACAAAATTCATTTTCTTTTGTCGTTGCATCATCGGTCATCGGCAAATAGAAATAATCAATTTTTCCCTCTGCATATGCATCTTGCATAGCTGCAATCTCCCAATCGCCAATATAATACATTGCAGATTTTCCATCGAGGAACATAGACTGTGCAGTTGCATAATCTGTAGCTGCAAAACCATCGTTAAAATACTGGCCGATCTCTTTCATGAACTCCGCTGCTTTTATACCTGTTTCACTATTCATCTTAGCCTTACCGTCACGAAGGTTAATAATAAAATCGTTGCCAGATTCTCTAAATGGCAACATTGCCAGATATCTTTGTACCGGCCAACGGTCAACACCATCTACAGAAATAGGTGTAATTCCATTATCACTTAATGTCTTACATACATTTAACCATTCATCCATTGTTTTTGGTGGTGTTAAATTGTATTGATCAAAAATTTCTTTATTGTACCAAGTCATTTCTACATGGTATTCTAATGGAAGTGTATACATAGAACCATCTGTAAATTCCTGATACTTCAATGCAGTTGGATAGAATTTGTCATATCTGTCATTTTCCTGTAAGAAAGCTTTGACATCTACCAGTTTACCTGCGTCTACCAATTCCTTGCAATATGGATCTGCATCAATGTCAATAATATCCGGCATATTATTGCCTGCAATCAAAGTTTTCAATTTCTGAAGATATGACGGTCTGTCTGCAGTTGTCTCAATCTCAATTTTCCATTTGCCCCCCCTGCTCTTTGCTATACTGGTCTGCAATCTCTCTCATAACCTGATCAATTTCACCATCAACAGGTCTGGATGTCATCCATTTTACAGTTGTAACCCCATCTTCCGAGCTTTCCCCGCCGGTCTCTTTCTTTGCTCCACATCCGACTACCAGCGAAACTGCCATGCAAGCCACCAGTAATACACTTACTAATCTCTTTTTCATTTTCTTCCTCCTTTACTTTATCTTTAATTTAAAATTGCTTATTTTGACACACCCCTGTACTACATAAACTCCGGCATATCCGTCTTTATGATCATACATTCTGGTGGACATTACTACTTCATCATTAATATACACAATACAGATATCTTCCTCTCGAATTATCAATATGTGATAATCTGTTCCTTCCGGAAGTCTCCTGGCTGTTTCAATCTGGTAAGGAACATCTCCTTTGATTTGCCATTGATACTTTCCCTGATGATCTCTTGGCCACATGTCCCATGCCATTTCTTTTTTTCGTGGATTCATCCGCAAAAAATATCCTTGTTCCATATCTTTATCCACATGAAGCGCTATTCCAAATTCATGAGCCTGTTCTACATGAACATCCAGTTCGATTGAAAAACAATCATGTGGAATCTCATATAATCCTGCGCCCAATGTCTGACTCATCACATCAACTGCATTTTTTTCTTTATACAGCTCGCAATTGTAAGAGGTTATTTGTGTTATTTCATTTTCTTTCGTATAGTAATCTCTTACTCCGGGAATTACTTTTACTTTTAAAGCTCCTGTGGCCTGGTCCTGAACCAGCTCATGAAACACCATTGTTCCGCCCCATTCCCAAGGTCCAAAATCACAGTTTCCATACTTGCTTGCAATCCATCCAAAAGCATAACGATGTTCACCGTCAGAAGCTGTTTTAATCGCATAATCTGCTCTCGTATCAAACACATCATCTTCTGGTATCATCCATGGCCCGTCCAAACTCTTTGCAATACGGTAATGAGTTGTAAAACAGTCCGAAAATGTAGAATATACAAGATACCAGTACTCTCCCATCCGGAAAACTTCCGGACATTCCATTGTCACATACATCTGTGGCGCATAAAATGGTTTTTCGTACGACCAGTTTATCAAGTCTTTCGATTTGCACAGTGCAATACATCCGCCTCGCAGCGCTCCACTGTCTTTCAATCTGGATGCCAGTAACATCCAATAACATCCATCCTCTTCATTCCAGAAAACAAACGGATCTCTCCAGTCAAATTCTTCATACAAAACCCCATCCGCGACAAACAGAAAATCTTCCATTGTTTCCAGATGCTCCAAATCAGATCCTGTCGCCTGCATCACAGACTGAATGCTTTTTCCGTTTATTTTAAACTTCTCATTATATGCTGTATAAAATGCATGATAAATACCATTTGAGTCTTTTATTACTGACCCCGTATAAGCATTCTTGTTCGGTCTGTCATCAGCACCTCTCCGAATGGATTCTCCTTTGTAATCCAAATTCACAAAATCTTTGGTTGTAACAAGATGCCATGTTGTTTCCTCTGCATATTCTTTATCTTTAATGCGAGGATCATGCAGATAAAATCCGTAAAAGGTACCGTCTTCCCAGTACGGAATCAGATCTCCTACCCATGCATCTTTTGGTTGATAGAATAATTTTTTCATACTCGCCTTCCTTTTTGCACTAAATGCACGATTATATGCATTTCTTTTTCCTGTTTATCTTGCATTTATAATACATCAATCGTGCATTTTTTTCAATACTATTTATGCATTTCTGATTTTTTCCATCTTTTAGACATAATATTTTTATTGGTTTTGTACATTATATACAGTATTTTTCTTCATTTTTGCGCATTTCGTGCGTTTTCTATTTTTTGCATTATTGTATCTTTTCATATTCAGCATATGATGTTACAATATATGCAGGAGGTAGCAACATGAAATGCACAATCAAACAATTATCAGAAGAACTACAACTTTCCAGAAACACCGTAGCAAAAGCTCTCAAAAATAGTGATGAAGTATCTCTTAAAACGAAACAATTAGTTGTAAAAAAAGCACAGGAACTAAATTATAAAAATATTGATGAGGAATTACTCAGTAGCATAAATGCGAGATCTGTTGACGAGCCTGCTACTCTCAACAATGGATCTATTATGTTTCTTACACGTACATATGCCCCTGATTCCGAATTTTGGACCACCGTATTAACTGGCATTGAAAGCATTTTGTCCAGCGCAAATTATCATCTTGTTATAGGCATTATGTCAGAAAATGATTTAAACAATCTTGAATTTCCTTCCGCATTAAAGGACCCATCCATAAAAGGAATTATTATTGTGGAAATATGTGACGAAGCCGTTTGTGATGCACTTACTAAATACAATTTACCAATTGTATCTGTAGATTTGCCCAGAAATGATACCATGTCATTAGAAAATATAGATGTCATAACGATGGAAAATAAAAAAAATATTTATCGAATTGTTGACCACCTTATCGAGAATGGAGCCAAACGTTTCAGCTTCATTGGTGACTTATTCTCAAAAAATGTAGGGCGAGGGTTCGAAGAACGTTACGAAGCTCTTTGCGAAGCTCTTGCCAACAATCATCTTGAACTCGATTCCAGATGCAGCCTTCTTCATGAGACGTCAGATGCATTCCGAGATTTTCAATTTGTCGTAAAAAAAATCCAGGATATGCCATCCCTTCCAGACGTATTCATTTGTGGAAACGACTGGACAGCCATCCAGCTCATGTATGCTTTACAATTTCTCGGCTATCAGATACCAAAAGATGTAAGCGTCGTAGGATTTGACGATATCCCCGCTTCTGAGCGCATTATACCGGCACTCACTACGATTCATACACCGAAGAAATACTTAGGGATTGCAGCAGCCAGACAAATGTTGGAGCGAATCCAATTTCCACACTCACCTCGTGTTTATTCTGAATATAAAACAGAATTGATTATCCGGGATTCCACAAAGTAAGCATCTGACAATTACGTGAACACACAAAAAACAATTCAGAAAGGACAAACATTTTGGAACGTTTATTTAATGTCGACAGTAAATTATTTCTTTTTATAAACAAAATTGTAGATTTGGTAATTTTAAATTTATTATTTCTAATTACCAGCCTTCCAATAATCACCATCGGTGCCTCTTTAAAAGCTCTTTGCGAAACTGCTCTTCGTCTCGTGAACAATACTGAGTCATACATTGTGCGCAATTATTTTACCGCATGGAAAAATGCTTTTAAACGCAGCACTGTTTTGTGGATATTCGTATTGATTTCTGCCTGCATTTGTGGTGCTGATCTTAAAATCCTCCCGCTTATGCCTTATACCACGATAAAGCTGTGTCTGGCAGCGATCCAATTCACTATTCTATTTTTATTATATGGAATCATGCTTTTTTATAACTTTATTTCGGATACTTACTTTCAAAATTTTAGTCAAACACTTAAAATTGCACTTTTTCTTTCATTAAAATATTTGCCCTATACACTTTTATGTATATGCATTACTATGCTTCCATTCACTTTGGCTATACTGTTTCCTCAGATAAACCACTGGATTTTATCATGTTTTGTCACTATCGGGTTCTCCTCTACAGCTTATTTACATGCTCTAATTGTAAATAAGGTAATTGTAAAAATCAAATTTTCAAACCCAAGTTAGAACAATATGTTCAAAATCATCTGCTATGCATATTCCTATAAAGATTAGGGAGAGGTGTGATTCGTTCGAGTCACACCTCTCCCTAATCAAGACTGTTTATTTCCCGACAGTCCCTTAAATGCATTAATCATAATGAAACTGAGCTGTTACATATGGTAAGATCAGTCCTTTGAGACACTGTGGTCCGTATTGAGCAGCATATCGAATCAGGATTTCGTCCAGATACTTATCTTCATCCCCTGCCACATAGAGTTTTTTTCGAATTTCTCTTTCCTCTTTAAATTCATAATGAGAATCTGCTGCCCCTTCCTCATCAAGTGAAAACTTATCCAATCTTCCGTCTTCCCCGATAAATACAGACAGGAAGTAATATCTCTCTGCATCCAACTGAATGATTAATCGCCATTTTTTCAATGAAACATCATGATAAACGCAACGTTCTCCGATTCCATCTCTTCGCTCTTTTCCGGCAAAAGTCTGTATATACGCAAGATCATACTCCCGGTAGTCATTTTTATCCCTGTATACATTCAGCAAAATGCATGGACGTATCATAAAATCGCTATGAAAGATATTTCTTCCATGAAAACCAATCTCTCCGTTAGGAAAAACAGCTTTTGGATAAATATTGCCATATTCATAAGGCATGCCCGAGGCACTAAGTAATTTCCCGCAATTCCTGTCACATTCCGGCAATAGCCACCAGCCTGTATACGCTTCATCTCCGAGCCAACCCATTCCATCATTATAACGATACTCTACTTATAATCCTTTTTTTATTCTGGCGAATCCTGACATGCTGCGGATAAACATTTTTATATCTGTATATGCTCAGCACAATACCCATTAGTCCATAAGAAACAATAATATAACTTCCTCCTGCAGATAAAAATGGCATAAATGTCGCTGCCGGTGGAAATGCTCCTACATTTTCCAATACATTTATCAAAAAGCTTACAAGAAATATCATGCCACATCCACATCCCATCATCATACCCAACTGGTTCTTCTGCCTCATGGCTGTATGAAAAACAGTAAGAATCAACACGGCTAAAATGCAGCATATAAGAATCGCCGCGAGCATTCCATACACAGATGATAAATAAACCAATATATAATCTGCATTATACGCAGGCAACATTTCCGTTACATCCACCCCGCTGTTTCCCGCAAATTTATTTACTGTCAATAAAGAACGCAATGTCGCTGTAAGATAACTGACATCTCCACTATTAGAAAAAACTGCCTGTATACGTGCCTTCTGATAGGGTGCGAAAGCATTTCCCAAATACATCATAAGGAAAACTGCAGCTGGCATAACCATGAAAATCTCCCAAAGTCCGCCCATTGCTTTTTTCTTCTGTACAACAAACCAGTCCTTCTGAATCGCGATTGTCAACATCACAAGCATAGATATCAGCATCAGACCGGCTGTCATCATTGCCGGCATCCGCAAAACCAAAACAACCGGTATCACCATCCATACAATTGCTTTTAGCAATCCTGTATAACCAGATCCATGATATTGATATATGACACCTCCATATATCGGAACATAAAACAGCATCAATGCCGGTATGGATACAGACCCTCCCCCTATAATTATGAAATATCTCATACCATTTACCTTACATCCAAAATACAAGGTCAGTAAGCACATCGCTAATAATATGACTGCAATCACCTTGGAAAATCTTGCTAATAATGTATAATCCAAAAAGTACAGGAAAATCATGACTGCAATTCCCACCATGACATGAATCACGTATCTTCCGGAAACAGACGCATCTCCCTCATTGATATGTCTGGCAATCATGATATGTGTCAAAATCCCGGCAACGCTAAGCAGGATAACCATAACCAGAAGCTTCCATGCAATCTGTGGTTTATGAATACGATCAAGGGAAATCCCCGTTTCGACCGGATCTCCCATATCTCTGACAGCCTCTTTTTCTGCACGCTCACGGTCCATTCCGGCATGCATGTTTTCCGCAATCTGATCTTCTATATGATCCTGCAATTCCTGTCGGATATAAGGTCGTGCCTTCTTACAGCGAATCTGTTCCAGCAATGTCTTTAAATATTCATCCATCCATTACACCTCCAATGCAAGAACACTCGATACTGCTGCAGAATACTCTTTCCATTCTTCCGTTTTCTTTTCCAGAAGCGTTCTGCCCTGTTTTGTCAGACTATAATACTTTCTGGTCTTTCCTCCGGCTTCCTGCTCGTATACCACCAACAATCCTTTCTCTTCAAGACTGTGAAGCAGTGGATACAGTGTTCCGGCCTTCAATTCAAACACGTTCTGAGATTTCCGGCGTAATGTATCTATCATCTCATAGCCATACATGTCCTTTTCAGACAGCAGTTTCAAAATAAGCATCGTCATACTTCCGGAAACTAATGATTTTTCAATAGCCATAAACTTCACCCTCCTTATATAGGCAATCTATATATCGGTTACCTATATAATATGAGAACAAACATTATTTGTCAAGACTTTTTATCATACGTTTCATTGTCCCAAATCAGATTGGTCGGGCAACTTATGGATATTCATATTCAAAAGATGCTTTGTCTGTTTCAAAATCAAAAACAGGACTTCCGTTTTTATAAAAACGATACAAGGCTCTGCAGGCTGCTCCTTCCCGAATGGTTCTTTCCATATTTCCTGCCATCGGAGCTTTCAGGGAACACTTTATACTTTCCAGCAAGCGGACTTCTAATTCCATGTTCCCCTGTACAATCCGAATCTTCCCATTTTGAATCTGCACCACTTTTGCTCCCAGATAAGTAGCCAGCCAGGCTTCGAAAGAAGCGTCAAATCTGCATTCTCTTCCACGACCTGAACAGATTCGCCCTTCAAATCCATGGCTATATCAATCTCCCCTGTCTGGAGAGCATTGGCTGCCTGTGTAGAGTCCGTAATAACTTTAAAAATCAAAGTGTCAATATTCGGTTCTTCCATCCAGTAATCAGTATTTTTCTTAAGAACTGTCTGTTGATCAATTTCAAATGAATCCATAGTGAAAGGTCCTGTACCTATAAGGTGGTTACCAAACTCTTCTCCCCAGCCTTCAACCTCATCTTTTGGAATAATAACATTACCCGCATCAGTTAAAACTGTAAGAAAAGAAGAGTTGGCAGTCTTCAGTGTGTTTCATCCATGTGCCTACCTCCTTGCCATAATTATACTGAATTATTTTTCATTTTCAAAGCACAATTCTGTTTCTCTGCTTCCAGTAAATCTCTTTTGTATAGGCTCTCTCATATGATAACCTCGTAATTTTTTTTAAAATTCACCGCAACCAAAACAGAAGGTCTGCAGATGCTGGCAGATTACAATCATAATCCGTATGATACCAGAGCCGCAAAAATGACTTTTTCGGAAGTATATGAAGAATGGTCTAAAAAGAAATATCCGACCGTATCAGAAAGCAACGTAAAAGGGTATTCAGCATCATACAAAGCCTGCACCATTCTTTATTCCAGAGTCTTTAAAGACCTGAAACTGGCAGACCTTCAACAGGTCATCGACACCTGCGGGAAAAATTATCCTACACTTAAGAAAATAAAGATACTGTTTAGTCAGTTATATGATTTTGCTTTAAAAAATGACATCTGCAACAAAGATTATTCTTCTTTCGTTGATATCGTTCAGTACAAGGACAGAAATCCGAATAAGCACAGCAGGAATAAATTTACAAAAGATGAAATTGCCAAGATCTGGACGATGAAAGATGATAAATATTATCAGATCATCCTTATGCTTCTCTACAACGGTACACGTATTTCCGAGTTTCTTTCCTTAAAAAAGGAAAACGTGTATCTGGATAAGCAATACTTTGATGTGATTGAAAGTAAAACAGAGAATGGCATCAGAAAGGTTCCGATTGCGGACAAACTTCTTCCGTTCTATAAAGGCTGGTATGAATCCTGCCCGGACTGTGAATATCTTCTGCATACAGAGGATGGCAAGCCTTTTAAATACCGCAATTATTATGACAGCTACTGGACACCGCTTACAGAGCAGATTGGAATTAACCGGACGCCTCATTGTACCAGACATACGTGCATATCCATGTTATCCGAGGCAGGAGTTCAGGACACTACTATCAAAAAAATTGTAGGGCACTCCGGAGCTATGAGCCTGACTGAAAAGGTTTATACGCATCTGGATGTACAGATACTTGTTGATGCCATAAACAAAACATTAGCGGAATAACTTTGTTGCAAACGTGTTGCAAATGCGTTACAAACGGAGCAAATTTCACCCCGTTTCACGACATTCCACAATGTTTCCGGAGAAATGAAAAACCCCGGAAACATAAGGAGTTTCCAGGGTTTGTAAGCATTTCGATATTCTCTTTTGATTATCTCTTGCGTAACCGAGATTAACGTTTAGAGAACTGTGGTGCTCTACGAGCTGCTTTGAGACCGTATTTCTTACGTTCTTTCATACGTGGATCACGTGTCAGGTATCCAGCGCTCTTTAATACTGGTCTGTAATCAGCATCAGCTTCAAGAAGTGCTCTTGAAATTCCGTGACGGATTGCTCCAGCCTGTCCTGTGTATCCACCACCATGTACGTTTACGATTACATCAAATTTATCTGTTGTTCCTGTAGCAACGAGTGGCTGACGAACAACAACTTTTAATGTTTCCAGTCCAAGATACTCATCGATATCTCTTTTATTAATTGTGATCTTTCCTGTTCCCGGTACAAGATATACTCTTGCAACAGATTTTTTTCTTCTTCCTGTTCCGTAATATTTTGCGTTAGCCAATGTAATGTCCTCCTTTCAACCTTTCCTTAAAATGTCAGTACTTCTGGTTTCTGAGCCTGATTGTTGTGCTCTGCTCCAGCGTATACATGAAGTTTCTTGATCATTGCTCTTCCCAAAGGTCCTTTTGGAAGCATTCCTTTTACAGCAAGTTCAACAACTTTTTCTGGTTTCTTTGCAAGCATCTCAGCCAGTGTTGTCTCTCTCATTCCACCTACATAATCAGAGTGATTGTAGTAGATTTTCTGCTGTAATTTCTTTCCTGTTACTTTCACTTTATCAGCGTTTACAACAATTACGTAATCTCCTGTATCAACGTGTGGTGTGTACTCTGGTTTATTTTTTCCTCTTAACACTTTAGCAATCTCTGAAGACAGACGTCCTAATGTACATCCTTCAGCATCAACCACATACCATTTTCTTTCGATCTTGTCTGGGTTAGCCATATAAGTTTTCATGGGTGTTCCTCCTGTTTACTAATTATCATAGATTATTTACTTTAACTCTTCTATATGAAATCAGCATACTCCGGGGCTTTGGTGTAAGCTGTTTCTCCTTATGTCATACTGCTTTATTATATTCTTTTTGTCCCTGATTGTCAATGTTTTTTTCTCCAAAAACAACAGTAAAAATCTCTCTGCAACTGTACACAGTAACATACTCCGGACATAAAAATAAGACAGCCTTTATGACTGTCTTACAAGCTACGGATAGAGGACTCGAACCTCTACTAACAGAGTCAGAGTCTGCTGTGCTGCCATTACACCAATCCGCATCATTTCTTTTTCTGTCAGACTCAACATTTACATTATATCGCAATTTTTCAAAAAGTCAAGCACTTTTTTTATTTTTTAAGCAAAGTTCGTTACCGTTCATCTCAGGTATTGATAGTAACCGGAGATAAACCGTAACGAACGCCCTGCCTCTTTTTCTATTATGCCTTCCACACTCCGTCAAAAACAACCTCTGCCGGTCCTGTCATATAGATTTTATTCTGTTCACGATCCCATTCGATCAGCAGATCTCCTCCGAGCAGCTTAACCGTCACTTTGTTTTCTGTATATCCTCCGAGAATACATGCCACTGCCACTGCACAGGCTCCGGTTCCACAGGCAAGTGTCTCCCCGGATCCCCGCTCCCAGACACGCATACTTGCCGTGTGTCTGTCTAAGACTTTCACGAATTCTGTATTCACTCTGTTCGGAAATCGTTCATGATGCTCGAATTTCGGTCCGATCTTCTCAATCTCCAGATGTTCGATATCATCCATAAATATGACTGCATGAGGATTTCCCATAGAAACACAAGTCATCTGGTATTCTGTTTCATCCACAAGGATCGGAACAGCAACCGCTTCCGCCTCATCTGCGATGACCGGAATCTGCGCCGGTGTCAGGATCGGACTTCCCATGTCCACTCTTACCAGAACCACTTTTCCATCCTCTACAGTCAGATCCAGATATTTAATCCCGCCCAGTGTCTCCACAGAAATATGTGTCTTATCGGTAAGCCCATAATCATAGACATATTTTGCCACACAACGAATTCCGTTTCCACACATCTCTCCCCTGGAACCGTCTGCATTATACATCTCCATCTCAAAATCTGCTTTCTCGGACGGATTGATCAGAATCAATCCATCCGAACCGACTCCAAAATTCCGGTTGCTCACTTTTACAGCCATTTCAGAAGGATTTTCAATCCGTTCTTCAAAACCATTCACATAGACATAATCATTGCCCAACCCCTGCATTTTTGTAAATTTCATCCTGCTCTCTCCTTTCTTTTTCGAAAAAGGGTATCTCCCATCCACTGGAAAATACCCTTATGTTATCGATGTATACATACTTTAAACAAGAAATTTCTTGATCAATTCTTTCAATTCTTCTGCATCCCCATTAAACACCTGCAGTTCCATCTCTTCCTCTATATTCATACTGCAGATTCCCAGAAGAGACTTCGCATCAATCGTAATTCTCCCCTGTTTCAGATCAACATCTCCATCAAACTGATTCACTGCTTTTGCAAATCCCTGTATTTCATCGATGTTTCTAAACTTCACACACAATTCTTCTGCTACTGCTTCCGGCATTGTATATTCCTCCCATATCTTCATGTACTGCGCTTCATTGTACACTATTTATCGGGAAAAAGAAAGCAGTTTTTTATTTTTGCAGAAATTCCAGAACCTCTTCCTTCTCCGGCATGGAACGGATCGCTCCTTTTCTGGTTGTGATCAGCGCTGCTGCTGCATTGGCAAATGTGAGCATTTCTCCCAGCTGTTCTTCCGTCAGATTTTCAAAATCATGCTCCAGAATATAATTTAAAGAGCTTCCGCAGAATGTATCTCCGGCTCCTGTCGTTTCGATCGCCTTCACTGATTTTCCGGCTCTTTCTACACGCATTCCCTTGTAGTACGCACGGCTTCCGTCTTTCCCCATTGTCAGAAGAATCAACGGAATCTGATATTTCTCCTGAAGATACCGGATTCCCTCATCGTAATCTTCTTTCCCTGATACAAACTGAATCTCATTATCAGAAATTTTCAGAATATCACAGTACTGGAATCCGTACTCCATCTGTTCTTTCGCCAGATCCAGAGAACTCCACAGCGGCGGGCGCAGATTCGGATCAAAGGATACTAAAAGTCCATTGTCCTTCGCTGCCTTAAGCGCTTTTTTTGTTGCCTTTCTGACTTCTTCATGTGTCATGGACAGAGTTCCGAAATGGAACAGTCTTGCCTGACGGATAAAGTCTTCCTCAACTTCCTCCTCACGAAGCATCATATCTGCCCCCGGATTTCTATAGAAAGAAAATTCTCGGTCTCCATCCGGGAAAGTATGTACAAATGCAAGCGTCGTGTTCACTTCATCATCCGTCAGAAGATTCGATGCATCAATCCCTGCACTGCTGATCGTATCCCGCAGCAGTCTTCCAAACTGATCATCTCCTACTTTTCCCAGAAATGCAGTCTTTTTACCAAGCTTGTTCAGCATTGCCAGCACATTACACGGTGCTCCGCCCGGGCAGGCTTCGAACAGGTTATTTCCCTGTTCACTCTGTCCGTTCATTGTAAAATCAATCAAAAGTTCTCCCATTGCGATTACGTCAAAATTTTTTTCCATCTTGTCTCTCCCTCACTCTTTTTAGTTAAAGTAAACCAGCTCTTCGATCGGCTCTGCTTCTTCAATATGCTCTGCCTCCAGAATCGGTCCGGTACCTTTATACACTGATACATGTCCATACTGCACTTTTGCGCGCACTTTCACCCATTCTCCTGCCTGCAGCTTCGGTGCGTAGGCGCTCTTGCAGATATATCCTAAAAATGTAGTGTCATCCGCACAACAGGTCATCGCCATCCGTCCCGGAAGAAATACCTTGGAAGGAAATCCTTTCGGCTTTAATACTTTTGCGGTAAATTCAATCACTTTTCCCTTGTATCTGTCCGGATTTTCCATGACGTCCACATACCAGATTCCATAATCCTCTCTTGGAATCTCAATCACAGGCGCGTTCAGATCATACGGCACATCATCCCCGAAAATATTCTCGATTTCACCCTTTTCATCCTCAAAAATCACTTCTGCCTGCGGGCTGACTACTTTCACACTTCTGCGGTATCCTGCCAGAGGTTCAATATCTGTACAACGATTAAACAGCACCAGTTCCGCCCCGCGTACCATTTCGACAAACAACGGCTTCAGGTTGTTCAGATACATCTGGAATGTACTGGCATCCACTGTTGTCAGCTTCTGTTCGATCTCCCATCCTTCAGGAAGATTTAACGCTTCAAAGTCACTGACTTTCCACATCCCGTTGTATTCAATCACCACACGCTCCGGCGAATATTTTTCGTTCAGCTCATTTAAAAATGCTTCTGTCAACTCTTCCTGGTCTTCTATTTTGATGATCTTCACACCATGCTTTGCCATTTCCAACGGATCAAACTCTTCCTCACCTTCCTCGCAGAGAATCAGAAGCGTTGTTCCATCAATCTGAAAATAATCCTGCGTCAGCGTGAACTTTAAAAACTGGGATTTTCCACTGTCTAAAAATCCAGTCATCAGATAAACCATTACATCCGGTTCATTCATTGTTCTCTCTCCTGTCTGTAGTTTCTATTTTTTCAGTCCAAATAATTCTTCCAGCTTGTCTTCTTCCAGCCCGGAACCGATCACACAGATTCTTCCCGTATATTCTGCTGCCCCGCTTCTGACTTCATGCTCCTGCGGAACCATATCAAAATAAATCCACTCTCCGTCTGCACCTGCCACCATTCCTTTTGCACGAAGAACAGTTCCATATGTCCCATCCTCTTCCAGCGTCTTTAAGATCCTGCTGATATCTTCTCTGCTGTAGGTTTTGATCGTCTCTCGTCCCCAGCTTGTAAACACTTCATCTGCATGATGGTGGTGATGATGATCATGGTCATGATCGTGTCCGCAGCCACAACCGCACTCCCCATCATGATGATGTTCATGCTCGTGATGGTGCTCATGGTGATGGCCATGTCCGCAGCCACACTCCTCTCCATGATGATGGTGATGCTCATGATGATCGTGTTCTTCATGGCAATGGTGATGATGTGCGTGATCATGCACATGTCCGCATTCCGGGCAGATTTCCTCTTCCAGGAGCAGCTCTTCTTCCAGAGATTTGCTGTGCTCCATTGTCTCCAGAATCTTCTCTCCTGACAACTGCTCGATCGGAGTTGTGATGATCGGAGCCTTTTCATTTAACTCACGAAGCAGCTCAACACTTTCTTCCACTTTCTCCGGTTTCGCCTTATCTGTACGGCTTAAGATGATCGCACCTGCATATTCAATTTGATTGCTGAAAAATTCTCCGAAATTCTTCTTATATAATCTGCATTTTGTCACGTCTACAACTGTTGTAAAACTGTTCAGCTCTGCTTCGATCTCATCCTGCACATCCTGCACTGCTTTGATCACGTCGGAAAGTTTTCCAACACCGGATGGCTCGATCAGAATCCGATCCGGATGATACGTATCTACCACTTCTTTTAAGGATTTTCCAAAGTCTCCGACTAACGAACAACAGATACATCCGGAATTCATCTCCCGGATTTCAATTCCCGCTTCCTTAAGAAATCCTCCGTCAATCCCGATCTCTCCGAATTCGTTCTCGATAAGCACAACCTGCTCTCCCGAAAATGCTTCTTTGAGCATCTTTTTAATAAATGTTGTTTTTCCAGCTCCTAAAAATCCGGAAATAATATCAATCTTTGTCATGTTCATTCTCTCCTTTTTATTTTAAATCCAGCTCGATCGGACAATGGTCAGATCCCATGACATCTGTCAGGATCTTTGCATCCGCAAGCCGGTCTTTCAAACATTCTGAAACACAAAAATAATCGATCCGCCACCCTGCATTCTTTGCTCTGGCACTGAACCGATAAGACCACCAGGAATAAATCCCTTCCTGATCCGGATAGAAATACCGGAATGTATCAATAAATCCCGCATCTAACATCTCGGTGAATTTTCCTCTTTCTTCATCCGTAAATCCGGCGTTTTTCCGGTTCGTCTTCGGATTTTTCAAGTCAATTTCTTTGTGTGCCACGTTCAGATCACCACAAAAAATCACAGGCTTTTTCTCTTCCAGTTTCTTCAAATACGCCAGAAAATCAGATTCCCACTTCATGCGGTAATCCAGCCTGGCAAGCTCGTTCTGAGAATTCGGCGTGTACACAGTCACAAAATAAAATTCTTCAAATTCCAGTGTGATGACACGACCTTCCTGATCGTGCTCCTCGATTCCGATTCCATAAGTCATATTCAATGGTTTCTTTTTTGTAAATACAGCCGTTCCGGAATATCCTTTTTTCACGGCATAATTCCAGTACTGCTCATATCCTTCCAGATCCAGCTCGATCTGACCTGCCTGCAGTTTTGTCTCCTGCAAACAGAAAATATCTGCATCTGCTTCCCGAAAGAATTCCAGAAACCCTTTCTGTACGCAGGCACGGATTCCATTTACATTCCATGATATCAGCTTCATAAATCCTCCTGTTTTCTTTAGAAAAACCCAAAAAGGGACCGTCTACTTTCGTACCCGCCCCCAATCTAATAATACACTTCTTTTAATGTCAGCCCTCTTGCAGGTGCAAGAAATCCGGCATCTGCCCTATCTCTGCCTGCCAGTGCAGCCTTCACCGATTCCGGCGTCCTTCTTCCGTCTCCTACTTCCAACAGAGTTCCTGTCAGGATCCTCACCATATGATACATAAAACCGCTGCCCCGGTATTCGATCCTCAACTTGTCCCCCTGTACCTCCACGATTATAGCATAAATTGTGCGAATTGTGGACTTTTCCTCTTTTTTGTCCGTAAATGCGGCAAAATCATACCGTCCAATCAGATCATCCGCTGCTCTTTGCATCGCCTCTATATTCAGCTCTTTCGGATAATGATAGGTATACTTTCGCATAAACACATCTGGTTTTTCCCGCATATCGATCCAGTATTCATAACATTTTCCAACTGCACTGAGTCTCGCGTGAAACCCGTTCTTTACCAGTTCCATTTCGGTCACCCGGATATCCAAAGGAAGCAGCCGGTTCATATTTTGTGAAAACTCAGACTCCTGTACTTTTCCGCGCAGGATCACACTGGCCGTCTGCCCCTTCGCATGGACACCTCCATCGGTACGGCCGGATCCCTGTACCTCCAACGGATATCCGGCAGTCTCAGATGCTGCCTGTTCTAAAAGCCCCTGGACCGTCTTGTCTGTATTGCTCTGTCTCTGCCAGCCCTGATACCGGCTTCCATCATAAGCGATCGTCAATTTATAGGTTCGCATACGGCTACTCCAGGATCTTCTTCAGTTCGGACATAAATGTATTGACATCCTTAAACTCTCTGTATACAGATGCAAAACGGACATATGCGACCGGATCCAGATCTTTGAGACGGTCCATCACGATCTCCCCGATCAATTTACTTGGGATCTCTTTGTCCTCTCTTTTAAATATCTGGAGCTCGATATCATCGATCGTCTGCTGGATCTGCTGTGCTGAAACCGGACGCTTATAGCATGCCCGCAAAACTCCGGCTTCAATCTTGGATCTGTCATACTGCTCTCTGTTATTGTCTTTTTTGATCACGATCAAGGGAATCGTCTCTACCTTTTCATAGGTTGTAAATCGTTTCCCGCATTCATCGCAGGATCTTCTTCTTCGGATGGCGTTGTTGTCTTCCGCCGGTCTGGAATCGATCACCCGCGTATCCGGATGACCACAATACGGACATTTCATACTTGTTTCCGCCTTTCTTTTTCCTTTGCATTTGGTTTCTTTTCCCCATTATAACCAACATCTAGTACTTTTGCAAAAACTTTTCTTCACAGATTTCCACCAAAATGATATCCGGCCCGATTTTTTTAATACAACCGAACGGAATCACATATTCTCCGTCACTGCCAAGTATCCCGCAGATCTTCCCGGGAACCGGAATGATGATCGCCAGAACCTTTCCATCGCAGACATCAATATCCACATCCACCACACAGCCAAGTCTTCTGCAGTTACATATATTGATTACTTCTTTCTCTCTCAGTTCACAGAGCCTCACACCTCACACCCGCTTCCCGAAATCCGTTCTGCCGCTATAAAAAGCGCCTGCATACAGCAACAGCCTTCTTACTGTTACTATATGCAGGCACCTTCTCTTTGTGAAATGCTCTGTCTGAAACAATCTCTATTTTGCCATTACCTTTTCACTTTCAAATGCTTTTGCGATTACCGTAATCAGTATCATTCCCAGGATCAATGTCTCTGCCAGTGTCACCGTATACTGCATCACACTCACATCTCCTGTAAGAATTCCCTGTAACGCCAGCGCTGTATTAAACACCGGTACTGCATAATACCAGTTTTCAATATTCTGCGTCGTAAACATTGTCGCGATCCCCAAAATCAGGATCAGCATATAAACCGGCATAATATAGCTGCTTGCCTCTTTTGTATCTTTTGCAAAGACAGAAATCAGAACGATGATTCCGGAATACAGAAATGCGATCGCGATCAGCAAAAATGCCATCATCAGCACCTGCCCGACTTCCAGACTCAGTCCCAGACCTTCACTTCCATAGGCCCCCATCATCTGTGGCAGGAAGCCTACCATAACCGCAACATATACAACCGAACTGATTCCTGAAATAATCATCAGTGCAAATACTTTTCCGAGTACGATCGAGCTTCTTTTAATCGGCGCTACCAGCATACTTGCCATGGTACCGCGCTCTTTTTCTCCTGCCACCATATCGGTTCCGAGTCCCATTGCCCCCGCAAAAAGCAAGATCGTCACAAAATACGGAAGCATCATACCCAGCGCTTTTCCACCGGCTTTCTGTTCATCCTGGATCACCATGTCCGGATTGTCTGAATTCACTGTAAATACTGTCAAAGACTGCATATCTCCGACACGCTCTGACAACAGTGCCTGTCGGTAAACCTCCAGACATCCGCCTGCCACGCCTTCATAGGCAGCCTGTGAATACTCTTCGGACGGATTGTAATAAACTTTAATCTGGGGAATCTCATCCCCGATCTTATAAACTTCTATCTGCTCCAGAAAATCCTGTGGAAAAGCAATCCACAAATCGGCTGATCCATCTCGGATTTCCTCTGTCACTTTCTGTTCGTCATCCATCGTGCGCAGATCCATCTTCTCATTATACGCCTTCAAGTACTGCTCCACACCCTCCGGGGCACTCTGCAGATAAACGATGGGAGCATGAGATTTGACATCATTCTCCAAATTTTCCGAAAAACTGGTCATTACATTCATTACGACCACCATGATGATCGCCGGCAGAAGAAATATGGAAAATAACATCTTTCTGTCTGTCAGCACTCTGGATAATTCTTTTTTACAGATCAATCGAATCTCACGCATCTTCCCCGCCTCCTTTTACCTGACTGTACAATTCAAAAAACGCATCCTCCAGATCTTCTGTCTGTGTCTCTCTTAAGATATCCTCCAGATGCCCTTCCATCACTTTTCTTCCGTCAATGATCACTCCGATCCGGTCACACAGCTTCTCTGCCTCTGACATGATATGTGTAGAAATAATGACCAGCTTTCCCTCCTCTTTCAGGCGCTTCAGATAGTCTGTCACACTCCTTGCCGTCACGACATCCAGACCGTTTGTCGGTTCATCAAAAATAACAATATCCGGATCATGTACCAGGCTGACTGCGATTGCAGCCTTCTGCCCCATTCCGGTTGACAGCTCTTTCATCTTTTTGTGCGCAAAATCCTTGATCCCAAAATAAGTAAACAGTTCCTCTTTTCGTTCTTTGAGCCTCTCCGGCTTCACTCCATGGATCTTCCCGAAAAAGTCAAACATATAATCCGGGGAAAACTGTGGATCCAGCTTGATATCTCCGGTCAGAAATCCGATCTTTTCCCGCACTTTCTCCGGCTCTTTGCGCACCTCATGTCCATCCACATAGATCTCACCCTTTGTCGGCCTGATGATCGTGGAAATACAGCGCAGCGTAGTCGTCTTCCCTGCTCCATTAGGTCCCAGAAGGCCATAAATCTCGCCTTTTCTCGCAGTCAGCGTAAGATCATTGACTGCCGTCTTGATCGGATTTGTGGTTCTGGACTCTTTCATCTGCTTTTTATTCAACTTATACGTCTTTGTCAGATTCTTAATCTCAATCATACTTTTCCTCCCGGCTGTGCCTGGTGTGCTGTACACCTGTCGTATTATTGTATTATTTTCTTAATACAGCCATTATATTTCTTTTCCCTGCATCCGTCAATAGATTTTTTATAATCTGCCCTTTCCTTACAAGATAAAATCTATTACAATAAATACAAAAAGAGAGATAGGAGATTTCATCTGTATGAGAGAAAGCATTTTATTATTCCATATATCAGACAAAGAAGTAAAAAAGAAAGTGGAACGTGCACTGCTTCCGCTTCGTGTGCGCATCCGCCACATTGCACTCAAAGATTACAGCCAGCCTCTCGGCGTGCTTGCAGGCCTGCCGGACATGACACCTTCTGAAGAAACTTATGACGGAGAAGAACTCTCCGATACAATGATCGTATTCTGCGGACTTTCCAGCCAGAAGCTGGATCAGGCGCTTCTTGCTTTGAAAAAAAGCGGTGCGGGATCATTTCCGTACAAAGCGATCCTCACACCGACCAATCAGCACTGGCTCGCAAAAGACTGTCTTGCAGAATTAAAACGCGAGCATGAATATATGACCGCCCGGGGAAATGCATGATCTCCCCGGGCTTTTTTCTAAGACGCAAACTGGCTTTCATACAGATTTTTATAAAATCCGCCTTTTTCTAACAACTCCTCATGGCTGCCCTGTTCAATAATATTTCCATCCTTCATCACAAGGATCACATCTGCCTCCCGAATAGTAGAAAGCCGATGTGCCACAATAAAGCTGGTGCGTCCCTTCATCATACTCTGGAACGCTTCCTGAATCTTCATTTCTGTACGGGTATCGATCGAAGAGGTTGCCTCATCCAGAATCAACATATCCGGAATTCTCAACATGACTCGAGCAATACACAAAAGCTGCTTCTGCCCCTGTGACAGGTTGCCGCCCTCTTCCTGGATCTCCGTATCGTATCCCTGCTCCATTCTCCGGATAAATCCATGTGCATGAGCAGCCTTTGCCGCTGTAATAATTTCTCCCCTTGTGGCATCCTCTTTTCCATACGCAATATTTTCTGCGATCGTTCCTGCTTTCAGCCAGGTCTCCTGCAGAACCATTCCAAAGTTGGCCCGCAAACTGTCTCTTGTAATATTCTGGATTCCGGTATTGCTGACACGGATCTCTCCACTTTGAATGTCATAAAAACGCATCAGAAGATTGATCAGCGTCGTCTTTCCACATCCCGTCGGTCCTACAATCGCAATTTTCTGGTCCGGCTTTACCTTCAGGTTCAGATCCTGCAAAAGCTTAATCTCCGGATTATAAGAAAAACTGACATGTTCCAGTGTCATACTGCCGTCTGGATTTTTCAGTTCGACCGCCGATGCCGCATCCGGCTCTTCCGGTTGTTCCTCAATAAAGTCAAATACCCGCCGTGCGCACGCCAGTGCATTCTGAAGCTCTGTGACCACACTTGAGATTTCGTTAAACGGCTTTGTATACTGGTTTGCATAACTTAAAAAGCAAGACAGCTGCCCCACCGTGATCCCGCCTCCGATTGCAGTAAACGCACCTGCAATACTGACCCCTGTATACACCAGTCCGTTGACAAACCGGGTACTCGGATTCGTAATGGACGAAAAGAAAATCGCCTGCAGGCTGACTTTCTGGAGCTTTTTGTTGATCGTATCAAACCTCTCCACTGCCCGGTCACCGTATCCAAATGCCTGCACAACTTTCTGATTCCCCACCATTTCATCAACAAGGGATGTCATCTGTGCTCTTGTCTCTGACTGTGCTTTAAAAAACACATAGGTCCTCTTCGCAATAAAGCTTGCCACAAACAAAGATACCGGTGTGATCAGGATCACAACCAACGCAATCTTCACATTGATCAGCAGCATAAAGACCAAAGTCCCCAAAATCGTCACCACTCCGGTAAAGAACTGCGTAAATCCCATGAGAAGCCCGTCCGAAAACTGCTCCACATCGGTGATGATCCGACTGATGGTCTCTCCATATGCATGGCTGTCTACATATTTCAGAGGAAGCTTTTGCAGCTTTGCAAATGCCTTTGTACGGACATCCTTAACTACCCGATACGTAATGTGGTTGTTGCACAGATTCATCAGCCACTGCGCAGCGCTGGTTATAACAATAATCCCTGCCAGCCTGAACAGGATCCTGCCGATCGCATCAAAATCCACACTTCCTTTTCCAAGAATCAGATCCACAGCATTACCGATCAGAATCGGAGCATACAATGTCAGCAACGCGGAAATAACCGCAAATACGAATGACAACATCAAAAAATGCAGATAGGGACGAATCAGCCAGAGTATCTTTTTCCATACACTTTTTTTCTTTTTATGCATACTGAGCCACCTCCTCTTTCGAAAACTGAGACCGACAGATTTCCTGATAGACACCGCACTCTCCAAGCAGCTCTTCATGATTGCCGTATCCTGCCATCTTTCCGTCATCCAACACCAGGATCTTATCGGCATGCATGACAGAAGAAGCCCTTTGCGATACCAGAAATACGGTCATATTTTCCGTATCCTGGGATAATGCTTTTCGAAGTGCCGCATCTGTAGCGAAATCAAGCGCAGATGCACTGTCATCCAGAATCAGTATCTGAGGATTTTTCACCAGTGCTCTTGCGATCGTCAGCCTCTGTCTCTGCCCTCCCGACAGGTTTTTTCCGCCTTCACTGACAGGAGCATTCAGCCTTCCCGGCTTCTCCTCCACAAACTCCAAAGCCTGTGCGGTTTTTAATGCTGCATACATCTCCTGTTCGGATGCCTGCTCATTTCCCATTTGAAGATTACTCTTTATGGTACCGGAAAACAGCACCGCCTTCTGCGGAACCACTCCAATCTGTTTTCGAAGAGTCTCTGTCCGGTATTTCGAAATCTCCAGTCCATCGATCTCGGCTTTCCCCTCTGTCACATCATAAAACCGGGGAATGAGATTGACCAGAGTTGTCTTGCCGGAACCAGTTCCCCCGATGATACCGATCGTCTCTCCTGCTTTCGCAGTAAAAGAAATATCCTCCAGCGCCGGCTCCTGACTGCCCGGATAGCAAAATGTCACGTGTTCCATCTTTACTTTCACGGCTCCCGCTTTCGCCTCTGCTTTCTCACACTCTCCATCCACAAGCTCGGATCGGAGTGCAAATACCTCATTCAGACGGGCTGCAGATGCTACTGCTTTTGTAAAGGAAACAATCAGATTCGCCAGCGCCACCAGCGCCAGAAGAATCTGGGACATATAATTGACCAGGGCGATCACCTCTCCCTGTGTCAGCAGCCCTTCATATACCTGTCCGCCCCCATACCAGACAACCGCAATAATCCCGGCGTTGACGATAATATATGTCATCGGATTCAGCAGCGCCGAAATCCGCCCGGTCAGAAACTGCAGCTTCATCAGTATCTCACTCTTTGTATCAAACTCTTCCTGCTCTTTCTTCTGTGTACAAAACGCACGGATCACACGGATTCCCGCCAGATTTTCTCTGGTAGAGACAAGCACCTGATCCAGTGCTTTCTGCACTTTTTTATACAGAGGGATCGTCACGATCATAATACCGTAGATCACAAGCGCCAGAAGCGGAACTGTCACGACAAAGATCAATGCGATCTTTACATTGATCGTAAATGCCATAACCATTGCGCCTACCACAATAAACGGCGATCGCAGAAACAGACGAAGCACCAGATTGACGCCGGACTGTACCTGATTGATATCACTTGTGATCCTGACAACCAGCGTGGCGCTGCCAGCCTTATCCACTGCAGCATAAGAAAGCTGTTCTATGTGGCAGAACAGATCATGCCGAAGTTCTGTTCCGAAACCGACAGCTGCTTTTGCCGCGAAATACTGTGCCAGCAGGGAACACAAAAGTCCCATTACACCAAACGCCACCAGCAATGCCGCCATCTTCCAGATATACGGAATATCCTGGTTCTGAATTCCGATATCAATAATTCTTGCAGTGACTAATGGCACAATCAATTCAAATACCGCCTCTAAAAGTTTAAACAGCGGTCCGATAATACTTTCCTTTTTATAGTTTTTCAAATAAGGAATCAATTTTCTCAACTTTTCATCCTCCTTGTTCTATGGTTACTGTTCACAGCAATCTAAATTTTAGCAGATTTCAGGTTCTGTTGACAAGGTGCAAATCTTCTTTGACAGTCTGCCGTGAAGCAACTATAATAGGTCTATCATCAGAATCGGAGGAATCCTGTTATGTGGACAAGAAAACATCTGAAACATCAGGCAAAAAAATCACTAAAGAGCAACTATCAGAAAATGGTATCTGTCTGTTTTCTGATCGCATTTTTAACGACCTCATTTGCATCTTCCACTTCTATTTTCCGGCAGTTTCGCCCGGGACTGCAAACAATTTTTGTTCAGACACATCTGAATTTTCCGGATGTCTCCAATTCGTCGATCGCAGCAGACACGCTACACCACGTATTCCAGATTTCACTTTCCGACTCACCGCTGGCAAGTCTGTTCGAACACATGCTCAATATATATACCAGTGGAAGATCTTTTCTCTTTGCCGCTTTAAAGGCAGTCAACGAGGCCTTTCATGATCCGTTTTCCACCTCGTTTTTTCTGCTTCTCCTGGGGGTATTGCTGTCTTTTCTCTATACTGTCTTCATTCAAAACGTGCTGCTTATCGGAGAAGCCCGTTTCTTTCTGGAGGCGCGCACTTACCAAAAGACAACGATCGGTAAGCTTTTCTTTCTTTACAAAGTGAACTTCTTTTCCCACCCTGCATGGATCATGACCTGCCGTTGTGTTTTTCAGACTTTCTGGAACCTGACGTTCATCGGCGGCATCATCAAAAAGTACGAATATAGCATGATTCCTTATATACTGGCTGAGAACCCGACAATGGGACGAAAGGATGCATTCTTTTTATCCAGACAGCTGATGCGCGGAAACAAATGGCGGATGTTTCTTCTGCATCTGTCTTTTATCGGATGGAGCATTCTTTCTCTCCTTACATTCGGTATTCTGGATTTTCTGTTTGTCAATCCTTATCAGACAGCCACCGATGCCGAATTATATATGACCCTGCGAAAAAATTATATCCGGTCCCGCGCTCCCCGTTACGAGCTGTTTAATGATCCACTTCTGGAACAGGAGCTTTCTGATGACGAGCTACTGATCCGCAAAGCGCTTTATGACGATTCTGAAGGACCTTATACAAAGATTGCCTATTTTGAGCCACATCAGTATCCGGCCTTTCTGTTTTCTGTTCAGCCGCCGGTCCGTGCTGTACATCAGCCTATGGCTCCGACCGCTTCCTATCACCCGCTGACACTGGCATCGCTGTTCTTTCTGTTTTCCATTCTTGGATGGATTCTGGAAACACTGAGCTATCTCACAATGGAAGGGGTCTTTTTGAACCGTAGTATTCTGCTTGGTCCATGGATTCCTCTTTATGGAATCTGCGGTGTTCTCAGCGTAACGATGCTGCACCGTTTTGCAAAAAATCCGATTCTGGCATTCTGTATGAACGGGTTGTTATACTCTGTGATTGGATACCTTTCAGATTTTACAGTCCAGATGATCTGGCACGCAGACCTGCACAAAATTTCTCAATACTTTTGTCCTTCTCTGCTGCCTCCGTTTTTTGCGGATGCCATGTTCCTTGGACTGATCGGATGCGCCTGCCAGTACTTCATCGCACCAAAATGGAAGCAGATTACCAGAAAAATCCCCCTCTGGTTCCTGCTTTGCGTATGTGTTCTGCTGGGAATGCTGATGTTGCTGGATGTCTTCTTTGCCTTTTATCGATAATCCACAACTTCTGCGTGGAATAACGTTGCTTTTTTGTACGAAAAATAATATAATTTACTCATCACAATTATTTAACGAAAGGGATATGACTATGAAGAAAAGAGTTGTCGTTGCACTGGGACACCGTGCTCTTGGAACTACATTGCCGGAGCAGAAAGTCGCAGTAAAAAATACATCAAAAGTAATCGCAAATTTAATTGAAGCCGGATTTCAGGTTGCGATCACACACAGCAATGCTCCACAGGTAGGGATGATCCACACTGCCATGAATGAATTCGGACAGCGCCATGAAAATTATACAGCTGCACCGATGTCTGTATGTTCTGCCATGAGCCAGGGCTATATCGGATACGATCTCCAGAACGGAATCCGGGAAGAACTGATGAACCGCGGAATCTACCGTACAGTCAGCACTGTATTGACACAGGTGATCGTAGATCCTTATGACGAGGCTTTCTATACACCAACCAAAGTTCTCGGACGTTACATGAGCGCAGAAGAAGCCAACGAAGAGCGTAAAAAAGGAAATTATGTGATTGAAGAAGCCGGAAAAGGATTCCGACGAGTCGTTTCCGCTCCGCATCCTGTGAAGATCGTGGAACTGGATGCAGTCAACGCACTTCTGGATGCTGATCAGGTCGTAATCGCTGCCGGTGGAGGCGGAATTCCTGTACTGGAACAGGACAATCACTTAAAAGGTGCAAGCGCAGTCATTGAAAAGGACCTGACTGCCGGAAAACTTGCAGAAGGTGTCGATGCCGATCAGCTGATCATCCTGACAAGTGTAGAGCAGGTATGTATCAATCTCGGAAAAGACAACGAAGAAAAACTGGGAGAAATCTCAGCTGCACAGGCAAAAGAATATATGGAGCAGGGACATTTCGGAGTCTACAACATGCTCCCGAAATTCCAGGCTGCCGTTGAATTTGTAGAAGAAAGAGAAGGACGTACCGCTCTGATCACATCTTATGACAAGATCAATGATGCACTCAAGGGTAAGACCGGAACTACGATTCATGCTTAAGTAAAATAAACCACAGGCGAATCATGTTGATTGAGATTCTCCTGTGGTTTTCACATTTCTCTATTTCAAATTTTGACTTCTTCTGCTTTTCTTACAATCTGCAGCATCCCGCTTTTTAACAACACCGGACGCAGTGCATTATACAGAACTGCCACCAGAATCGTAGATACCACTGCATTCACAAATGTGGTTGCTGTACTCCATTTTGCAAGTACTTCTGCCATCTGCTGCGGCTGTCCTAAAATATACTGCTTGTAGAAATATCCTACCAATGGATCCGCGATCACGTTAAATCCCAGTCCTGCAACGGATGCAAGGACACTCCAGCGGAATACATATTTCTTATCTGTACTTTCATTAATTTTCCCGATACGATGTGCCACAAGTCCTACGATCAGACCAATACAGAGCTTCAACACAAATGTCTTTGGTGCTCCTACGATATAAATCGGATCCAGAACATCTGCGATCGTCATCCCGATTGCGCCGGCCAGTCCGCCGTACCAACCGCCTAAGAGCAATGCTCCCAGAACACAAAATGCATTCCCGATATGAAGGGATGTGGCATCTCCACCCGGCATCGGGATCTTAATCTGCAAAAATGTAAATGATACAAAGCAAAGTGCCGCCAAAAGTGCTGTCTGTGCCAGTTTTACTACTGTCTGCTTTCTCTTTTCCATCGTTTTCCCTCTTTTCATTTTTGATGGTCTTATCCTACCACCAGAGTGGATAGATGAAAATGTCCAGTTATTGTATTTTTAACCAGTCCAGTTTGATTATTTCTGATTTGCCGGCTCTACCGCAACAGATTTTCCTTTGATTTTCGTATGATTCATTGCATTGAGTACATCTCGTGCATATTCTCTCGGAACTTCTACAAATGTATACTTATCAAACATATCGATCGTTCCGATCAGTTTTCCCGGAATTCCACTTTCACCGGCAATTGCGCCCACGATATCTCCCGGTTTTGCTTTGTTTTTCTTACCGATATTAATAAATAGACGAACCATTCCGGCTTCTTCTGCCCCGGTATCACCAAATTCCATATCTTTTTCTTCTGTCTCCTGCTGTCCGGAACAGTATTTCAAAAATGCTGCTGCCAGATCCATTGCAGTATAATCGGATTCATTGACACGTTCTTCAATGATCTGAAGGAATTTTGTCAGATCTTCATTTTCGATGATCTGTTCGATCTCTTCCAGCACATTTTCCATCTTTGTGTTGGCAACATCGTTCAAAGACGGAACCTTCTGCGCATAGATCTTCGTCTTGCAGTACCGCTGGATCTCCTTCAGCTTATAGACTTCTCTTCCGGAAACAAAAGAGAACGAACGTCCCACGCGTCCGGCACGTCCGGTTCTTCCGATACGGTGCACATAATATTCATCATCCTGCGGAAGATCATAATTAAATACCGCTTCCACATCATCCACATCGATTCCTCTTGCTGCTACATCTGTACACACAAGAATATCTGTCTTTCCAGAACGGAATCCCTGCATCACACGGTCTCTCTGTGCCTGCTTCATGTCTCCATGAAGTCCTGCCGCAAAATATCCTCTTCCTAGCAGTCCATTCACAAGCAGATCTACCTGTTTCTTCGTATTACAAAATACAACGGAGAGTTTCGGTGTATAAATATCCAGAAGACGGGAAAGCACTTCCTCTTTATTCTTCGGTTTCACTTCATAGTAAAACTGTTCAATGTTCGGAACGGTGAGCTCTTTCTTCGTCACCTTCACCAGTTCCGCATTTGTCTGGAACTGTTTTGTGATCTCTAAGATTGCCTTTGGCATTGTCGCAGAAAAAAGTACTGTCTGGTGTTCCTGTGGAATTCCTTCCAAAATTGTCTCAATATCCTCACGGAATCCCATGTTGAGCATCTCATCCGCCTCATCCAGCACAATCGTATGCACATGATCCATTTTCATAGTTTTGCGGCGCATATGATCCATCACACGTCCCGGTGTTCCGATCACAAGCTGTGTGCCGCTTTTCAGAGAACGGATCTGTTTTACAATCTCCTGTCCTCCATAGATTGGCAGAACTTTTATCCCATGCATATATTTTGCAAGATTTCTGATTTCTTCTGCAACCTGGATTGCCAGCTCTCTTGTCGGACAAAGAACAATCGCCTGAAGTTTTTTATTCTTCGGATCAATCTTTTCCAGAAGCGGGATTCCAAAGGCTGCTGTTTTTCCGGTTCCTGTCTGCGCCTGTCCGATCACATCTTTTCCGCTCATGATCACAGGAATTGCTTTGGACTGAATCGGTGATGCCTCTTCAAATCCCATATGTTTTACTGCTTTTAATATTTCAGGACACAACTCTAACTCTTCAAATTTTAATTCTTCCATAAATCTCCTTTTCTCAAAACAAAAATAGGGGACTGTATAACAGTCCCACAATACAATCTGAATTATCATATCAGAATTTTCTTTTTCTGTCAAAATTTCTTTGATTATAAAAATTTTTTAAAATCACTTGCATTCAAGGAATACAAGGTGTAATATACACATATACTTAATGTAGTTTTAAAAACTACATGTGATTTTCAAGTTTTAAGGAGGAAGATATCAATGAACAAAACACAACATTTAAAAGACCCCGGCAGCGCGATCACACATTTTATTGGTATGCTTATGGCAATCTGCGGCGCGATTCCTCTGTTGATAAAGGCAGCCCATGAACCGGGCAAGGTATCTCTCATTTCCCTTGCCGTATATGCGATCAGCCTGATCCTGCTGTATGCTGCCAGCACGACCTACCATACATTTGATATTTCTGCAAAAGTAAATACGATATTGAAAAAGATCGATCATATGATGATCTTTATCCTTATTGCCGGAAGCTATACTCCAATCTGTCTGATCACTTTGAAAGGACGTACCGGACTGATTCTGCTTTCCATTGTTTGGGGGATCGCTATTGTAGGAATTCTGATCAAGGCCTTCTGGGTCTATTGCCCGAAATGGGTATCTTCCATTCTCTATATCGGAATGGGATGGACCTGCGTACTGGCTTTCACACAGATTTTCCACTCATTATCGCCGGCGGCATTTGGCTGGCTTTTAGCAGGGGGAATCATCTACACGATCGGCGGTATTATCTACGCATTAAAGCTTCCGATCTTCAATAGTAAACATAAGAATTTCGGAAGCCACGAGATTTTTCATCTTTTTGTTATGGCCGGAAGTGCCTGCCACTTTATTGTCATGTATTGCTACCTGATCTAATTCATCGGTTTTCCATTCAGCATCGCTTTCAATAGCTTTCCGTTTCCATCATAGATCAGTTTCAGAGAAAAGAATTCTTCCGATTCCTCCAGGAGTCGGAAGAATATTTTATCCCCTTCCCAGAGATTGAGTCGGTCAATTTCTTTTTTATCTACCCACCTAAGTTCTCCCTCGTCACAGGCAATCTGTTCTCCTGTAAATCCATCTGCTGTAAATAAGGACATATACTCTGTCACACCGTCACCTGACACAAATGTCACGATCGCACGATATTTCCAGGAAGTCAGAGTGTATCCTGTCTCCTCTTTCACTTCCCGCAACAGACATTCCTCCGGACTTTCGTCTGCCTCAAAATGTCCACCCACACCGATCCATTTATCTTTATTGACATCATTCTTTTTTACTGTGCGATGCAGCATCAGATATTTTCCGTCTTTTTCGATATAACATAGTGTACTTAATCCTGTCATTTCTTTTTATCCTTTCCCTTATCCAACCCGTTCTTCACTCCATTCCAGAAATGTTCCGGTGTTGGCGTCAATTTCAAAATCATATTCTTTTCCGTCATAAATAATGTCGCCTTCGTATTTCTGAACTCCATCGTCAAACTCCAACTGAATTCTCAAATCCTGTGCAGATGCCCCCGGCACTCTTTCCAACGCAAGGTTTGTTGCTTCTTCCTCTGAAATTGCCGCCTCTGTCTGATTTGCTGTGTTACTGCTTCCCTGCTGTGTGGAATTTTCAGAAGCGTTCTGATCCTGATTCTGTGTCGTACTCACACTTCCCTTGTCCATCTCTTTGTCAACCTGAAGTATGCTGCCATCTTCTGCTGAAATCTCATAATCATATTCTTCCCCTGTGGATGCAACTGTAAAATCAACCTCATAAACGCTTCTTCCGTCATCGTGATCCTTGCTTACTTTCAGCCTTGTGATTTCGTCTTCTGTTACACCTGCATCTGAAAATGCTGCTGTTTTCGCTGCATCTTTTCCGATATCCTTTCCATCATTTCCTGCACATCCTGTAAACATACTCATTGCCATCACACATACTGCTGCCGCTGCAAAATATCTTTTCTTCATCATATTTTAATTCCTCTCTTTCTATCAACTGCATTTCTACACTGTTATTCTTTGTTTGTAAGAATAATATATTCCATGAAGATTAAAATAAGATTAGAATTTTAACTCAAATGTAAAGCAGCTGCCTTTTCCGAGCTCACTCTCCACCCGGACATTCCCTCCATGTGCCTGTGCGATCCATTTTACCATGGAAAGTCCAAGGCCGGAGTGCGAACCTTCTTCCTTTCCAGTCCGTGAGGCATCCACCCGGTAAAACCGCTCCCATATATGCACCTGATCATCTCTGCTGATTCCGATTCCGTCATCTTCTACCGTTCCCTGTACCCCTGACGGAATCTGATGAAGTGTCACTTTAATATTCCCACCTTCTTTTCCGTAAGAAACTGCATTCGAAATCAGATTATCCAACATACGGATATAAAAGGATTCATCCAGATAGCCTGTGATGTCTGGTTCTATCTCTGTATGAACCTCAATTTTACGCCTCTGCGCCAGCATCTTTTGTTCTTCCACAATTATTTCTGTCAATTCACTAATATTGATCTCTTCTTTATTTAACTGCTGCCGCCCCTGATCTGCCCGTGACAATAACAGAAGCTGAGAGATCATCTGAGACATTTCTCCTGCTTTTTTCCGGATCAGAAGAATTTCTTTCCTCTGCTCTTCTGACAAATCTGTGCGATTCAGAGATGCCTCGCACTGTGCCAGAATCACACTGACCGGTGTTCGCAGCTCATGGGAAACGTCCGATGTAAACTGCCGTTCCCTGAGAAACGCCTGTTCCAGACTTTCCAGCATACCGTCAAATGTTCCTGCCAGCTGATAAAATTCGTCTTTCCCGGTATCCTGACTGACTCCGATCCTGCGGCTTAAATCTCCGTCTTTTTGAATCTCCTGTACGGTCTCTGTCATCTGCCGTACCGGAAGAAGCGTTCGCCTGATCAAACGATACCCGATCAGCGCCGTTAAAATCACAGTCAAAGGCAGTAAAATCACCGCAAATCGGACTGCGATCAAAAACTCCTTCTGTGTCTCTGTAACAGAAACTACACCCCGGATATAGAATTCCTGACCATTTTCCATTTCATACTGCACATCATACACATACCACTGCTCTGTTCCACTTTTCACCGTCTGAATCTTTCCATCCTCGAATTGCGGAGCCTGTTCCAGTCCCGGCGGAACCTTTCCATATAAGAAGTTTCCACCTGTATCATAAAGCGCCAGATATACATTGTTATCCAGTGAATAAAAATCCGAATCAATTTCGAATTCCCCGTCTTCCAGCTCGATTTCATCTGCACTTTCCTGCACACGTTCTCTTAAGTGCATCTGTGCAGACGTCAGGATTTCATTTCCGCTCAGAGAAAAAAGGACTGCAAGGCAGAGACAGGTCACCAGTACCATAAAAAAGGAATACATCGCTGTCAATTTTAATTTCAAAGAAAATCGTTTCATGGTTCCGCCCTCATAACATATCCGGCACCCCGCACAGTATGGATCAGCTTCGTCTGTGACCCTTCGTCAATCTTCTTACGCAGATAACGGATATATACATCAATTACATTCGAGCTGCCTGCATAATCATAATTCCACAAATGCTGCTCCAGACGGTCTCTGGAGAGCACAATTCCCGTATTCTGGATTAGATAGCGCAGCAGCGCAAACTCCTTTCCGGAAAGCTTGATCTCATGCCCTGCACGCAGCACCTGATGGGTATCCAGATGTACTTCCAGATCATCCAGTTTGCAGACTGTCTGCGGCGCCTCCTTTGGTTTGCGCAGAAGCACCCGGATGCGCGCTAAAAGTTCTTCAAACGCGAACGGTTTCACCAGATAATCATTCGCTCCCGCATCCAGCCCGCGGACACGATCCTCCACACTGTCCTTCGCCGTCAAAAGCAAGACCGGAGTCTGACTCCCCTTTTGTCTCATCGTCTTTAAGACACTCAGACCGTCCAGAACCGGCATCATAATATCAAGGACCACCGCATCATATGGCGCCCCTTCCAGATAATCTAACGCCTCCTGTCCGTCAAAACAGGAGTCCACACTGTAATGCTCTGCTTTCAATCTGGTGCTCAGCAGACGGTTCAGGTCTTTTTCATCTTCTGCTACTAAAATCCGCATTGTTCTCACCTTCTTCTTTCTCTGAAAATCGTTTTACCTATTCCTTATGGTAACAGAATCACCGGCTCTTTTCAACGCCGCAGCCTCGTGCTAAAATAGACATTAGTTATGAATGTAGGAGGAAACAAAATATGTCAAATAAAATTACAACAGATTTACTGGAATTTATAGAGAACAGTCCCAGCTGCTTTCATGCAGTGCAGACTACGAAAGAGATTCTGACAAAACATGGATTTACAGAGCTGTCAGAAGATCAGACATGGAATTTAACACCTGGTAATGATTATTTTGTTACAAGAAACGGATCTTCTATCATTGCGTTCTCCATTCCGGAATCTGTAGTTCTTCAAAATGGATTCCGTATCATTGCAAGCCACAGTGATTCGCCTTCCTTTAAGATCAAAGAAAATCCGGAGATGGCCGTAGAGGATCATTACATCAAATTAAACGTAGAACGCTATGGCGGTATGCTCTGTGCCCCATGGTTTGATCGTCCGCTTTCTGTTGCCGGACGGGTGATCGTAAAAGAAAACGGTACCTACTGTGCGAAACTGATCAACGCAGACCGGGATCTCCTTCTGATCCCGAATCTTGCCATTCATATGAACCGGGATGCCAACAGCGGATACGCTTATAATGCACAGAAAGACTTGCTTCCATTATACGGGGATATTTCTGCAAAAGATACGTTCTTAGATACGATTTCAAAGTATGCCGGTGTCGAAAAAGAGGAAATTTTGAGTCACGACCTCTTCCTCTACAATCGTCAGAAGGGAACTCTCTGGGGAGCAAACGAGGAATTTCTCTCTGCTACACGTCTGGATGATCTCCAGTGTGCCTGTGCTTCTCTTTACGGACTGCTTGGCGCAGACCGCAAACAGGCGGTTTCCGTTCACTGCGTTCTGGATAACGAAGAAGTCGGAAGTACAACAAAACAGGGTGCTGCATCTACGTTCCTTAGAGATACGCTGTTCCGTATCTGTACGGTATTCGGCATGGATACACAGGATTACTTTATCGCACTGTCCAAGAGTTTTATGATCTCTGCGGACAATGCCCATGCAGTTCATCCAAACCATACAGATAAAGCGGATCCTGTCAACCGCCCGTATTTAAATGAAGGAATCGTCATCAAATATAACGCCAACCAGAAATACTGCACAGACGGCATTTCTGCCGCTATGTTCAAGGATATCTGCAAGCAGGTAGACGTTCCGTATCAGACATTTACCAACCGTTCCGACATGGCAGGCGGCTCCACACTGGGCAATATTTCCAACACGCAGGTCGCACTTAATACCGTAGATATCGGACTTCCTCAACTGGCAATGCATTCTCCATATGAAACTGCCGGAGTCAAGGATACCGAATATCTGCTCAAAGCTGCAAAAGCATTTTTTGCATAGATCACTGACCCAATCCAGGCTGCTGAAAAAGTACGCCTGGATTTTCTTGTTCTTCCTCGCTTTTTTCTGTTTTGTCCGCTTTCAAAAACAAGAAAAAGCCTGCCAGAAACATCACAGAAAGCGCTCCTACTCCCAGATTTACACTGCCTGTAATCTGGCTCACTGCAGACACCAGAATGGTTCCCATAAAAGAAGCTCCTTTTCCGCAAATATCATAAATTCCGAAGTATTCTCCGGATTTTTCTGCCGGAATGATCTTCGCATAGTAGGAACGGGACATGGACTGAACTGCTCCCTGAAAACATCCCACACAGACTGCCAGGATCCAGAACTGATACTGCCTGTGAAGTCCGATCCCATACAGAGCGATCAGAAAATACGCAGAAATACATACCAGAATCAGTCTCGATGCACTTACTTTTCTGGAAATCTTTCCAAACAACAGAGCCGCCGGAAACGCAACAATTTGTGTCAAAAGGAGTGCAAGCAAAAGACCTGTGGTATCCAGCCCCAAAGCAGTACCATATGCAGTTGCCATGTCAATGATCGTATATACCCCATCAATATAGAAGAAAAATGCTGCCAGAAAAAACAGCACTTTTTTGTCTTTTCTTAATTCAGAAACGATCTGTCCCAATCTTTGCACACCGGACTGTCCTGCGTGTACTGTCGGTTTCCGACTGTGTGTCTGACGGTATGATTTCAGAAGCGGAACCGTCAGTGCAATCCACCAGACCGCTACCAGAAAAAACGAAATCCCCATCGCTGTCTGCATCGAAATTCCCACTTTATCATAAAACAATACCAGCAACAGACTGCAAATAAACGGAACACAGCTTCCGATATACCCCCAGGCATATCCCTGCGCAGAGACTTCATCCATCCGTTCTTCCGATGTAATATCGGTAAGCATCGAATCGTAGATCACAAGACTTAAAGAATACGCTGATTTTGCAAATACAAACAACAACAAAAACCAAATCCAGGACTGCATAAATCCAAGAAATACACAGCCAAATGCTCCCGCTAACAGTGCGATCATGAAGATTTTCTTTTTTCTTCCCGCTACATCAGAGACCGTTCCAAGGAGCGGCCCCAACACAGCTACGATTACGGTTGCCGCTGAGGTTGCATATCCCCAGTACGCCAGATAATTCACTTCTGAAATTCCGGCATCACCCGCCAGATAATTAAAATAAATCGGTATGATCGTAGAGATCAGAAGCGCAAATGCTGAATTCCCGATATCATAAAGAATCCATTTTTTCTCTATTGGCTTTAGTTTAAACTTCATTGCTCAAATCCTCCTGTCATGAGTCTGACGGAATAAAATTCCAATCGTTTTTTCCTGAGCAAGTTTAGCATAAACAATTTCTGGTTATGATCAAGTTTGCTTTAAAAGTTTGTAAAATTTATTTTTAAGGTAGCTTTGGTTTCTGCTGTTAGGTTTATCCGCTGTCATCCGGAAGAAACAATCCATCCTGAAGAAACTTATAATCTATCTGCATAACGGTTTCAGAATTTCCAGGCAAAGCCTCCTGATCCCGTCCATCTATCACCGGCATTCCTGCCTCTAATCTTCCGTCCTGCCGGTATTGTACTTTATATCTTTCAAAATCCAATGCTTTCATTTGCGCAATAAATGGAATACGTTTCATCTGGCTGTCCAGATAATCTACTTCTGCATTGGGATCATACTGGGTTTTTGTGATACGCTTGCTGGTTTGCTTTGATTTCCTACTACCACTCCAGGGGGTATTTTTACTGTGACACAACAAAAAACCTCAGAAACATAAGTTTCTGAGGTTTCCCAAGAGGCGCAGACCGGATTTGAACCGGTGAATCAGGGTGTTGCAGACCCACGCCTTACCACTTGGCTACTGCGCCTTATTTTGTTGTTAGTCCGAAGACTAATGACTCCAACGGGAATCGAACCCGTGTTACCGCCGTGAAAGGGCGATGTCTTAACCGCTTGACCATGGAGCCTTGTCTGTATCACTGCTTCAGTGATGACCGAGTTATATATTATCATAGCTCCATTAGAATTGCAAGTGTTTTTTGAAAATTTTTTTAATCTTTTTTTCTTTTACTTTTTCTACACTTCTATTCTATGTTCCTAAACCCAAAATATTCCGTTTTCAAATCACTTTTTCACTCTTTTCAAAGACTCTGATCATAAGCAACCAACAGATCCGTCATTTTCCCGTAACTTTTGACACCCTGCTTTTGTCCATTTGCTTTCAGATACGTGTCATTCACCATATTCGCCACTTCTGCCACGCTCCCATCATATTCTGACCAAAACTGATCGTCTGCCCGCAAATCCGGTTCTGCCGCTTTGCTCAGACCTTCTCTTACTTCCTGCCACACTTTTGGATCTGCCCTGTATAGAGCATTCATGGCGTACTCCCACGCAGACAGCGTTCCACTGTACTGAAATTCTGTCATGTCTGACTCCCTGCATGCCAGAAATGAAATAAAATTGGCTTCTTCCTCCTGCATAAATCCTCGTAAGTGAGACAATTCATGACACATGGTAAACGGAAAATCATATGACGGCATATCCTGATTATAATTTGCCTCGATCGTAAATGGCGCATAAATTCCCATCAGTTTCTGATATGACAGGATTTCTGAAACCAGCACCGGCTTGGGATTCGGATAATATCCCTGAAGCGCAGGATACTGCCTGCCAAGTGCCTGCATGGACCGGACTGCTTCTTGTCGTATCTCCTCCGGCAGCTGCAGCTCTCCGTTTTCAGTTCTCTCTACCTGTGTACTCAGACGATTGACCTCTTCTGTCAGCCATTGACAGGTTGCTTGCAAGTCTTTCACCGAATACGTCTGTATTTTGAGCCCGGATTTTTCCGAAAAAGATTCTCTATGATAATTGATGCCGCAGTTGATCACAAATACAAACAGCATGATACAGCCGCCCAAAAACAATCCCGCAAGCCATTGCCAAATTGCTTTTCTTCCTGCCTTCCTGGACTCGAAAGCTGCATGGATTCCAGTTCCAATCATCAAAAAAATCACAACATAAAGACTCAGCTCCACAAACGAAAATGGAACTTTCCCAAACAACCGCCCGATCACAGACACCAGGCCTTTGTAAATATAAGTAGAATACCATTCCGAAAATGACAGACTGATTCTTGCGATCAGTGTCAAAATGCCACTGACCGCCAGAAATAAAAGTCCGCTCCATATATACTTTACTGTTTTGGTTCTTTCTCTTTTGCCGCGCATCTTTTTCCTCTTTCGTAATTCTTTCTACTTCTGGCCGCTCAAATCCTCCGTGTACCTCTTCATGATATGAAAATACATCACAAGCAGCAGCCCGCCTGCCAGCACCCATGCCGCAGGACTTGCCAGACATACTCCCACATAACTTTTATAGTGTGCCGCCCCGATGGCAACTACACCTCTTCCGATCAGTTCTGCCACCCCGGCCATCATTGGAAGAATTCCAAATCCCATGCCCTGGATTCCATTTCGATACACATTCACCACAGTAAGCGGAATAAAAAACAGTCCGACACATTTCAGATAAATATCCACATATCCCATGATCTGCCCCAGATTTTCTGACAGAAATAATGGCGTCAGATATTTGCCTGCAAACATCACAAATATCCCCGTCACAACGGCATATGCAAAGCCCATCCATGTCGCGCTTTTAAATCCCTGTCGGATCCTGAGAATCTTTCCTGCCCCCATATTCTGGGCACAATAAGTTGCCATCGTCGTTCCCAGCGCCACATACGCCTGTGTTACCAGCTGCTCGATCTTGCTGGCTGCCGTAAATCCTGCAATCGCCACGGAACCTAGGATATTCAGAGAAGACTGCATCATCATCGCGCCGATCGCCGTGATGGAATATTGAAACGCCATCGGAAATCCAATTCCAAACTGGATCTTCACCAATGTTCCATCCAATTTCCAGTCTTCTTTTGTAAGTCTTAAAATCGGAACCTTTCTGATGATATAAACCAGACATAACACTCCTGAGATGCCCTGTGCGATCACAGTTGCATAAGCCGCGCCTGCCGCTCCCATATGGAACACAATAATAAATACCAGATCCAGAATAATATTCAAAACCGCAGCCAGGATCAGAAAATAAAGCGGTGTCTTGCTGTTTCCCAGCGCACGCAGAATACTTGCCAGCAGATTATATAACACCTGCGCAAAAATCCCTGCACAGATCACCATAATATACCGATAAGCATCGTCAAAAATATTATCCGGCGTATTCATAAAATGAAGCAACCATCTCATTCCCACCATGCTGATCACAGTCATGATCGCTGACACGATGAGCGACAGGATCGCAGCTGAACCTACTGTTTTTCTAACGGATCTCATATCTCCGGCTCCGAATTTCTGTGCAGTAGGCACTGTAAATCCGGCAGTCATCCCCTGCAGAAAACCAATGATCAAAAACATGATCGTTCCTGTAGACCCTACTGCCGCCAACGCATTTGCCCCTACAAATTTTCCGACGATGATTGTATCTGCCATATTATACAATTGCTGAAATACATTTCCTATAAAAAGAGGAATCGTAAAATTCAGTATCATCTTCGTTGGATTCCCAACGGTCATATCCTTTTCCATATCTCTCCCCCATATTTTTATATTTTTGTCATTATACGATACTCAAAGCAGAAACTCAATCACTTTTCAATGAAATACCCCCGCCATCTCAGAGATTGCCAAAAGTCATCATGGTTTCTGCTCACTATATAAACTTTATTGGATGATGAAGATAAGATAAAGCAGAACAAAGAAACCGTTTTAGTATCTACATAAAGTTATTTTTAAATTGCAGTCTTAAATCTGTAAAACAATTCAAAATTGAAAAACAGAGAATTGGTTTTTGTCATTGAAAGCAACCAACTCTCTGTTTTTATCTACAATCCTGTCTGTCAGCGTTAATGATAATTTGTTGTAAATACTTCCTTGTCATCGTAACACCAAAAGCTTCCTAAAGTTTTTATTTTTCTAGGTTGCAGACACCATTTCTGCCACAGCCTCTGCAAGCTTTTTATGATCTTCCTTTGTAAGATGAATACCGTCACATCCCACTTGTTCTACAACTTCACTGCTATTTAAAAAACTACATCCTAATAATTCTGCCAGTTCTTGATATTCTTTCTGCAATTTTTTCACCTTTTCCCTGGAAAACTCGTCAAATTCTGAATCAGCTAATGGATAGATTTGAGGCGGCGAAATTATAACGATCCGGGCAGTCTCATTAACTCTTGCAAGAGTTTCTCTGATTCGTAAGATCACTTCTTCCATCCCATATCTAATTTCCCTTGCCGATACATGATATCTGCGTTTTGAATCATTTGTACCTAACATAATCACGATATCATCTAAAGGTACATGTGATAAAACACATGGAGCTATATACTTCATCCCATTACAAAATGGCTCAACGTAATCTCCAAACACTGTAGTTCTTCCACACATTCCCTCTTCTATAACCTCTGCTTTTGTAAGACTTTCTAAAATTCCCGTCCAGCGTTCTTCTTTTTTATACCGTGTTCCAACACCCGGAATATATCCCCAAGTATTGGAATCACCGTAACATAATATTCTCATATTTTTTATCACTCCATAAATCTTTCATACATTTTCATATTTCTCAAATCAGCTTCCTCCGGATGTTCAAAATAACTGAACTCTGTAATTTCCTGACCCAAAAATCCTGTATAATGATTTCTCTTTAGAGCTTTCAAAAATTGGCACATATCATGGTTTCCATCGCCCCAAATTAAATGCCCATAAGGATTTCCATCTATAAAATGTGTATGGATAATATCATTCCCAAGAACTTCAAACCACTGGTCAATGGTCTCACCTGCAACTCCCATTGCTGTAATATCAATCATCGCTTTTAGATAGGGATGGTTTATTTCCTCAAGCATTCTTCTTACATCATATACTGTAGTTGCCAGATTGGATTCCTGTGGTCTAAGTGATTCCATTGCCAAATGGATATGTTTTGTTTGTGCATACTCCGCTAATTCTGCCAACATATCCGCAGAACGTTTCCACGCTTCTTCTCTCTCTTCATTCCAGTAACCCCAGCCTGAATTAACTGCCATAATTTCTGCTCCCAGTTCTTGTCCCGCATCCAAAGCTTTCTTAAAATATTTTTTGCTTATTTTATACTGCTCTTTTTCCTGTGCAGCAAACTGATACTGATAGGTACAATTTTCCGGCGTGATAATTTTAACCTTTAACCCTCTGTTTTCTATCATTTTCCGTACGCGTACACACTCTGTATATTCTATATGACTAAGAAAAAAATGGGGAGTTCCTAGCCAAAATTCTATAGTCTGGATTCCAGCTCGTACTTGAGCATCCAAAAAATATTCCCATGGATAAAACAGATAATGAATGTTCATTCCTGCAATTTGTTCCCGTTTTAATAATTCCATTGTATCTTCCTCCTACACTAACACCTTCGATAAAAAAGTTTTTGTCCTTCTATGTTCCGGATTTTCAAATAATACCTCTGGTGATTTATCTTCCAGAATTTCGCCTTGATCCATAAAAATGACTCTACTGCTCACTTCTTTTGCGAAGCCCATTTCATGTGTCACTACAATCATTGTCATGCCTTTATTTGCCAATTCTCTCATAACAGCCAACACTTCTCCCACCATTTCCGGATCCAATGCAGAGGTAGGTTCATCAAATAAAATGATCTCCGGATTCATTGCCAATGCCCTTGCTATCGCTACACGCTGCTTCTGTCCTCCCGAAAGCTTACCAGGATACACATCCTGCTTCTGTTCTAACCCCACCATTTTTAAGAGTGCCATTGCTTTTTCTTCACATTTCTGCCGGGAAAGTTTTAAACAGTGCATTGGTGCCAGCATAATGTTTTCTTTAACAGTCATATTCGGGAATAAATTAAAATGTTGAAATACCATTCCTACTTTTTTTCTGTACTCATCTATCTGAGTTTTCGGATCCAGTATATTTTCACCATCTACCTCTATACTACCTTCCTCCGGGGATTCCAAGAGATTGATACAACGGAGTAATGTCGATTTTCCTGAACCAGATGGACCTATCACACAAACACATTCACCCTTTTTTATTTGTAAATTTACATCATGCAACACAATATTATCATTAAAACTTTTCTTCAGATACTCTATTTTAATCACTATGTCTCAACCTCCTTTCAAATTTATGTAGCAGCACTGTCAATGCTTTTACGATTAAATAGTAGATTACCCCTGCTGCCAAAAGCGGCAAAAACATTTGATAAGTTCTTGATGACACATAGCTTGCCGCTTTTGTCAAATCTAAAATACCTACATATCCTAAAATAGAGGTTTCTTTGATCAATTGAATAAACTCATTTCCCAGAGCAGGCAAAATATTTTTTACTGCCTGGGGCATAATTACAAATCGCATGGTATTCGCATAGCTCAATCCCAAAGATCTCCCTGCTTCCATTTGCCCTTTGTCAACTCCCAGAATTCCACCTCGAATAACTTCCGAAACATATGCCCCACTGTTGATTCCAAAACTCACTATAGCAGCAATATACCCAAATTTACTGTGGAACACAGCAAAATATATGATCATCAATTGTAATACAGAGGGTGTCCCTCGTATGACATCTACATAAAATGATGCAAGTATTGATCCTACAGTTTTTTTCCGTCGTCTTTCTGCTCTCATCCGTAACATCGCAACAACAATTCCAATTGCAATACCTGCAAATACAGAAGCCAGCGATACAAAAATCGTCACTTTCATCCCATTCAGATAATACTGCCAGCGATTATCTTCCAAAAAAATGAATTTTAATGTTTTTAAGAAATCTTCCTCATCTGAAAGAACTGTTTCTGTTTCTTCACCGGAAAAATATTTTTCATACAGTTTATCATAGGTACCGTTTTTTCTAACCTCATCGAGTCCGTTGTTGATTGCTTCTTTTAATTTTGCATTTCCTTTTTGAATACAAAATACCGTGTCTTCCTGCGTACCTGGTACTTCTTTGTAGGAAATTCCCTCTGTCTGTCTACAGTAAATTTCTGCCATGATTGTATCAATGACAACGGCATCTGCACTTTGATTTTTCAATTCCATCACTGCATTCGATGCTGTTTTAAATCGAACCACTTCTGCACCTTCTACGATACCGTAATCTGTATTTTCTCCTGAAACAATCAGATCACTGACTGATCCTTCCAAAACTGCGATTTTCTTTCCTTTCAGATCTTCAAACCTTGAAATTTCTTTCCCAGTTCCATATACAATACTCTGCGAACCCGTATAATACACATCCGAAAACTCAACACTTCTTGCACGTTCTTCTGTCGGTCCTATTGCTGCTGCGATAATCTGTATATCTCCTGCTTCCATTGATCCTATCAGAGAATCAAATGGAAGATCACTCCAAGATAATTCCAAATCCTGCGTTTTTGCAATTTCTTGAAGTAATTCGTAATCAAATCCTGTCAAATTTCCATCACTGTCCCTGTATTCGAATGGTGCATACTCTGCATTTGTTCCCACTACAACTTTTTCTGTTGCCTGAACTTCCCTCGCCAAAAACATTCCCACACTAAAACACAAGAATATCATTGCAATAATTCCTCTGGCTATTCTTCTGCACTTTTTCTTCATTTTAATCTCACCCTATTTTTAGCTCTCACTCTATTTTGCTATTCATATGTTTATGAAAATCTGGATCTTTTGGTATATTTAAATTAATTCCCCGTCTTTTGGACACATCGATAAACAACATTTGTATTGGCAATATATATTCAAAAATAGAAAACATTCCATTCGTAACGAATCGCTTTTCTATCCCTTTTCCAATTCCTGCATTGATGCAATATTGTTTATTTCCCTGTTTCTGATAGTATTCGGATAATTTCCAGAGTCGTTCATCTGATTCTTTTTCTCCATCAAATAAATATAAAAATTCTGTATTATAATTCACTGCATTATAAACACCGTGCATAAATTCCTCTGCCTCATATCCTCTTACCGGAAATCGACATGTTTCTGAAAATTTCAAAACAATTTCAGGGAGGATTCTCCTGCTTTTACTACTTCCCAGAATGATCAAGTCCTGACATTTTTCCAGCCCTTCTGCTGTATGTTCATACCATTCTTCTTTCAGATTTAAATTTTTCTCCATATGTACAATCGTCTGCTCGATTTGTTCCTGATACTGCCACTCTGTTTTTTCCGATAGCCTTCCCCACACTTTTGCCATGTGCATCCCAAAAAGAATCAGTGTAAACGCTGTTGCTGTATACCCTTTTGTGGTTGCTCCCGCATCTTCTATTCCACACTCTACATAGAGCACAGCATCTCCATGATGCACAATCTCTGTATTATATTCCCCCGTACATGCTAAAACCTGACATCCTCTCTTTTTCGCATAATCAATTGCCCGAATAACCCCTGTACTGGTTCCTTGCTGAGAAATTCCACATACAAGTGCCTGCTTAAGATCCTGTTCCATTTCCTCCATAAAATTTATCGGGGATACCGCAACTACCGGTATCCCCAAAAATTTTTTCAAAAATGGTGCTGCCAACTGTGCACTATAATAAGATGAACCCGACCCCACCAAATATATATTAGAAGGTCTTTTATCTTTTATCAGTTCTGTACACGGTAAAAAAATATGATTTTTCTCAAATAATATTTTACGAAAGACCGAAGGCGTTTCTTTTACATACTGCCCGGCATCACCATAATAAATCATATATTCATCCCTCTTTTCTACTCATAGTGAACACCATATCCAAATGCACCTTCCAGACTGCAAATCCCGGCCGCAAATTTTGCTGCATCTTCCAGACTTTCTTTAATTGCTTTTGTTTTCTCTGCCTTTTTCTTCATACGATCTGTATACCCAATAAGAAATGAGGTAATTAAAGAATCGCCTGCCCCCATGGTATCCACTACTTTTTCCAGTGGTGCCGCAGGCTGTTTATAAAATGTACTTCCATCGTAAAGAATACATCCTTCTGCACCTCGCGATGCAACAGCCAGCTTAGCTCCTAATCCTATAATCATTTTTAAATGTTCTTCTGCTTCTTCATCCGTTCCATCAAAAGAGCAAAAGGCATAATCAATCATTGGAACAATTTTCTTATAATACTCATCCGTAGAATCATCTGAAAAATCAAATGAAATCGGAATGTGTGCCTCTTTGATTTTTGAAAGTTCACTTTCTGTAAAACAATAATTTCCAGAATGAACCAAATCAAACTGTTTTATATACTCCAGATCAAATCTGTCTAATATATAAGGCGTCTCTCCTCTGATCCCACCTTCATTACATCCAAGAAATGTTCTGTCACCATCTACAAGAGTCACTTTTGCCCAACCATTCTCTCCGTGTAACTGCTTGCATTTTATCATTTCAACTCCAAGCTTTTCCAAAATACTGATTACATATTCTGCATTCTCATCATCTCCAAAGTATCCCATGTATGCTGATTTTTCTACCCCAAACATCATTGCATAGGCACAAAGATTGACACAGTTTCCACCCGGATACATTGTTTTGATGTGTTCATATTGATCTACTACATTATCTCCAAATCCTAAAATTTTCACATTATGTACCATCATTTCTCTTCTCCTGTTAATACTCTACAACTCCCATATATCTTCTCATGTCAAGCGGATGACGTCTTTTATCTTGAAGACCTGTCCGATAAGCAACACTCATCGCATAAAATAACATTGGGCAGAAATATTCATTTACACTTTCATCAATTGCATTGATCCCTAATTCCTCCGCATCAATCACTTCATATTTCTCTCCATATTTCTCCAGAAAAGTAAGGGCTCTTTCATCCATGGCTCTTGCTTTTCCGGTTCCCATCAACAAAATATATAAATGATCTTTATCTGTGCATTCAAATGGTCCATGGAAATACTCTCCTGAGTGTAAATAACAACAATCCATCCATTGCATCTCCTGAAGTGAACAGATTGAAAATCCATATGCCTGAGAATAAGATGCTCCTGATCCCATAATATAAAGGAATGGCTCCTGCGCATATTTTTCCGCAAATAACCATGTACGATTTTGAACCTTCTTTACTGCTGCTCTTACGATTCCATCTGCTTTTTCTAATCCATCTAAAATCGCATCATATTTTTTATATCCTGTTTCCTGTACTTTTAACAGCTCATTTAAAATTCTCATAACCAATCCCTGTGGTCTTTCTTTTTCATCTGTTTCATCCGACCAATCATACACAATTGGATTCATATCTTCTTGTGCGCAAACTGATTCCGGATTGTGTGTCATTGTAATAATCGCAGCACCTCTTTCTTTTGCAAATTTTGCTGCATTAACCGTCTCAGGTGTATTCCCTCCGTGAGAACAAAGGATTACCAACGCTCCTTTTTTCAAAAATTTCGATGGAGATACCACCATTTCTTTTGCTGTCAGCCAATGTGCATGCATCGTTTCTGACTCTGCATTAATAAAATAGTATCCCGGATACAGATCAACAAGTGAACCTCCACATGCTGTTAAAAATACATCTTGAATTGTTCCCTGTTCTTGTACAATTTTCTTTACTAATGTTTCTGGTGTGTTCATTTTTTATTCTCCTTTTTCATTTAAATTATAATCCTGCAGATATCACACAAAATACCAGTGCAATAACTGTAATTACCACAAATATTTTCCAGAAAGTTTTCCACCATTTTCCAAAGCTGATTCCACACACTGCCAAACCTGCAACTGTAGTTCCTGCTACCGGACTCATCATATTTGTAAACTGATTTGCGTACTGCAAAACAGTAACAGATGCTTCTGGATTTACATTGTGTAAGTCACAAAGTGATGACATAACTGGCATTGTAAGTGCCGCCAAGCCAGAAGATGAAGGAACCAATAATGTCAGCAATGACTGTACTACATACATTACGCCTACAAAGACTACATTATTTGCTCCTGCAATTGCATTTGATAATCCATTCAAAATTGTATCAATGATCATTCCATCCTGTGCTATAACAAGAATACCATTGCAAAATCCGATTAGAATTGCAACAAATGCAATGTCCTTTACTCCTGCAACAAACTCTTCTGCAATTTCATGCTCACTCAAACCTCCTGCAATTCCCATAAAAAGCCCCATTCCGAGGAAACACATAGAAAGTTCATTCATATACCATCCATATTGGATCAAACCTGCAATAATAATCACCATTCCAACCACAAATATACTCAGCACCAACTTGTGTCTTATTGTAAATTCAGAATTATCGACTTCTAATTCTTCCATTTCTTGACGCCTCTTGATATCTTCCTCATACATTACAGAAGCCTTTGGATTTTTTTTAATCTTCATTGCTCGTATCATAACAAATGCAATCACAACAGCCATCAAAATTCCCCACTGGATCATTCGGAAGACTAACTGAGGATTTCCCTGTATTCCAGCAATCCCCTGAGCCAATAAAACATTAAACGGGTTGATAGTTGATGCCGCATATCCCATAGATGCACCAATACACACAACCATAAATGTTGTAATAGAATCATATCCCATTGCCAACATTACTGGCATGATCAATAAATAAAACGGAACCAATTCATCCGACATTCCAAAAGTACTTCCACCCAAACCAAACAAAACCATCAAAATTGGAATGATTAAAATATCTTTCTTCCCAAGTTTTTTTACAACTCTTCGTATCCCCAGATTCAGAGCATTTGTCTTTGCCATGATCTGAAATACTCCACCAACAATAAATACAAACGCCAAAACTTCTACCGCTGCCTGTATTCCTTTGGCTGGTGCCTGTAAAACTGCCGAAATCCCTTGATGTAAATCTGTTCCATCTTCCAAAACTTTTTCGACAGTATGATATGTTCCCGCCACTGCAACTGTTCTCTCTCCTGTTGCCGTACTGACAACCTCTCGTTCAAACTCCCCACTTGGAATAATCCAGGTCATTATAGCAACTAAAATAATTAGCATAAAAATTAATGTATACGCATGTGGCATACGCAGTTTCTTTTTCTTCTCCATTTTATCCCATCCCTTTCTTTTGCAATTCCATACCTATTATTCTAAATTTGATATACAATTTCCCCATCCATAATCGTCATAACAACATTTGCTTCTTTTGCCTCTTGCATATTTTCCTCCGTAAATACTCTGTCGAAAACGGCAATATCTGCAAATTGTCCAACTTCCAGCGTTCCAAATTTTTCTTCCATACCTAAATTCCAGCTTCCTCCGTACGTCCATGCTTCTAATAATTCTGAAATTTTCAATGTGTTTTCTTTTTGGAACACTTCTCCCCCCTGCAAATTCCCTCCACAGGAATAATATACAGATTCAGGAATACTGGTAACCATCAGCGGCAGATCAGTTGCCCCACTTAAAATCATTCCTGAGTCTTTCATCTTTCTCCGATTCCAGTAATTTTTCCCCCTTTCGTTTCCAATGGTACGTGTTATATTTTCTCGAATCACATCTCCTGGATCTAATGACATAATCTGAAAGTACAATTCTGCCCCTGCTTTTATCTTCCCTAATCTTTCGATATCTTCTGCGTCCGAATATTCCATATCTGTTACTACATGTCTATTCACTAATTTTCCATTTTCCATCTGACACTTCTGATAAATATCCGCAATTCTGGAAACTGCTCCATCCCCCTGTGCATGAAGTGAATATCTAAATCCCTGTTCATCCGCTGCCAAGACATCTTTTTCAATCTCTTCATATGAAACAGGCGCAGAGCATGTAAATTCTTTCCCTTCATATGGCTCTTTCAAATCAGCTTTGTAAGACGCGACTGTCCCATCTGTCATTAAATTAAATCCACTAAATCTAATCTTGTCCCCTCTAAAAAGATTTCGCATTTGTTTTGCATATTCCAAATTCATTTTCTCTCCGACCGGCTGGGACATAAAAAAGATTCTTAAGTTTAAATTTTTAGATTCTTCCAGTTTTTTCAAATATTCTGTAAAACCAAAAAAGTTATCAAATCCCATTTCTTTTACCGTCGTGACCCCTCTGCTGTTGAGCATTTGCATATATGCCTCTAATTCAGGTTCTATAAATTCCTGATCTGTGAGATATTCCTGCATAATACGGTAATATTTTTCAGGATAACACGTAGTCGGAGTAAATTTGTAAATTTCAATAGCTTTCTCATTCATGATGCATGTTGACCTGTCTGAAGTAAACAAGACAACCGGCTGCTGAGGATACTCGCTATTTAACATTCTGGTTGTCTCTTCTGCATCCAATTGCTCCAAATTACAGCCATGTCCCAAAAGAACATTTACCTTTCCTTTTTCTTCTTCGTACTCTCGTAATCTCTGTAAGCAATCCTGGCTCGTACTGATATCTGACATTTCCGCACCCACATGATAAATCGCCCATCCTGAAAAAAATGTATGAGTGTCTATAATACCAGGCATCACGAGTTCTTTATCAAAACAAATCACATGTTCTGACTTTAGAATCACTTCTTCTGTAACTTGTCCTTTCCCCATCTGTTTAATTTTCCCCTCGTCAATACATACATATCCACCATCCTTCCAAAATCGATGACCATCAAATAAATGTTTTGCTACGATTACCATAGAAAATTCCTTCTTCATTCCCGCTCCTCCTTATATGACGTATTATAACATCTTATAACGTCGTATAACAACATGTTTTTTGTTCGTAATATTATTTTTGTTAAAAACAGACATTTTTTTCGTCATCTATTGTGCAAACCGCCCAATAGATGGCACAAAAAAAGACGCTTCCCGAAAGAAACGTCTTTTTTTAAAATGAAATTGTATATCTATTTCCCACAATAAACTCTTTACTGATATAAGCCGGATTCTGCTCCTGATCTTTCATGTAATTGCATAAAATCATAATTGCTTCACCTGGCATAATGGAAAGTTTTTCTGCAATTTCTGAAGAGACAATTGATGCTTCAGCAGTGCTCCGACTCTTCAAATCATTTGTAATTCCAAACTGGTTCTCCAAATACTTAAAAAGAGAAGCATTTTCTAGTTTTGCCGGCTGAAAACCGGAAAATTTAGTTGTCGGAAAATACAGTTCTTCCAGTATAATCGGAATATTGTCTGCACTTAAAACTCGACTAATATGAATTACTTCTTCCTTGTTTTTTAATTCCAAAAATTCACTAATCCATTTTTCTGGTTTTATAATTTCCGAAGACAACACATGAGAAGAAGGCTCTCTTCCGTTCATCTGACAAGATTCTGAAAAACTAACATTGCTTCTTTGTTCTATTTTTCGGTACAATTTTGGAGTTTCTACAAATGTCCCTTTTCCTCTTTGTTTTACTAAATATCCCTGTTCACATAATTCCTCTATTGTCTTTCTGACAGTAATACGACTCACCTCATATATTGCAGCCAGCTCCGGTTCCGTTGGGATCTGATCTCCAGCTTTATATTTACCTGCATGAATCTGTTCCTTTAATTCTTCCATAAGCTGACGATACAAAGGCTGTCGTGCTTCTTTATCTAATGGCATGTAATAACACCTCGCTCTCTTTTTAAAGTCATTGTAACAAAATTTTACCACATTTTCAATTTTGAAAATATTGACTTCTCACTTTTTTCGCAGTATAGTAACTCAAAATATTGAATCTGCCACCGGGTAGAAAACAAAAGCATTTGTTACATATCATTAGGTCTTTGAAGATATGTAAATAAATGCTTATTTTTTTAACGACTTATTTTAGGAGGAAATAAAGTATGTTTCGAGAAATGAGAAGGAAAAGACAATTATTAGACTACAATGAATGTATAAAATTATTAGAAAATGGAACCTCTGGAGTCCTTGCCCTTTTAGGTGACAATGGCTATCCCTATTCACTTCCAATCAGTTATGTGTATCATAACTCTAAAATATACTTTCACAGCGCAAAAACCGGGCATAAAATTGACGCCATTAAAAAATGCCAGAAAGCTTCTTTCTGTGTCATAGATCAAGATCATATAGTCCCCGATGAGTATACCACTTATTTTCGAAGTGCTATTGCTTTTGGTTCAATCCGTATCATTGAAAATGAAACAGAAAAGCAATTCGCTATCGAGAAACTTGCAATTAAATACTTTCCAGAAGACAGTTTTGAAAATCGGACACGCACAATAAAAAAAGAATGGAAGCACCTATGTTTAATCGAGTTTTCCATTGAACATATAACCGGAAAACAAGCAATTGAACTAATTTCCCTAAAATAATAAAACCATAAAAATATGGGAATTCTGTTCCTTTCATACGCCAATGAAAGCCAAATTTCCCATATTTTTTATGATTTTCCGAAATCCACAAGCATTTACTTTAATACACTTTTTACAGCGTCTTTCCATCCCTCATATTTTCGCACCCTTGTATCTTCTCCCATCTTCGGCATATATTCCTGACGTTTCAGACGCGCAAACACTTCATCTCCATACAGACCAAGTCCTCTTCCTGCTGCATAAGCTGCTCCGATTCCGGAGAGCTCTTCTGCATCCGGCACAAGCACCTTTCGATTCAGGATATCGCTCTGGAACTGCATCAGATACTGATTTCTGGTCGGACCACCGTCCACTCGCAGCTCCTGAATCTCGGTTTTTGCAT